>JAABUJ010000637.1_pt1 | contig 65155 bp, 65 predicted proteins | sample 5559131 | NCBI WGS metagenome assembly JAABUJ01 (sample SAMN10711875, study PRJNA513366) | rock metagenome | isolation source: Antarctica rocks | place: Antarctica: Victoria Land, Mt New Zealand nord | collected 2016-01-07 | reverse complement strand
GATCGACACGATCCTACGGGAACAATCGAAAGGCAAAGCCTCCCTCGATGACTTTTGCAAACGGTTCTTCGGCGCTGGAGAGAGCACCGGTCCAGTGGTCGTGCCGTACACCTTTGACGATCTTGTCACTTCACTAAATACAATCGCGCCCTATGACTGGCGAGGATATTTGACAGGCGTCCTCACAACCAATCAGCCACAAGCTCCCTTGGGCGGCCTAAGTCGCGGCGGCTACGAGTTGGCCTACCAACACCAGCCGCCTGAAATGGAGCGGCTTCGGGAGAAAGCTGCGCACCACCTGGACGCTCGATTCTCCCTCGGCTCTGCCGTGTCAACTAATGGAATGGTCGAGGACGTGATATTGGGATCGCCTTTCTCCATAGCCAAAATCGTGCCAGGGTCCAAGCTGATTGCAATCAACGGCCAGAAGTTCTCCATCGCCTCGCTACGGCAAGCGCTCGATTCCGCAGCAAAGAACTCCACTCCACTTGATTTGCGAATCGGTCGCGGCTCTCGCGAATATAAAGTGAACGTCCCATACGAGAGCGGCGAGCGCTACCCGACGCTGCAGCGGATACCTAGCCAGCCGGATGTGCTCGATACAATTCTAAAACCGCTGGCAACGGATGATGATGATGACCGATTTTCGAAGTGAATACTTTCGAGGCCGGAGGACAACGGTGCAGTTTTTGAGACTCTTGTTGGCGTGCGTCTGGATCTTTGCAACTTTCGGAGAAGTCGCAAGAGCACAAGCGAGTCACGTCCAATACGGCATTGTGTACAGCGAGATTGCTGGACAGCGGCTCACCATGGACTACTACCCAGCAGCGGGAGACGGGCCGCACCCGGCAGCCATCATCATTCACGGCGGCGGTTACACAGGCGGAACTAGCCAAAATGGAAGCGAGGCTTACTGTGCCGACTTCCTGGCTCCCGCTGGCTATGCCATATTCTCCATCAATTACCGGCTCGCTCCCCAGTTCCCACTTTCCGCGATGGTTGCGGATGTACAGCGATCCGTGCGCTTCATCCGGTATAACGCCTCACGATGGAATGTTGACGCTCGCCGCATCGCTCTAGTTGGCGGCTCTGCCGGAGGTTACCTCAGCAATATGGCCGGACTTCTCCCCGGTAATGGTGATGCTCATGCCAGCGAACCGATAGATCGAGAAGACGCCTCGGTCCAGGCTGTCGTCACTCTTTACGGTGTAAGCGACCTCGTGAGCATGAACGATAACCAGATGGTGAAAGAGGACCATCTGCTTGGGCCGCTTCATGGACTGTCTTTCCAAGAGGCTCTCAAGGCTGCCTCCCCCGTTACTCATGTCACGCGGCACGCTCCTCCGTTCCTACTAATTCATGGGGATAGCGATAGGTCGGTTTCAATTGAGCAATCGAGAGAGTTGCAGACCGCCTTGAATGCACAGGGGGCGAGTTGTACTCTCATCGTCATTCCGGGCGGTCCACACACAACACAGACCTGGAACAAGATCCCGGGAGCGCCGGACTGGGAGCGAGAGATGACGGCATGGTTGAATCGCACCCTAGATCACAAAGGAGAGATCGGTAAGGGCATAAGACCTCGATAAGGTCCATTGCGAAAACGAACGATGCTGTTGAAAAACTCGCAATTGCATCATCCACGAACGATAATGGCATGTCTAAGGTTCAAATTATGCCTGCTTGTCGCTCCTGGGGCATTCTGGAGCTTCGTGCTTCTGAGAACCCTAACGGCATAAGCCTTTTTCAACAGCATCGAACGTTTGCGCAATGCGTGGAGTCGCAGCGTAAGCCGATTGAGAGAGGGTGCGTGAAGCGGTTATGCTTCCATCATCCGGGGCAGATAGGAATTAAAGGCCGAGTCCCAATCCATAGCCATGCTCGATCTTCGGCGCGATCTCCTGCTGCGGTGGTTGGATGGACTGCTCCTGCTTGTGCTGCGGCGTGTGGGCGCTCTCGCGGGAGACTTCATGGCCCAGCGCGGCGGGCAACTTCTCGCGGTCGTTGGTAAAGAGCTGCGCATCGTGCGCTCCGCGCGAGACGGCGACATAGGCCATGCGGTTGTTGAGCAGGTCTTTCGCGCCCAACTCCGTGTCCACATGCACCAACACCCGCTCGGCAGTCTGCCCCTGGCTGGAGTGGCTGGTCACGGCATACCCATGATCGAGATGCGGATGCCTGGCTGGGTCGAGCTCGACGGAGCGGCCATCGTCCATGCGAAGCGACATACGGCCTTCGGTGATGCTCTGGACGGTGCCAAGTTCGCGGTTGGCGACCTTCAGGTCATTCGCGGGCGCGGTGAACTGGATGCGGTCGCCTGTAGAGAAGCTGCGCGGCTCCTCGCGGTAGACCGAAACACCCTGCTGACGGTGCGGGTCGTAAGTTCGCTCGGTGCCATCCTTCAGCGCCACGGTGATCCGGTTGTGCGGCGCGTCAATGCCCACCACACGGGCATACTCGCCTTTGCCGATGCCGGTCTCCTTCGACCCCCGGCTATAGCGCAGCACCTCCCCTACCTCGTACCGCTCGGCCCATGTCCGAGCCGCTCCGGTGAGATCCTGGCGCGGCACCAACGTCTCGACGCGATGCTCCTCTCGGCCCACAACGCCATGCCGTTGCAGCTCGGCATGGATGCTCTGATTGATCTCCGCGCGGGAGCGGTTGTCGGGCAAGACGACCAGCGTGTTCTCCGGCGACTTTGCATACTCCTTCGCGATGGCGTCGATCCGCTCCTCGCGGCCCCGGAACTCATGCACCCGGCCCTGGCTGTCGAGGTTCTTGACCGCAGCTCCAACCTCGCCACGCGCAAGCTGCTCGACCACTTGCCGCAACTTCGGCTCCTTCTGGCGCACGATCTGATCGAGCGAGATGGTCTTCATCCCGGCTTCCTGCAACTGCGCGAAGGGCTTTCCGGCCTCGACCGCCTCATGCTGCCGCCGGTCACCAGTTGAGTAAAGGACTGTGTTCGTCCGAGGTACGCATAAACCGTGCACTTTGTTCCTTTAGGTTCGACTTCATGACCTCGCTTCGCCGGCGGCCGGAATCCGGTCAGCAACAAAGAGCCTCACATCTTTGCTGATGGGTTAGGGATCACAAAGAAGAGGTTTACTTCGCATCCGGGAACGGCGGCAACAAACGCTACATCGTCCCATCGCTCCATATGGTGATCTCGATTACATCGAGCGCCTATAACACCCCCTATGGACAGCGCCGCTCTCAAGACATCTTATGGAAGATTCTTGCGGCTACTCGCTCAGAGTGATTCCGCTCGATTGCGGGGGACGACGGCCAAACCGAAAAGAAGGCCATCGCGATTACTCAATCTCTTGGCTGGCATCCCACGCGAAACCTTCCCGCTTCACGGCGGGCGCATGGAGGAGCGGCAACGCGGCCTGAACCGGCTTCTTCGGAAGCGCCGGACCTGATGCCGGAGCTGGAGCTGCTACCTGCGTGGGCACTGATAGCTCCGCTGCCTTCCTGGGCGCTGGTGCCTCCATCTTGCGCTCGATGAACTCGGGTTGTTTCTTGCGCTTCTTCGCCAGCCGGAAACGCACCGGCACAACCCTGTTCTCCTGCTTGATGTAGGCACGGTGGCTGTCGAGGCCGGCGATCTCGGAGGCCATGACGAGCGGCTTGGTGGCGATCTCCATGGCGTAGGACTTTTTAGATCGCAGCAGCCCCATGCTGCGCGACTCCTTCAGCCGCTCGACCTCGATCTCGCCGATGGCGTCCGAGATCCATTTCGCCGCGCGCGGCTCGGAGGTTCTGAAGAAGACCTTGGTCGCTGGCTGCGAGAGCATGGCTTCGGCATCCTGGCCGTAGCGCTTCTCCATCTGGCTGCGGCCCTGGAAGCCGAGCACGACCGGGTTCCCATACTTGCGGTTTTCGGTCACGGCGGTGTGGAGCTGGGGGAGCTTGTTGAGGCTCGCGAGCTCGTCCAGGACGAACCAGACCGGCTGCGCGTCCGGGCAGTGGCCCATCATGCGCAGGATGAACAGGTCCAGCCACACGGAATGCAGCGGCAAGAGCTTTTCCCGGTAGCCGGAGCTGGAGGTCAGGAGCACCCATCGCTTCCGGGTCGATATCCACGACGATGTAGTGAAACGCGGGTCGTTGGGCTTGGCATACTGGGGCAGCAGCTCCAGGCTGTCGGCCACCATGTTCATGCTCGAAAGTATCCCCGCCCGCTGCGCCGGAGCGCCGGGATCGAGGTAGGCGGCCAGAGGAGTTCCCTTCACGATCGCGACAATCTCTTCTGGGTCGCTCATCCACCGCAACAGGTCGCGGACGTGGGGTTTCCGGCGGAGCAGATGGGCCAGAATCCGGCGCGGCGCGTCGGTGAAGAATGCCTTCTCGTACTCCTTCTCCGGCAGCATCGCGGCGGCGATGGTGGTTGCAATCTCGGGGTTGAAAATTTCATCCGGCAGGCTCCAGTAAGGGCAGCGGGCGTCCAGCGGATTGAGGATCAGGTCGCCGCGCTCGGGCGAATAGAACTCGCTCACAAAGTCCATCGCCGGGTCGTAGACGATGGCACTGTCGCCCCGGTCCTTTACCTGTCGCAGAATCTGCCGGATGGCCGACGACTTCCCTGCCCCTGTATCGCCCATCAGCAGAATGTGACTCGACTCCAGACGCTTCGGAATCGCGTAGCTCCGGCCCCACGGGAGCAGCTTGGACCCCATGCTCTCGCCCTGCAGCCGGAGCCGGATGCCGGCGTCCGCCCGCCATCTCAGCCATGCCGGGCGGCTCAACTCCGGCCCTTTGGTCCTCCGTCCGTGCCGCTCTTCCTGCCGCCGCTGCGCCCAGGAACGCAGTCCATAGCCCCAGGCATCCTTCGCTTTCTGGAGCGCGAGACACACGAAGATCAGCCCCAACAAACCATAAAGCAGGGGCAATCCAAGGATGCGCGGAATGCTCTCGCCGTCGTACATCGAATCCTGGAGCAGCGGCGTCAACTCAGACGACGGAACCTTCTCCGGGGAACTCAACGCCACTCCCCGCCAGCCGTCCGCGACGGCCTGAGCCGAGAGGCTGACTGGCAATTTTCGGTTCGGCCCGGCGACTGCGTCCTGGGGAAGCATGGGGATGGATTTGCGCCTCGGAGCGGTCTTCAGCACCCACCGGATACTCGTCACATTGCGCGGCTGGGTCGCCCCGAGGGAGCTGGCGGCATAGGTGCCAAGATAGAACTTTTCGAGCGGCGTGAGCGTCCAATAGAGCCAAACCGAGGCGGGGAGAACGAGCAGAAATGGCCCCAAGGTGATCCCGAACAGGAGCAGCAACACCCTCCCGCCGCGACTCGGAAACCGCATCGGACGGCTCACGGCTGGTCCCCCTTTTGCCCCTCCTGGGCGTCTTGGGCATGGAAACTTTCGATCATCTTGCGGGCGTCGGCCTGCTTCCGGGCATTCGCCTGGTCGCGGATTTTGAGCACGGACTCGGCCAGCAAGTGCTTCCCTTCCGCGTTCGCCTGGGCGGTCGCATGGAAGAGATTCAGGAGCATGTACCGGGTCGCCGATTGCTCGGCCAAGAGCAATTCCATGGGGTCCGCTGGACGCTGCCGCGCTGCCTTCAACGCCAGATCGCGTAGCCACTCGGCCAGGCTTTTGCCCTCGCGCTCGGCGGCAGTCTCGACCTCCCGCAGCTCCTCGGGTGTGATCCGGGTGGCGACCGTTTTGGTGCGGAAGCCGGGCTTCTCCTCCACGCCTGCGGAGGCATTTCGTGTAGCCGTAATGGTCGTATCGGGAGTGCTCACGTGGGAATTGTCCTGCTGGAAACCTAGACCGGGTCACCGGAGGCCGTCAAGTCGGCTGATTCGCGGTTCTAGGCTAAGTAGCTGCACACTCAATGCGTTTACGCCAGAGTAGTGAAATTGGTTCCATCGGGAACTGCGCGTAAACAGTTGTAAACGGGATTTGACTAAGTTGCTCATTAGAGGCATGTTTACTTTGTAAACGCCAGGATGCTTCGCGTTTACCTACAGTTCCCATTTGGGGTGATGTGTCATGGCTTACTCCCGACGCGTAGCGGCGTTCTGGCGTTTCGCAGCTACGAGAGGCCTAAGTAGGCACCCAAATCCGGTGACCCTCGCCTCAACAAATGAGAATGCCGCTCGGAGTCGGCAGTCTGGTGATCCTGCATGACCAAGCCCGCCCAAAGTCGTCCGAGCCGTACAAGTTGCCCGCTCTATCCACAACCGCAATTGACGAGTCGTTTGCGGCGATACAACCGGTGTCAGCAATACCCTCGGTCCACGCCGGCATCCCACCTTCGACGGCTACTAGGGATCCATCCGGCTTGACCGGACGACGATAAATTCTTCCCTGGGTCGCAAAGTGATCTGTCGACGCGGAGACAAAAATGTCATCGCCCGAGAACGCTACCGCAGAGCAGTACGATGCGTGTAGGCCGTCGCGTTCTATGGTCCACGTCGCCCCGGAGTCGCGGCTAATGCAAAGGCCAACAGCGGACGCCGCGACGACGATTTCCGGATTTGCCGGATGCGCGCGCACCTCATGAACATCGCTACTGACATCTATGGTGGGCTGCCAGGTTCTTCCGCCATCCATTGAACGCGGAATGCCTCCTACATGAACGTTGGCGAACAGGATGCTCCCGTTCGAGTTGGCCGCGACCGAGCGAATACCTAGCGGTGGCCCAAGGCGCTGCCCATCAACAATTGCCGAACCAGCAAACCAAGCATCCCGCCCCGCGATGTTGTCGAAACCATCGATAGGATCGAGCATACCGCCCTCGTGGCTCAGCCGCAGCATGCGTGCATCGTCCGTTCCTACGTAGATGGCGTCTCTAACGGCCATGCAGCACGAAAGCTCGGACTCGCTCGTAGCGACGGTTGCCCATTCGCCGCTTGGTGCACGCCTGCGCAGCGAATGTCCGCCGACAATGGCGATCGCACCGCCGCGTCCATCCGGTGCGATCCCTCTGACGGACTGGTTCGCTATCTCTTGCTTGCGCCCATCGTCGGTGACTGCGAACAGCCCATCGCTCCACGTTGCCACAAGTATCGTCGGTTTCGTCACGGATTACCTTCCCTCCCCCCAGTTGTCGCGGGCTATAGCCTGCCGAGATTGCTCTGATGCTTTGTTCTTTCTTTCCTACATACCCGGAATGATAGGCGCACCGTTTTGGCCTGAGAGCTTCGGGTCAGGGCCGCGCAGCGCCGCGATAGCGGGGCCGAAGGCAGCCTTGACGCGGAGCTGGCCGAAACGATCCTGGCCTGATCCGGGATGGAGCCTCGGTTCTGGTTCTCGAACTTATCCCTCTTTGGCGACGAGTCGGACATCGAGATTCATGCCTACCGCCTCGGCGTAGCGGATGAGGGTGCGCATGTTTACATTTTCCGGCCTGCGCTCTGTCCGGCTGAGCTGCGGCGTACTGGTGCCGATCTTTTTTGCGAGTTCGGCTTGGGTAAGGCCCTTCCGCTTTCTCTGGTTGGCAAGCTGGACGCCAATGCTGAGGACTTTGGTTTCTTCCTCGAATGCCTGGCGAACAGATAGGTCGGTGAGTTGCTGGTCAAGATAGCTGTCCCATGCGGTTTTCATCTGTGTTTCTTCTCCCTGGCCGGTGTGCGCGTTTCGTTTTTGGAACCTATCTTCGCCTCGTGCCTAGCCATCCTGGTGCGCCCGATCTTTTTGTCTGCTTCCTCTACGGCGGCGGTGGCTTTGGTGAAGCCATGCAACAGGACGGCGGTGCGGTTTTCATCGAAAAAGTACAAGATGCGATAGCGTGTTTTGCCAATCCGTAATCTGGCTTCTCTGAGCTTGCCTTCGATCTGCGAGGTATAGGGATAGTCCAGTGTCGGCCCTCCTATTTTGAGCAGCTCGATCCGCGCCAGCACCTTGGCTCGGACCTCCAGCGGCACACTGTCGAGCCAGACGCGAACGGGAAACGAGCCGTCCTCATCCGTGTAAAAGTCGATCTTCCAAACCTCGGACGGGGGCAAACTCACACCTCTAATTTATCATATTTGATAAACAGGGTTTAAATTTGTGACTCGAGATGGGTCGTATTCACCCGACCTGAACAAGAAAACCTATGCGCGATGCTGGAGGCTCGGGGACGCTCTGCCGAGGTTTTTTGCAGGCTTCCCTTACCCTCCCACCTTCCAGGGCCGTTGTAGGTGCCTTTCCGCTCGATCTGGAAGGCTCTCAAGGGGTCGACTCAGAATTCGGACCGTAAGGCACGTTAGTGAAGGCTTCGGTGAACAGAATCAACAGCTTAGAACGTGGAGTCTGGCGCGAAAATTGGCAGGTAAGGCATGGCTGTAAATCCTTTGTTTGCAGCGTGGATAGATGCTTACCGTGCTTAGATATCCGAATTCCGACTCCACCCCACTTTGCGCCATGAAAAACTGCTTCCATGCGAATGATTTACGGTCTGCTGTTAGCTTTTTGCTCGTTCCGCGTGGTCTCCGCTCAAGCCAACAGCAACAAACTAGCCGACAGTATCGATACCAGTCGAACGATCATTGCTAAGTTAGATCACGCAGCGCAGGATGATCCGCCTCCAAACTTCGCATCATCAATCCTTGTGCGCGTGCACCAGGAAGCGACGAGTTTCATCACATTGGCAGACTCGGTTTCCACGACAGTACGTCATGGAGGTCCGCCCGGTGGCACGTCAATGTTTACGCTATATAGCCAATTTATTGATCTTTTCGATCAGTACGAACTCTTCACGTCCGCCGAAACACGTCCATTGGAATTAGATAAGGTGCGCTCCGTGGCGATGTCGAAGGACTTTTTCGAAACAAAGACGCTCTTCGAGGTGGTCACCACCAGCGAAATAATGCGAATGGAAGAGGAGCTACGGTCCTGCCGCACTCCCAAGCCGCGCTAATGTGTGGCATTTATCCCTGCCCCGGAATACCTTGCCGCCTCTGGCCGCGCTAATTGCCGAAGAGGGATTGAATGATGCGAACGGGGAGCGGCCTTGCTTTGCTCCGCAAGGCCCAATAAACGTCAAAGCCCTTCATGAGCTGGTAAGTCCAGGTCGGCCTATCGTCCGTGTTCATCTTGCAGCCCGGCGTGTCTTGGTTGGTTTTGTGGCCTGCACCGCTCACGGCCTTGGTGTTGAGGTCGATGGTGAATAGCTCGGTTGCGCACTCATAATCCCGCCGCATCACAATGGCGTCGGGCGTCCAGCTCTGAATATCATAGTTGATAAGCTCGGCCATGAGAGTCGTTCCGCCGACTGATGCCAGAGCTTCCATGCATCGGTTTTCCGTCTTTGTGGCACTCAATTTTTGACGTTTGCAGCGGGTTCGCAATCGAGTCGCCGGTTAGGTCTGTCCTCGTCCATGTGCCAGAGACATAGACGTTATCGCCATACTGGTTCAGGTCAATAAAGGTGCTCATGCCGACCGGCACTTGTGAATCGACATACAGGTTTCCGACCCATAAAACGCCAAAGCCGACGACAGCCAGACAGAAGACCACGCAGAGAGCAACGACCCCCTTTTTGCGGGCCGGTAGAGACTTCCAAGATATGACAGCGCGAAACCCTATGATCTGCGCACGGACGACATACCCCAGAATGAACACGGCCAGCCAAGCAAATGGGATGGGGGCCAAAGCCACAAAGGCGGCGCTCTTATTACTGCCGCTCATCCAGACCGCCATAGACTTTTCGCGCTCGGCTATGCAGCTCGACAGGTCTTTGTCGTGATTGACCTCTTTGCCGTAGGTGCAAACCTTGTAAGCAAAGTCGGCGGAATGGTTCGCCTGTTCTACATCGCTGCTGTGGCTGTGAACGGCGGCGGCAACCGCCCAAACAATCGAAGCCAAAAGGCCGATCAATACCCAACGGTTTAGCTTCAACGTGTCCTCGCCTTTCGAGCCAACTCAGTGGGGTTTCTTCGCTAGTCCTTGGCTGGTGACAAAACCTAAAAACTCACGACCGTAAAGCGTGATGGCATACCGCCCATTTTCGAAGACGACGACGTTCTGCTTTAGTAGAAAATCTATCCACGGCTCGAAGGTGGTTTCACCATAAAAGCGCGGCGACCGCTTTTTCGCTTTCTCAAAGAAAGGAATGATTTCTGTAGGCTCTTGCGGCCCGTACAGATTCATTTTTTCCATCGCGGCCATCTGACTACCGAAGATCAGGCGGTAGATAAGTTCGGCACGTTGCATGAGTTGCGTTGCCGCCAGATGCCGGATTAGAAGCTCTGTTGTCTCTGAATCGTTTAATGGAAATTGCAGGGTTTGCAGATCAGCCTTCAAGCCTTCAATGTGGTTCAGCAGCAGGGGATTGTCGCCCCCGTATTGGGTAACGGATGTCCGGCGGCGGGCAATGTCGTCCGGCATAGGAAGATTAAGTTGCTGCCCGCCGTGGGGCAGGGCCAACGGGTCTAAGGGTGTCCGCGCCGCTGCTTCTATCTGCTGGTTGGCCTTGCGAGAGAATTCGACTTCGCCTGCACCGCCCTTCCACTTTAGAAGGTCGATGCTAGCGATAAATTCTGTGACTGGTTTCTTAAAAACGAGTGCCAGAAAGAAGACTGCGACCGGCCAGCTTAGAAGCCGTTCAACGATGGCTTGCCATAGCGCAATCATCGCTTCCGCGCTTCGGGGAGAGGAAACGCTCTGATCGCTGACGGCTCGACCCTGACTAGCTTATTGCCTTTTCGTATTGTGACCTCGCGCGGCCAAACTTCTTCAACGGTCGCGACCGCTCCGGCTGGGATGTTGGCGGGGGGCATTAAGGACGTGAGAAGCTGGACGGCCTGCCCAATCTCGAAGGCTTGGCCGGTCGGCAGATGATCTAGCCCGTCTGCAATCCTAACGATGTCGTCGTTACTCGCAAGCCCTTCGCCCACTGTGTAAAGAAGAACATAGCCATCAGCGGAACCGGCCCCGGCTGGCACCTGTTTTACGGTATAGCCCTGTGTCCGAAGTTTTTTAATTGCTCGCCCTAAGTCAGTTGGCATATCGGGGATTATAGGTGAGCGTTATCCCCCTAGTTCTGGGCCGCCGCGCGGTCGAGGCCCTCGCGTGTGGCCTCCGCTCGGCCATGCGCTCAAGGTCGGCGCGGTAGGCGTCCCCGTATTCGTGAGCTTCTAGAAAGCATCGCGCAATGATGACTTGTCCGAATCCATGTTCCTTCAGCAGAGAAGGAAGAAGCTTCTACAAAGAAGTACAGGTTGGGGCTACCGTTTGAGCGGGCAACATTGCTGACGCCAGCAGAACCATTAGAAGTGAGCGATGCGCCATAGGCTTTGATCCATAGTTTTACACTCTGATGTCAATCGAGCGCCTGCCGCCTCCAAACGTCCGTATCAGAACAAACTTGTACTCACTGAAACGTCCGTTTCAGATGCTCACGCTCTTCCCTGCTCTTTGGTTTATGAACCCAAAGAGAGATGAGCCACAGTTTGTTGATTGAGGTGTGCTAAAGCCTCCCACGCCTTAGTGAAGCTGAACTCCGCAACGAATCGGATCGTGTCACGGATCTGCTCGATCGTCGCCGCATGACCGAGTGCCAGGCGAACATGATAGGCAAACGGCTCGCCCAGAGTCTGGTTCGAGACGTCGGCTGCGATCGAGAGAAGCGCACGCTCTTTGATGCTTAAGTGACAACGCTGCCATTGTTGTTCCACAGCGACGGCCCAGGTCTCGCCGAACCCATGAGCAAGGCTTTCTAATCGCTCATGCAACTTGGGATCGTTCGGTATACCACCGCCGGTCGCGGCCTCATCATCCTTGAACTCTTGGAGTTGCTTTTCCTTCACGACCTCCTTGAATCTAACAAGGGCCTGGAGCGCGTTTGTGTACCCGGCTTCGGGAGCGGCGTGAAAGATTACTTCCCGTATGTCCACGAGCGGAACATCGTTGGCGAGCGCCATATCAATATGCATTTCAAACGCCAGTCCAACATTGTGGTCGCAGATGTCAGCCATCAGGCATAGCAGCGCCTTCTCGCGGTGGCTAAGCGTCTGAATGCCCAGGACGCTTCCCCCATATTCACGGCCATCTGCCCGAATGTGCGATCGAGTTTGAAAAGCCCTTTGTTTGCTGCTGTATCGGATGGTTTACGCATCTATTTGTCCCTCGGTGAAGCGATTGCCCCAAACCTGGTCGGAAGGCCGAAGAGCCGAAGCCGGAGTGCATCGAGAAGCCTGTCGGGTAAGATTCTCGGCAACGTGACCAGAAGCTTTGCGTCTTTCCCCACTTGGTATCGGGTCCGAGGCCGGCGTGCAGTCAGTGCATGCTGCACGGCTTCAGCCACAACATCGGGCGGACTACCGTTTATTTCGCGTGTGTAAGCGCGTCTGGTAAAGCTTCTCAGCATTTCTCCATACCGCACTGCGCCACCTGGCGGCAGATTGCCGATGACCACATCGACATCGCCCAGGGTTTTCCCGACGCTCGGGGTCTTGATTGAGCCCGGCTCAATAACGCAGACTCGGACGCCAAAGGGGTGCAACTCCAGCCGCAATGCATCGCTGAATAACCCGAACGCGCCTTTGCTGGCATTGAGCAAACCACCGAATGGTATGGCGATGTGAGCGCCAACCGAGCTGATATTGACAATTCGACCTCGCGCTCTGCGGATCAGAGGCAGAAATGCCTGGCTCACTGCAATCTGACCGAATACGTTCACATCGAACATTTCTTGCAAATCGTCGGGCGTGACATATTCGACCGGCCGCGTCATGCCGATCCCAGCTACATTGACCAAGCCGTCCAAACCGAAGTTGTTCATTTGGGCCTCTACTTGTTTGGCCGCAGCGACGATGGAGGCGTGGTCCTTAACGTCTACGATCAATGGGATGAGACCTGTTCCCGTCTGCTTCTGTAGCTTCTCCCCGTCTTCTGTCTTGCGCACAGCGGCGAAGACTACCCATCCAGCTTGCACCATTCGCAGAACACAAGCGTGACCGATACCGCTCGATGCGCCGGTAATGACAACCGTTTTCTTGGTTGCGTCGTAGCTCAATATCTACCTCCTCTAATGCTGGTGAGAATCGCGCTGGTATGGATACGGATAAGGCGCCGGATTGCAGCGGCCCCATCAGCGTCAATGTCGGTCCAGTCGCTCGCGCGGAGCACAGTCGCGCGGGCGACCCGGAAGACAAGCGCCTGCCCGAGAATCGCCAGCGTTTTCAGCCGTGCCTCCGCGACGCTACAGCGACCTTGGCCGACGGTGACAAGAAGACCCGACAGACGATCCACCACTTGCCCCATGACACCGGCGTAAAGGATGTCGAACGCCTCGGTCGGCTCCATCTGTTCACGCACGATAAACCGTGCCCAAGTCGAGCTTTCGGGGCGCATCATCATCTCAGCGAAATGGTCTACGAGTACGAGCACCGCAGTAGACGCGCCATCGGCTCCATCGTTGCTGGCCGGATTGTCGGACGCACCTAGCGCGGGTGCAATGTACTTGCACATCTGATTAGCGACATGACGTGCGGCGGCGAGATAGAGTCCCTGTTTGTTCCCGTAGTGATAGGTAATTGACGACATCATTGTGCCGGCAGCAGCCGCGATGGTGCGCGTGCTCGCGCCTTCAATTCCTTTTTGACCGAATTGATCCACTGCAATATCGAGGAGGCGGTGGTCGGTCGATAGAACGTTTGCACGCTTTCGGGCTACCATCTAGAAAATTTAGTTCATTCGACCGAACAAATCAAGCCTGAACGCTCAGCCATAGCGCCCGGCCCGATAATTTCGTGTCTAAATGTCCTTTATCCGTCTTGTACTTTTGTGCGACGGAATGGACCCTGGAGAATCTCTAAAGGGGTGGAGTCAGAATTCTGATATCTAAGCACGGTAAGCAGCTATCCACGCTGCAAACAAAGGATTTACAGCCATGCCTTACCTGCCAATTTTCGCGCCAGACTCCACGTTCTAAGCTGTTGATTCTGTTCACCGAAGCCTTCACTAACGTGCATTACGGTCCGAATTCTGAGTCGACCCCTAAAAGCTTCTCGATTGCATGACGGGCAACTTCACTTGCTGATGCCTCGACTCCGATCTCTTCAGAGATACGCTTTCGCTCATCTTCCAGGAACGCTGCCAGCTTTGGCGAGACCCGGATCGACAGCGTATGCGACTGGCGGTGTGACCCTAGTCTCACCGTCGCATCGCCAGGCAAAGATCCTCTTCCGGTCAACGCCTACTGACATCAGGATTGCCGCAACCGCAAAACATCGAACGTTATACAAGTTTTCTTTATGCGTTCACATGACCACGAGTAGCCGGGGAGATCCCACTATGGTGACATCCACCAGCCAACCACACACCTCAAAGAGTGCCCCATCATCGCACCGAACGGTGAACGTTGATTCGAAATCCCACATTTCCGTGATCGGGTCGAAGGAGTCTCCACCGATTACCTCTCCCTCAACATCGTTCTCATCGATTGTGCTACAAAGAACACGCATCCTTCCCTCCTCTTGATTTAACCCCTAAGTTTTCAGCCGAATGAGTAGCTTATATCAGCCGAAAACTATCTTTTCCAATTCGCAGCAGCGGCACTTTTGGGATCGATCACTCAAAGTGCCTCCAGAGCTGACAAACCTGCCTAGCCGAAGACGATTCACCTTTGAGTAACACCCAGTATGTTATTAAAGTAACATATTTAGACTTCTCTTGGTTGTAGGATGGCATGCATGATAGCCAAAACTGCTTTCGCATTGCGTGTTCAGATTGCCGTTACTCTAAGCGAGATCCTTGTCTTGGAGACACAGAAGACCACCCTCAGTGCCAGTGCAGGAGGCGTCGTAGAGTCTGCGGCTATTGACCGTATCGAGAGTGTTCTTCGAGAAGCTGTAACTCGACTTCACAGGAAGCTGGCAAATCGAACCAAAAGATCACTGCACAGTGCGGATGGGCTCTCTGTAGCTGGGCATTGAACTCACGAAAAGGCTTGGATCGTGCAATTGAGAGGAGGTGTCCAATGAAGCCGGTCGAATACTGCGACTCATGCACTGTCACCGAAGACACGCCTTACCAGGTTGAAGGGAGTGACCTGAAGGGAACACATTCAGGTACGGGCACCCTCCATCTTGGACGGGTCGTTTGGATCAGGAAGAGCTCGGAAGACCACGGTTTGGAACCGTGGATATCGGTGTATGCCGAAGGCGTTGGCGTGGTTTCGCTCGAGTCACGCCTCCTTCAGTCTTTTTCGTAGCGCTCCACAGGTCAAGCTTGATGCTGCTGGCGTGCACCTAACCTTCCTCACGGATATGCGGCTAGATATCACGCTGAGTGCCATGTAGGATTTGGGATGACTACCACCCTTCACGTCTGCAACCAAGCTCCGGATGGCAGCAGCCAGCTGCCCCACATGACGATCTACAACGCCGAACACTTTCCAGCCATCGGTGACCTAATGGAGACTTCGGAGGGAAGATTCATGGTGAAACAACGCCTGTTCAGCTTTCCGGCCACAGGAGATTTAGACGTTCTGCTTACGATCGCTCCCGTTGTCAAATAATACTGATCATCAACCTCATACATCTCAGACGTGCTATTCACGAGACTGAGCCTTCGGGGACGCATCGTTTTTACTAAACGGCACGAGTGCGAGCTTCGAGTTGTGACGGCGAATATGCCGTTCGTGAACACTTTTTCACGTGTCGCGAGCGGAGACGGTCCACCGGTTTATTTACGACCTTGGAAACGGCCAGTGGAATATCCCGCAACTCCGCAGTCTGTCGGAGACGGTACTCTCAAACAATAAGGCGGTGACAGACTTTGAGGTAAAACACAGTTTCGAGAGCCTTGGCAGCCGGACTATGTTGCTGAATGCGCGTTGCTCGCGGCAACGAAGGGGACCGTGCCCATGGTTCTGCTGGCGATTGAGGACGTTACCGAGATGAGGCGAGCGGAAGCGGTGTTGCGCGCCAGTGAAGGGCGCTTCCGCACCTTTGTGGAGGGTAGACAGCTTCTCTCAACTTCAAAAGGATGCGTTTACGAGCGCTTGATTCTTCTTATAACCTAAAAGATGAGGCTGTGAAAATGCATCACGCACTTCTAACAACCCCTTTCGAATTTTGCTCTTGATGGTACCTAAAGGAAGTCCCGTCTCTTCTGCAATTTGCCGGTGCGTCAAATCACGATAAAAAGCCATCTCCAGTAAGACTCGCGTGTCAGCACGGAGGGAACTAATGATCATGATCGCGTGGTTCGTCATCATCTGATGTTCAAGTCTTAGTGCGTAGTCGCTGGGAGATGCAAGAACACTCTCCTCACAAGAACAAGAAGAGAACTTGACGCGCTTACGCAGGACGTCCAAAGCGCGATTACGGCCTACAACCGTCATCCACCCCTTTAAACATGTAACCTCCGCAGCAACGACATCTGGCCTACGCCAGATCATCATGAAAACCTCTTGAAGTACGTCTTCCGCAGACGATTCATCGCGTAGCATCTTCAATGCAACGCGATAAACCACTCGTGAATATCGATGATAAAGGAGACTCATCGAAAGTTGGTCGCCGCCTCTTATTTCGCGCAAAAGGTGAGAATCTTCTGGCCTGTCGGGATCGAGGGCTGCTGTGCATTCTGCGGGATACCGAGGAGATGGGCCAGCATCAAGAGCAGGCGCGCTGGACAGGGCCACGACGACGTCAATGAGGGAGATGGATCGTGGTGAGCTTGGCACCGCTGGTGAGAGGATGGTACAGCTGATGTGGGAGAATCTGCATACAGAAAATAGAAGATCACTCCTCAGCTGCCCTAATCTTACCCAAGGTTGCACCGCACGGCTAGTAAGTATGCTCTTTGGTAATCAAAGTAGTCGCGAAAAAGGGTATGGCGCTTCGTGCAGAAGTGCAGAGCCATCATCTAGCTGAACGGGGCTTACCTGATTAGATCGACGAATAGTCAACCCCTCACGAGTAAATCTGGCCTGGAGTCGACACCGTGTCGTTCACTGCTTCTTTGGAAATGTCATAGGGCGACTGCGGAGGTGTTACACGTGGTCTTTAATCCGCAAATCAATCGCTCGAATCCCACATCCGAAGTCACTCCAAATACGTTACCCTAACTCAGTAAGGAAAGGTGGGAGAGTTTTGGTAATCTTCGATAGACACTCAGTCGTATATGTGGACTACACACCTGGTGGTCTTCTCCTTGTCTTGGTTGATGAGGAGTTTGCTGTCTATCCCACGCGATCTCTGCACACCGGCGTTCGCGACACGACGAATTTGTGCCACCCGGAAGTGGATCATACCTTCCATGTTCAACCGCTTTTCGGTAGGTGAACTGAATCAGGTGCTCCTATGAGACTGATAGGTAGACAGAGGGATCCGCGTGTCGGCTATGTTGATCCAACCGAGGAGGAGCGATTGCGCGTGCTAGACAGCTATTGTGTTCTGGACACGCCACCCGAACCAATATTCGATGACCTCACGGCTCTCGGCTGCGCCTTGTTTCAAGCTCCGATCGTGCTGATTTCCCTAGTCGACCGACAACGACAATTCTTCAAATCGGCTGTTGGTCTTACTTGTAAGCAGCTGCCCCATGATTCATCCTTCTGCGCACATACGATTCTTGGCGACGGCCCCCTAATCGTGCTGAACGCACTCGAAGACGGACGGTTTGCGAACAATCCTCTTGTCCTCGGAGAGCCACACATACGTTTCTACGCCGGGGCGGCCCTTGTTGGGAAAGAGGGCATGAAGCTCGGCAGCTTTTGTGTGATCGATCGGCAGCCGAGGGCTGCTTTTAAGAGCGATCAGCAGATCTTATTGCTGCGATTTGCTCGTCTTGCGGTCAACGCGCTCGAACAACGGATGCTGCCAGTCTTGGTTTCGCAAGCCGAACGAGAGGTGCAGGAGGCAAGCGAGCGTTACACGCTGGCGACCCGGGCAGCATCGGACGGAATTTGGGATTGGAACTGCGCCTCGGGCAAAGTCTATAACTCTGCCCGCCTTCGTGCTTTGATTGGCGCTCCTGAAGAGGAGTACTGGGGAGATGTAGAGGAGTGGATCGAGCGGATTCATCCGAAGGATCTGCCCGCGGTTCAGAGCAATATCCAACGGCTCCAAACCTCGACCGATTCAACCTTCTTAAGCGAATACCGGATCCGGCATGAAGATGGAAGCTGGCGGTGGATCCAGCAACGCGGCATATCCCTCTTCGATGAATCTGGGAAGTTACGCCGGCTGGTTGGCGCTGTCACGGATATTACATCCAGTAAGATTCGAGACACCCTCACCGGTCTCCATACCCGCATCTCTCTGCTTGACGCTCTAGACTGGCGCATCCGGGCAGAGGCGCAACATGACCGCTCCTTCGCCGTATTCTTCATTGATCTGGATTTTTTCGAACGCATCAACGACAGCTTTGGGCACATCACGGGAAACTTGATTCTGATCGAGTTCGCGGATGCGCTCATGTATGCCTACTGTATTCAGTTTTTGCTCCAGGCTCCTCTGCATTGTGGAAACCAGCAAGTCCAACTTTCAGCAAGCATCGGCATTGCGATGGGAGGTGGATCTCCGGCGAACAGCGAAGATCTGTTGCAGGATGCCGATGTCGCCATGTACCAGGCGAAGACGAACGGGAAGGCAAAAAGCGTCCTCTTCTCCGAGAGTATGAGAAAACGAGCATTCTGGCGTATGCAGATCGAATCTGAACTGCGAGACGCTTTAGCCTACGATCAACTGATCTTGCACTTTCAGCCAAAGGTGATCCTCGCAACAGGTAAGGTAATTGGCTTTGAGGCTCTCATCCGGTGGCCGCACCCGCGCCGCGGACTGATCTCCCCCGATGAATTCATCTCCGTCGCCGAAGAAAGCGACCTCATCTTGGACTTGGGACAGTGGACGCTTGGGAAAGCTGTTCATCAGCTCGCTGAGTGGCGCCTTGAAGGTATCGTGTCCCCGTTTGTCACGGTGGCTGTCAACTTGTCTTCTAAACAGTTCGCGGACCGTCACCTCTTTCACAACATCGCCAAAGTACTCGAACTGAACCAGCTGCCCGCATCCTGCCTGGAGCTTGAGGTCACTGAAAGCGTCCTGATCCAAGACGCACTGGCTGCGCTGGTAGTTCTGCAAAAGTTGAAAGTACTAGGTGTCGGGCTTGAACTTGACGATTTCGGAACAGGGTACTCTTCTCTGAGCTACCTGCACCGATTCCCATTCGACTCTCTGAAAGTGGATAAATCGTTTGTCAACAGTCTTGGGGAAGATAGCGACAACTCCACAATAACCCGCTCCATCATTGCTCTTGGACGATCTCTCAATTTAGAAGTGATCGCAGAAGGGATCGAAAAACCCGAACATGCCAAGCTGTTGCAGTATATGGGTTGCCTCTACGGCCAAGGCCATCTCTTCTCGAAGCCTCTCCCGGCTTACTTGGTCAAATCTTTTCTCCTCCAGAGAGGAGTTATCCAGGAGAAACTAGGGAGCGTCGACTTTCAAACAGGGTCCGATTACGTACCATCATCTCACCTTGCCTGAAACCGACGACTCACGAAAACGACAGTGAACTTGAGAGTTCGTGAACCAGCTAAGTCATTCGCTTCTAGATGTCACACAGGCAGGTCACCAACGTTCGTAGCAGTCACACTTGAGGCACAGAGCCTCCATAGGCCGGTTCGTCTGTTTCCACACTCGCTCCGCCAGGATCGACCTCCATCATGGGCAATGTAGAGAAAGAAGATCTCTCAAGGAACCAGCCAAGTTTTTACCGCCCAGAGCTCGATGTCCTCCGATTTCTTGCCTTCCTGCTCGTGTTCTTGCATCATGTTCTTAACGCAAAGAGTCCCATAGGACAAGCAGTTCAACTCGCGAGCGCCAGCGGTGTATGCCTCTTCTTTCTACTTAGCTCCTACCTCATCACCGAACTCCTCCAGCGCGAAGCAGCCAGTACCGGGACCATTAACCTCCGAGCATTTTATGTCCGTCGCATTCTCAGGATCTGGCCACTGTACTTCGGCTTCCTGCTCTTCGGATATGCAATTGATCGCTTCAGCCATCCTCACCAGCTTTCGGTCGGCAGCATCTTCGCATTCCTTTTTCTCGCCGGTAATTGGTACGCGGCCAAATACGGCTTCGTTGTCTCTGTTGTCTCTCCGCTTTGGAGCATTTCAGTGGAAGAACAGTTTTACCTCTTCTGGCCGTCCCTGCGCCGCTTCTTCGGTCCCTACACTGCACTCATAACAGCCTTCGCCACGCTCCCGGCCGCCTACATTACAATCGCCTGGCTCTGTCATCGGAATGCCTCGCTCTACATCCAAATATGGACCAATACGCTGGTGCAAGCGCAGTTCTTCGGTATCGGGGCCGTCCTGGCCTTTCTTCTCCGCGGCCGCATACCGCGCCTCCACTCAGCCGTTCGCCTTGGTCTCTTCAGCTTTGGACTGCTGTTCCTCTTTATCGGCCAGTACGTTTTTCACGTTAAGAATCTGCTCGGTACTAGCTCGGTACGGGAGACCTCGTGTGGCTATCTCTGCTTTGCCGCCGGTTGCACAGCGCTTCTGTTTAGCTTTCTCGGCTTCAGCCGCATTCGTAGCTGGCGTCTTCCCATCTATCTTGGAAAGATCTCATATGGTCTCTATGTATTCCACATGCTTGCACATCGCATCTTCTTTCACACTCTCGATCCGTTCTTCCGCAGACTTCAGCTAACGGGCACCGTGGCAGATGCGCTTCGAGTTCTCCTCGTCTTAGCCATCTGCGTTCTGTTGGCTCATCTTTCCTATCTCCATGTCGAGAGACCCTTCCTGCGGCTAAAAGATCGCTTTGCTATCATTCGCACTCGTGCCGTTTAGTAAAACGATGCGTACCTTAGCGCTCAACCATCGTGAATAGCACATCTGAGATGTATGAGGCTGATGATCAGTGTTATTTGACAGAGGGAGCAATCGTAAGCAGAACGTCTAAATCTCCTGTAACCGGATAGCTGAACAGGCGTTCTTTCACCACGAATCTTCCCTCCGGATTCTCCATTAGGTCACCCAGGGCTTCGCCGTCCAGCCATCAACATTCCAGTGTCTCCGCTACTGCTCTGGTGGTGAGCGAACCCTGAAGGCCAAAAACGAGGCCATTTGCTCTGTAAGCATCTTGATGACGAACTTGGGAAGTTGAGAAATCCTAGTCATATTGTGAGATGCAGCCCACTGGCGGATCTCATTATGATCTGTTCTTGGTCACTCATCATTGGTTGAATGCTCCTTCGTCTGAAGACATTACAGACAATGCATATATCGAGTAGAGGTCCTTGACAAGGGCGATCGGGCAATCTGCGTATACCGAGAATAACTCTAAGGGAGTCGTTCTCAAGCGTCATGCAGGCATCGAAACTGGGAGATTTCTCTGTGGAGAAGACAAAACCCTGATGCCGGCTACGGCAGGTCACGAGTTCATAGAAAACGAAATCAATAAGGCGAGCCGGAGATTCTTCCGCAAGCTAAGCTTTACCTGCGCGCTTGAGGATCAATTTGAGCGTTATACCGCGAAAGCGGTGATCTCACCGACTCTGGCTTGAGGGGATGCTGGCGATCATCCTCTTGAACGGGTGTCTGCTTCTTGACTACATACTGGTGGACGATATCGGGTGGAAGTTCATCGTTTTGCGAACGATGTTCGTGACGCCCTTGGCCGTCGTGGTAAATGTCGTAGTGAAATTCAACCCAAGGCGATGGATTCGAGAAGGGGGTGTAGCAGTCGGAACCATGATGATCTGCTTCGTCAATCTCTACGTTGAGGGAAACGCTACCGCCCCGAACACAACGTATGGCCTCATGTGTGTTCTGATTACGGTGCTGTTCGCCGATGTCGTCATGCGGATTCGGTTGTGGTATGCGGTGACGGCAACAGCGGTTACGTCGACGGGAGCGCTATGGTACCTGCGCAATCCGATCATCGGCAATAAGATTACTACTGGCTTCATAGACCCCGCGGGTCTCGACTACTTCAAGCTTTATCCAGCGCCCAACAGCGGCGGCAACGGATATACCGGTGTTCGCAACCAGCAGCAGTACTCGACCGTGTATGACGTGCGCGTGGACTATCACCTTAACGAGAAGAACCTACTTTTTGCGAAGTACATCATCAACGACGTCTACACCATATCGCCGGGAGCGCTGCCCATTTCGACCCTGGATGGGTTCGCGATCGATCCGCAGACGGGCAATGGCTTCGGCACCGCACCGCAAGTCGCTCGCAATGCCACCCTTGTCTATACGCGCACATTTACGCCCAACCTCCTGATGACGATCGGCGCCGGCTGGAGCTTCATCCAGAATGGATCGCTACCCCTGAACTATGGCCTGAACCCGAACACCCAGTTCGGCCAGCCAAACGTGAACATCAGCCAGCTCACCTCGAGCCTCGCGGTTGCTTCTCCCACCGGTCTCACGGGTCTGGGCGGCGGCGGCAACTTTGTTCCGCTGGAATACAAAGACAACAACTACATACTGAATGGCGGCATCATCTACAGCCGCGGCAACCATTCGTTCCGGATCGGTGCCGCCGACATTCGGCGCCAGGCGCTGGACCAGCAGGACAACCAGGGTGAAGGCAGCTGGACCTTTCGCACCGGCGCCCCAGGCCTGCTGGAAGGCATCTTCTCCGCTGCCACGCGTAGCAACAACGTTCGCACGCCCAACTACCGTACGTCCGAGCCGAGTGTGTACTTCCAAGACGACTGGCACGTCTTTCCCAAGCTGACGCTCAACCTCGGACTTCGCTATGACGTCTTCACGCCGTTTACGGAGATACACAACAACATCTCTAACTTCGATCCGTCCTGCCCTTGCATCATTCAGGCCGGTGTGAACGGTGTTAGCCGTTCCGCGGGCGTGCACACGGACTACAGAAATGCGGCGCCCCGCCTTGGCTTTGCGTATAGCGCTACACCGAGCCTCGTGGTCCGTGGCGGCTTCGGCCTGGCGTTCTTTCCCAGCAACTACGAGTCGCCCACGAACCTGAAGAATCAGCCGAACGTCTCGGTCTACGGCAACTGCTCGACGGTGCAGGCGGCTGCGGGCACCAATGGCTGTAGTCCGGCGTTCACGCTGTTCAAACAGGGCATGCCCCTGCCTAACCAGAACCCCTCAACCACGAACGCGTCGTTGGTCGGTTCGATTCCGGCCGTGGTCGACAAGAACTTCGGTTCGGCTACCTGGAGCAGTTCAACCTTGTTGTCCAGAAAGACTTCAACGGAAACGCAGTTACGCTCGCCTACGTTGGAGCGCTCGGCCGTCACATGTCCACAGGCTTCGACATAAACCGAGCTCCCCTCGGGAATACCGGCCTTCTGCAGAATGAGCGGCGCTTCTATAACACTCTGCCCGGCGTCACCACCATCTCTGAGACGTTCAGCTCGGGCGCCTCGTCCTACAACTCGCTGCAGGCCACCTTCGAGCGCCGCTTCAAGAACGGCCTCGGCTTCAGCGCCAATACTACGTACGCTCACCTGCTGGACAACGCACCCAACGTCAACGGCCAGAGCGGCAATGGCGTCGGACAGGTTTTGGGCCAGAGCTATCGCGACTATGGCAACGGAGATCTCGACACCCGTTCGCGCGTCGTTGTCACCGGCAACTATGAGTTCCCGCTCGCCAAGGGCAAGGGCGGCTTCTACGGCGCCTTTGCAGGCGGATGGCACCTGAATGTGTTAAACCTGTGGTCGACCGGTCTGCCGTTCACGGTGCTGAACGCGAGCAACATCGATGGCACCAGCCCGAACGGTTCCGCCGATCGTCCGAACGTGCTCAGCAATCCTTTCTCGAAGATTAGCCGTCCGAGCGGCTTCAACACGGTCAACCCCCAGTTCTTCAATCCGCTCGCCTTCGCCAAGCAGCCGAGTGGCACGCTTGGCGATGAGGCGCGTAACCAGTACCACGGACCGCACTACCGTCACTGGGATATGTCGCTCTTCAAGGACTTCAACGTCTACAGGGAGACCCAGCTGCAGTTCCGTGCAGAGGCCTTCAACGTGGCTAACCAGACTAACTTCGCAAACCCGGTCAGCGGCCTGGGTAGCACTACCACGCTCGGCCAAATCACGTCAACCATTCTCTCGTACAATCCGCGGCTGATTCAGTTCGCCCTGAGGTACCAGTTCTAAGGCGCTGTGACGGCAAACTCGCGGGGGCCCGATACTTCCTTTCCGGGCTCTGTTGCATTAACTAGCTGGAGCGCGGCTCTGTTGCATTAACCGTGCTCGAGGCCGTTGAGGCACTACGATAGCTTCATGTTCAAGCGTCGTCGTTTCCCGGTTGAGATCATCCTGCTTTGTGTTCGCTGGTACTGCAAGTACGGCATCAGCTACCGCGATTTGGCCGAGATGATGCAGGAACGCGGCGTTGGGGTTGACCCCTCCACACTGTTCCGTTGGGTGCAGCGCTACGCGCCGGAACTCGAAAAGCGTGTACGGGCTTACCAGGGCTATGGCTCAACGTCTTGGCGAGTAGACGAGACCTATGTCAAGGTAGGCGGCCGGTGGAAGTATCTGTTCCGTGCTGTCGACAAGCATGGTGTGCTGATCGACTTCATGCTCTCGGATAGGCGGAACACCCGCGCAGCCCATCGTTTCCTCAGCAAAGCAGTAGCAACGATGCGCAACTGGCCACCCACATCCATCACAACTGACAAGCTTCGCTCATACCCTGAAGTTATCGAGCGATTGAAGTGTGACGGGAAACTCTCCAGGAACACGAGGCATAGAACCTCGAAATATCTGAACAACATCATCGAGGCTGACCATGGGGTACTGAAGCAGGTCATACGACCTACACGAGGGTTCCAGACCATGAAAACTGCCACTGCAACCATCAAGGGCTTCGAGATCATGCGCATGATCCGACGTGGTCACTGCCTCACCTGCAAACGAGGCGTACAGAATGAAGGCCGCTTCGTCCGCTCCCTGTTCGGGATCGCTGCATAGCGGTCGGCCGCCGCATCCTGAAGAGACTGCGCTTCCGCCACTTAATGCAACAGAGCCCTTCGGATTGAAGGTTTACCAAGGCATAACAGCCAGAGCTGTCCGGAACTCTGCCTGAGGCTCCCCCACCCCGCTGCCACCATTCAGGCGAGGACATACCGACAAAGTCGCCACCCAGGTTGCTAAGACCTCGCTTGAGCACTCGAACAATCGCATCCTTTCTGAAGTCGCCACCCGCGTTTACCAACTGGAAGAAGACCGTCGCAGAGACAATGTTGAAGACGCTTGGTACGTCTCGCCCCACGGTGTCAACGATTGCCGCTCAGTTTCAGGAGCGGAATCTTATCTCTTACTCGCGAGGAAAGCACTGACTATGTGGGATGGCCACCAAGATTGAATTCGTGTCCGTAACACTCACGACGTCGGTGCCGCGTTTCGCCGCATGACAGCCCACTGCACGAGTTCCCTAAGAGCAGGGCGCAGTGCCCCACCCAGACCTGTCAGCTTGTATTCAACTCTGGGAGGAACCTCGGGATAGATAGTTCGTTCGAGGATGCCGTTCGCTTCGAGATAACGGAGCTGTTGTATTAGCATCTTCTGCGAAGCAAGCGGGATCGCGCGTTCGAGTTCCGAAAAGCGCATGGTGCCTCTGTCGAAGAGATGAAAGACAATCATCATCTTCCAACGCCCTTCGAGAAGCTTAAAGGCTTCTTCAGCAGCATCGGCCGACCAATCATCTTTGGTATGGCCGGGAGCTACCTGCACCTTACCTTTTGGTGTGTACCCCACCACCGGGTTAGTCCTTGCCATGTGGGCAGTTTACCTCCTATTGTGGGTATGTCTGTTATCCCACCTAAGGACGCCCATGCCCAATTATTTGCTTTACTCACCTGCCGTTGAAACGATCGAGTCAGACGAGCAGGAGACCTTCAGCAAGATCGTAAACCTGATGACAGAAGGCCAGAATCTGACGCGTGAGAAATATGGTCGTCCCATCCGGATCTCTCACGCGAAAGCCCACGCCATTCTGAAGGGCAAGCTCATCGTGCGAGACGATCTGCCGGCTGAGCTGGCGCAAGGACTTTTCAGCAAACCTGGCACTTACGAGATACTGGTTCGTATGGCTTCCGCCCCGGGCGAGCTGCTGGACGACTCCAAGGTGAACAGCACCCGTGGCATGGCGATTAAGGTATTCGGTGTCGATGGTCCCAAGCTGGCCGGTCACTCTGGCGACACGCAGGATTTTGTGCTGGCACCCGGAAAAGAATTTATCGCGGGTGATGCCAAGGCCTTCCTGCAGGCGTTCAAGCCAAATGCTGAGATCGCACCCAAGTTGTCCGACACGACCAAGGGTGTGGTCTCCACCCTTTCTCGCGTAACGAATGAGGCTTTGAATGTGGTTGGTATCAACTCTGCCAAGCTCGACTTCTTCGGTCACCCTCTACTTCATCCCTTAGGCGAATCGCAGTATTCCCAGACGCCGTTTCGTTACGGCGAGTACGTCGCGAAATTCGGGGTTATTCCAAATACGCCGGATCTGGAAGCTCTTCTCAAAGAAAAGGTCGATCCTCAGACGCCGGATGCGTTACGAGATGAGTGCAATGCTTTTCTTCGAGCCCATCCAGCCGAATACAGTTTCCAGGTCCAGCTCAATACAAACACGGATGAGATGTCGATAGAAGACGCGACGAAACCATGGTCCGAGGAGGACTCACAGTATCAGGAAGTGGCCCGCCTCATCATCCCACTACAGACTGCATGGGATCGGGAACGTGACAGCTTCGTCGAGCCGCTCTCGTTCTCCCCCGATCATTCGCTTGAGGCCCACAGACCACTCGGCTCCGTAAACCGAGCTCGCCGCGTCGCCTACGATGCGTTGTCGCAGGTGCGTCGTTCCGAGAGCGTTAACCCAATGGTTGAACCTCGGAACGCAGAAACTCTGTCGGCTTCGCAAAACTGAGTAAGATTGCAGAACGATCCATGACGTGCAGCGAGACAAACAACGAATAGCGGGAGTTCGCTAAAAAGCTCGACCACCCACAAACTGCAACAACTCCTCATTTAGCCTGTCAGCTGCGGTTAGGAACAAACCGTGGGGCTCGCCCTCGTACTCAGTCAGCATCGCATTCGGCAGCAGCTTCGCGGAGCGACGGCCGGAGGCGTCGATCGGCACGGTGTGATCGCTCGTTCCATGGATTACCAGGACGGGAATGGTGATGCGCTCCCTCACAGCTAACTCGACGTCCGCTCGGGGAACGTTACTAAAGATTAGTAAATAATTTCCTAGCATCCACCTTTTGTGAATACCATTGGGAACATTAGTTGAGGCAAAGATCTAATGTCGGCAAATTGTTCCGAATCAGCTGTACTTTCTCATCAGGCCCCTAAGCCAAACTCATCACGACCTATCTGCCTCGTCACCGTGGTCAAAGCTTTGACGAGCTCAATTGTCTTTGCTCCCGGATCATCTGCTCACTCTGCCGCAGAAAATCCGGTCGCCTCCGATCCCGATATGCCTCAAGATTCTTACCTCTTGGGAAGAATACGAAGCGGCGATCAGCGAGCTATGGGTCTGCTGTATGACCGGTATTCAAGACCTGTCTATCTCACTGCGTTGAAGATGCTACGCGATCCATCGTTAGCAGAAGATGTACTCCAAGAGGTTTTCATGACGATCTGGCGTAGACCAGAGGTCATTTCTGCTGAGGCTACATGCCTGAAGGGGTGGATCACCATCGTAAGCCGTAATCGCGCTTTGGACATCTTGCGTAAGCGGGTCAAATTTCCTTCGTGTTCTTCTGAGGAGACTGTCCTTGCATCCCCTTACGATTACGAATTGAGATCTGAACATCAGATCATGGCCAATCAAGCGGTCATGATCGTCAATTCGCTCCATGCTGACACGCGACTCTTACTAGAGATGGCTTTCTATCGTGATTTGACGCATCAGCAAATTGCAGAAGAGATCGGACTTCCTCTAGGTACCGTCAAGAGTAGGATTCGAAAGGGGCTGCTGCAAGTGCGTGATGCGCTTACACACCCTTGTGTTCCAGATTATGAGAAGAATTACGCGCTCGTACACGCGTCTTTTTAGCTGAGCGAGACTATCTACCACGCAATACAGACCGCACCAGAAGCTACGAAGCGAGCTTTGCGCCGTCCAACTGCAAATCCTTCAAAGCGCGTCCGGCTGCAGATGTTGTAGAGGACATCCAGGTCAAAGGTATGGCGTACATGTCCGTATCTGCCTGCTTCTGTCGCAAACCGTACAAAGGCAGTTCAAGGCTCGTGGCCCTGAAGGCAAGTCGAAAGAGGTCCTAGTGTCCACACAGAAACTTCCACGCGTCTTTGTTGTCGATGACGAAAAGATCATCGCTGAAACCCTTTCGATCATCCTAGGTCAGAACGGCCTGGCAGCACGATTCTTCACAGATCCTACAGAAGCCCTCACGGCTGCTCGCGTGGAAGTGCCTGACCTGCTCCTGTCCGACGTGATGATGCCGCGGATTTCCGGGATTGACCTCGCTATTCAGGTGAGGAAACACTGTCCTGCATGCAAGGTTTTGCTTTTTTCCGGACAGGCCGATACTGTGGATTTGCTAAGTGAAGCTCGCAACCAAGGGCATGACTTCAGCCTTTTTTTAAAGCCAATTCATCCCAGCGATCTTCTCCGCCGCATCAGAGAACAAGATCTCGCGTGGGTCTCCTAGCCAGTCACTCGCCATTCAGCTTGCGCTGAAATAGATTCAGTTCCGCCGGGTTCTAAGAACGTGCCATGAGGTTGGTGAACATGCCAGGACGTAAAGAGAGCGCGGATACTGTGCTCAAATGACGCGTCACCCTCTTCAAGCAAAAGATTGCAGAGGGGCGCGTTGCTTTGAAGCCCAATCAGATTAGGCTAGGTAATCCCGTCGAGTCACCCTTCGTCCCGGGAGAGTCACGCTTTGAACGTCTCGCCCGTTGGGAATCAACCGTAGTGGCCATCACCCAGATGATCGATGCGTTGTAGGAATAGATGTCTTCTAAATCCTGCAAGGGCGAGTTCAGCGAACAAGCGCCACAAGTTCTGTGTGACAACGTGGATCGGGCGCAATGGCGAACCCACCGGTGTAAGTTGTGTGGCCAAGAGGTCGGTACCCGACAGACCGCCGGGAAATGGATACCTGATCCGCGTTGGCCTTCAATCCCGAGTGCTAATCGGAACAGAAAGAGTCGTAAAATAGCGCCTTTAGCTGTTATCGATTCGTCGAGACTGCAGACTTCCTAAGCAGCCTGCTGAACGGGAAGGCAAACTCGAAAGATCGTTCCACTCTTACCGGCACCAGTTCTGCTGCGGTATTGGATTCTCCCGCGATGATTCTGAACAATTTCATTCACCACCCAGAGACCTAAGCCATTTCCTTCGGCTTTACTGCTTTTGAAGGAATCAAACAGCGTTTCCCGCATGGTTTCAGGTATGCCACTTCCATTATCCGCGATGGTGATGACAGCTTCGCCATGACGTAGGATAACCCGCACATGCAGGTCTCCGGAGTGGGGAAGCGCATTGATCGCGTTTAGAAGCAAATTAGTTAGGACCTGGAAGATCTCGCCTCTCTTTACGGAGGCGATCACTGCCTTCTCAGATCGTGTCTGCACATTGATTCGCTTGCTGGAGACCTTTACTCGATGGAGATGAAGAGCTGAGTTGGCCAATTCGACTAAATCAACGTCTTGGGCCTCGGTGTCCACCCGAATGAATCCCAAACCCTTACTGGTGATCTCCCCAAGCCCGCGCAGTTCGTTGTCGGCGATATCGAGATACTCGTCTGCTTTCACTGGCAACTCTGCTGCATTCTTGGCAAGATAGATGAGGTTGGTGAGAGCTTCCAGGCAATTGTTTACTTCATGCATCGTTGCGCCGACCAACCTGCCTGCAAGCGCAAGTTGGTGATGTCTTCGAAGTTGTTCTTCGCATGCTTTGAGCTTCTGACCTTGATTCTCAACAGCATTCGCGTCTTCAGTGACCGCATCCATGTGCATCGGAGCGAAAGAAACGGCTTTCGGTTGGCTTGGCATCCGCTTTGCACCACAATCGACATTCACTCTGCAAGCAGGACGGTCCACTCGGCATCGGGTGTGTTCTTGACCAAATAGCGATGCCAGTCCTTGGCCCGACGGGCTTCAAACCTATAGTGGTCGCAGGTAGCCACCGTAAAGCAATCAACTTCTTCTCGGAATCTACTTGGGAGGTATCGCTGGGGTTATTACCTTATTGTCGGGAAACAGCCAGATGCGGCGCATGTATACATCTTCTGGAGCCCTCAGTGCCCTCCAAGAATCCTAAACGTGTGTATATTCCTTCTCCTGCGTTGTTCCCTGGAGCCGTTTTAACACCAACTATCAAAACGTCAACCCATGATTCCACCGAATACGTATCATCGACACTCACTTAGAGTCTGATTTTTCTGAAAACCCCAACTCAGCTATGCGCCTCCGTCACTAAATCCAACTTCAAGCAGGAGTTCCAACCTCATGATCAAAGGCTTTCGTGACTTCATCCTCGCGGCAACGTCCTCGACCTTGCTGTCGCAGTCATCATCGGCGCGGCGTTTAGCGCCATCGTCAACTCGCTCGTAAAGGACATCATCACGCCGCTGATCGCAGCAGTGGTCGGCAAACCCGATTTTCCAGTCCTGGCTAGCGTGAACGATTTGGCAGCATCTTGAACAAATTGATTCATGAAGCGGGCCGAGGCGTGGGGTGGAATCGCGGAGTGCAGGCATCAGTTCCTATCTAAGACGGCGTTTGCGTTGCGCTGTATGTCGGGTTCCTAGGCAGAGAGGCGATACGCAGCAACTCAATATGAAGCCGCTGAGGCCCTCAACAAATCAACGCTTGATCCGACACCCTTTTCCTCCTTAAGTTCGCCCATTGAACGAGTTCATGGAGTGCCGGGCGGAGTGCCTGCCCCAGGTCCGTCAGACTGTACTCCACTCTTGGAGGCACCTGAGGGTAGATGGTGCGCTTTACGATTCCATTTCGCTCAAGATCGCGAAGCTGCTGGATGAGCATCTTCTGTGAAGCCAAAGGGATCGCACGCTCAAGCTCTGAAAAGCGCAGCATCTCCTTGTCGAAAAGATGGAAGAGGATCATCATTTTCCAGCGTCCCTCGATGAGTTTGAAAGCTTCTTCAGCCGCGTCGGCCCACCAGTCCTCTTTGGTGTGCCCGTGTGGTTCCTTGACCTTACTTTAAGGTGGGTACCCCACTTCTTTGTGGGTTCTTGCTATCTCCTTAGCTTACTCCTAATCTCAAGGGTGGGCATCCTACTCCTGCGGACCCTCGCAGGCATTTTTCACTCTTCGATACACATCAACGGCAATTTGTTCACCCAGGAGCTCTATGAAGAAAGGTGTGACCGCAGGTCAGGACGAGCCAAACCACATGAGCGCTAACCGTCGGAGTTTTCTCAAAGGCGCAACTGTCGCCGGCCTCGGGCTTGCAGGCGTAACGCTCTTGTCCGCTGCCACTAGTCTCGCGCAGGATAACCCTACGATTGGCACTGATCCCGGTGCCCACATGATGAACCCCAGTAATGTGAAAGAGTTCGGGATGGCTGTCATTGGTCGTGCAGAACTTTCGCTGGCGACAAGCAAGATTGCGGTCGAGCGCGCATCGAAGGTCGACGCCAAGGAGTTCGCCGGATTTGAACTGACCGAAGCGATCGCCGTGACGACGGTGCTAAAGGAACTCGGCACGCCGGTGCCAACAATGACTGCGAAGGCAAAAGCAACGCTAGAAAAGATTAAGAATGGTCCGACCGGCCCGGAGTTTGACAAGGCTTACATTATGGCCCAGCTGGAAAACCATGTAGAACTCCGTGATTTGACCCAGGCTTACCTTGAGCATCCGGCTCCCCCCAAAAGCGACATGGCAGAAAGCCAAGGACGGCATCTCGGGATCCTCTCGCTCGCCGTGTTCAAAGAGCACGTAAAGATAACGCAGCGAATTTCGGAAGAGCTCCAGGCCGGAGCGTAAACACTACGCCGGTACTCTGAGGCACATTCTCCGAGCACCGGTAACATGATCGGACTTCGTCTATGGCAAGACGCCATACGAGTTTCGTCATGGGCGCGGTAGAGGCAAAATCGTGAGTGATGCGCGAGATCGTCTGTGCTGCGGCCAACGGGCGCCGTTTGGCGGAACAACTACGGACGTACAGGGGACGCCTCCTGGAATAACCCTCGCGAGGCCGACAAGGCAGCGTGGCACACCGAAATTGGAGCATTCAATGACATCCCACCAAGCATCCAATCGTCGCAACTTTTTGAAGCGCGGTCTTGCGGCAGCAGGCGCCGTGACTCTCGCACCCGCACTGCTTGCAGCATCCGCCGTGGCTGAGGAACGCGAAGAGAGGCGCGCGATCTCTCCGGGCGATATCGCGATTTTCAAGTTTCTGGCCGCGGTTGAACTCGTAGAGACCGATTTGTGGACGCAATATACACTGCTTGCCGAGGGCAATCCTGGCTTCAAACAGGCGTTGACCAACATCGATCCCGCGCTGGTCCGCTACAACCACGACATCCGCCGCGACGAGGCCAGCCACGCGAGCTTCATCAACGCCGCACTCCATGACGCCGGCCGAGATCCAATCAATCTGGATGAGTTTCGTACCTTGCGGATGCCGCGAGTACAAGGCTCGAACGAGGCCGGATATCTGACGAACCTGACCGATCTGAATGTGGACACAAGCTGGTACACCAAGCTGCGCTCGCATGCGAACCCCGACTTTGGAAGCAAACCTGTCCAGCTCGTTGAATTGAACGGCGTCCCGGCGATCCCGACCAGGGATGGCCTCACGGAAGAGCAGTACCAGGCCATCGCAAACACGGCCACATTCCATTCTCCCAGTATTGACGAGGCCGGAACCAGTCTGTATGCGCACTTCCTGTCGAAAGCGAGTGACCTTCGCGCAGTTAATGTTCTGGCCTGCATTCTCCCGGTCGAGGCTATTCACTTCACTGGATTCAACAAGGCACTCGAAGGCCTGCCAGGTGTGGCCGTCGACGGAATCACTTTCCCCAGCCTTCGTGGAAATCCAGGCTACGCGCAAGGTATTTTCCCGACACCATGCCCGTTCGTCAGCACCGCATTGCCGCAAATCTCTGTGATCCGCCCAGTAAACTCGCCGAACGTCGGGGCCGTCGCTCTCGTCAAAAAGCTAACTGCTTCGAATCTCTTCAAGGGACAGTCGAACGAGTTTATGGATATGGCGATGCATCTCGCAGAAGAAGCAGATGAGGCAAAGCGTTCCATCTGAGTAGTTAGAGAAAGCACTTCCTGGATGTCGCGCGGGCGAGATGGGAACAGGATCGTTAACGGTTCTGTCCCCCTCGTCTACACCTTCTTCACTCACGGTAAGGATTCGTGTTGGATTGTCACACTCATGTCTCGACCAAGGCAGGTGGCCGATTGTCACACCGCAACCTGTGCTCTTTGGGAGCTTCTTTCCCCTCGTGGAGGCATTCTGAATTCACGGAGGCTGTCGAGTGGTTCCGGCACACTTTCCCGGTTAAGGTCGTAGCGCCCGAACCGATTGAGATGCCCGGTCAGGTATGGGCTGGAGCAAGCGATCAGGTCCGTATCGATCGCATACTCCTCTTCTATCAATCCTTTCCAAGGCTTTGCTCATGGTCACGAACGTTGTGAAAGATCAAGAGATTGGCGACGAGGTGGTTGTATTTGATGAACTTCCGCTGCTCGTCGCGGATGCCTTCGGCGGCCAGCGCACCGCCGCCGAATGCGACCCACTGGCCGCTTACGCCAATGGCATGGATGAGATCCGGATGGAACGTTCCCTCGAAGACGACTACCTCTCCCGCCGATCCCAGTCCTTCCAAACGAGCTGCCTACATCCGAAGAACGATGACGAAGGCGAGAGACTGGGCGAACCGCTAACCATCGTTGCGAATATTCGTTCTTGGTGTTCTTCCATCTGGGTGTGAGAGCGACGTTCTCTCAATCTGAGCAGGCTCCTACGTACTCAGGTCCAGGAGCGATGCCGTTGAACAGGAGAGTCTCCCTTCCGGTTTAACCTGTCTGTCTGCGTGCAGCGTGCCGCGCTCAAAGCGCCCACGCCCTTCGGACGCTCTCCTTCCTGAAATCCGCTACGCGCCTCTGCGAGGTGCGGACTCCTGCCCCCAGGCAAGCTGGGGTCCCCTTCCACAGATTCCGTCCAGTCGCCGAGGGAGTGGGTCGCGCGGCACACCCTCCGGGCAAGCATGTACCGCAGACAGCGGCACAAACCAGAAAGAAACGGAGACTCAAACACCATGTTCAACAAGATCACGCTCATCGGACGCCTCGGACAGAACGCAGAAGCCAAAACCGCTCAGAATGACCGCGAGTACGTCACCCTCAGCCTTGCCACCCAGGAGGGCTGGAAGAACGACAAGGGCGACTACGAGACCCGCACCGAGTGGCACCGCGTCTATGCCTGGAACACTCTCTCGAAGTTCGCCAGGACACTCCATAAAGGGCAGCTCATCACTCTCGAAGGCAAGCTCAAGTATCGCGAGGTCGAGGAAGACGTTGAGGGAGTTCCCTTCAAGCACCGAATCGCCGAGATCCACGCCACCAGCATGAAGCGACTCTCAAAGATCGAAGCCGCCGATGATCCCACCGACGCAGCCGGCGACGAGTAGTCGCCAACCTGGGTGGATGGGCCGATAGGCTCATCCACCCTTTAACCTGCATTCCTCCCGACAATGTAACTTATCGTTATCTACTGGGCTTCCCTCACAGATATGAGCAACGCGTCATGGTTTCACGGTTGCGTGATGGTCAGGAAACGTGGCGAAGCGCTCCCAACTTAGCGCAACGTCTTTGGAGGGTAGCCATCCGCCAGGTACCGCGCCCTTGGGAGGTGCATCAGAGGGCTGCGCAAATTTGAGATCAACTGCTCCCATAAGCGGCAGGTGGCCGTGGTCCAAGGATCCAGTTGGTTTCTTGCGAAAAAACGCATAGTAGCCTCTGTTCACTCCCACCAAGGGTTGTTTCGATGTAGAATTCTCGAGAATTGTGGTGAGCCACGCGAGGATGAGATCAGTCGCGTCCTCGTTGCAAAAATGACCAGCGTCGTTCTGTGTGGCGAAGAGCCAAGGAGCGCCTAGCCGCCAATACTTGGAAAAGTACGAATAGGCTAGTTCCGTTTCCACTACCTCGTCTTTACCCCCGACGAGAATGAGTTCAGGAATCTTCAACGCAGCACCTGAGAGGCTGATCGTATCGAGGTTTAATGGCGGAACTTGCCCACCGTGGGAGAGAATTGCTGCTTCGATTCGGTCAGGGGCAAAACCGACAAGCCTGCCCGCAAGCGCACCAGCTCCAGAGAAACCAAGAACGATAAGAGGAGCAGTCTTCAGTTCCGGATGATTCGTTATGACTGACAATTTATCCGCAGCCGTCAATAAAGCTCGGCCAAGACCTCGATTCGGGTCGACGTCTATGTCTCCATGATCCTTCGCAGGGCACCCCATTGGCATGAGCATCGCTAAGTCGTGCTCTCTTGCGAAAGCGGCGATCTCAGGTTCCTCGTAAAAGTGTTGCAGCTCCGGGCCTCGTTCGAAGACCACAAACAATCCATGGATTCGTTTGTCTTCGGACAAGATTCGCAGCTCGTATTCGCATGGGTTAGCGACATCCTCGCCTGATTTCGGAGCTACGATCGTGCGAAAAGAGGTTACTGCACTTTGGGCCGAGCACTCCGACAGGCTTACAGCCGCGATGAGGAGTGTAAACGCGGGAAACAACACACGCCAAACATAACAAGTGCCTATTCTCCACAAACGAGACAATTCGTACTCCTCCCCAGATGGCAGCTACCGGTGATCCTATCAAGCACGCTCAGGTATTCCACCAAGATCAGTCCCGATAAACGCGCATCTCGTCAGTGTGCCGACGAAGTCATCATTCGTCATCGCGCTCGATTCTAAGTTGGTCTAGCTCACCCTTCAGTTTTGCGACAACTCCCTCAAGATCCGCGACGGTCGGGAGTTCATCTCGAATTAGCGCGGGTACTTCACGCGTGACCCGGTAGGAGGAAACTCCAATCGGCTTCCCGATATCCCTAAATGAGTATTCAACTACCGGTCCCTTATGACTTTCGCAGAGGAGCAGGCCGATCGTAGGCTCGTCTCTCTCTGCCCGCATGGTGTCGTCGACAGCTGAGAGGTAGAAGTTCAACTTTCCCGCATATTCGGGTTTGAACTTGCCAACCTTAAGCTCAATGACGAAATAACAGTGAAGCCGTACATGATAGAAGAGCAAGTCGAGATAGAACGTCTCTTCGCCGACGGTAAGAGGAACCTGGCTTCCTATGAAGGCGAAACCTCGGCCTAATTCGAGAAGCAGGTCCCGCATGTGGGTCAGGAGACCACGTTCGAGCTTTCGCTCTTCAAGAGGGTGGGTAAGGGTCAAAAAGTCGAAGTTGTACGGGTCGCGGAGAACCTGGACCGCCATCTCGGATTGTTCCGGAGGCAGTGTGCTACGAAAGTTGGTGAGCGCCTTCCCTTCCCGTGCATACAAACCTCCTTCGATCATGTGACCAAGAGCGTCTCGGTTCCACCCCTCGTATGCGGCAGCTGCAATGTACCAGTCGCGAGCGGCGGGATTCTTTACTCGGTCAAGCAGCAGCCGCAGATGACCCCATGGCAGAAGTGCCACACGCTGTGGCACTATCTCGGGGTCCGGCCAAGCCTCGGCAAGCGATCGCATGTATTTCAGGTTTCGCGGACTGAATCCTTCTACACCGGGAAACCGTGCCTGGAGATCGCGACCAAGTCGCTCGATCACTTTTGATCCCCAGCCTTCCGCCTTTTGTCGGACGAGGATCTCGGCGCCGATCGACCAATAAAGCAGTACTAATTCTCGTGAGACCGAGAGGCCGGCCCTTGTTTGAGACCGGGCAATGCGACCTGAGATTTCCTCTAGGAGTTCTGCATAGCCATTCGGGATGGAGGCGAGCTCAGACATGGACATCTCACTGTAAGAGTGCCACAGCTGTGGCACTTTCGACCCGACAGGAAGTTAGGAGCTTCCGACTCAAAGCCCCAGATTGTCATTCACGGCGAGGACGATCTCCTGCTCGGCCCCAAGATACCGCTCGGTGGTCTGGATGGAGGAGTGTCCGAGCAGGAACTTGATCTGCTCGAGGTCGCCACCGCCCTTCCGGCATAACTTTGCGCATGTCCGCCGCAGGTCGTGCGCCCCGAAGCGCTCGATCCCGATCTGCTTGGCCGACTGCTCGACGACCGACCAGATGGCCCAGTCGCCCAGAGTCTCGCCGCGGATCTTGCCGCCCTTGCCGATCCGAACCAGCAGCCGGCCCTTGTCGATGCCAGCAGACTCGCGCCAGGCGTCGATCCCTTTCTTGACCCAGATCGGGATGGCCACGGTCCGGATCCGCCGGCCCTTCCCTTCGAGATCGGCCAGCACCCAGCGGCCCTCCCGCTGCTGGATGGTTTCGACATCCAGTTCGGCGAGCTCGGTCCGACGCAGGGCGCAGCCGACCAGCAGCGCCAGGATGACGTAGTCGCGCTTGCCCTTGAGGGTCGACCGATCGGGCACGGCCAGCAACTCCTTGGCCTGTTCGCGGGTCAGCCAGTTTCCCATCCGCGTGCCCGCCTGTTTGATGTTGGGGATCGAGGTCAGCTGGGCGGCTTCTTCAACCCCGAGCATCCCGTTCTTCTGCGCCTCGGACACCATCCGGCGGATGGCCGCGAGCCGGACGTTGATGGTCGACGGCGCGAGCTCCTCGAGGCTCGCCCGGTACTCCATCAGGAGTGCCCGGGTGAGAGGTCGGTTGGCAGAGAAACGGAAGAGCGCATCGAGGGCGGTGGCGTAGTTCCGCTTCGAATGAGCGGACGGAACCGTGTCCATAACCATCCGGCGTAGGACCGTCTGGGCCTCTGTGAGGGCGGGAGTACTTCCCTGCCCTGCCGGATCGGGACTGTTCAAGGTTGGAAGGCCGGATTTGAGCAGATTCTGCATAAATCTATTTTACCCTCGACAAGTTACATTGTCGTGGGTAATAGTTGTTCAGCGCTTATCCTTGAATTTGCCCCCCGTGGCAGTGCCAAACACCCATAATAATGGCTGCCGATGAAAGTTTACCTACACGCTAGGTCGATCCCGACCCGCGCCTCCATACTCTACTCATTCAGAATGAATGACTTGGGTTTCGGCTCTCAACTTTGTGCTACTTTAGCGCAAGTCTCTTCGTCCCTGAACGTTCGCACGATGCTAGTCGTTCCATTCCTTCGGTCACAGTCTTTGTTCGGCATCGGCCCTGCGTGGGCGCGCGACCAATGCTTCAAACTGTGAGTCCTCGAAGCACCTCCGTTGATCGAGTGACGGACAGCAATACCGGCTATCTGCGGAGACCCGTACATAGTCGCTCGCAGAGGAGAGACGAAGAGAGATCGAGGCTCGCTTCGCCGGGAATGATCTTGCTAAGTCGGTGGAAACGGTTAAGCTGAAGCGAAGGCTTCCCCAACTATAGAGTGCGCAGTCGAACTCTTCCTAAGCGACAAGAGGGCCCAGAGTCTCGAGACTGCCGTGCTGAAGAAGTACGAACGGGAGCTAGGGAGATTTAGTGGGTTCATGGCGAAGCGGTCTCGGCATTTTCCTCGCGAGATCCGGCTCGAAGACCTCACAGTTTTCGCAACGTGGCGAGCTGCTTACCCCTCCTCGATAGTTCTGGCAAAGGTCCAGGAACGCTTGCGGGCACTCCTGCGTTACTGCTACGAATCAGAACTGATCGACCGCATACCGAAGCTCTCACCGATCAAGGTGGACCAAGCCCCGACGCTCCCTCTATCCCAGAGCCAGTACGCGAAACTTCTGAAGGTGGTTCCTGTCGACTTCCCTACTTTGAAAGCCACACGTGTTCGTGCACTGATCCGGCTCATGCGACGCAGCGACCTGGCTATCCCAGATGCGGTCACCTTGGAGAGAAATGAGTTGAAAGAAACGCCAGCGCAAAGCTTCATCGGGTTGTCACCAGCCGGCAGAAGACGGGTACCCACGTGAGCGTACAGATTCCCGTGGACGTAGCGGAGGAGGTCAAAGCTGCGATGGTCCTGAATGACAGCTCGCGATACATGTTTTGTAACGCGGGTTTTGGTAAGGCCGCAAACGGCGGGGGAACCTGCTGGCGACTGATGTTGCACCTGGCCTCATCACGCCAGAGCTTCGGGAAGCCGTCACGCGAGCACACCAGGCCAGCTTCGATCTTGCCCTTGCATCTGGAAAATCGACCTTATTCATATGCATGAAATCGACTTTCACCAGTACCGGATTCCAAAGCACATCCCGGTGATGGTCACCCTTCATCTGCCGCCCTCCTGGTACCCTGACCAAATTTGGAATCTATCGCCGAATTACAGGCTGCAGTGCGTCTCGGAGACGCAGCGGCTCGCGCGCCCTCCCGAAACGCGCGAACGTCTATCCGTGATTCAGAATGGTATCCCGACGCTGACCGCTCCCAAGTCAATCAGCAAGCGCAAGTACGCCCTGATGCTCTCGCGTATCTGTACGGAGAAGAATCTTGATGCAGGTCTCGATGCGGCGCGAGAGGCAGGCATTCCTGTAGTTCTCGGAGGAGAAGCATCTCCCTACGAAGAGCACCTCCGTTACCTTCGAGAGCAGATCGAGCCGCGCCTGGGCTCAGGCCCTTGCTGGCAAGGTTCTGCCGCCTACTGGCCGGGTCGTATCAGCGGCGCGCGAAAGACCCGACTGCTGGCAGCAGCCCGTTGTCTCCTGATCCCGACGCTTGCGCCCGAAACAAGCTCGCTCGTAGCCCTGGAGGCGATAGCTGCTGGAAGACCGATCATTGCATTCCGTTCCGGCGCAATCCCGGTGATCGTTACCCATGGCAGAACCGGTTTTCTCGTGAATATGTCGCAGAGATGACGGTCGCAATCCGGCGAACTCACGAGATCAATCCGGCGGAGTGTCGGGCCGTCGCCCAGTCTCGCCTCGGCCTCGCGCGGATGACAGACGACTATATCGCGCTCCTACACCGATTGCTGCCTCACAGCGTCAGGTCGAGAGACAATCTCGTATGGAAATCGCAAAGTCACCGCCGTTCCACCCATCGGCCAGAACAGGCTGACATCTTCGCCCGCGACAAAGGCCTACTCATGAGGTAACTGGCTATTCGCTGGACTGTCGGGGGTATCTCTTCGCGGGGGTGGGAGCGCTGCGTATCTCCATGCACTGTGCCGTGGAGCTCTTCGGTCCAACAACCCGCTATGTCATTTGCCTGAATACAGTTTCACCTCAGACTGCAGAGCAGCGAACCGGGTCTGTGCCGGATTGCGTTGCATGGCAAGTCGTGACCTCAGCGGACATCTCTCCCGACCTCAAGCGCCATCTAGATCGGAAGATGGCGGAGGGAGTCGGCTGGAAGCTCGTTCCTCCCAGATCTTCACGGACCCGCACGAGATCGCTCTCGACAACGACTGCATTCTCTGGGCGATTCCTACGGCTATGCGTTCCTTTCTTGACCGGCAAGACGCCACGCTGCTCGCGGAAGATAGAGAGCGCTGCCTTGGCCAGTTCGATGACGAAGCTCTAACTGGTGCGATCAACTCAGGAATCCGTGGTCTACCGCCACGTTTTCACTCATCGAGGGAACTCGCCGCGGCTCTGGCTGAAAAGGAACGTCGCATCGGCAAGCCTGTCCTGCTTCGCTCTGAACTGGACGAACAAGGTCTCCAGGCCGCCGCTTTGCATCGAGCTGCGGCATGTCTCGTGGTTTCGAAAGAGGAGGTCAGCATCTGCTCTCCTTTCTGGCCAAGGCAGACGGAACTGGGCACATGTGGAGCGCACTTCGTCGGGCTTAACTCAAGCCACATCCCCTAAAACTACTTCGATCGGCCTGCCAACCATGTGCGGCGGGAACATTGGGATCGGCATAGGCCGGGACTCTACACCTGGGCCGGCCTGGAACTCACATCCCCGCTCTCACTGTAAGTTTCGTAAATGCAACGCTGGTAAGGAGCAGGCATGAAACACGTCGTGTAAGTCGATCCAGACTTCATCGCCCATCAGGCATCGACTTCCCTTCAGTCTTATTCAGCTGAATCGCACTCTGGCCAGTAAAGCCCCAAGCTTTCCGCACATCCAATCCTCTGACGCACCTCACTTACAATGAGCACCTTTGCCTTACTCAGTACGATCGTCACGCTGGCCGCAGTCTTCGGCCTCATTAGCCATCGTTTGCTGCAGTTGCCGACGTCTATTGGAACGACAATCCTCTCGCTCTGCGCGGCCGCGGCTCTGATCGGGGCTGGACATGCTGCACCCGGCCTCCATGCGGCAGCAGCCCACCTGGTATCCACCATCGACTTCAACCAGGTCGTCCTCCACGGTTTGCTAGCATTCCTGCTTTTTGCGGGAGCGCTGCAGCTCGACCTCACGGAGCTCTCCCGTCAAAAGCTCGTTGTCTTCAGCCTGTCGATTGCCGCAACTGCGCTCTCCGTCGTCTTCGTCGCCGGCCTGTTCAAACTTGTCCTCACTGCGGCGGGAATCGCCCTGAGTACCATGGGAGCGTTGCTTTTCGGCGCTCTCATCTCGCCTACGGATCCTATTGCCGTGCTCGAAATGTTGCGGCGAGTCGACGCGCCCGCCGCCCTCGAAGCACAACTGGCAGGCGAGTCGCTCTTCAACGATGGTGTCGGTGCTGTCATCTTCCTGGCTATGGTTGACGCTTCGATCAGCGGGTCGCTGCCGTCACCCGGACGCTTCACAGTCCGCTTGCTGATGCAGGCAGGCGGCGGCATAGCAATCGGTCTCATCCTCGGTTACATCACCTACCGCCTGCTTCTACTCGTCGATAGCTATCGTGTCGAAGTGCTGCTGACTCTCGCTCTCGCAATGGGGGGTTATGCACTGGCGGACACGCTCCATCTCTCCGCGCCCCTCGAAGCAGTCACCGCTGGTCTGCTGGTGAGCGGACGTGCCCGGATGTTTGCGATGTCCGCGCATACACGTGCTCACGTTGATACCTTCTGGGAGTTGCTCGACGACATTCTGAATGTGGTCCTGTTTCTACTGCTCGGGTTGGAGCTACTGGTCATGCCCCTTGAAGCCCACTTCCTGATCGCGGGCTTAATCGCCATCCCCGTCGTCTTGCTGGCACGCGTTTCAAGCGTAAGTCTGACCGTAGTTGCACTCACAGCTATAAGAAAGAGAGTTCCAGGAACGATCCGCATTCTCACATGGGGTGGTCTGCGTGGCGGCTTAGCAGTCGCCCTCGCACTTGCTCTGCCGGCGAAGGACGGTCTCGATCGCAACCTGCTCCTTGTAACAACGTATGTGGTCGTAGTCTTTTCGATCGTCGTACAGGGGCTCACCGTCGCGCCTTTGATTCGCAAGCTGGGCACCGCACGCGACACTCACTAGGAGACATGGGTCCACCACATAGTCAGATCTTAATTCGCTTCCCTGTAAGCGATCCATCTAGTGTGAAGCGCTACGCCACGTCTGCATTCCTAAAAGCTGATAGAGAGCCCCGCTTGCAGCGTCTTTGGAGCTTGCGCTAGGTAAAGCGTCCGCTCATCCGCTGAAAGGAAAGGCAGATAGCCCTGTGCGAGCAGGTTGGTCACGTCAACTGACGCCTCCAGTCCAGGCGGAAGCACTCCCTCCCACCGTAACGGTTGTCGTACGTGCATGCTGAGGTAAGCCTGATCACTGAATTCGCGGTACGAATCCACCGGAGTCACCAGGTCATGCGGCTGCCATCGATACACTGCACGGACTTTGGTTCCGGTGTTCGCTAGGCTACCCTTCACTGCGAACACTGCTGATTGACCCGTTCGTTTATGAAGAGTATTCAAGGTGCCAGGAAGAGTAGCAGTCGTAGTACCATCGCCGGCAAGTCCGGACCCCGTACTGTACTCAACAGCAGCCCACATGCCTGCACCCAGCGGCTGCGACATCATGACGTTCACACCACGCGTTTGATACCCGGAGGTGAGCAGGCGGAAGCTGTTCGTCGATGAGTCGACAATTCCACCAGTTGCAAACCCCACCGCATTCGTGCCAAGCGAATCCAGATCCGCGGTGCTCAACGTGCCCCCACCTGCAAGGGCCACACGCTCCAGTACGTCGCGATAGAGGGCCACCTGCACCTGGCCCTGTCCCACCTTACGTCCGGCAACAACTTCCTGGTGTCGCCCTCGCGGAGTCTTCAATCTGGCGCCACTCTGTACCGCAACCGGAACCTCTGGCTGTATGGCGTTCAGTCCCGAAAAACTCTGGAGATCCCGGGAGGTCGCCATCTTATATCCCATAGTCCATCCCGCCGCGGGCTCGATCATGACCCGCAAAAACGGCTGTGCCACAAAGGCATATCCTGCCGTGTGAACCGCGTACATCGTGCCACCCGCTTCAACATTCACCAGGTCGCCTAGCTTGGTGCGCTGGACTGTTGCAATCTCCATCATCTGAAGGCCAGCTACACTGCCCATGCTGACGAACTCAGGGTGCGATTGAAAACTTGCTACTGCCCGAGTCGCAGTGGCAAACCCGGTCTGCTGTTCAAAACCCGCGTTCAGTTCAGTGGAAGGGCCTACCCCGATCTGTGTCGAACCCCCACCCGTATCAGCCCGAAGCACGACGCCCGCACCATCCTCCTGCGCCTTATCGACAGTCACAATACTATGAATGCCACCCCCGCCAAATCCACCATCGCCGCTCGTCATTGTCGCTCGTCCACGCGTCGTAGGCGTATGTGATTCAACAGCACTGGATGAGACCATCACCAGTTCTCCATCCTCAACCATCCGCAGAATCGGCCGGTTCGTCGCAGATCGCAGCGTCCAGCTCCAATCATCCGCCGGCTCATCCGCCTTCCGTCGCTCGGCTGGCAGCCACGTAACTGTATCGAAGATGGTGCTTAGAGTCAGGTTCACTACTGCTCTTGCGCCTGCAGCAAGTTGCAGGTTCGGCTTCAGGGCCGGGGCAAACAAAGCAGCTGTCGCATGCACTTCATACCGCCCAGGCATTAGATTGCTGACTAGGTAATGTCCACGAAGATCGGTGAACGCTCGTCCCACCACAGAAGCATCAGCCGCTGTCACCTGGACAAGAACTCCTAATTGAGTCACACCTGCCCCGTCGCGCACGACTCCCGACACCGCTGCGTGTTGTGCGACACAAGTCACTGAAGTTGCCAGAAGCACCAGCAGCGTGACAACCACGTGTTTGACCCGAAAACATTGCACAGTCATTGCACCCTGCGCGCCGATGGCTTCTCAAAAAAGTGGATCGGTGCAGCCACTGCGTACCGCTGCTTGCGGTCAGTCCTCACATTGAGTCAGCGTGACTGTAGCGCGATCTGCTGCTGCGGCTCTAATCGATCACAAAGGGCGCAGTCTCGGCGATCTGCTGCTTTGTAATTCCATCGTTGATCTTGATGCTCAGCTGATACTTGCCCGGCTCCAGGCTGGCAAGAGGAAGACTTCGCTCGAGCGTAACCTGGTCTGCGTTGGGATTTGTCTTCGAGGTCAGCTCCTCGGTCTGCAGGATCGCTTTGTTCGTCGTGAGATCCATTATTTGGTACTCGATCGTGGCCCCGTTCTGCTTGCTCTTCTCGTCGATGCCAAGGTTGTACACCTGCATCCAGAAGTTCAGGTTCTGAGCTCTATGAAAGGTCACCGGCACGGCAACCCCCGTCGAAACTCGGGGCCGAATATGGGTATTACTGATCGTGAAGTTTCCCGCTCCGATCTCTTTAGACGGCACTCGCCACATCTGGTCCGCCAGGATCAGCGAGGAAGCAGCAAGCTTGTCATCGTCATACTTCGGAACATTGATACTGCGACGCCACGTTCCGACGTGATCCGGATTATTGACATCCTTGATTACAATATCAATTCGGTAGAGACCTGGCCGCAATGGCAGCGACTTCCAGTACACGGACATATTATTCCGCGTCCGAGCCAACAATTCGTTCGGAACCTGAACATTCACCGTATCTTCGAACGTTTGAATCGGCTTATGATTCAGGTTCGAGACGCGTCCCAGAATATTGACGGTACCCATGGCCACGCCATCCTTGTTGCTGAACGTAATGTCCCCATTACGAATCTGGAGCGTCAGCGGAACAAGCACGGTGTCGTTCGTCACCTTGACGTAGTCGGTACGCACATCGAACAGGAAGGGCGGTCCCGTCAGAATCTTTGAAGTAGCGATGAACGCCTCCAGATCTTTGAACTTGATCACTGGCGGCGCCATAATCTTTGCGGCAAAGCTGATTCGATCAAATTGCTTACTCTGGTTCATCTGCGTCATCGGCCCTGCACCGAGTTGCTCTATACCGCCGCCTGAGAAACGGTCCGCTTTTTTCGACTGGCCCTGCTGTTCAGAAAGCGTCTCGCCCGCGCCCGGAACATGCTTCAGCGCGTCTTTTTCAGAGCGGTCGATGGTCATGTGGTAGTCGCCGCACATGCACGTATCTACAAACTCAACATCGATGTTGTCCCCGACACCTTCCAGATACCGGTAGTGCCACGTTTCAAAAGGAAACGTCGAGGTGCTGCCGCCGCCTTCTTCCATCGGACGCTCGTAGTTGCCGCCACTCGGGTGAGAGTCAATGCTGTCCGGTTTGCCGTACGCAATATAGATATGGCCGCGATCGGTGCGCCACCCTGGCTTTCCAGCGGCAAAGTGCTCGTTCGCATACGCGATGCGCGCATAATGCTGTTCGCGGAACTCATTTTCAGGTGAATCCGGATTCGGATTACGGCGAAGCCAGAACTGCTCGATGAACTGGTCCCGCTCTTCATCATTGCTCAAGCTCTTGAAGGCTTGCATCTCCTGGTCGGTGATGATCCAGCGCACGTCCTCATCGGCCCACCGCTTGTACGACCCTTTCAACTCCTGCCGAATATCCTTCTGCCGCCGGATCTGCTCCTTATCGCTCAACTTTCTCTTCAGTGGGTCGGGCTTCTCCGAAGTCGGTGGAGCCTGTACGACACCGTCCGGTGCCGGTGCTGGCACTTCCTGTCCGCGCAGCAAATCTGCACTTGTCATCACCAATAAAACGAGAGCGGCAGAGAGGAAGTTACGAAGCGTTGCCATAAGTGGAGAGCACTCCTGTTACCACTTCACATTGTAGGACCGTTGTCAGCTACAGACAAGGAGGACGAAACCAAACAGTACCCTGCTATGATCACTGCCAACGGAATCACAATCTTTTAGACGATGGCGCGTCGACTTTGTCTTTAGCCATCTTCACAGCGACTCTGTCCTCAAGCACTTGGCCTCTTTCCCTGCAATCGCTCACCGTCGCAGCGGGAACGCGGTAGTCTCTCTCCCTGCGTACCTCTATGCAGCTTCCACCGCCCCACCAGGTCCGCTTCGGCTCCCGATATCGAGGTGAAGAAAGTAGCAATGAGCGCGAAAAAGAAAATTCTGATCGGCGTCGTCCTTCTCGTCCTCATCGGTATCGTGATCGGCACCATCCTGAACAGCCGCGCCAAGGTCACCAAGGTAGCCACCGGTAAAGTCACACGACAAGACCTCATCTCAATCGTCAGTGGAACCGGGCAGATCAAGCCAAAGACATACGTCAACGTCGGGGCTACCGCCTTCGGTCGCATCACGCACCTGAACGTCAAAGAGGGCGACCACGTCAAAGCCGGAACCATCCTGGCAACCGTTGAAAATGTACAGCCCGAAGCCACCGTTGCCGCCCAGCAGGCCACCATCGCCGCCTCTCGCACCGATGTAAACTCCTTCGCCGCTGCCGAAAAAACGGGCGAGGCAAACGTCCTCCAGGCAAAGGCCGACCTCGAGCAGAAGCAGCTCGACTACAGCCGCGCTCAAGCGCTCTACAATGACAAGCTCATCGCCAAGCAGGACTACGACGCTAAGAAAGCTGCGTTCGACGTCTCCTCCGCTACCCTCGCCCAGCGCCAGGCCTCGCTCGCCCAGGCCCAGGCACAGACCGAATCGCAGCGCGGCCACGTAAACCAAGCCGTCGCTAGTCAACGCTCCAACTACGACGCCCTCGATAAAACTGTCAGCCGTGCTCCTTTTAATGGTCTCGTCACCAACGTTCCTGTTCGCGAGGGCGAGACCGTCGTCGTCGGAATTCAGAACGCCGGTGGCTCTACTATCATGACCCTCGCCGACATGTCGGTCATCACGGCGGAGGTCAAGGTAGACGAGACCGACATCGTCAACGTTCGTATGGACCAGCCCGTCGACGTCACCGTCGATGCCCTTCCGGGCAAGATCTTCAAGGGGCACGTCACCGAAGTAGGAGACCAGGCACTGCTGCGCACCACCGGCCTTTCCACGACCCAGAGCACTACAGGCACCGAAGAAGCCAAAGATTTCAAGGTGGTCGTCACCTTGGACCAGGCCTCGGACGACCTGCGGCCCGGCCTCTCCGCTACAGCCAAGATCACCACCGCGCACAAGCCCAACGCCGTCACCATTCCCATTCAGGCGCTCGTCCAGCGTGATCCTGGAATTGAGAAGTCCCTGGCTGCAAACAGCGGCAAGCCGCCGGCTAACCCACCCAGCGACGCTGGCCGCCCCAAGTTGCAGTCCGCGCAGGGCGTGTATCTTCTCGTCACCGAAAAGAAGAAGTTGCGCGCTCTCTTTACTCCCGTCACCACTGGCGTTACAGGAGCGACCGATATCGAGGTCCTCAGCGGTCTGAAGGAAGGCGATCAGATAGTCACCGGTCGCTACAAGATTCTGCGCACCCTTAAAAGCGGTACCCCCGTCAAAGTAGATAACGCGGTAGAGGTCTCGACCGCGCCGGATGCAAGCTGAGAGGCATGCTCTCCGGCCAGGTTGGCGAATTGCGCGGAACCATTTCCATACAGCACACGTACTATGCTTGGAATGCAGCACCCGGAGAGCTGGATGTCGCTTGAAGCCGTACTCGATCCCACCCGCACCAACATCGACGGTCCTCACGAAGGCGATGTTATCGTCACCGACAATCTATGGAAGACCTACGAGATGGGCGACCAGCAGGTCCATGCCCTGCGCGGTGTCAACCTCCGCATCCGCCACAACGAGTACGTTGCCATCATGGGTCCATCCGGCTCGGGCAAGTCCACACTGATGAACCTCATCGGCTGCCTCGACTCCCCGACGCAGGGGAAATACTGGCTCAACGGCCACGATGTCTCTGAGTTGAACGACGATGAGCTTGCCCGCATCCGAAACAAGGAGATTGGCTTCGTCTTCCAGACCTTCAACCTGCTCGCCCGCGCCACCTCGCTCCATAATGTAGAACTGCCGCTCATCTATAACGGCACCCCTGCCGCCGAACGCATCCTCCGCGCCAAGGAGGTGCTCACCTCCGTCAATCTCGGCACCCGCATGATGCACAAGCCGAATGAACTCTCCGGTGGCCAGCGCCAGCGCGTCGCCATCGCCCGAGCCCTCGTCAATAGGCCCTCCATCATCCTCGCCGACGAACCCACCGGCAACCTGGATTCCAAGACCGGCGACGAGATCATGGCCCTCTTCGACGACCTCCACGCCAAGGGAAACACCATCGTCCTCGTCACCCATGAGCCAGACATCGCCGAGTACGCTCACCGCATCGTCACCATCCGCGACGGCGTCATCGCCAGCGATCACGCCTCCTCCCGCACTCACAAGCAGACCAGCTAGTATCCTGATTCGTTGATCCGTCACGCTAAACGAAATCCTTGGTTCGGCACCGAGAGAAGGATAGCGATGCATTCCTCTACGCAACTGACTCCAGCTCAGGCGATCTCGCCACTGCTTGCCGCCCTCACCTTCGTTGCCGCGGTCTCTCTCTCTGTTCAAGGAGCCGGCTCGCCGCGCGCGAGGCGCGTTCCTAATGCTTCACATCGGCCAAGGTTAGCTGAAGTGATGGCTTCTCTTTCAAGAACGCATTTTTCAGTGTGCGGAACAGATAACAACTATATGGACCTCGAGCTCCGGTGAGAATTCATTGGACACAGCAAGACCATGTCCGCTATGCCTCATGCTCCTGCATTCTCCCATCAAAGCAGGATGAAACCCGGCGATCCAACGCGAACGCTGCTGCAATCGTCATTCCCTGCTCTCCGCTAGCCGTCTAAAATACCAGCATGGGAACTTCGGCTCGTCGTCTGCTCCACTTTGCAGCTCTCTTTCTGCCATTTGTCACATGCTTCACTGTCTATTGCCAGCCGCCGCCAGCACGTTTCGATCTGGCAGGTCCCAAAATAGAGGTTCGCGTCACCCGCGCAGGCAAGACCCTTCCCATCGCCTCCGTCCCCAACCTGCAATCGGGCGACAAGCTCTGGATCCATCCGGATCTCCCTCCCAGCCAGTCCGCTCACTACCTGCTCGTCATCGCCTTTCTTCGCGGCACCACCAACCCGCCGCCCGACGACTGGTTCGTTCGCGCCGAGACTTGGAACAAGAAGGTCCGCGAAGAAGGAATCTTCGTTACTGTTCCGGATGAGGCACAGCAGGCCATTCTCTTCCTGGCTCCTGAGACCGGCGGCGACTTCAGCACTCTCCGTTCGGCTGTCCGCGGCCGTCCCGGCATCTTCGTTCGCGCTTCACAGGACCTTGCCGAGGCTGGCTTCGAGCAGGGCCGCATCGAGCGCTATCTCGCCGCCATGCGCCAGGTTCCTCCCTCAGACCCAAAGGCGCTACTCGAACATTCCACGCTCCTCGCCCGCACTCTCAACCTCAAGCCAAATGACGACTGCTTCAAGCATCCCGTCGATCTGCAGTACACCTGTCTCACCCAGTCCGGTAATCAGACGTTGCTTGACGATGGTCACGGCCAGACGATTGTCGCCGCCCTCTCAAACGGGCCCGGTTCCGACCTGATTAGCCAGGCAAGTGCCACTCAGGCCTTTGGTGGCGGCCTATATAGCGCATACGTGGGAGCTATTGTTGACCTCATCCGCCTTACAAGTACCCTGCACACGGCGCAGTATCAATACATTCCGGCCATAGCGTTTCCCGAAAGCGCCGATCTCAACCTTCGCCTCAACACCCCGCCCTCTTTTCATAACCCGAAGTCGGTCATCGTCATCGGTCTTCCCGCTGTTCAGGTCGCCGTTCCACCACCGCTTCGTCCGTCAGATCCCAAATTCGTAACCTGTCTTCTGAAGCCGTCCGTCGTCCTTCCCGTCGAAGGCGCGCCACTCGTCTTCGCGACCTCCTTCGCTCACGATATGGTCCTCCACCTCAAAGGCACCGATCCGAAGTCCGATCTGTCGCTCGTAGCGGACCCGTTTCAGGGCGGTCTCGTGATCACCAAAACACCCGCGCGTCACACCCTTCCCGATGATGCTGGGAGCCAGGCGTCGCCCGTGAATGCCCCTGGAGTCAAGGCCGCCACAGCTGCAACCACGCCTGTCTCTCCGACGAATCCGCCTCCGCCACCTATTCCCGTCATTCCTCCCGGATCAGTCGAGATCACCGGGACTGTAAGCGGCTTCTGGGGCTTCGACCCCTTTACCGGCCCCACGCTGATCCTCCAGAACACTCCCGGCAAGAACTGGAAGGTCGCGGCCACCGACAACCTCATCATTGGCCGCGAAAACCACCTCGACCTCTCTTCCACCGGCACTGCCTGCCTTCAATCCATCACGCTCGATGGTGCGCAGGGTAAAGAAGCGGAGACCAAGTGGAAGTCCTTGGACACTGCCGACAAACCGGATCACCTGGAAGTGACCCTCACCCTCAAGTCCGCTGATCCCGGCGCCCTCCACCTCTCGGTCAAACAGTACGGTGACGCCAAGCCGGACACTGTCTCCGCGGAGAGCTTCTCCGAACCCGCAAAGCTCACTAGCCTCCAGATCCACGCCGGAGACACCTTCGCCACCCTCACCGGAGTCAGCCTCAACCAGGTCAAGCAACTTACCCTGAATGCCCTGACCTTCACCCCGGCTGCCACCGGAGCGGCGTCCGCTGCGGAGCCTCTTCCGTCCAGTTCTACGTCGCTGCGCCTGAATCTCCCCAGCGACGCTCCAGCCCCCAAGCTCGATTCCGGCGAGAGGAAAACCGCCAGCATCCTGCTCAAGGATGGCCGGACGCTCACCCTGCCCGTCACCATTGCCACACCGCGCCCCGCAGTTACTCTGCTCAACAAGAGGATTGCTACACCAGCCAAATTACCGATTCAACTCGCCAATCCTGACGACCTTCCACTCGACCAGCAGATCACCTTTTCGCTCAAGTCCGACGCGAACTTTCCTCGCACCGGTCAGATCGAGATCGCAAGCGCGGATGAGTCGCTCCACACTGTACTCACTGTCCCGGCCGGCACCCTGATTCTGCAGAACCCACACACCTTGTTCGCTACCCTCGATCCATTAAAGACCTTCGGGACCTCTGCCTTTGGTCCGCTCCGCCTGCGGCCCGTTGAGCCGGATGGCGTCGCCGGCGACTGGCTCCCCCTTGCCACCCTGGTCCGCCTTCCGGTCCTCAAGGACCTCCACTGCACCACCGACTCCGACCCCGCATGCACCCTTACAGGTTCGGATCTATACCTGCTCGAAAGCATCTCAACCGACGCGGCTTCTACAAGTTCAACGCCCGTACCCGAAGGCTTCATCGGAACCTCCATTTCCATGCCCCACCCAGTCGGAAACACCTTCTACATCCACCTTCGCGATGATCCAGGCACTAGCAATCCAGTCACCTTGCCTATCGTCAACGAGAGGCCGCTTCCAGCGCCTCCCCTGAGCGCTGGTCCCTCAACGAATTCTCCAACCCCTCCCCAGACGCGGTAACGCCCGGCACAAACGCCGGGCGTTCAGGGACCACCAGTTTAGAGTGAATCAGAATCAATGTCTTGCTTTGAAAGGACGCAGCTTCAGACGCGCTCATTAGCAGCCTCGTTTGTGGGGTTTCAAACCCCGAGGGAACGCAACATCAAGGTACCTCGATCATTGATTCGCTTTACCCTCCAACCCACGCTCCATCTGCTGCACCTTGCTGTGTTTCACGCTGTAAGTGAAGTAGATCACCAGTCCCACAGCCAGCCATACAACCACGACGACTTTGGTGAGTACCGGTAGTGTCCAGATCAGATAGAGAGCACTGAGGATGCCGAGGATCGGCACGAGCGGCACCAGCGGAGTCTTAAAGGGCCGATGCAGGTCCGGATTCCTTCGCCGCAAGATCCACACCCCGGCGCAGACAATCGCAAACGCCAGCAGCGTTCCCATATTGACCAGTTCACTCAACCTGTCGATCGGCAACAATGCCGGCATGAACGCGACAATTGCGCCGACCACGATATTCGAGATCCAGGGTGTCCTGAACTTCGGATGAATGACCCCGGCCCACTTCCAGAGCAGCCCATCCCGCGACATCGAGTAGAACACCCGTGACTGCCCCAGCAGCATCACCAGCATCACCGTGCCCAACCCAAACACCGCCCCGATCTTCACCAGGATGCTTCCCCAGCGAACGCCCGTCACGTCAATCCCTACCGCAACCGGATCAGCAACATTCAACGCACGATAGTCCACCAGGCCCGTCAGCACGCCGGATACAAGAATGTAGAGAATTGTGCAGATTACCAGCGACCCTAGGATGCCGATCGGCATATCTCGCTGCGGATTCTTCGCTTCTTGCGCCGCCGTCGAAACCGCGTCGAAACCTATATATGCAAAGAAAATCGAAGCTGCACCCGCCGTTATCCCACCAATCCCAAAGTTTCCGTGTCCATCGCTCGGCGGGATGAACGGCGTCCAGTGTTGATGCGCAATCGCAGGATTGTGGAGGATATACCCTATTCCCAACACTAGGAAGATGCCCACGACGCCCAGCTTGACGATCACAATTGCCGTATTCAGGTTCGCCGATTCCTGGATGCCCCGCACCAGAACAGCCGTAACCACCGCAATGGCCACAAACGCCACCAGATTGAAAACGCCCGCCACATGCGGCAGCGTACCCGCATCCACCCCTGCTGGAACGGCGGCTAACTGCATCCATCGATCGTGATACTGGTAGAGCATCGTGCCCGGTGTCGTCGTCAACTGTGGCGGCAGGTGGATGTGAAAGTCCTGCAGCAGCCCCACAAAGTAGCCACTCCATCCTGAAGCCACGGTGGCTGCGCCAAACGCATACTCGAGCACCAGGTCCCATCCGATAATCCACGCCACAAACTCACCCAGCGTGGCATAGCCATACGTATAGGCCGAACCTGCAATCGGAATCAGGGAGGCAAACTCCGCATAGCACAGACCCGCAAAGGCGCAGGTAATTCCAGCCACGACAAAGCTCAGCATTACCGCCGGCCCGGCATGTTTCGCCGCGGCTTGTCCGGTTAGAACGAAAATCCCCGCACCGATGATCGCGCCGATTCCCAGTGTAATCAGGTTCAGCGGCCCCAGCGAGCGCTTCAGGCTGGCCTCACCCTCGGCACTCGCCTCTTTCAACAGCATCGAGAGCGGCTTTACTGCTAAAAGTTTGGCCATGAATTAACGATCTCCATCTTCCTGAATAAAGTACTTCCAAACCCAGCGGATAGCTCAAATCTCTCGTCTTCAAGCGACCCTGGTCGACTGCGACCCCTTCAACCACAACAGATAGACCGGTACGCCAAGCAGCACAATAATCAGTCCCGGCCATGTGTATTGAGGTTTGTAACGCAAGAGTACAACACAGATCCAGGCTGCCATGACGATATAGAGCGCCGGCAGCACAGGATACCCGAATGCCTTGTAGGGTCGCGGCGCCTCCGGCCGCGTGCGGCGCAGCACAAACAATCCCGCAATCGTCAGAATGTAGAAGATCAGCACGGCAAAGATCACGTAATCCAGCAATTGCCCATAGCTCCCCGAAAGACACAGCAGGCACGTCCACGCCCATTGCACCCATAGCGAATTCACCGGCGTCTTCGACTTCGCGCTCAACACGCCCACCGATTTGAAGAACAGCCCGTCACGGCTCATCGCATAGTACACACGAGCGCCCGCCAGCAGCATTCCGTTCACACACCCAAACGTCGACACCAGAATCGCCGCCGCCATCAGCTTCGCACCCAGGTTAGGTCCCGCAACCCCGAAGGAGCGGCCTGCGCTCTCCATCACAGCCGTCGCGACCCGATCCTGAGCCGCAAACGAAATTCCTTTGCCGGCAATCGTCGTCGCGGCGGGATCGCCCGCCATCGGCAGTACACTCAAGTAGACGAAGTTGCAGAGCACATACAGCAAGAGCACCACGCCAGTTCCAATCGCCAGCGACAGTGGCAGGTTGCGCTTCGGATTCCGGATCTCGCCAGCCGTGAACGTCACGTTGTTCCATGCATCCGACGAGAACAGCGACCCCACCTGCACCACCGCCACAATCGTCAGCAGCCCCACATATTTTGTAGGCCCTCCAACCCCCACTTGAACCGCGTGGGTTGTGTGCCACCCCGCGCCTGCCCAGAACTGGTGCCATCCCACTCCGTAATTGGCAGCCACGGCGTTAACGTTTCTAGCGAAGACCCCTACCAGCACCACTGCCAACAAAGCCAGCACCTTCGCCGAAGTAAACACATTCTGCACCGCCGCGCCCATCTTGACACCGAAGGTATTCAACAGCGTCAGCAGCGTAAGAATCACAATCGCCGCCAGGTTTGCCGTATTCAACCCTATGTTTCCCGACCCTACATGCCACAGCCAGTTCGTCTGGCTCACCCCCGGCACAAACACTCCAAGAAATTTTCCGAACGCGACCCCCACCGCAGCAATTGTTCCCGTCTGGATCACCAGAAACAGCGTCCATCCATACAGGAATCCCCACAGCGGCCCGAGCGCCTCGCGCAGGTACACATACTGCCCGCCCGCCTTCGGCATCATCGCCGCGAGTTCCCCGTAACTGAGTGCTCCGATGATCGTCATCACCGCCGTCACCAGCCACGCCGCAATCAGCAACGCCGGCGACCCCACCACCCGCGACATGCCCGCCGACACAATAAAGATCCCCGACCCGATCATCGAGCCCATCACGATGGCCGTCGCCGAAAACAGCCCCATCCCCTGCGCAAACTGTGGTGCAGGAGCTCCAGAACTGTCACATACACTGCTTATCAAAGTGTCATCCTGAACCCTGAGCGCAGTCGAATGGGGCAGCACGGTCGAAGAACCTGCGTTTGCACTCTCTAGATGTCCCCCCAAACTGTCATCCTGAGCGGAACGCAGCGGAGCCGAAGGACCTGCATGGGCATCTGTTCTTGAAGAATTCACGTTCCGTCCAACCTACCGGAAAAGATCGAGAAAGTCCCGCGCTACCTTCTCAACCGATTCCCCCGGCACAAACAGTCCGCCGATGACCGCCACCGAATCGGCTCCCGCCTCCACCACACTCCGGGCATTCCCCCGCACAATTCCTCCGATCGCGATCAGAGGTTTGGCCGTCAGCGCCCGAGCCCGTCGTACCCCATCTAGCCCGATCACCGGTTCCGCATCCAGTTTCGTCCCCGTCCGAAACACCGGTCCCACCGCCACATAGTCGGCGCATCCAGCATCCGCCACCCGCACCTGTCGCTCCGTATGGGTCGAAGCCCCCACGATGAGTTCACCCAGGTTCCGGGTGCCCCATTCTTTGCGATTCGGCAAGGGGTGGGGTATCGTGCAACGCATGATCGCCTTCGCATCCTCCGGCGACAGATCTCCCTGCCCCACATGCACCCCATCCCATCTGGCGAGCACTGCCAGATCAGCCCGGTCATTCAAAATCAACCGGCACTCTGCTCCACGAAAGATTTCACGAATCGAAGCCGCCCCCCGCAGCACCGCCTGCGGACCGGCAGTTTTGTCCCGATACTGCAGCAGCTCCACCCCCGCCGCCCGCATCGCCGTGGCAAACGCCTCGACAGACACCCCACGCGTCGCTAGCACACCCGCATCGACGATCGGATAAAACGGAGCAATCATCATTAAGCTCTAACGAGTACCCACGCCTTCTCTGCGTTAATTCGCGCATCTGCACTCGCCCAACCCAGATCGTGTCATCGGCAGTGATCAGTGTTACGCCTTCGTACTTCCGCCGCTTTGCCGCTCGAAGAACCGCTCCATGAACTTCGTATCGAACTGCCCGGACCGGAACTCCGCATCCGCGAAGATCTTCTGGTGCAGCGGAATCGTCGTGTGAATCCCCTGCACCACAAACTGGCTCAAAGCCCGTTGCATCTTGTTCATCGCCTCTTCGCGATCCTTGCCGTGCGCGATCAACTTCGTGATCAATGAATCATAGTACGGCGGGACCACGCCCTCTGCATACTGCGCCGTATCCACGCGAATTCCATTGCCGCCCGGCAGGTTGAAGGCCGTAATCTTGCCTGCGCTCGGCGTGAACTTCTCCGGATGCTCCGCGTTGATGCGGCACTCGATCGCGTGCCCTCGAATCGTCACCGGCTCTGTCACAATCGAACTCAGCTTCTCCCCCGCCGCGATCCGCAGTTGCGCCTTCACCAGATCTATTCCTGTTACCATCTCGGTCACACAATGCTCTACCTGGATGCGCGTGTTCATTTCGATGAAGTAGATCTTGCCATCCTCATCCATCAGGAACTCGATTGTCCCTGCATTCCAGTAGCCGATATTCTCGAGTGCCTTCTTGATCGTCTTACCCAGTTCCTCCCGCAGCTTCGGCGTGATCATCAGGCTTGGCGCCTCTTCGATTAGCTTCTGATGCCGCCGCTGGATCGAGCACTCCCGCTCACCCAGGCTCATCACCGTGCCGTGCTCATCCGCCAGCACCTGGAACTCGATATGCCGTGGCCGCTCAATAAACTTTTCCATGTACATATCGCCATTGCCGAACGCATTCGCCGCCTCTTGCGAGGCTTGCTGAAACATCCCAGGTAACTCCTTCGCATCCCGGCAGATCCGCATCCCGCGCCCGCCGCCCCCGGCAACGGCTTTCAGGATCACCGGATAGCCGACACTCCGCGCCCATTCAAGCGCGTCGCCCTCACTCTCAATAATTCCGTCCGACCCGGGAAGAATCGGCACCCTTGCCTTCTTCATAGTCTGCCGCGCAGTCGACTTCTCGCCCATCATCCGCGTCACCTCCGGCGGTGGCCCGATGAACTTGATATTCGACGCGCGGCACACCTCGGCGAAGTTCGCATTCTCACTCAGCAGCCCATAGCCCGGATGAATTGCGTCCACATCCGCGATCTCAGCCGCCGAAATCACCGCCGGAACATTCAAGTAACTGTCCGCCGATTTTGGCGGACCAATACAGATTGCCTCATCCGCAAACCGCACGTGCAGCGAGTTACGATCCGCCTCGCTATACACGGCGACCGTGCGAATCCCCATCTCCTTGCACGCGCTGATCACGCGCAGGGCAATCTCTCCACGATTGGCAATCAATACCTTACGAAACATACCGGCTCAACCTGCTTTCCATCTCACAACAAACATTCGTCTCTCTACCGAAGCAAAGGCCAAATAGAGTCACACCTGTCCACCGTAGACACCCTCGTCATCTCGACCGGAGCCGGCGAACGTGCCGCCGTAGTGGAGAGACCCGCATTCGCCGTTGCTGTTGCCGGTTCCTGAACCGCACCATTCGCGGTCGCCCTAGCACGCATCGGTGCATCCGCTCTGACCGGTGTTGAGCTTCTCTCACGTAGCCCGAATCGTAAACAGTGCCTGACCGTACTCGACCGGCTGCCCAGCCGAAGCGATCCGCTTCACCACTTCACCCGCAACATCAGATTCAATCTCGTTCATCAGCTTCATCGCTTCGATAATGCAGAGCACCTGGCCGACCTCGACCACATCCCCCACCTTAACGAACGCCGAAGCACCAGGCGAGGGCGACTCATAAAATGTGCCCACGATCGGGGACTTCACCTCGTGAAGCACCTCTTCCACCGCAGCCACTGGCACCGAAGCGGCGACCGGAGCGGAGATAGAACCAGCTGAAGGAACCGCAGCAGGAGCCGCGGCCATCAATCGGCCCAACTGCGCCATATCCAGTCCAGCCGTGGCGACCGCTGGCTCCCCGGCAAACTTGATCCGCATCTTCAGGTCGGGCCGCTCAACATCAAACTCCGCAATGCCGTTCGCCTTCAGAAACTCAACCAGTTCCCGCAATTCGTCAATCGTGCTTCCGTCCATCATCACTCTTCCCGCGCCATTCGGCGACACACGTTCCACTCTCGATTTTCACGCGTCGGTCGGCTGAACGCGCCGGTTCTAAACCTAGAGCTGAATCCAGGCCTTCAGACTTGGCGTTAGAACCTCGCTCCCCGTTCTCGTTACTAAAACCATATCCTCAATCCGTACACCAAACCGGCCGGGCATATAAACCCCCGGCTCAATCGTGATCACCATGCCTTCGACCAGCTCCTGTGTCTGTTTCGCCGCGAGCCTCGGTCCCTCATGGATCTCGAGCCCAAGTCCATGCCCGGTCGAATGTGTGAAGAATCGATCCAGTTTAGCCTGTCGCAGAACGCTTCGCGCCGCCTCGTCCACCTCGCCTGCGGTCACTCCAGCGGCGACCACCGCGAGCGCCGCCTCCTGGGCCTCCAGAACCGCCTCGTATACTTCCAGTTCCGCCGGCAATGCCTTCCCGAGGTGGACGGTACGCGTCATGTCGCTCGAATACCCGTCGAGCATAACACCGAAGTCCAGCGTCACGAATCCTTGCCGTGGCAGCTTCGCCGTCGTTGCCCGGCCATGCGGCAGCGCCGACCGGGGCCCGCTCGCCACGATCGTCTCGAAGGACATCCCCTCTGCACCGCCCAGTCGCGCCTTGTACTCCAATTCGGCTGCCACGGCGATCTCCGTCATACCCGGCTCGATGAGTCCCAGCATCCCCTCGAACAGCCTGCACCCAAGCGCCGCCGCCGCTCGCATCAGACTGATCTCGTCCTTATCCTTCACCTCGCGCAGCCTTCCAACCATTGATCCAACGGGCTGAAACGCGCTTCGCCGCACCTTTGAGCTCACCGCTCTCCGCATTCCTTCGAGAGCGATCACCGTCGTGTGCGTCGCATCAAATCCGCACCGCTCGACCCCAGTCCGCTCCATCCATTCACAAGCTGCCGTAAGCGCCGCTTTCTTGCTGATCACCACCCGCGTGCCCACCGCCTCCGCTCTTGCCTGCGCCACATACCGTCCGTCGGTAAATAGGACCGCACCACTGCCGGTCAGCAGAAGCACCGCATTCGATCCGGTAAACCCACACAGATACCGCACATCCGGAAGATGCGTCACCAGCAATCCATTGACCTTGGCGGCAGTTGCCGCCGCCATTGCCTGCTTTTTCCGGGTCCGTAAACTCATCTTCTGAATTCTACCCAACCTCAACCTCTCCCACCCGGTATCATGCAGTATGAGCGGGATGACCCACGAAGTACCGTCGCGAACCCTGCCGTCCGCTGCCTTGCAGGAGACCGTGCAGCGTGCCCTCAAGCGAACTCCGTTGCGCTTCACCCGGCGAAACTTCCTCGCCGGTGCCGGCGCACTCGCGGCAGGGCTCACCATCGACTCCGGAATGATCGCCCGGCATAGCTTGGAAGTCGTTCCCCAAGTGCTGAAGATTGCACGGCTCCCCGAGGCCTTCCACGGCTATCGCATCGCTCAAATCAGCGACATACACCTTGACGCCTTTACCGAACCGCTCTTTCTTTCGCTCGCCATCCGCCGCCTCAACCAGCTCGCCCCGGACCTTGTGCTGCTCACGGGCGACTTCGCCTCGCACGGTCCGCTCTCTCCCGCCTTCGCCCGGCACGCCGTCGTCCATTGCGCCGAGCTGCTCCACGAGATCGCCTGCCCGTTGCGCTACGCCATCCTCGGCAACCACGACACAGGCATCGGCTCGGCCTTCGTCGTTGCGGCCCTCAAAGCCAGCCACATACCGACTCTCGTCAATCAGCATGTTCCGATCGAACGCAACGGGCAACGATTTTGGCTCTGCGGACTCGATGACCCAGGCACAAGCAACCCCATCCTTGATCTCGCCGTGCCTCGAGACCCGGACGGCCCCGTCATCCTCCTCAGCCACCCACCCGACTTCGCCGACGAAGTCGTCCGCCACCCACGCGGCGCCCTCGTCGACATCATGCTCGCCGGCCACTCTCACGGCGGCCAGGTCCGCCTGCCTTTCCTCGGTCCCCTCGTCCTTCCACCCATGGGCGAAAAATACGTAGAAGGATTCTATCGCTTCAAGCAGATGCAGCTCTACGTCAACCGAGGCCTCGGAACTGTCGGGCTTCCCTTCCGCCTCAACTGCCCACCCGAGATCACGCTCTTTACCATGCAGGATGACAGCCCAATCAAGAAACTGTCATCTTGAGCTAAGCGCTGCGCCGTCGCAGGACCTGCGATTCGCACATGCTGCAGCTACTCACGCAGACCGTTATCGCGCCCGCGACACCGGTTTCTTCTGTTTTGTCATCACCACAACTGATCCAGCCGAAACCCGCACACCGCTCTTCTCGTCCATCCACGAGTCCAGCAGGCTCTTGCGAAAACGCCAGCGATTCCCCAGCTTGAACGCAGGAATGAAGCCCTCCGACGCATACCGATACAGCGTGTCCCCGCTGATCCCCAGGTACTCCGACGCCTGCCGGATGTCCATCACCTCACGCGTCATCACCTGCACCGAACCAGCCATTCCAGCCCCTTTCATATCTTCTGCAGACCTACTCCTTGGACTCCCTCTTTGTACCGCCTTTCAGGTGCGCTGACAAGACTTTTCGGCTTCCCTTTGCCGCAGCCTCAATGCGCGCGCCACCAGTTGGAACGAATCTCGCTTCCGCGCACCACCTCCGTCGGTCTCCCCGGCTCCGGTGCCCAGAGCGGTACCCCACGCTCCCCAGCCACTTCGAAGAGGCGCTCGATCGGCTGCCGCCATCCATGGAGCGCCAGGTCGAATAACCCCCAGTGAATCGGCAGGAGTAGCCCACTGCCGCCGAGAGCCTGAAACGCATCCATCGCGCCATCCGGTCCCAGGTGGATGTCCTTCCACATCTCGTTGTACGCGCCGATCTCCAGCATCACCAGATCGAATGGCCCATACGCTCGCCCGATCTCTGTAAAACCCTCCCACCACCCCGAGTCGGCTCCGTAGTACACCGTGTGCTCTGGCCCTTTCAGCACGAAGGACGACCAGAGAGTCTCAAAGCGGTTGCCCAACCCTCGTCCGGAGAAGTGCCTTGCTGGTACCGCCGTTACTGTGCATCCGGCGACTTGGACGCTCTCCGTCCAGTCAAGCTCCGTAATCCGATCCGCTTGAACCCCGAATGCCTCGAGCGAAGCCCCCACCTTCAGCGAAGTCACCCACCGCGCTTCCGCGACCGACCCAAGCCGCGACAGCAGTTGGATCGTGTGCTTCCCGAGATGGTCGTAGTGATCATGCGAGATCAGGACCACATCAATTTTTGGCATCTCCTCAAGACGCAGCGGAGGCGGAAAAAAGCGCTTCGGCCCCATCCACCGGGCCGGCGAGGCTCGCTCATCCCACACCGGATCGATCAATACCCGCACACCGTCCATCTCCAGCAGAAGCGACGAATGCCCCATCCAGGTCACCCGCAGCCCACTCTTCGGAACCAACCGGAATACAACCGGATCCGTCACAAATGGCCCCAGCGCTACCGCAGGCACCCGCTCTTCCTTATTCCTCAAATAGAGCGGCAAGACCTTGAAGATCATCTCCGCTCCACCCACCGCCGTATCCACCGGATTCAGAAACCTCCGGCCCACCTTCCGCACACGCTGCAACATCGTCATCTTGTTAGAATGCCATGCCGCATTACCCAAGCCGGATAGAGGAGATCTGGAAGGCCGCCAGGTAAGCCGGTCCACACCAGAATACCGCGCCAGAAGACCTGAGCTAATCCACGTTAAAAGTTTGTATCGCCGCTATTATCGGAACCACCGTCGTCCGAGCTTGTATCGTCATCGAAGCTGGAGTTGTCCGATGTGTCATCCACGCTATCTGCGTCGGTATCGTCCGAGGCGGTGTCGTCAGTAGAACTATCTCTACTGTCGTCTTGATCATGGTAGACAGCATCGTGGACGCCCGACGAATCACCCCGGCGGTCCTCACTCTCCGACGTAAAATGACCCCCGTGATCCCCTGCCGCGGAGTCACCATAATAGTTGTTGACGATCTCTTCGGGTCTGCTTCCGCCCACGCCGGAGCCCATTCCGAAGCCGCTCGAACTTCCAGAGCCCCCAAACCCGTGCATCAGGCTTTCGATTCCCTGAAATGCGAGTGCTCCAGCTGCTACACCGGTCGCGGTCTGCATTGCGGACCGCAGAAAGCCACCCGCTTGCGGCTGACCGTAAGCCGGTTGCGGCTGCCCATAGGTTGGCTGCGGAACGCCGTAGCCCGACCCAGGCGCTGCATAGCCGGCGGAACCACGCTCCTGAACTGGAGCGTAGCCCGGAGCATACGCCGGCGGGCTTCTCTGCGTTACAGGAGTCGGCGGAGGTGCGGGACGCGCCGGCTCCTCCCCCAGACCCAGCAGGTTGCCGAGAAAACTGGTCGCATGTCTCGGTTGCGGCGCCTGCTGCGCCTGTTGGCGCGATTGATCAAGTTGGCTGCGCACATCGGCAAGCTGCTTCTGCGCCTGCTCCAGGGCATACTGCTGCACGAGGACAGTCTGCGCCAGGATATACAGCGCGTCATGGTTACGTCCGAGCGCCTGCTGAAGAAGCTGCTCGGCGTCCGGATCCTTCTCGGAGAGAGGCGTGTTATTCACTCGTTCGGCGAGACTCTGGATCATCTGCTGTTCTTGCGCGGTCATGAGACTCCTCGGATGCCCTTGCTTGATTGCACCATACGTAAGACGCGGAAAACTGCGCACTGGTGGTGAGAACATGGTGCAGAATAAGCGGTTGCGCCCCATCACCCCCCAGCACCGTCACACCTTCAGTCACGCAGCAGCTTTAGCACGTTGCCGGTTGTGTCCGTCATCACTGATTCTGAGAGAGATCTTCTCGACGAAATACGTGTGGGTCTCGACATCGCGATCTGTGATCGCATCGACCACGATCACGACATTGTAGCCATGATCGTAGGCGCTGTGCGCTGCGCTTCTACCCCGGCACTGGTTGCTATTCCAGTGACGAAGACCTGGGTTACGCCGCGCTCCCGCAAGATGTCATCAAGCGAGGTGCCCATCAGGCTGATCAGCGCAAAGAGCAGGAGAATAATGCGAATGGGCAAAAATGTACGAACATCCTCCCAACCGGATCTCGCGCATGGTAATCGTATGCGCGAGTGTAAAGCCGGCCATCGCGAGCCATTAGACGGCAGCAGCGGCCTGTGTCTTCATCGTTTTCAGCATTGTGCAGGGTGTGATCAATGCGTTTGACACGCCCGGGCCAAAACCCTTTCTGGTACAGATGGTTGAACTTGCAAGCTAGGCTGTGAAAAGCAAGCACACCGCCATTGCCGGCCGGCTCTCAATGCGACAGCAACAGGAGCTTTCCAGAGCACGGAGCTACCGGCTCGACGTAGCCTCATCCTTGTAAAACTCCGCGATCTTCGCTGCATACCGCTGCTCGACGACCCGCCGCTTCAGCTTCATACTTGGCGTGAGCGTACCATCCTCGATACTCCACTCATCGGAAACGACTGTCACCCGCTTCATGCTTTCATACTGTGGAAGACCACCGTTCACCTGATCGACGATCCCCTGGTAAAGCTTTGCCACCTTGGCCTCCTTCACCAGCGCCGCACGATCCATTGTGGCGATTCCCTGCCCCTTTGCCCAGCCCTCGAGTGCCTGGAAGTTCGGTGAGATCAGCACGCAGGCAAATTTATGTTTGTCCCCCACCAGCGCCGCCTGCGCCACCAGAGTATTCGCCTTCAGCTTGTTTTCGATTGGCTGCGGTGCGATCAGCTTGCCCCCACTCGTCTTCAGCAACTCCTTCTTCCGGTCCGTAATGGATAAAAAGCCATCTTCATCGATCGCGCCGATGTCCCCGGTCTTGAACCAGCCGTCCGGCGTAAACGCCTCTTCCGTCTCTTTCTGCTTCTTCCAATACCCTCCAAAGACCGCCGGGCCGCGAACCTCCAACTCTCCATCCGGCGCGAACCGGCACTCCATATTTGGGAGCGGCCTACCCACCGTCCCGATCCGATACGCATGCGGGTAGTTCACCGCGATCACCGGAGAGGTTTCCGTAAGCCCATACCCCTCCATGATCCGCGTCCCTGTATCCGCGAACCATCCCGCCGAATCCATTCCAAGCGGTGCGCCGCCCGAGATGAAAAGCCGCGCCTGTCCTCCAAACGCTGCCCGTATCTTCGAGAACACCAGTTTGTCCGCTAGCTTCCAGCTTAGGGAGCCCGGCGTCTTCCCCTCCATCGTCTCCTGTCGATGTCTCCTGCCCACGCTAACCGCCCATCGTAAAATCCTCGACTTCACAGGCGAATGCGCTGACTTTCCTTCCACCGTCTGCCGGATCTTCTCGTATACCCGCGGAACCGCCAGAAAGATCGTGGGCTTCACCGCCTTCATCGAGGGCGCAAGCGCATCAAACTTCGGGCAGTACGCCAGCCGCACCTCCTGGCATAAAAACGCATAGTCCGTGTGCCGCGCCGTCACATGCGAGAGCGGAAGAAACGAGATGCAGCTGTCCTTCTCATTGAACCCCATAGGCCCGGTGGACACATTTACATTGCTCCCCAGGTTGCCGTGCGTCAGCATCACGCCCTTGGGCTCGCCCGTCGTGCCTGATGTGTAGATGATTGTCGCAAGATCATCCGGCGCCACCGACTTCACGCGTTCATCGAACGCCGCGTCCGGCGCCTTCCTCTCGGCCGCAAGTGCCATCAACGTGCTAAAGTTCTCCGCTCCCGCGAACTCGCCCGCATCCATAACCACTACATGCTCGAGCGCCGGCAACTCCCCAGCCTCCGCGATCTTCGCATACTGCTCGGCCGACGACACCACTACGATCTTCGCGCCTGAATCGCGCAGCATATAGCCGACATGCTCCGCTGTCAGTGTGGGATAGAGCGGCACGTCCACAGCGCCCAGCGCCAGCGTCGCGAAGTCCGTCACTGCCCACTCCCAGCGATTCTCCGAGAGCAGCGCGACCCGGTCCCCCTTGACCACGCCCCAGTTCGTCAATACTTCCGCAAGCGCCCGCACCCGGCCATAGAGTTCCGACGCCGTGATCGGCTTCCACAAGTGGTCTTCATAATGCCCCATTTCGCTATGTGATTGATAAATCGAGGACTGCCTGCGCTGATTCCGGTACCGTGGGGCTCGATGTTCCGAGCCGAACGCGATCAGGCAAGCCCGTAGATC
>JAABUJ010000636.1_pt1 | contig 65246 bp, 56 predicted proteins | sample 5559131 | NCBI WGS metagenome assembly JAABUJ01 (sample SAMN10711875, study PRJNA513366) | rock metagenome | isolation source: Antarctica rocks | place: Antarctica: Victoria Land, Mt New Zealand nord | collected 2016-01-07 | reverse complement strand
GCGGGCCATTGCCGCGTTCGTGGCCGAGCACAACAAGAACGCGAAGCCGTTTGTTTGGACGAAGTCGGCGGCTACGATTCTGCGAAAGATCAAGAAATGCCATGCCACTTATGGGTCAGCACACTAGGATGAGCGCCGAAGCTTTGCGGCGCTGACATTCGCAAGCGTGCGCGATTTTCGGTTGGCCTCAGAGCGACGCTTTTTCCTCGAGAGGGGTATGCGCAAGCCCCCGATCGGGGTCGGGCAGCGACCTTCGCCACCTCATGAGAATTTCGAGAACGGAGCTTGCCCTGAAACACAAGAGCTTTTCGCAGACCTTCCGGTACTAGTGGTCGGCGGGGTGGCGACCCGCGCTTATGCGCCGGAACGCCAAACCAAAGATATCGACGCGATTTGTTCTCGAACACGTCGCTCGGACTTTACGGCCGGGCGTGGTCGCGCGGCGAAGAAGAAGTAGACATTATCTCGACGTTACAGGAATGGTGCCGGTGCGCTTTCCTCGGGAGCGTAAGATGCAACGGGGCTACGCGTTATTCCACTCCCGTATCTTGTCCTGATGAAATTCGACTCGGCGCGCGGCATCGATCAAGCCGATTTGACCCGCATGCTCGGCAAACTTGACGACGCGCAGATCGAAGAAATCACCGACACCGTGGAGCGCTCCTGCGGCGATCCCGCCTTTGCCGACGACATCCGGCAGTACGCGAAACTCGGGCGTTGGGAACGGGAAACGCAGCGGCAACGCCCCGACGATATCGCTCCTTAGAGGGCCGTCAGAAGGCCGTCGCTGGGCAGCCTCCGCGCCACGCTAAGCGCGGCACGGAGGCGTGTTCCCGTGCATGAATTGACTCAGCCGGATCATGCACGCGCATTCCTGCGCAGCGAAGAAGTTAACCGCTTAAAAAGAACAGTTGCCGACAGCATTACTCCAAAGCGGTTGGACGGGGAGGGCATACCCATGGAAATTGTCGTTCTGGAAGACGTAGTTGCATTTGTCGCCGTTTTCATAGCCTTGCGCGTCAACCCAACCACTGTTCGGACCCGGATCGGTGATCGCTTCTCCAACCTCGTGGCCCAACGTGATGGTGACGCCATCGTCCGCTCCGTTGACGGTGTCGGCGTAGCAAGCTTTGCCAACCTCAGCAACGTACGGAAAAACGGTATAGGGTTGATAATTCGCCGTTGTCCCAAAGGCAGTATGGTAGGCGCAATACTGGCCTGACGAAAAACCGGAGGGGTCGTGATGATACCCCAGGGCTACCACGTAGTTGAAGTCACGGTTGTTACTAAGCTTGAGGAACGCTTGCACCGCCTGGGCTTGTTTTGCAACTTGAGCGCCCGTGGGATGCGCGGGCGCCGGGTTGTTGTCGATGATGTAACTATAGAGCGTGTTTGACGGATTGGTCACGTAGATGACGGACTTGCCGACCTTCTCGTAGTACTGCGTGGTCGAGTTGAAGTAAGGCGCTCCGCCCCCTTCTTTGAGAAGCGTGTAGAGATACGGGACGGTCCCGTAGGGATCGTTGCTGCACTTGCTCTTGCACGTGCCGAAGCCCCACAGGATCAGGACTTGCTTGGGTGAGTGCTGGATAGACCCGCCATGATAGAGCAGCGGCTTGCCATTATAAGGACTGTTTAACGGGGACCCCGGCATCACGGCCGGTTGTGCGCTGCCTCGCATCGGCATGATATGGGCGACCGAACCGTCGGGATCGATGATTTGATTTAGTCCGCCTACCGGTACCTCGCGGGCGCTGATAGTACGCTGAGGAGTAAAAGAGACTCGGCGAACGTCCTGCCGATAGGTCGGGTACACTTGCGTGAACGAGCTGAACTGTGTGACCGGGACGGTTGGCGCCAACGCTGCCGCCGGGTAGCCGAACATCGTGGGGGCGTCGGCCGCGACGGCCGGCGCCCTAAGGAGCGAGAGGGCGGCGAGCGCGGTGCTCAGAGCGAAAACCCGTTTCTTCGACCGGGAGACTTGTCGAGTGCCGGGCGGTACAGCGTCCGGCGGTGAGATTTGAGTTTGCGACGCTGGGATTCCCATGTTGAGGACCTCCATCTGACGAAACAATTTGCGGCTCTTTCAAGAGAGCCTGATGCGCATGATAGCGCGCGGGCGCACTGGTTAGTATGGGGGGAAACCCTACTGTCGGTGTGTCGTCGCGGCTGGTACTCCGCCAAATCTACGGCGGTATTCATGCGACGACATCCCGGAACGACGAGCCGACACGGGCGTTGAGCGGCGGCACCGATTCGTGATGGGGCCACGATTTTTGGATTGCCGCAGAGCGAAGGCGCTCTTACCTCGAGCTGGGTATGCGGAAGCCTCCGATCGAGTCAGGCAGCGATCTTGGTCAGCACGATCTGACTCGCATGCTCGGCAGACTCGATGACGCGGAGATAGAACGATATGGTCGTAGGCTGACGATGCCGCCTGACCTAACATTTCTATAGCCCGGAGTCCGTCTGCGTCCATCGCGGACCCCGAAGTATGCCCATAAATGCTACGCCGAGTAACTGGCTGCGAACGAAGAACGGTACGGCCACCACGGGTCGGGCGCTTCCAATTGGAAGAACTACGCAGGAGTTGGCGACATCGCCGATTCGCAATGCTGCGCCCGCTCCCTGAAGTTGCAGTACGATCGCATCGTCCGGGTATAGGGTTGCAGACGCACCGCGCCATACAAATGTTTTCGGTCGTCCGTCGACGTCGCCGAAAGTCGATGCGATCTCCCGCTCTGACGCCGGCTCGTGCGGCTGGACTATCGCGCGGAACCTTGGTGATCAGGCCGCCCTTATGAAAGAGCCCTTAACTCGATAGCGGGTGCCAGGGAAGCGCAATGTCCGGCAAGGTCGTGGCGAGTGACCACGTCGTAATGACCGCAACGAGGATCGCTCGAAGAATCGGTCGCAAACCGTGCGCTTTGTCCGCGCCCGCAGGCGCAGATGCACTCAAATATGCCAAAGAGAAAAACGGCCGTTACGGCAGACATCCACCATCTGCATCAGTCCACCGAGGTATTGCTTGGTTCCTGTACCGGCGCGAGACGCGAACGTAGGCCGGATGCAGAGCGCCGGTCTACGCATCGGGGCGCTGTGGCTAGTTCGCGGTAGCCCCGCTCCGGCGCCACCGGGTCCCACACGCTACGACGATCGCGGAGGCAATCGCCGTCGCACAAGAGTCGGCTTGAGCTCGTCTCGATGAGTACTGCAGCGACATCAAAAGCTGAGCGCCTCCAATCCGTTGATCAGCACGTGCTCGCCTTCGAAAAACTGCCGCCTTCCTTCACGCGCAAGCGTCGCTTGCGGCGGCGACAACGGGAGCGCACCTCTCGCGTCGAAGTCACGCGACGATGCCTGCCGCCTCCGAACTTACCCCCCGTCAGATCGTCGCCGAACTGGACCGCTATATCGTCGGCCAAGCCAAGGCCAAGCGCGCGGTCGCAATCGCGATGCGAAATCGCTATCGCCGCGAACGGCTCGAGGGCGAGATGCGCGGCGAGATCATCCCCAAAAATATTCTGATGATCGGGCCGACCGGCGTCGGAAAAACGGAGATTGCACGGCGGCTTGCGACCTTGGCCGGCGCTCCCTTTGTAAAAGTCGAGGCGACAAAGTATACCGAGGTCGGGTACGTCGGACGCGATGTCGAGTCGATGGTTCGGGATCTCGTTGAAGCGGCGATTCGAATGGTCCAAGACGAACGCCGCGACGACGTTGCCGAAGCAGCCGACGCGGCGGCGGTCGAACGCGTCGTCGATTTGATTTTCCCCGAAACGAAGCCCCCGACCGCCGCCGTGCCGATGAACGCATTCGCGCAGTCGCTCGGCTCGATCTTCGGCAACACCTTCGGACAGCAGGCCGCGCAAGCGCAGACGCAAACGCCTCCAGCGGCAACGGCGACCGCACCGCCGGAACAAGCGAAGTCGATTCGTGACCAAGCGCATGCCGACGTATTGCGCGGGTTCTACGACGTCCGGCTCGTCGACATCGAAATCGAGGAGTCGGCGCAGCTGCCGATCGGCATGATCGGCGGCGGGGACCCGTCCATGGGCGGCGGCGCGGACATGAGCGAGATGCTCGGCGGACTACTGCCGAAGAAAAAAGTTCGCAAGCGCGTCACCGTTGCCGAGGCGCGACGCATCTTTACGCAAGAAGAAGCCGCCAAACTCGTCGATGCGGACGCCGTCAAACGTGAAGCCCTCCGGCGTGCGGGCGAGAACGGCATCATCTTCATCGACGAGATCGACAAGGTTGCGGGTCGTGAAGGCAACCGTGGCCCCGATGTCTCGCGCGAAGGCGTTCAGCGCGATATTCTGCCGATCGTCGAAGGCAGCACCGTCACGACGAAACACGGCGCGATCAAAACCGACCACGTTCTGTTCATCGCGGCGGGCGCCTTCCACATGAGCAAGCCCTCCGATCTCATACCCGAGCTGCAGGGCCGCTTTCCGATTCGCGTCGAGCTCGATTCCCTTTCGGTCGACGACTTCAAAACGATTCTCACACAGCCGAAGAACGCGCTGACCGAACAGTACGTGCAGCTTTTGGGAGTCGAAGGAGTCGCCTTACGCTTCGCGCCCGACGGCATCGAGCAACTGGCCGTCTATGCGATGCGGGTGAATGAACAGACGGAAAACATCGGAGCGCGCCGGCTGCATACCGTTCTCGAACGCCTTCTCGAAGACGTTTCCTTCGAAGCGCCCGAGGTGGCGGGCACGGTTGACGTCGATGCCGAGTACGTCCGCACGCGCCTTTCGAAGATCGTCGAAAGCGCCGATCTGAGCACGTACATCCTGTGACTTTGACCGTAGCCCGTTTCGGGTTATAATAATCGTCGTGCCCTACATCCGCGAGATCATCACCGACGGCCATCCCACCTTGCGCAAGGTGGCGAAGAAGGTCCAACCTCACGAACTGAGCGAGCCGCTTTTCCAACAGCTGATCGAGGATATGTTCGAGACGATGTACCATGCGCCGGGCATCGGCCTCGCCGCGCCGCAGATTAACGTGTCCAAGCGTCTTTTCGTCGTTCACCTCCAAGACGACGACAAGCACGGCCCCTTCGTCGTCGTCAACCCGAAGTTTGCGCTCGTCGAAGGCGAGATCGAGTCGATCGAAGGTTGTCTCTCGGTGCCGGGCATCGTCGGCGACCTGTCGCGGCACGAGCACGTCGTCTGCACTGGCCTCGACCGCAACGGAAAGAAGATCGAACTCGACGGCGCTGGTCTCTTCGGCCGGTGTCTCCAGCACGAGATGGATCACCTCGACGGCGTCTTGTATATCGATAAGGCGAAAAACGTTCGTCCCGCGGTCACCGAGGAGGAGAAGGCCGCGGTTGCCGAGGTCGAAGGCGCCGGTCCGGCACACGATCGCGCCGAGGCCGACAACGACGCGACCGAACACGACGCGGCCGAACACGACGCGAGCGAGCACGACACGTCCGACCGCGACGCGGCAGCGGCCGCCTCTGCATAAACGGCTGCGCGGGATCTTTTTCGGTACGAGTGCTTTCGCGGTGCCGTCACTCCGCGTATTCGCGGCGGAAGTCGACTGCGCGCTCGTCGTCACGCAACCCGACCGGCCTGCGGGTCGCGGGCAACGCCTGCAAGCGACCCCTGTAAAAATCGCGGCGCAAGAACTCGGTATCGCGACGCTCGAACCCGAAAAGCCGATCGCGTTGCTGGCTAGGTTGCGCGACGCGGAACTGGATCTGTTCGCACTCGCCTCGTACGGCAAGATCGTGCCGCGCGCCCTGCTCGACCTGCCGCGGCTTGGTGCACTCAACGTGCACCCGAGTGTGCTTCCGCTGTACCGTGGTGCGACGCCGCTGCAATCGCAAATATTTGACGGTGTCATGGACAGCGGTGTAACGATCATTGCGATGGATGCCGGCATCGACACGGGCGACATCGTGCTTCAACGGCGCGCGCGCATCGGACCTGACGAGACGTACGGCGCCCTCCACGACCGCTTCGCAGAGCTGGGCGCGGAGATGCTCGCTCAGGTCTGTGTTCGGGCAACGGCCGGGACGTTCATACACACACCCCAACCGGTTACGGGCCGCAGCGAAGAGATCACGCGCACCATGACGCGCCCGCTTCGCAAAGCGGACCTTGCCGTTGACTGGAGTTGGTCCGGCCGCCGAGTCGTCGATAAAGTGCGGTCTCTGTCGCCAAGTCCGCTCGCCCGCGCCGCGCTCGGCGATGAAACCTGTAAATTGATCGCCGTGCGCCAGGCGCGTCCGAGCGGTGCGGCCGCTCTGGGACACATTATCGAGGGACCGGAACTCGAAGTCGCCTGTGGCGCCGACGGCGCCGTCATCGTCGAACGCTTGATAGCGCCCAATCGAGGAGAGACGAGCGGCGCCGCCTATGCGGCGCGACGCGCGCACATCATGCGGACCGCCGTACGATGAACGGCGGTGGGCGCCGTGAGCCGAACGCTCGCGACGTTGCATTTGCGGTTCTGCGCGACGTCTTCGGCCCCGAGGCGCGTACCGCGCAGGCGGCATTTGACGTGCGGTCGCGTCGCGCGAAGCTCGACGTGCGCGATCGCGCGTTTGCCGCCGAACTCGCATACGGCTCGATCAAACAGCGGCGCTTGATCGATTGGCTGCTTGCGCCGTACATCGGCTCGCGTGTAAAAGCACCGTCCCCGGCGGTCGCGGACATCCTTCGCCTGGGTGTCTACCAGTTGCGCTTCATGTCGGGCGTCGAGGATCATGCGGCGATCTTTGAGACCGTTAATCTCGCGTGGCGGCATGGGCACAAGGGAACGGCGGGTCTGGTCAATGCAGTGCTGCGGCGCATGCAAGCGGATGGGCCGCGCGAACCGCAGGTCGCCGATTTTCAAAGCGACGCGGATTACCTTGGTACTCTGCGTTCGGTGCCGACGTGGATCGCGCGGCAGTTTCTCCACGCGCTCGATGGAATGAGCGATGCGGCGTTGGCGGCCGTCAATGCAGCCCCCCGCACGGCGCTGCGCGTGAATACGCTACGCGCTGATGTCGCCGAGGTAAGCGCGCTGCTCGCCGAACGCGGCCTGACGGCGCAGCCGTCGGCGTACGTTGCGGAATCGCTTCTGTTGCTTGGCGGCAGCGTCGCCGACGATGACGCCGGGCGTTGGTCGCTCCAAAGTGAATCCGCCGCGATCCCGGTTGATCTTCTCGCACCGCAACCGGGGGAACAGGTACTCGAATTGTGCAGTGGCCGCGGCAACAAGACGCTGCAGATCGCCGCGCGTTTGCGCGATCAGGGGCACATCGTCTGCATCGAACGCGACGCGAACAAGATGGCGATTCTCTCCTCGGCACTCGAACGTTCGGGCGTCGCGAACGTGGCGCCCGTGATCGGCGATGCGCAGAGCGACGCGCCCGACGTGCGGGCCGATGCCGTGTTGCTCGATGCACCATGTTCGGGTGTCGGGGTGATCGGCCGGCATCCCGAAGCGCGCTGGCGCAAACTTCCGAGCGACGGTCAGCGGCTGGCCGTCACGCAGGCGGCGCTGCTGCGCTCGGCGGCGGATCGCACCAAACGCGGCGGACGGCTGGTGTACAGCGTCTGCTCGATCGATCCGCGTGAAGGTCGCGCGGTGCTCGATGCGTTCCTGACAGGTGACGCCGAATTCGTGCGTGCGGCGGTGCCCGAGCGCTATGCTGCTTTCATGCGTGAGGGCGATCTGATCGTACCGCCCGGCATCGAAGGCCGCGACGGCTTTTACATCGCTTCGCTGCAGCGCTCGGCGTGAACGCCAATCCGTTCGCACATTTGGAAGCCGCGTGCGCGAGGGTCGTCGAGCGCACGTTCGCGTTGGCGTTTCCGAGCGCCGTGGAACCCGTGCAGATTGCGCGAAAACTCGTCGCAAGTTTCGAAGCGGTCGTCGCTTTGGATGAGCGGCGCGGACGGTGCTTCAACGTGCATCTGCACCCGAGCGACTACGCGCGCTTCGAACCAGAATTACCGTACCTTGAGCGGCAGTGGACGGGAATGCTTACCCGGCTCGTCGAGCGCTCGCGACGACCGCAGCGCGCCCCTGAAGTGCACGCGCAGAGCGACTCGAGCGTCGCCGCCGGAACGGTCACCGTCGTGACGCAGACCCGCCCCGAACCCGAACGTCTCGTGCTGCGCGTGCGCACAGGCATTGCGCCTCGCCGCGAGTTTGCGCTCGACCGGACGCTCGTCGTCGGACGTGAGCCCGGCTGCGACGTGTTGGTCGCCGATGCCCGGGTCTCGCGTCGGCATTGTGTCGTCGACGTTGCCGACGGCGTGCCGCATGTGCGCGACCTCGACTCATCCAACGGAACCATCCTCAACGGGACGCGCGTGAGCGCCGGTACGCTCGGTTGCGGTGACGTGCTCGCACTCGGTGATACCGAACTCGTCGTCGATGCCGTGGCCGATGGCTCCAGGCCTGTCTGACCCGCGTCAGGCCAGTTTGGCGGTCGTCGGTGCGGCGGCGCTCTTTCTGCTGGCGGCGTTGCCGCGCCGCCGGCGGCGTAGCCGCGACGACGAACTAGACGCGATGCAGGCGGTCGTACTGCGCGTGGAGGAAGAAGGACGGACGCGCACGGTGCGCGCGTCGCTCCCGATTACCATCGGCCGCGCGCCGACCGCGACGCTCGTCATCTCCGACGCGCAGGTAAGTCGTCTGCACGCACGTATCGATCTCTCCGATGGTCTTCCCACCCTCCGCGACCTCGACAGTCGAAACGGAACGCTGCTCAACGCGCGGCCGATCGACGGTTTGCGGGCCTTACGGGATGGGGATGAAATTGACGTCGGCTTGACGCGCATTGTTTATTGCGGAGTAGCCCCGTGGAAGTAGCCGCTCGCACCGAACCCGGACTGCAGCAAAGACAGCACAGCGACGCGCATCTTGCCGAATCGATCGCGCCCAATGTCGTCCTGCTTGCCGTGGCCGACGGCTTCGGCCGAGTCAGCCGCGGTCTGCCGACGGCACAGTCGGCACTGGCTTCGTTGCGCGACTATCTGCGCCGTCGCCGGCGGGTCGGGTCCTACGCGCGCAACGCCTCGCCGAGCAGTCTGCGAACGTTGATGCTTGCCGCCCTCGATCACGCCAATCGGCGGTTGTTTGACGAGAGCGGCAGCCATGAAGATTATGTCGGAAGCGGCACGTCGCTCACCGCGGCGCTCGTAGTCGGCGGCCATGCACTCGTCGGACACGTCGGCGACGCGCGTGCGTACCTGTTGCGCCTGGGGACCGTCGAACCGCTGACCGTCGACGACGCGATGTTCGCCGATGCGACGGTAGCCAGCGCCAAGAGCAGCCGCTCTGCGCAGCCGCGGCCGCGCGGCGTGCTGTGGCGAACGCTCGGGACGCAGTCCAAGCTCGAAGCGTCGATCGCGCACGTCGAGCTTTTCCCCGACGATCAGGTGCTGCTGTGCACCGACGGCGTGCATCGCGCGCTCGACGATGACGAGCTGGGCGATGCGCTCCTCCACGGCGACACGGCCTCCGACGTGGTGGCGCGGGTCCTGGCGCTTGCGCGAGGCCGCGGTACCTTCGACGACCTGACGCTCGTCGTCGGGCGCGATCCGCTCGGCCCGACTCCGCTGATCAAAGCCGGAGCACCACGCGCGGGAATCCGCGTGTTCGTCGCCCTGGGAATGCTGATCATCGCGTTGCTTTCATTCGGCTCGTACGCCTTGCAACATCCGTTCCCGGACCAGACTCAGAACGTTCGCGGCGCGCATCCTCGTTAGCCGAATCCTGCCGATGGCGGTGGCTCTTGCCGTCGGAGGCTTCGCGCTTTCGCTCGCGCCGCGCGGGGCGCTCGGACCGCCGTGGGCGCTCGCGGCGTTAGCCGCCGGAGCGTTCGTCTGGGTACTGTACTCGCCGCTCGATGCGAAACGCGATGATCTCCTCCCGGCCCTTGCGGTGCTCGTTTCGGCGCTTGGCCTTGCGACCATCGCGCGTGTCTCGAGCGATCTTGCGCACAAGCAAGAGGTGTGGCTCGCGATCTCGCTTGCGCTCGTCATCGGGGCGAGTCCGGCGTTCAGCGCCTTCCGGCGCTTTGCGGCTTACAAGTACATTTGGGTCCTCGGTTCCATTGTGCTGTTTCTGCTGGTCGCGCTGTTCGGCCAAGAGGTCAACGGTGCGAAGCTGTGGATCCGCATCGGTCCCGTGCAATATGAGCCCGTCGAACTGATCAAGCTCTTCATCGTGCTGTTCATGGCGGGCTATCTTGCAGAGACGTCCGACGTCATTGCTGCTGCGCGGCCGTGGTCGGTTCGTGCCAATCTCAAGTACCTGGGCCCGCTGTTCTTGGGCTGGGCCACGTCGATGGCGATCCTCGTGTTCGAACGTGACATCGGGATGGCGTCGCTGCTGCTCGCGACTTTCGCTGCGATGTTGTACGTTGCGACGCGGCGCGTCGACTTGATCGTCGGCGGTGCGGCGCTGTTCGGACTCGCCGTGTGGTTCGCGGTGCAACACTATCCCTACGTCATCGCCCGCTTTGCGGCGTGGCACGACCCGTTCGCCGATCCACTCGGTCGTGGATATCAAGCACTGCAGGGCCTTTTCTCACTGGCGGCAGGCGGCTTGTTCGGAACGGGTTACGGGCTCGGCCATCCCAATTACATCCCGGCCGTCGGAACCGACTACATCTTCGCAGCGTGGAGCGAAGAGTTCGGCGCTCTCGGGGGCGTCGTGCTCGTCGGTGCTTTTCTGCTCGTGCTCGTGCGCGCGCTCCACGTCGCCCAAGCGCAACCGGACTTATATGCAAAACTCCTGGCGAGCGGTCTCGCTGCGACGCTCGGCTTTCAGGTATTCATCATCGTCGGCGGCGTGCTCGGCCTCTTTCCGCTCACCGGCATTACCCTGCCGTTCTTTTCGTACGGCGGAAGCTCGCTCGTTGTGAACTTTCTCCTTATCGCTCTGGTGTGGGCGATCGGCAGCGAACGGGTTACGCGCGTGGAGCCGGTCGCGCGTGTTACAACGTGATCAGATGGAGGGCCGGATGGTTGGCGGCGCGGGCGAGCGCGGCCATGCCGATACGGTCGGTGGTCAGCAGCGCGGCGGAGGCTTGACGGGCGGCCACGGCAACGGTCAGCGCGTCGAGCGGCATCGTCAGACGCGCGCGGGCGATCAATGCGCCCGCGTGTCGCGCAACGTCCGCGTCGATCGGCACAAGCGTACCGACTGCATCCGCAATTGGGGCAAGTCTTGCATCTAAGAGTGCCGTAGCAGGAATCAACACGCGCGTCGGGCGTGCGAGAGCTCGCGCGATATGCGCGCGGACACGCGCGTTGCCGTGGGCCAGTTGCCCGAGCATCGCAGGATCGAGGACGAGAGCGGCGACGGCCGGCGTCTGCTCGGCAAGCGCCCGCGGCGGCAGGGGACCATACGCCTCGGACAACGTCGCGAGATAGGTTGCCGCTTTGGACGTGCTTGGCGGCTCCTGCAACGCATCGGCATGGCCCCGACGCCGCTGGTTAATGAAGTCGATGATGCTGCCGAGAAGCCGTGATTCAACGTCGTAGGTGACATCGATGCGGCCGTTCGCGGCGCCAGTAAACGGCGATCCTAGCCGAGGCCAAGCCATGGCCTCCGTTTCGGCGCGGTGCAGCGCGACTCTTATGGAGTCGAGCGTTCCCCGACTTCGCTGCTGCCTTGAAATTGCGGCCGGGGAAGAGGACACTGCCGCAAGGACGAACGGGTTGGTCTCTGAGGCGTTGTTCACGGGCTCGCAAGGCAGAGTTCAGAACGTGCAATCGCTCGATGAACTCCGTGTGCCGCCCGGAAACCGTCTCGAATCGCTCCAAGGCTGTCGCCTTGGCCAACATTCCATCCGCATCAACCATTCCATCCGCATCAACGACCCATACCGCCTCTGCTTCCGCTGGACTTCCGGCGAACCAGAAGATGTGGAAATCGTCGACTACCACTGAGCCGCACAGCCAAAGGAGTACGCAATGTCGCGCAAGTTACAGATTCCGACACATGGTCGGCCGACGACGTCCGCGTCGATCGGCACAATGCCTGCCGACCGCAGTACCCGACGTTGAACTGCGACGCCGTAACAATAGATTCTGCGCGACCAATTGCTCCCGCCGGACGTAGGTCACCGCGAGCAGACAGGTCGTTGATTTGGGATAGTTGCGCTCATATGATTTCGCGGCACCTCACTTGTGACGAGCGCGTTGCTCGTTGGTTTCGTAGAGGTGGCGTCGCTACGATGCCATTGCGGACGCAGGCGATCAGACTAGGCGCGGATCGAAGCGAAATCGTATGCGGTTGACGCGGATTCGTCTGAAGTCCGGGTGCGCCGGATTGATCAGCGCATTGCGTTCGGTGACCTTGGGTGACTGCGGCAGATGGATCGAGGGAACGACGAGAATGCAGGACGCCTTCGACGCAAGCCAGAGATCTCTGACGCGGCGGAGCGACAGCGGCGCCGGCGTCCTTCGCCAGCGTGGTGGAGCGCGATCGAGCCGCCGGATACTGACGTCCTCCGGAACTTCGGCGACGATCATCGTCAATGGCACGACGATCTCGTCTCGCTCGACGAGATGTCCCAGTAGCTCGATTTGTGCGAGCGCCGCACTCGTGGATGTGCATGCGAGCCGCCTTCCGGGGCTCGACCAACGGGTCCCGAAAAGGTAAGGCCCCTCACCGCTGAGAGGGGCCCGCGCATATGTCGTGGGGCAGACGCGATATAATCGCATCGTCTAATCGTAGCCGCCGTACAGGCGCCGGCCGATCGCCGCTTCAACCTCCCGTCCGCCACTTTCGGTTTGCAGCAACTCGATCGGCCTCGCACCTTCGAACGCGCGGTTCGCTCGCCCAAGCCACTTCCAGGTTCCCGCGACCGAACCGAAAAGCTCCTTGCCGAGCACGAGGATGCGGGCGAGCCGGCTGACGATCTCCGACTCCCCCGAATCAAGCCGCTTGCTCCTCCTTCGACGGTCGTAGGTCGCCGGCGCTATCCCGAGGGCCAGCGCGAGCTTCGCCGGCGAGAGGTCGAGGGCCACGCCAAGCGCACTCAGCGCGCCAAAAGGCAATCCTGCGAGCACCCGGTCATGCAGGTCGAGCGACGAACGGAGGCGCCCAACCGTACGTTTCCCGCCGAGCACCGTTCCCATCTCGGTTAAGGGCTCTATCATGTGATATGGTTCATCGCCTCATGTGAGTGAGCCCTTCGTTCTCTTGCGTCAGCTCGCCGCCGTCGGCGATGCTCTTTTCCGAAGAAGCCTGTATCCAAGGGCGACGGTCCAGGGCTCCGATGTCAGCGCGTGACGAGATTCGCAATCCGACTATTTGCCGCGTTGGTGAGACGGCCGAACGTCGCCAAGTCTACGGGCGTCGTGACCGGGAACGCCGCTCGGGGGACGTGCGGCCATTCGGGTGATAGGGGTCGCATCGGCACTACATATGGAGTCTATCCAACGCTCCTGGCGTGGTCCACGTCCGCTCTCCGCTCGGGCGCTAGCACGGTCGTGAACAATTCGTGCACGAAGCCGTACATCGCGGGGTCCGCGTCACGTAAGCGTTCGCGCGTCGCTTTCGGCCACGGCGAATGCGGATCGTTCACTTCGACGTAGGCGCGCAGCGACTCGGCGAAATACTCATCGAGACCCGTTGCGGCATACGGCGTGACGAACGAGCGCGTGCGCGCGAACGCGCTGCGGATCGAAGTGTCGTAGCCGCTGCGATACACGCCTTCACCGAGCGCGCAATCGAGGCCGTGCGCGAACTCGTGCGCGACCGTCATCGGCGTCGCCGAGCGAAGATACACGGTTTTCTCTTCAACGACGAAGAGGCCGGCCGGCGGAACCGGCCACGCGTCGACATCGGCGCCGAGACGGCGCAGCGCGACCGAAGCATCGCGATAACGTTGGCATTTCGAAAGCGGTACGATGCGAATGCCGCGCGCGTGAGCAAAGGCAAGCGCCCCTTCGCCGAAGCGCGCCAGCGCCTCGGCGATGTTCCGAGCGACGGATGCCGAGCCTCCTTGTACGAGGACGGTCGCGGGAGAAACGAGCGAACACATGAAGCCGATCATCTCGCGAACCTATGATCGGCATGTGTCCGAAGCGCTTCCGCTTCGCTACAGCGCGTCGCGCTCCAACAGCGTTACCCGAAATTAGTTACCGGGTGGGCGTGCGGGTCCCAAGATCGGACGTACGATCGACGACACTTGGCTGGCGTCGAAGCCCCGCGAGACCAATAAGCCCAAGAAGACCGAGCCATCCCCAATCGTGACGATCTTCATTGGCTGGAGCCGTCGTCGTTGTCGCGTCGGGAGCGGTCGTTGTCGTAGTGGTCTGGGCCGAAGCTGATGCTGTTGAAGCGCCAAACATTAAAGCAGCGCTGAGGCATGCGGAGCTGACAGCTCCAAGTAAAATTCGATTGATCATGCCCCCCTATACCCTCGATGCCGTAGACCAGTTCCTAGCCTGCCCTAGGAGCAGCACTGAATTCCGATTCGTGGTAGCAGCCCCTTAACAAAGGTGCTAATTTAGATGGCGTGGAGTCCGTGAGCGGTAAGTCCGATCATCGGACCTTCTCGCGGACCTTTAGCGTGCCTGAAGACGTCGATAATGATCACAATGAGGCTCGGTCGCGGACGGCATGCGGATCCTTGCCCTTGAGCGCCGCCCAGAGACACAGCCTAAGCGCATCGCCGTCCAAATAGGACGCTTCGCCCGTTAGCGCGACGGCGTGATTCGGTAGATGACGCCGGCCAGGTCGTCGCCGACGAACAGGCTGCCTTGCGGACCGATGGCGACGCCGGTTGGGCGACCCGAGCGTGACCCATCCGAACTCTGGAAGCCGCCCAAAAATTCCGTCCACTGAGCGCTCGGATCCCTCCAATTCACGGCTTTCGCCGGCTCATCGCCGCGCAGTGCAACGAAGACCACGCGCGGGGGCACGAGCGGCTTGTGCCACGAGCCGTGCAACGCGATGAAGGCGCCGCCGCGATAGGGAGCAGGGAAGGCATGAGCGGTTGCGTTGCGGGGATAGATCGCGACGCCGATCGGCGTTTCGTATGCGGGAAAGACGACCCGCGAAGCGGTCATCCGCGCGCAATCGGCGCCGGGGTGCGCTGCCCGGTGATCCTCGTAACAGTCGGGCCAGCCGTAATCGGCCGTTCCCGCGTGCAGGCTGACGGGATCGAAGATTTCGTACGGATGGCCCGTGCTCGAGCTCGTCCTGTCCGGCGACGCCGGCCCAAACGCTGCTGCTGACGGGGCTCGTGCCGAGCGCGATGGCGTTGCGAATGTGGATCGCTTTGGGGTGCAAGCCGCTGCCGTCGGGCTTCATCTCGAGAACCGCCGCGCGCGTCGGATCGCTCTCCGTGCAGGCATTGCACGATGAGCCGACGCTCGCATACAAGCGGCCGTTCGCGAACGCGAGGCTGGTCGTGACGTGACCGCGCCCGCCGCCTGTGCGCACGTCGGCGATTTTTTTTGGGGCAGACTCGGGACGCCGATCGCCGTCGTGAAACGGCAGCCGCCAGACGCCGTGCTCGGAGCCGATGTAGAGCGAGTCGCCGCCCCGCGCGACGCCGGCTACCGGAGCATCGTCGACGCGTGCAAACACGCGCGGCGTTCGGGCATTACCTTCGGCATCGTCGATCGCGTAGACCGCGTCCGTCAACGTAGCCACGATCAGTTCACCGGTCGACGTAACGAACATTTCGCGTGGCTCGTCAACGTGTGCAATGACGCGCACGTCGAAACCGTGCGCGACCTTGGGTTGCGGGTCTGAACCCTGAGCGCGCACGCGGGCGACTCCGCTGCCCACAAACAGCGTTGCCGTGCACGCCAGCGCGAGAGTAGAAAGGACAGCGGAACGATCCATACCGCTTTCTTCCCTAGGTGCCGCTATTTTCCGTGGCGGGATGCTCGCAGGCTTCGCGGGTAACGGAGGGCGTGGCTCCCCGTATCGAAGACTACGCGCTCATCGGCGATTTGCATACCGCGGCGCTCGTCGGGCGCGACGGCTCGATCGACTGGTTGTGCCTGCCGCGCTTCGATAGTCCGGCGTGTTTTGCCGCGCTCGTCGGCGGACGCGACAACGGATGTTGGTCAATCGCACCGGCCCAGACTGCGCGCTCGGTTTCGCGCCGTTATCGCGGCGACTCGCTCGTGCTGGAAACGACGTTCGTATGCGACGGCGGCACGGTGGTCTTGACCGACGCGATGCTGCTCGACGGCGGTCCGCGCGTCGTGCGCAGGGTGACGGGGGTCGACGGCACCGTGGCAATGCGCATGGAGTACGTCGTGCGCTTCGATTACGGGTCGATCGTTCCGTGGGTGCGTCGCACCGAGAACGGTCTGCTTGCGGTCGCCGGTCCCGATGCGCTGCTGCTCGGCTCCGATGTGGAACCGCGCGCGGAAGGCATGCGCACCGTAGCTGATTTCGACGTACGCGCTGGTGAGACCGTCGATTTCGAATTATCGTACTTTGCCTCACACGAGCCGACGCCGAATGCTCGTACGCCGGGCGATTCCCTCACAGCCACGGAGCAGGCGTGGCAAACGTGGAGCGCGGGCTGCCGGTATAACGGGGAACATCGTGACGTTGTCTTGCGTTCGCTCATCACGTTGCGCGCTCTGACGTACGGTCCGACGGGCGGCATTGTGGCGGCCCCCACGACCTCGCTGCCCGAGAAAATCGGCGGCGTGCGCAACTGGGACTACCGCTATTGTTGGCTGCGCGACGCGACCTTCACGCTGTATGCATTGCTCGGCGCCGGCCATACGGACAGCGCCGTCGAGTGGCGAAACTGGCTCTTGCGAGCGGTGGCAGGCGATCCGGCAGACTTGCAGATCGTCTACAGCGTTCGCGGCGGTCGACGCATCCCGGAGAGCGAGTTGCCGTGGTTAGCCGGTTATGAAGCCTCCCAGCCGGTGCGCGTCGGGAACGGCGCGCACGGACAATTTCAACTCGACGTGTACGGTGAAGTGGTCGACCTGCTGTCCGCTGCACACCGCTACGGCATCGAAACGCTCGAAGACGAATGGGCGCTTGTCCGCACGATCGTAAACGAAGTCGAACGGCGCTGGCGGCAGCCGGATCGCGGACTCTGGGAGGTGCGCGGCGATCCACAACATTTTACTCATTCGAAGGTCATGGCTTGGGTCGCGCTCGACCGCGGCGTGCTGGCGGTAGAGCAGGATGGCTTCGATGGTCCGGCCGAGCGATGGCGCGCAGTCCGTGATGAAATCTACGCGCAGGTCTGCGCGCAAGCCTTCGATCCCGGACGTAATACGTTCACGCAATACTATGGTTCGAGAGCACTCGATGCGAGCACGCTGCTCATTCCCGCCGTCGGGTTTCTTCCGCCCGATGATTCCCGCGTCGCAGGTACGATTCGCGCAATCGAGCGCGAACTACTGAGCGACGGCTTCGTGATGCGCTACTCGCAGTCAGACGCGCAAGGGCCCGACCCGCTGCCGCCCGGCGAGGGCGCGTTTCTCGCGTGCAGCTTCTGGCTCGTCGATGCTTACGTGCTGGCGGGTCGCGACGCCGACGCTCGCGCGCTTTTCGAGCGGCTGCTCAGCCTCGTCAACGACGTGGGGCTGCTGGCGGAAGAGTACGATCCGCAGTTACGGCGGCAAGTCGGCAATTTTCCGCAGGCGTTTTCGCACGTGGGCCTCATCAACAGTGCCTTCAATCTGACGCATCATGTGCGCCCCTCCGAAGAGCGCGCGGCCGCGACGGGCAAGTAGGAGCCTGTCGGGCCCCGTCGACAAGCGGCGCCGGCGTTCCGTTGAAGGGCGGCGGCGAGCGTTGCGCGTAGCGCAATGTACCATGCTGCTTCAGCACCAAAACTATCGGCGTACGGCCTGGAAAAACGGCCGCGGTATGACCGACGACATCGCCATCGACGACGGACAGGCGCCGCGTTGGCGGCTGTCGCTTGCGACGATCGAACGCACGGCGCCGTTCTCGGACTTCCCGGGCTACGACCGCACGTTCGTCGTTGCCGGCGGAGCCGGCGTCGTTCTGCGTCCTCAGGGCGGCAGACCCGTTGCGCTCGACCGGCCGGGCGCGCTCTACGCGTTTCCGGGGGAACGTCCCGTCGTTTGCGTGCCGCGTAAGGGCGTGACCCATGCGCTCAACGTGTTCGCGCTCCGTAACAGCGTTGCAGCGGACGTGACGCTCTGCAGCCTTGAGCGACACGCGACGTGGTTGCCGCCCGCCGGCACGTCCTACGTCTTCGTCATCGCCGGAACGCTCGAGGCTTCGCAAGGCTTGGCGCGGCGTCACGATACGCTCGTGGTTGCCTCCGGTGGAACTGCCGTGCGCGCCCTCGAACTCGCCATGCTTGCCGCGGTCAGCGTGCGCGACGGCGCCCCTGCGTGAATTCGAATGACATCCGCGCTACCGACGTTCTTGCAAACGAACGCACGCTGCTCGCCTATTTGCGTACGTCGCTCGCGTTCGTCGCCTTCGGATTCGTCGTCGCGCGCTTTGCGCTCTTCGCGCGCGAACTGACGCTCGTCACGCACTTAGCCTTTCCGCACACGCGCGCATCGACGCCGTTCGGGATAGCGACGGCTTTGTCGGGCGCCGCTATCGGGGTGTACGGAGCGTTCCGCTACATCAGCACCGATGCCGCGCTGCGCCGCGGTCGCACCAGCGCCATGCCGCCATGGGCCGCGGGTGTCGGGGGCGTCGTGACGGCCGCGATCGGCATCCTCGTTGCGATCGACTTGTCGGCGTTTCGGTAGAACTAAACGACGGAGATAACATGATGTCGGACAAACGGAGGTTCAAGGTCGGCGATCACGTCGGTTGGAATTCGGAAGCCGGCCGGGTGGGCGGCCACATCACGAAAATCGTCACCGCGGAGATCGAGTTCAAGGGCCGCACCGTCCACGCGAGTACCGACGAGCCGCAGTACGAGATCGCAAGCGACAAGACCGATCATATCGCGGTGCACAAAGGCTCGGCCCTGACCAAGCTCGCGAAGTGACGCGGCGTCACTACGGCGTGGCTGTGCGCTGCGATTGCGCCCGGCTCGGGACGTTGTAACGAGCGAGCAGCCCAGAACGCGGATGCTGTGCGGAGCCTCCACTATCCTGTTGGGAGGAAGATCGAACATGGATGAATCGGAAAGCGACGAGCGTCGCCGGCGCAGACAACTCGTCGGCATACGCATATAGTAGCGGTGCTCGCCGCAGTCATCGTGCCGGCAAGCTGGCGCATCGCTTCGAAGGCCGGCTACCCGCCGGTGCTGTCGCTGCTCAGCATCGTCTCGCCGATCAATGTGCTGATGCTTTTGGGATTCGCAGCGCGCCAGTGGCCGATCGAACGCGAACTTCGTCTTGCGCGTCAGGGAAACGGTCGGGCGGAGGATGCGATCGGCTAGGAGGATTCAGCTCGGCTGAATTCGCGCGCGGTTCGCCTATGCCAATCACGCACAAGTGCGGAGATCAGCTAAGCTGGACTAAGTCCTAGCGGAACACGCTACGCATCGCCCCGATTCTCGGGTTCGAAAGCCAGGGACTCAAGCACGGCTTCTTCTTGAAGCCGCGTCAACGAGCACGGCCACCGAATCGCGATGTACGTGCATGCGCGACACATCCGCACGCCGCCAAAGGTTTCATGCATGTCGCGACGGTGGCGACATCGTTCGCACGGCGTTGGATCCGCTGTCGCGCGCTGCATTGTGCGTAGTTTACCCGTCGCGAGCGACTCGGCAAGACTGCCCGACCCGCGATCCCGCCAGATTTGATGCCTCGTGAGAAGATGTTGGTGGCAGCCCCTCCGGGATTGGAAACCCCTCCTGTCTCGGCATACACCGTCGCTACCGCGAAGCCCCAAGCTGTAGGGTTTAGCGGTTCCGACAATCCGGGCGATACCGGCCCGTTCCTGCCGCTTCCGCTCAACGCCGCCGATTCCCGGCGTTGGGCCAGGCGACTCGCAACGATTGCTACAAACGCGGCGATTGACCGCCGCCCTATCACGAATCACCCGACTTCGACCGCTACGATTTTCGGGCGGCGTCGCGGGCGGGACCCAGGCCGGCCCTCCGCGGTCTGTCCGGTTCCACCGAGCTACTTGTTACTGCGCTACCGCCTGGCAGTCCGGATTCGACGGCGCTTTCGCGTTCGGCGGCCACGACGGCCCAGGTGCCGATTCGGCACCGCAGCCGATCTGCTGCAGGGAACGATGGCGCCGCAAAGTAGCAAGGACCTGTAGTTAAAATCAAGCATCAATGCACAGCCTGTTACATGGTAGTCGGTCCCGATTCTTGTAGCGTCCGTTCTGCAAGTCGCGGTATCGGCAAATCTATCAGCGTAAGACGGGACCATCATGTACGATGCTCATAGCATCGCAGGACTGTTGGATATGAAGTGCCGCGTAGACAACTTTAAGACTCTCACACAATGATGCAATCGGAGACATCGCGATCGAGGCTGACACCGGGCAAAAGTGAAGCTTCCTTTTCCTTGGCGTCGTTAAAGCTCATCCGCTTCGACTATAATTGTGCGTTCGCGTTCTTGACGTAATAGAAAGACCCCATGGACGACGCTCTAATCAAGTCAAACCGATCCACTCTTACCTTCGAAGTAACCGTGCTTTCCAATCGTTTGTCGGACGCCTTACGATCTGTGACCGCAGAGCGATGACGTCCGTGTTGACTGTCGTGAACGACGCTCGGGCGCGATAACGTAGTACGGCTATTTTCGAATACATTCAAAAGGACAGTGCTACAATGCATGCGGGTAACGTTTTTGCAGGACTCTTCGGCTCCGCCATCATCTTCGGGATCATCGCGCTTCTCGTCGTTGCCGTTGTGGCATTTTTTCGTGGTCCGGCGCAACATGCCGAGGACCACGTGAACAATCTCGCGACACAATTCCAGAACCCATCAGACCGGGCATTGTTTCTAAACATGTATCGCACCAAGGGCCCGAAAAGCGTCGTTACGGCCCGGGTCTTAACGCTACTTTTGTCCCCGACGATCTCCTACGTTTATCAAGGAAAATGGGGCCTGGCGATCATTTCCTTCGTTACCCTTCAAGGGCTCTTCGTGTGGTATCTAATTGCTCTGTTTAGCATGCCGTTTGAAGTAATGAGGTCTAACAAGAGGCTCGCCGACGAAGCGTTTAATCAGCTTATGATTAGTCGCCCCCAGGCCGCGGTGTCTCCTCAAGCAGTGCCGGGATCGGGTCTCGCGCAAGGTTAATGTGGCCTTGATGCGATTTGCCTCTATCAATCTTACCGGTTCGCCGCCCTTGTCCGTGAAACGGTCGTCAAGCGTCCGTACCTTCAACGAAATCTGTTGATCGTGACGTGGCGGAAAATAGCGACCTCTCCCCTTCGTCTCCGGCCGCTGAAGCGGCTCGGAGGTGCTGGCCGAGCAGCCCGTATCACGGACTTCTTTGACAACGATCTCGGCTCGTTACTCGGGTTCAGTCCCCGATTCTCGCGAACAGATTTATCGCTTCGTCCCGCAACCACCACAAAACGCGTTGCTCACATCATTCTGACGGCCGCACTTCGCGCAAAGCTCTTCGCTTGCGCTTCCGTTGCTGTAGGTCCGGTCATTTGCGGTAAAGCGGCTTGAATTGTGCTCGAAAGGCCTTCTGCACTTGAGCTCTTTGGCGTCAGGGCTTCCATCAGAGCCAACCTCTCAAGGTCGACAGAAGACGTCGGCACGACAACTGACGCCTGACGCGTCCCGAACGCCGCCAGATGTTTGCAGACACGCTCCGCCTCATGGGGGAGGCCGCGCAGCGACACAATGTCACGGGCGCGATCGGTGTCGAAGGCTACGGAATCGACTTCAGCCGCCCACACCCGAAGCGTCATAGTTTCCACATTGATCAGCACACGCGATGTGTGGATACGGTCTTGAATGAAAGAACCGACTTTGGTCGACGCGCGCGAGTAGTTACCGTTACATTCAATCCAATACAAGCGCGATTTGAATTCGAACCGACGCCAGAGTCGATTCGCTCCGCGGAAAGCGTAGGCGCCGACGACGAGCATCGACAGCCCGTACAACAGCGAATCAGTGTCGTGGGGCGCGATCCCCCAACGCAAAAGCATCAAAGCCCCGATGATTGTTAGCCCCGTACCAACGATGTCTGAGGTGAGGCGCCATCGCGTTGTCTCAGAAGCGAGGGCACTACGAAAGGACAGCGGCTCGATGTCCTGCGCGAGTGGTTGCGTTTCTTCGATAAGGGTTGCATCAAATGCACCGTTGTCGGCTTCGGTAAGGGGCGGGATACGCATGTAGGTCCGATTCGGCACCTGTTCGACCCACAGTCTCTGCATCTCACGCGCAAGTTCCGTGAAGAGTTGGGCGGGCGTCGCATTCATACTCGGCGTTTCAAGATACGGTGCCGCAGCGATCGTATTGGGGCGGACGGTGTTGCGAATGCCCGCCGTAAGTAATAACGCCGATACCGCCAGAGCCGCGAATAGAACCGCAAAGGCGATAGGCGTAAAGGCGACGGTGTTGTTGAACGGGTAAGAATTGCGTGGAATCACACTTGCCAGGATGACGGGCCCGATGATGCTGCAGGTGACGAACGCAACGACAGCGCTACTGTCAAAACGCGCCGAATCTGCTCGACCCGACGCTAGCGGACGAAGCACGAGCGCGGTTATAATGGCGAAGTAGAATAACGCGACCCACGCTATAGCGGCGTGATTTCCTATCCCGACAATTGATACGATGAAGCAAATCATCAAGAAGAATAGCGCGACGATGTTCCGGAATTGAGTCCGCACTAAGCTCTGCGTAACGCGAGGGGAATAGATAAGATTGCGAACCAAGCTGTAAAGCAAAGTGTCGATCGGACTGCTAGGGATCGGATAGGTGATCGCATTCTGTCGAATCGTTTCCCGTAAGATCCGGGCATCACTGACCTGCCCGGTGCCTCCCTCAATATAGCCGTCAACATCCGCTTCTAGATGTGGAACAATATCTGCTGGTTGTCCACGCCCAAAAAAGAAGCGCATTTGTCGCATTGCCTGAGTAGCATAGACGACTGCCGCTATGAGAAGTGTCAGGCCGACCGCTAAAGATTGCCCGAAGGATTGGTACGCACGGACCGCATAGTCATGTCGGCAGGCGATCAGCGCCGTGATGGCAACGACGACACATAAACCTGAGCAGATGTGTAAAAAGACATTTTCGACCCGATGCGGATTGGGAATGTCGAATTGCGGTGACTGGGCCCCGTACTCATAGCCCATCGTTCGTGCTTTGCGGGCGGTCGGCGAACGGTACTAATGCAAGTCGTCTAACGAACATCGGTATCCCCATTGATGTTTCGCGGTTGAGCGGATTGAGCTTAGTTCGCCAGCAAGCGCTTTGCTCATGCGGGGTCTTTCCGAACGATCTTACTCGACGAATAGCGCCAGAAAGCGGCGAACTCAAATTCCTTAGGGGGTTGCCGGTGCGTAAGTCCCGTTACTCCGACGGATAGGCTGCTGTCGCCCAGCCAAGGTGGCTGAAGCCAGCACGGCAGGCAGCTCATCGTGATAAGCCCATCGTCGACATGTCGGCCGACTGCCTCATGTGACTTTTGCTTAAATCAGCGCCAAGCTTTCTCGCTGTGCGGCACACTGCACCGTCTATTTACAAGGACAGAGACCTGAAGGGCCGACGTTGCTCGTGACGACTGCCATCAAGCTGCACAATGCGGGGGCGGGTCACCCTGCGGGAGTTGAAGGCGGCGAAGCAGGACGATCCCAGCGCGTCGGACCGCTTGAGCGGAGCGCGAATATAACTATTTAGAACAAAATGCTCGCCGCGCTCGACGAGGCACCCGGGGCGAAGAGCAGCTCACAACCCTGATTGCCTTAGGCCCCGCGTGGAGCGAAGATTATGCAGTCGCAGAAGCGCTGAAGCTCGGGTAAGATTTCGCGATTTCAGTCCCAGTTGAAACAGTAGCTCGTGTTCGATTTAAATGGACTGCTCTAGTCAGGCGTCGTGGGCCTGAACGCAATCGTTCGCCCGAACACGGCGGTCGGAGGTTACGCAAAAGTCCGTCTAGAGATCGATCCGGAAGGAAACCCTTATCGGTTAAGGGTTTGCTGGTAGCCCCAACGGGATTCGAACCCGTGTTACCGCCGTGAGAGGGCGGCGTCCTAGGCCTCTAGACGATAGGGCCGATGCTCCCCGTCATGGTCTCGAACCACGCTATCCGGATCCAGAATCCGGCGCTCTACCAACTAAGCTAACGGGGATCGATTTTTTCTTTTTATTTCGCGCTCCGAACGTATCCGTCTGGCTGTGGCAGTTCGGACACAGCATCCGCAGGTTCTCGAAACGACGGTGGTCGCGGATACCGTTGCGATGATCGATTTGGATGGAAATGGGCCGACCCCTCCACTCCATCAGTCCGCATTCATCACAACGATTCTGCAAGTTGCCATCCTGAAGTAAGCGCCTCTTAACGGTCGATCTGCACCGCGGTCGGTCGAGAAGCTGTCATAGCGGCAGCGCTCTTGCGCGTGCGCATCGCTCCCACGCCGCCGGGCGTCGGTCCACGAGTCTGGGCCAAACCCGAAGTGTGCGCGGCACTCGTACTGGTAATTTCCAGGACCGCGGGACCGCATCAGCCACTGGTTTCTTCGCGGAGCATCATGCGGCCGAACTTTATCGCTTTGTACCAGCTTTGCACGGCGAACTGGAAACGCACGCGGCACTTTTTCCGTGAGTATTCTTGGGCGTAGAAGCGCTGACTCCGGCCAAGGATACGTATACGCTGCATCCAAACATATGTTCGCTAAACTGCTCCCCCACCTCAAACCGAGCGTCCCGTTGCAATCTTTATGTCGCTCGTCGAGATTGACGCCACCGCTCCGCCATTCACTCGGAAGGCGCGGCCGCGCATTTACGCGGAAGAGCCAAATCCACCTAATCCCCGGCCCTCGCCGCGGACGACCGTAATGCGGAGGCGTCGTTGCAAGCAGTCATCCTCGTGGGCGGCGAGGGCACTCGGCTCAGGCCCCTCACGTACGGCACGCCGAAGCCCATGGTTCCGCTCTTCGGTGTTCCGTTTCTTGAACGTACGATCGTGCGTCTGCGCGACGCCGGCGTTGACGAAGTTATTTTGGCTGCGGGCTACCTCCCTCAGGCGATCATGGACCACTTCCGGGACGGCTCTAGAGTAGGGCTGCGCCTCACCTACGTCCTAGAGGAGGCGCCGCTCGGCACCGCGGGCGCCCTGCGTAACGTCGCCGACCGGCTCACCGGCGCATTCTTCGTCCTCAACGGCGACGTCCTAACCAGCCTCGATCTACGCGCCATGCTGTCTTACCACGAAGCCAAGGGCGGCGAGGGCGTGATCCACGCGATCCGGGTCGATGACCCCTCGGCATTCGGCTGCCTCGTCCACGATGCGAGCGGCCGGATATCACGTTTCGTCGAGAAGCCGCCCCGGGCACAAGCCCCTACCGACGAAATCAACGCCGGAACGTACCTCCTCGAACCAAGCGTCCTAGCCCGCATCCCGAGTGGGCGCAGCGTATCCATCGAACGCGAGACTTTCCCGGAATTGTTGACCGCCGGTGGCCGACTCTATGCGTATACGACCGAGGATTATTGGCTGGACGTCGGTCGGCCTGAGCAGTACGTGCAGGCCCACGGCGATGTCCTCGACGGCAAACTGATCTTGCCGCCGGCCGGCCGGACAAGCGGCGGTATGATGTTTGGCGCCTCCACCCCGCAGATGCCACCGAACGTGCACCCGCCCGTGTTCGTCGGAGAAGGCGTGGAGATCGACCCGACCGCGATCGTCGGGCCGTACGTCGTCGTCGGCGACGACTGCCGCATCGGTGCGGGCGCGCACGTCCGCAACTCGATCTTGTGGGACCGGGTTGCCATAGAGGCCGGCGCCGTCGTCACCGAAGCGATCCTGGCCAGCAATGTGCGCGTCGGTAATGGCGCAATCGTCAGCGCAGGCGCCGTGATCGGGCACGATGCGAGGATTCCGGCAGGACGAGTGCTAGAGCCCGGCGCCCGCCTACGGGCCAACGATTGAGCGTCTTCGTCCGTCCTCCGAGCGCGTAATGGAGTCTCCACGGGGCCCTGCGGCGGGCTCGCTAGAGTTTGCCGGACCCCCCGTCCGGGTAGGTTCTTCATCAGAAAGCAGAGGGTTGATCGCTTGCCGTACCCGTCCGTCGCGTTTCGTCCGGCCCCCCCGCGGGCATTGTTCCTGGGCTCGTTCCCGCCGCGAGAATGCGGCATTGCGACGTTCACGAACGACGTGGTCGACAGCTTCGATCGGGTGTTCGGAACGCGCAGCGACATCGTCGCCATCGATGAACCCGGAGCCGAAGGGCGCGTCTATCCACCTAACGTGATAGCGCGGCTGCGGCAAGAAGATCCGGGTTCGTATCGGCGAGTGGCCCGGGCGATCAACGCGCATCCCTCCGATCTGCTCGAGGTACAACACGAATATGGGCTATTCGGTGGACCCGACGGAAGCTGGTTCCTCGACCTGCTCGACGGCGTCACCAAACCGGTCGTCGTCTCGCTGCACACCGTGCTGCCTGAACCCGACGAGTCACATCGCGTTATGGCGCGCCGCATTTGCGCGTGTGCCGATGCGGTAATCGTCCTCTCGGAGACGGGGCGGAAGATCCTCATCGACGCTTACGGCGTTGCGCCCGAAAAACTGCACGTCGTGCATCACGGCGTTCCGGACGTGCCTTTCGGCTTGCGCAGCGGCGCCAAAGCCCGTTTCGGCCTCGAAGCGCGGCAGGTGATCTCGACGTTCGGACTCATTAGCCGCGGTAAGGGGCTGGAATACGGCATCGACGCCATGCGCAGCATCGTCGAACGGCATCCGGACGCACTGTACTTGATCCTAGGTCAGACCCATCCGGCCGTCCGGCGTCGCGAGGGCGAGACCTACCGGCAAGAATTGACCGCGCGGGTGGCCGCGCACGGGTTGGAAAACAACGTCAAGCTCGTCGACAAGTATCTCGTGTTCGAGGAACTGCTCGCATACCTCGAAGCCACCGACATCTATCTGACACCGTACTTGAATCCGGTGCAGGTCGTCAGCGGGACGCTGGCATACGCGGTCGGTCTCGGGAAAGCGATCGTCTCGACGCCGTACTTGTATGCCGAAGAACTGCTCGCCGACGCGCGCGGGCTTTTGGCACCCTTCCGCGATTCGCGGGCGATTGCCAATGCTCTGGGCGCGCTGCTGGACGACCCGTGGCTACTCCGTACGATCGAGCGCCGAGCTTACCAGTTCGGGCGGCAGATGACGTGGCCGCATGTAGCCCGGGAGCATGCCCACGTGTTCGAAACCGTCATTTCGGCGCGCGCTGTCCAATCGAAAGACGTCGAACTGGTGCTGCCCGCCTAAGAGCGAGCCCTGTTACGCAAGAGCGCCGCCGTCTGGCGGCCCCCGTCGCTCCAACATCTGCGCACGCTCAGTGACGATGTCGGCATTATTCAGCATGCCGTCTACGACGTCCCGAACCGGCCGACCGGGTATTGTACCGACGACATAGCGCGGGCGCTCGTGGTCGCGATCGCAGCCAGCGAACACGAGGCCTCGCGGGAAACGGCGCTGGTTCTCGGGTGTCGCTATTTAGCTTTTCTCTTCGACGCGCAGTTACCGGACGGGCGCTTCCATAATTTCATGAGTTATGGTCGGGCGTGGCTCGACGAGTGCGGCACGTGCGACAGCATCGGACGCGCAATTTGGGCACTCGGCTACGCTGTGCGCTTCGCGCCGCTCGAAGGTTGGTCCGCAGTCTCGCGGCGCTTGCTTTTCGCCGCGTTGCCGAACGTGGCGGCACTTCCGTTCGTGCGGTCGCGCGCGTATGCCGCGCTCGGCCTCACGCACGCCCGTGCCGCGCTCAGCGGCGACGAGTCGGCGGTGCTCGACGCAGTGCTGCGCGGGATCGGTGACGACCTCGTCGCCCGGCACGCAGCCTGCGCCGGCGCAGACTGGGACTGGTTCGAGGAGGAGATGACGTACGACAATGCGCGACTTCCCGAAGCGCTGTTGCGGATCGGTACGGTACTCGACGATCCGGCGTACAGCGCGCTGGGCTTACGGACGCTCGCGTTTTACGAGTCCGTCGTGATGGAGGACGGCATCTTCGTTCCGATCGGCAATGCCGGTTGGTACCGTCGCGGCGGAACGCGGGCGCGCTTCGACCAGCAACCGCTCGAGGCCGCGTCGCTGGTCGATGCGGCGCTTGCCGCGGCAGCGGCGACCGGTGACGCTCGCTATCATGATCTCGCCGATGCCGGTCTGCAATGGTTTTTCGGACGTAATTGCGTCAACGCCGTGCTCGTGCACGGCGGCGGCTGTTGCGACGGCCTCGAAGAAACCGGGCCCAACCGCAACATGGGCGCCGAGTCGACCCTAGCATACTTGGCCGCCGCATTCGCGCTCGCCCCGGGGGACGCCGTCGCGTTACGGATTGCGCGAAAGGCCGCTGCGCGATCCTTTAGTGCCGAACTCGGCTGACGCATAATCCGCTCCGAGGCGCGGCGCCCCCCGACGGCGAATATCATGTAGTGATGATTGTCCAATCCGACGCACTTAGTAACGTACAGCGTGATGCTGTCACGCAGACCGATGGACCCGTCCTCATTTTCGCCGGCGCCGGTAGCGGCAAAACGCGCGTCCTCACGCACCGGATTGCTTATCTACTCAACGAAAAAAATGTCTTCCCCGACCGTATTCTGGCCGTAACCTTTACGAATAAGGCCGCCGCGGAAATGAAGACGCGGCTGGAACGTATGGTGGGCACGGCGGCGCGCGATCTGTGGGTCGGAACGTTTCACTCGACGTGCGTCCGCATCTTGCGCCGTGACGGCAAGAAGATCGGGATCGCCGGAAACTTCGCGATCATGGACGACACCGATCAGCGTTCGATCATTCGCGACGTGCTGCACGACCTCAACTTCGACGAACGGCAGATGACGCCGGGCGCGGCGCTGGATGAAATAAGTAAAGCGAAGAACGCGCTGCTCGGTCCCGACGCCTATGAGAGCAAGAACACGTCTTTCATGGGCGAGAAGGTCGGCCAGGTCTACCGTGAGTACGATCGCCGATTGCGCGAATCCAACGGTCTGGATTTCGACGACTTGATCGCCAAAACGATCGAGCTGCTCGAGAACGACCGCGATGTTCGGACGCGCTATCAGAATAAGTTCCGCTACATCCTCGTCGACGAGTATCAAGACGTCAACTACGCGCAGTACAAGCTGTGCGCCGTCCTCGCCGATGAGCACAAGAATCTCACCGTCGTGGGCGACGACGACCAATCGATCTATTCGTGGCGCGGCAGCGACTACAAGAACATCCTGCGCTTCGAACACGACTTCCCCGGCGCCAAGATATTCAAGCTCGAGGAGAACTACCGCTCGACGCAGACGATCCTCAATATCGCAAACGAGATCGTCCTCAACAATAAATCGCGCGCCGAAAAGAAGATCTTTACGAATCGTGCGGCGGGGGACCCGGTAACCGTGTACGGCGCCGAGACCGAACGCGCCGAAGCTCGCTACGTCATCGAGAAGATCAAGGAACTGGTGCGCGAGGGCGCGGCCTACCGCGATTTCGTCGTTCTGTACCGGACCAATGCCCAATCGCGCGTTTTCGAAGAAGGCTTTCTCGGCGAGGGTATTCCTTACCGCGTCGTCGGCGGCGTCGGTTTTTACGCACGCACCGAAGTCAAAGACATGATGGCGTATCTGCGCTACATCGTCAATCCATCGGACGCAGTCGCCTTCCGCCGCATCGTCAACGTACCGCGCCGTTCGATCGGACAGCAGACCCTGGCGAGCCTCGTCGACGCCGCCACCGCAGCCAACGTTTCGGTCGGGCAGACGGTGTTCGACAAGGACATTTTGCGCCGGGCCGTGCCCAAGAAACAGCGCGAACTCGAGCGCTTCGCCGATTTGATCACGAGCTTAAGCGAACGGGTTTCGCAACTTTCCATTAGCGAGCTCCTGGTTGCAGTCATGGAAGAGTCGGGCTACGTCCGCGAGCTGCAAAACGAGGACACCTCCGACTCGCGCTCGCGTCTGGAGAATCTGCAAGAGCTTGTCGGCGTCGCGCGAGAATTCGAAAGTCAAGAGAACGCCGGAACGCTTGACGACTTCCTTGCCAACATTGCGTTGATCAGCGACCTCGACACGCTCGATCCGGAGACGTCGTTCGTTACGTTGATGACGTTGCATTCGGCCAAGGGTCTCGAGTTTGCAAACGTGTTTTTGACGGGGCTCGAAGACGGCGTGTTTCCGCATAATCGGGCACTAACCGATCTGACCGAACTCGAAGAGGAGCGGCGCCTCGCATACGTCGGCGTAACACGGGCAATGGACCGTTTATACCTGTCGTATGCAATGCGTCGCACGCTCTATGGCAACACCTTCGCTCATCCCAAATCACGCTTTTTGGAAGAGATGCCGAGCGTGGAAGTAATCGGCAGCATCGTGCAGATGCCGCGCCCTGCGGGCGGCCGCTGGCGCGAGGTCTCGATTCACGAAACGGCCGGTGCCGGTGTGAAGTTGGGCTTGGAGGTCGGCGACCGCGTCCGCCATCCCAAGTGGGGTGAAGGGCTCGTGGCCGGGGTCGACGGCGCCGGCGGCGACGGACTCTTGACCATCAACTTTCCGAACGTCGGGCAGAAGATGGTTATGCTCAAATACGCACCTCTCGAGAAGGTGCTCTAGCGCTTCCGCTTCGCTACAGCGCGAAGGAGAGTGACCCGTGCGCATGTGCTGTCGTAGAATGGAACGCGTATCGCCTGCACAGTCGGCTTCGGTTTAGGCGCGCGAAGCGCGCCTGGCTTAGGCACACGAAGCGCGCCTGGCTTAGGCACACGAAGCGCGCTTGGCTAGAGCGCGCGAAGCGCGCTTCGTGAAGGTAGCGGTAGCTGGGGCGCTCGGCCGGATGGGACGCGAGGCGTGCGCGGCGTTGACTGCGAGCGACGATTGCGAACTGGTAGGAGGCTTTGCGCGCACGGTGGGTGCGTCGCTTGGGGATGCGCTCGGCCTTCGGGAGCACGTCGGCCGCATGTACGATGACGTAACCGAGCTGTATGATGATGTGCACCCGGAAGTCGTGGTTGATTTTACGACGTATCCGCTGACGTTGGATGTGGCTCGAGAGGCTGTCGATCGAGGTATCTCGCCAGTCGTTGGGGCGACCGGGTGGACCGACGAAGACGAGGTCAGCTTTGCCGACCTATGCGACGAACACGGCGTCGGCGCGGCGATTGTTCCCAATTTCGCGATCGGCGCGGCGCTCGCGCTGCGCTTCGCCGTAGAAGCGGCACGTTGGTTCCCGACGGCCGAAATCATCGAAATGCATCACGATAGCAAACGTGACGCGCCGAGCGGGACGGCGAAACTTACCGCCAAGCGCGTCGCCGAGGTCTCCGGTCGCGAGCCGATCCCTATCCACAGCGTCCGCTTGCGCGGCCTCGTAGCCCATCAGGCGAGCTTGTTCGGCGGGGACGGCGAACTGCTCACGATCCGGCACGACGCACTTTCTCGCACTTCGTTCATGCCGGGTATGCTGCTCGCAGTGCGCGGCGTCCGCGCGCACAGAAAACTCGTGATCGGACTCGACGCGTTTTTGCCGGCCGGCGCACCGTGAGACTGGCGATCATCGGCGTTACGGGATTGGTCGGCGAGACGCTCCTTCGCGTGATCGACGAACGCGCCATACCGATCAGCGCACTCGGCGCGTTTGCCTCACGCGACCGGTCCGAACCACTCGTGTTTCGCGGCGCGTCGTGGCCGGTCCGTGCGGCGACTGCGAATGCGTTACGTGAAGGCCGTTTCGATGCGGTGTTCTTCGCGTCGAGCGACGATGCCGGCGCAGAACTCGCCGAGAGTTGTGTTGGCAGCGGCGCCGTCGTCATCGACAACAGCGCGACGTTCCGCTTGTGCCCGGAGGTGCCGCTGATCGTCCCGGAAGTGAACGGCGCAGCCGTACGCGCGGGACAACGTATCTTTCCGGTGGCCAACTGCACAGCAATCTTGCTCTGCGTCGCACTGGCACCGGTCGTGCGCGCCGCGGGCTTGTGCAGCGTTCGTGTTGCGACGTATCAGGCCGTCAGCGGTGCAGGACGCGCGGGCTTCGAAGCCCTCGCGCGCGAGGAACGCACGGCGCTCGGTGCGGTTTGCGACGATTCTACGGGATCGCCGCGTGGCGGGAGGCCGACAGTCTTTCCCGCGCCGATATTCCATAACGTCATACCGCAAATCGGCGACGTCGATGATGCCGGAGTCACCGGTGAGGAACGTAAACTCGCGGCGGAAACGCGCAAGATTCTGTCGCTGCCCGGTCTGCGTGTCGCGGCTACCACGGTGCGTGTACCTGTCCTCCGCTCACATGCCGAAGTGGTTTTCTTCGAAACCGCGCGAGATACGTCGACGGCCGAACTCGCGCGCGAGTTCTCGACCGCCGAAGGTGTCGTATTCTATCGCAACGGCATCGTAACGCCACGCGATGCCGAGGGCGACGATCGTGTGCACGTCGCGCGCTTGCGCGCCGAAGACGGATCGCAACGTCATTTTCAGCTGTGGCTCGTCGGCGATCAGTTACGTAAGGGCGCGGCGACGAACGCGGTTCAAATCCTCGAATTGTTGATTCGCGAGAGGTTGCTCGCGCGCGAGAATGCGTTCGCGCCGTGAAGACGATCGTGCAGAAGTTCGGCGGTTCGTCGCTTGCGACGGCCGAATTGCGTGAGCTTGCGGCAACGCGCGTTCTCGAAGCCCGCAGCCGCGGGATCGCGCCGGTCGTCGTCTGTTCGGCGATGGGGCGGTCGCCGGATCCGTACGCAACCGATGCGCTGCTCGAACTGCTCGGGCATGATGCCGCAGCGCAAAACCGTGACTTGCTCCTCGCGTGCGGTGAAACGATTGCGTGCGCCGTGTTCGCGCAACTCTTGATCGCCCGCGGAGCCGATGCGCTGGCATTGACGGGCGCGCAGGCGGGCATCGTGACCGATGCGGAGTTTGGAAACGCTGCGATCCTGCGTGTAGAACCGGTCGCCGTACGTGCCGTACTCGCGCGGGGCGCCGTTCCAGTCGTTGCCGGCTTTCAAGGAGCGACCGAAGCCGGCAACGTCACGACGCTCGGGCGCGGCGGAAGCGATTTGAGCGCGCTTGCCCTCGGCGCCGCACTGAAGGCCGATGTGGTTGAGGTTTTCACCGATGTGAACGGCGTCATGAGCGGCGATCCGCGTCGCATCGCGGATGCGCATCCGCTCCACCGCGTACACTACGCTGAAATGGTTGAACTGGCGGCGGACGGGGCGAAGGTGATGCACACGAAAGCGGCCGAACTGGCCCGCGTGACCAGCACTCCGTACGTTGTCAAAGGGTTGCAAGCGAACTTCGGAACGACGATCGACGAAAGCCCAGCCATTCCCGGTGAAGCGCCAGTAGCCGGCATAGCGTCGGTCGACGGTCTCGCCTTGTTTCGCTTAGCTGCAGAGAACGATACGCGTGGGGCGGCGAATGTCGAACGCGCCGTCTTTCGGCGGCTGACCGAGCGCGGCGTCTCCATCGACATGGTGAATCTCAACGCAGCCGGCATTTTCTTCGTCGTCGCCGTTCGAAACGTGTCCGCGGTTCGTGCGGAGCTCGATGCACTCGCTATCGGGTGTAGCGTGCGCGAAGACTGCGCGAAACTTTCCATCGTCGGCGCCGGCATGCGCGGCGCACCGGGCGTCGTGGCGTTGATCGTCGACGTGCTCGCTGATGCGGGCATCGACATACTCCACACGACCGACTCGAACATCACGATCTCGGTGCTCGTGGCGGCCGGCGACGCCTCGCGCGCGGAACGAGCTGTGCATGATGCCTTCGCGCTCGGCCGAAAAGACGCGCGCGTGCCGGCAGCGGTCGGTCAAACGCAATGATGGCCTCGTCCGCGCCGCGCTCACGCCTGGGAGCGTTGATGACGGCGATGCTCACGCCGTTCGATGACGACGATCGACTCGACGTTGCCGAAGTAGAACGCCTCGCGACGTATCTGGTCGACGAAGGCAACGAAGCGCTGATCGTCTCCGGTACGACGGGAGAGTCCCCGGCGCTCGACGACCGCGAAAAAATCGCGCTTGTGGAAGCGACGAAAGCCGCCGTCGGCGAGCGTGCCGCCGTTGTCGCCGGAACGGGCGGAAACAACACGCGGCATTCGGTCGAACTGACCAAACGCGCCGCGGACGCCGGAGCCGACGCGATTCTCGCCGTCGTGCCGTACTACAATAAGCCGACGCAGGACGGAATGCTGCTGCACTTTGGCGCGCTCGCCGAGGCGACGTCGTTACCGCTCGTCGTGTACAACATCCCCGGCCGCACGGCCGTCAACATGCTGCCCGCGACGCTGCTCGAACTCGCCCGCCGTTACCCCACGATCACCGGAGTCAAGGAATCGAGCGGCGACCTCACGCAATTCGCGGCGATTCTGCGCGATCGGCCGGCGGGCTTTCGCTTTTGGTGCGGTGACGATCACCTGTTCTTGCCGTCGCTTGCGCTCGGCGGCGACGGCTTGATCAGCGTGGCCGCTCATCTGTGTGCGCGCGAGTACCGGACGCTCCTGGACGCACACCGGCGCGGCGACAATGCGAGCGCCGCGCGCATTCACCTCGAACTCGCCGAACTCGTTGCGACGCTGTTCGCGACGACGAGTCCGATCCCGGTGAAATGGGCGATGCGCGAACTCGGGTTTGCGGTCGGCGCCTGCCGCTCGCCGCTCGGAGCGATGCCGGCCGGTCTCGCGGATCGCTTGCGGCCGCTACTTGAACCGTACCGCCTGCGCTGTCCTCCAGTGATCGCTTCGGTCGCGGCACGGTGAGGCAGGCCTTCGTTCTCGGCTGTCGCGTCGATGCAATCGACGGGAAGGAAGCAGTCCAGGCGATTCGTGGATTGGTGCGCGAGCAGCGACCATCGCTCGTCGTTACGCTCGGGACGGAGATGATCGTACGCGCGCAACGCGACGACCGCTTCCACGCGAGCGTGAATGCCAGCGCGCTCTCGCTGTGTGACACGGTCGGCGTCATGTTCGCCGCTCGTTTTAGCGGCGTGCGCATTCGTGAGCGGGTGGCGGGCATCGATTTGATCGAGTCGCTGTGCAGCGCGTTCGCACGCGACGGCACCTCGGTCTACATCCTGGGATCCAAGGGCGACACGGCTCAGCGTGCCGCCGGCGCGCTCGCCGCACGGTATCCGGGACTCATGATCGCGGGCGTGCACGACGGCTACTTCGTGGCGAGCGAAGATGCCACGGTCGCCGCCGCCGTCGCGCGCAGCGGCGCACGAGTGCTGTTCGCGGGTCTGGGTTCGCCGCGTCAGGAGCTGTGGCTCGCCGACCATCTGAAGGAGACGGGTTGCGCGGTCGGAATCGGCATCGGCGGTTCGCTCGACGTTCTCGCGGGAAACGTGCAGCGCGCGCCGGCCTTTTGGCAACGCGCGCATGCCGAATGGCTCTACCGTCTGGTGCGCGAGCCGCAGCGTTGGCGCCGCCAGCTCGCCCTTCCGCGTTTTGTCTGGCTCGTCATGCGCGACCAGACGAACCATGCACTCCCACGGAGATTCTGATGTCCTGCGACCGAACCGACGCGATGCGCTCGTGAAAGCAATGATTCTCGCAGGCGGACTGAGCACGCGTCTCTACCCGCTCACCAAACAAGTGCCCAAGCCCCTCGTGCCGATTGCGGGCGAACCGAACAGCGGCCATGTCATGCGCTATCTGCATTCGTTCGGGATCGAAGACGTTGCGATCAACGTGCATTATCTCGCGGATAAAATCGTCGCGGCGTTCGGTGACGGTTCGCGCTACGGTGTGAAGCTGCACTATCTCCACGAGGACGTGCTCCTGGGGAGCGCGGGCGGTGTGAAGCAAATGGAAGCGTTCCTGGGTGACGACACGTGTATCGTCGTGGGCTGCGACGGATTAACGGACTTACGTTTGGATGCGCTGGTTGCTTTTCACAAGAAGAAGAAGGCGCTCGCATCGATTGCACTGGTTCAGGAAGACGATGTTTCGCACTACGGCGTCGTGGTCGTTGACCACGACGGGCGCATCGTCGAATTCCAAGAGAAGCCTCCCAAGGGGACGGAACGCTCGAATCTCGTCAACACGGGCGTCTACGTCTTCGAACCGGCCATTTTCGAACGCATTCCCGCCGGTAAATTTTGGGATTTCGGAAAGAACGTGTTTCCCGAGTTGCAGCGCGATGCCGCGCCTTTCTATGGTCTGGAAATGCGCGGCGCGTATTGGGTCGATATCGGCACGCCCGACGAGTATCGGCAGGCGACGCGTGACGTTCTCGAAGGCAAAGTGCGGTTGCTTGGCAATGCGCGGGCGCGCGGTTACCCGCCGGACGCGAAGCTCGGTAATGATGTGCGGCTCGAAGGCGACGTGCGGGTTGGATCGCAGACGGTTCTCGGCGACGATGTGCGCGTGATCGGGCCATCGGTCGTGGGCGATCGAGTGACGGTCGCGGCGGGTGCTCGGGTGGAGTCGTCGATCGTCTGGGACGGCGCGACGATCGGGGAGCATGCGCGAATCACCGACAGCATCATCGGTATCGATTACAGCGTGGCGGGCGGAGCGACGCTTGAAGGGGCGATCGTCGCGAACGAGTAGCGACGGGCACTAATCTGGGCGGTGGACGAGCTTACGCGCCGCATTGCTCTGCTTCTTCGCGAACATGCCTTCAGCGCGGCGTCCGCAGCCCTCGGACTCGCGCTTCTGTTTGCTGCGGCCCATCGGCTAGCGGCGCCGGTCGGCTTGCCGCAATCCGACGCGAACGTCGGTGCGGTGATTATTGCCGGCGCTCCGCCCCTTCGGGCTGCGCCGCCGCTTCGCACTCCGCATCCGACCACGCGGTCGGCGATCGCGCAGGCTGTGCCCCGAAGACCGCATCATAACGCTCGCCGCGCGGCCCCGCTGCGCATTGCAGCGAATCAACTTCATCCGCATCAGGCGCTGATCCCGGCCGCTGAACCGCCATTGCCGCGGCACGTGCCCGTGCCGCGGCACCTGCCCGAGCGCCACCTTCCGCCCGTGCTCGCGCTGCCGGCGCCTCAGCCCCCTGCAGTTAAGCGGCGGTCGGCGCCTTTACAACCGCCGGCGTATCGACACATGGTGCCGCGCAACCTCAAGCGCCCGAGCGTGGCGGCGAATCTTGCTTCACGGCGCCCGGCAAGCCGATCCGCGCCTTCGACGCTATCGAATTGGGTGCGCACGCATTCGCGCTCAGCGACGATGCACCGCCGCTTGATTGCGCTCGTTTCGCGCCCGCGCCCCGACGCCGTAAGGCGTTCGCACCCGGAGCGCCGCGTCGGCACATTCGAGCCTCCTATGAACTATGATGCGCATCCGTTGCTTCTGACCGCGAGCGCCGCGCCGCTCCAAGCGACTTCCGCCCTGACGGTGACGTTACGTTCGAGCCGCCGCCGCCACTGAAGCGAAGCCACGGGTGTTGCCGCGACCTGCGTTCGTCGCAATATCGAGCGTGTGCTGTTTTCGGTTGCGCTCGACGCCCTCTTTCCGTCGACCTGTGCCGGTTGCGGAGCCGAGGGCTCTGCGTTCTGCGAGGTCTGCCGAAGCTTCAGTCGGACGGCTGAAGTTCGGCACGTCGCAGGGTTACGCTTGGTGGCGGGTGGTGCTTATGCAGGCACGTTACGCCGAACGATACTCGCGTACAAGCACGGACGCCGCGATGTCGGTGAGGCGCTGGCTGCGTGGCTTGCGGAGCGATGCGGTCCGATCGATCCGACTGCGGTACTCGTCCCCGTGCCGACCACAGCGTTCCGTCGCGCGGAACGCGGCTTCGATCAGAGCGTCCGCTTAGCGCGACGGCTCTCCGTGTTTCGTGAACGCCCCGTCTTGCTCGCGCTACGGCATCGAGCGGGCGACGCACAGCGGGGCCGTACGCGCGCGGCACGGCTCGCGGCGCGCGACCGCTTCGCATGCGTAGCGGATGACGTGCTCTGCGGTGTTCGCATCGTGCTGGTCGACGATGTCGTGACGACCGGCGCAACGCTTGCCGACAGCGCTCGCACCTTGCGTGCCCGTGGCGCAGTCGTCGAAGATGCCGTCGTTCTCGCCTCTGCCCGGCTCCCGTCCCTCGGCGCGGGGCCGGCCGGAGGTGAGCGAGCAGTGGCGCGCGCAAGGAGCAGACATGGCAAAGGCAACGTGGAACGGCGTGACGATCGCCGAGAGCTCGAAGACCGAAGTCGTTGAAGGCAATCAATATTTCCCGCCCGACAGCGTGAAACGCGAGTACCTGCAGGACAGCGTCAACCACTCGGTGTGCCCGTGGAAAGGCACGGCGAATTACTATTCGCTCGTCGTCGACGGCAAAGAGAATCGCGATGCCGCGTGGTTTTATCCGCAGCCTAAAGACGCTGCCAAACAGATACAGGACTACGTCGCGTTCTGGAAAGGCGTCGAGGTTACGCCGTAAGAGCGTGACGGGAACCTTCGCCGGCCTCGATCGCGTCTATCTCGCGCGCGCATGCGAGCTCGCCGAGCGCGGGCGTTCGAGTACATCGCCGAACCCGCCGGTCGGGGCCGTCATCGCGCGCGGGACATCTACGCTCGGCGAAGGCTTTCATCGCGTGCGCGGTGCGCCGCACGCGGAGTCTGAAGCGCTGCGCGACGCGGCCGAACGTGGTACGGACGTTCGCGGCGCGACGCTCTATGTAACCCTTGAGCCCTGCGATCATATGGGTCTGACTCCGCCGTGCTCGCAAGCCGTAATCGACGCCGGCATCGCCCGCGTCGTGGTCGGAACGCCGGATCCGAATCCGCGCACGGCACGCGCTGGTCTCGTTCGCTTGCGTGCAGCCGGCGTCGCCGCCGAGGTCGTCGATGACGAATGGTCGCACCGGCTTGTCGCCGAATTCGCCGTTTCGAGTTCGCGCACGCGGCCGTACTTGCGCTTGAAGATGGCATCGTCGCTCGACGGCTGCATTGCACCGCGTCCCGGCGAGCCGTACTGGCTAACTGGGCACGAGGCGCGCGCATACGTGCGGGAACTGCGTGCTCGGCACGATGCCGTGCTCGTTGGCGCCGGCACCGTGCGCGCCGACGATCCGCAGCTTACCGTGCGCCCGGCGTTCGCGCGTCGAAGACCATATCGTCGCGTGATCGTCTGTGAGGATGCCGCGGTGCCGACCGAGCGCGCCGTGTTCGCTGACGTTGAAGGGTATGCACCCACGATCGTGTTGGCGCCGGCCGGTTTACGCGCGCGTTTTGCGGACCTCCAAAGCGTCGCAGACGTGCTGTACGTCGGAGCCGAGGACGCGGTGCGGCTGGATCTTGCCGATGCCCTGGAGAGCCTGCGTGCGCGCGACATCGCCACGATCGTATGCGAGGGCGGTCCGACGCTCGCCGGTGCGCTCATCGCACAGGGGCTCGTCGATCGGTTCGATTGGCTGCTCGCGCCCGCATTCTTCGGCAACGGCCGAGCGGTGCCCGTGCTCGCAGCCGCGGAGGGCGACAGCGGGGTCAGCCGCGACGATGGGGCCCGACAGGTGAACCTACGCTATGACCGGATCGAGGCGTTGGGAGCCGACGTGCTGATCTCAGGAATTCCGCTTGCAGGGAAGCCATGTTCGGCGGCCTGATCGGGCATCGCGGAACCGTCGTGGCGTTGAGCGCGGACCCGCGTGGTGGCGTGCAATTGCGCATCTCGGCGCCCGGCGTCGCCGAAAGCGAAACGGCTTACGGCTCGGTCGGCCGTGCCAATGATGTCGCCCCAAAGGATTCGGTCGCCATCGACGGAGTTTGTCTGACGGTCGTCGCCAACGATGCTGGCACGCTCACGTTCGACGTCGTGCCGGAATCTCTCGAACGCTCGACCATCGGCACGCTCATCATCGGTTCCCGCGTCAACGTCGAACTTTCACTGCGTCTCGGCGAGCGAATCGGCGGCCATCTTATTTATGGGCACGTCGATGCGACCGCGCGCATCCTTGCAAAAGTGGACGAAGGCCAGGGTCATCGCTTACGCCTGGCAATGCCACCCCAACTGCGCCGTTTGATTGTCGAGAAAGGCTATATTGCAGTCGACGGGGTCAGCCTGACGATCGCTGCCATCGGCAACGGCGATTTTGAAATCGCGTTGATTCCGGAAACGGCAACGCGGACGACTCTCGGCGAGAAACGTATCGGCGACATCGTCAACCTCGAAGTCGATCCGGTCGCCCGCTATGCGTCGGCCGCAGCACTAGGGTACCAAGCCGAGAAGACGACGGGCGCTGCTTCCTCGGCAGCTACGGCTGCTTCAGGATCGTCTACAGACATGGTCTGCCTTTTTGAAGTGGAGTCGCCCTCCGGCGCCGCGGAAAAGCCGCTAGCGGCTTTCCGTTCTGCGGCGAGACGGCTTCTATACCTTCGCACGAAGCAAAGAGGCGTCGCTGGTGCCCAATTGCGGCGCGGACGCGGCCTGCGCAGATACCCTTGACTACTGTCAAGGCGAACCAGGACGACTTGACAATCGTTAATAATCGGCGTTTACTGGTTGGGTGACCCTTTTCTCGGATGCCCTAAGCACTTCGATGGAACGCGCCGGCTTGAGCGCCGCCGGGCTCGCTGAGCGCGCAGGGCTGACCGAAAGCGCGATCAGCCTTCTGCGGGCTGGGCGGCGCACGCCGTCGTTTCGGTCGATTCAGGCGCTACGCCGCGCGCTCCCCGAACTCACTGCCTGCCTCGACGGCGAAGCGTCCGCCTTCGACTCGATCGACGACGCCGTCGCCGACATCCGCTCCGGCACGATGGTGATCGTGCTCGATGACGAGGATCGCGAGAACGAAGGCGATCTCGTCATGGCAGCCCAGATGGTGACGCCCAAAGCGATCAACTTCATGCGTAAAGAAGCGGGCGGCCTCATTTGCGTGCCGATCATCGGTAAGCGCCTCGACGAGCTGCAGCTTCCGCAGATGGTTTCCGAGAACACGGCCGTGCACGAGACGGCGTTCACGGTTTCGATCGAAGCGCGCACGCGGACGACGACGGGCATCTCCGCACAGGATCGTGCGGCAACGATCGCGGCCTTGCTCGATCCAAGCGCAAAACCGAGCGATTTCTTGCGACCCGGACACACGTTTCCGCTGCGCGCTCGCGACGGCGGCGTGCTCGTTCGCGCCGGCCAAACCGAAGCGTCGGTCGATCTCGCCCGGCTGGCGGGCTTTTACCCCGCCGCCGTTATCGTCGAGATCATGGCTGAGGACGGCACGATGATGCGCCTCGGCGGCCTGCGCGAGTTCGCCAAAAAGCACGGCCTGCGGCTCATCACCGTCAAGGACTTGATCGCATACCGCATGCGCACGGAGAAACTCGTGCGCCGCATCGCGGAGTTCGATTTGCCGACGGTGCACGGTCGCTTTACGGGCGTCGCCTACGAAACCTCGATCGATGATATCGCCCACGTCGCGATGGTCATGGGAGACATCGGCGACGGCAAGGATCTGCTCGTGCGGGTGCACTCTGAATGTTTGACGGGCGATGCGCTGCATTCGCTGCGCTGCGACTGTGCGGCGCAGCGCGATGCGGCGCTCCAACTGATCGCGCGCGAAGGTCGTGGCGTACTCTTGTATCTCCACCAGGAAGGCCGCGGCATCGGGCTTGCCAACAAGCTGCGCGCGTACGAACTGCAAGATCGCGGCGCGGATACCGTCGAGGCCAACCTTGCCCTCGGCTTGCCCCCGGACAAGCGCGATTACGGCTTGGGCTCGCAGATGCTCGTCGACCTCGGCGTCCGCGAGATGCGCCTCATTACGAATAACCCGAAGAAAATCGCGGGACTCGAAGGCTACGGCCTAGCGATCGTCGACCGGGTCCCGTTGCACGCCGAGCAGACGCCCCACAACGCGCGATATATCGAAACGAAGCGCGACAAGATGGGCCATCTGTTCGAGGCGCCTGGGAGCCGTGCATCGTCGCAGTGAAAGCGGACGCGCGTGACGCCGTCCCGTTACCCGACGCTCGCGGGCTTCGCATCGCGGTCGTCAGCGCCGACTTCTATCCGGCGCTTGCCGAGTGGCTCGAAGACGGCGCACGGCGGGCGCTCGATGACTGTAACGTCGCCGCCGGCATGCGCGCGTTCTTTCGCATTGCGGGCTGCTTCGAATTGCCGCTCACCGCAGCCCGGCTCATCGACACCGGCCGGTTCGAAGCGCTCGTTGCGCTCGGCGTCGTCATTCGAGGAGAGACGCCCCACTTCGACTTTGTCGCCGGTGAGTGCGCGCGCGGCATCATGGACGTGCAACTTTCGACGCGGGTGCCGATCGGCTTCGGCGTCCTGACGACCGAGACGCTCGCTCAAGCGCAGGAGCGAGCCGATCCGACCCGCGGCGACAAGGGTTACGCCGCAACTGTTGCGGCCTTACGCGTCCTGGGGCTCGCTTGCTTTTGATGTCATCTTCACCTATACTCGCGCTACCGTGGCGCTGCATGTAATAGCGGCACCGCTTCGTTGCTTTCTCTGAAAGGGGCTCGTGCGTGGAAGATAAGACGCTCATCTGTAAGGACTGCGGAACGGAATTTCCCTTCACGGTTCGCGACCAACAATTTTATGCGGAAAAAGGGTTCGAAAATGAGCCTCAGCGCTGCCGGGATTGTCGTACGAACCGCAAGACCTCGCGCTCGGGTGCCCCGCGCGAAATGTTCGACGCCGTCTGTGCTCAGTGTAGCGTGGCAACGACCGTGCCGTTCAAGCCGCGCGGCGACAAGCCCGTGTACTGCCGCACTTGCTACGCATCGGTAACTCCCGCCGCGGCGGGGAGACTCTGAATTAGCGCGTGGACGTCGTCGCTACGGGCCTCGTGCGGGTTCACTTCGCGAATCCCGGCACGAAGTGCCCAGCCCTGCGGGCGGAATTCGGCCGGGCGGAATTCGGCCGCGGCCGAATTCGAAGGCCACTTCGGCCCTAAGCTCCTGCGCTAATTCAGAGCCTGGGGGCTCGCCGGCGTTTGCGCGCGAAGCGCTTGCGTGATGTTCGAGCCTGTGTGGTGGGAAGACGATGGCGAGGCCGCCGTCGGGTATCTCGATCAGCGTGCTTTACCGCGCGAGATCGTGCGTACGCGCGCGCGTACCGTCGATGATGTGGTCGCTGCGATCGCAACGTTGGCCGTACGCGGCGCGCCCACCATCGGCGTTTTCGGCGCGTACGGCTCTGCACTCGCGCGTCTGCTTGAGGACGACGATGCGCGGTTCGAAGCCTCGCTTTCGCGGATACGTGCTGCGCGGCCGACGGCCGTCAACCTCGCATGGGCCGTGGACCGCGTTCGCGAGGCCGGCGGTGCGCTTGCGGAGGCGCGCGCGATTCATGACGAGCAACGCGCCGTCGACCGAGCGATCGCACGCCACGGCGCTGAACTCTTGCCTGTTCGCGGTGCCGTGCTGACGCACTGCAACACGGGCCCCTTGGCGACGGCCGGCTTCGGAACGGCGCTTGGCGTGATCGTCGAAGCCCACGCTGGCGGCAAGCAACTGCACGTCTACGTCGACGAAACGCGACCGCTTCTCCAAGGCGCGCGCCTGACGACCGTCGAGCTTGCGCAGGCGGGAGTGCCGACGACGTTGATCGTCGACGCGGCAGCCGCGGCAACGATGTTGCGCAAAGACGTGCGCGCCGTTATCGTCGGCGCGGATCGCATCGCGTGCAACGGCGACACGGCAAACAAGATCGGCACGTTCGGCCTCGCGCTCGCCGCCGCTCAGCTCGGCATCCCGTTCTACGTCGCCGCGCCTCGCTCGACAATCGATTTCACGCTGCGCGACGGCGCGGGAATCGCACTCGAAGAACGAGCGCCCGACGAAGTGCGAACTGCTGCAGGCGCCGTCACTGCGCCCGCGGAAGTTGCGGTCTTCAACCCGGCCTTCGATGTTACGCCGGGCCGCCTCGTTACGGGCATCATCACCGAGTACGGCGTGTCGCGACCGCCCTACGACGGGTCGATTCCCGATCTGGCGACGCGTCCGAATTTCGCGATGCTGACGATGCCGGCGCGGTGAAGTTTTACGATTTCGTCGACAAGCCCCCGAAAATCGGCAGACTTGTCGTCGTCGAGGGCGTCGAGCGGATCTTCGCCGAACGAGCGCTCGCGTTGATCGTCGAACGGTTGTTGCCCGAAGCCGAACGCGCTCTTAACGTCGATCGTTTCATGGCTACCGAACTCGACTCGCTCGGCAGCGTCGATGCAGCGGTTTCGGCGCTGCCGTTTCTCGGCGCGGCTCGCGTCGTCATCGTGCGCGGCGCCGCGGAACTACGTGTCGAGCCGCGCCGAGAGCTGCTCGCCGTCGCCGAGCGTGTCCCCGAGGGAAACGTGCTCGTCATCGAAGATCTGCTTTCCCCTGCGAGCAAACGTCCGGAACCGCTCGGAAAGCAACTCGGCCGCGCGGCCCTGCGCATCGATACGACGCCCTCACCCGATGCGCGTGAACGCTTCGTGCGTGAGACGCTCGGCGCGCTCGGCGTGGGCGCGGAACGGGCCGCGATCGCGGCGCTGGTGCAGGGTGAAGCGGAACTTGCCGGCCTGCGAACCGACCTCGAAAAACTTGCCATCGGCGGCAAGACGATCACGCTCGACGATGTCTTGCACGAAGCGCTTGGAAACGACGATGTCCGCGCCTATCAGTACGCTGCGGCCGCGGTGGCAGGCCGCGCGGCCGATGCGCTCGCGCTCGCGCATGAGATGTTCGCCACCGATCCGCGCGGCGCGGCCGTGCCACTGCTTGCGGCGCTGGCAGCCGAGTACGGTCTGGTGTGGGAAGTTGCGCGTCCGGGCGGCGAGCTACCGATCCGGGCGCGCTGGCGCGAACGCGAACTGCGCATGTCGGCGCGGGCGCTAGGCGAGCGCCGCGCCCGCGTGGGCTTCGAGCGCGCCGTGCGCGGCTTCGAAGCCGTGGTAACCGGGCGCGCGGACGATCCGCGCGTCGTTGTCGACCTTGCAACGGCCGCCGCGGCACGGGGAGGCTAAGAACCTAGTCGTCGTTTCGTCGGGACGGCGGCCGACCCGCAGCGGTTGAAAAGTACCTGCGGCGGTTCGTTTTGTTCGCATTTGTTACAATCGGGCCGTATCATCGTCTCTGGAACTTCACACTCGTCGTCAAGGGACGTGCATGAACCGCAGCGGCTCGGTTGCGGTTTTATTGCCGCCATGGGTTGATCGCGAGTGGGCACCCCCTCCCACACCTCCCCTCGAAGGAGTATTGATGTTCGTAGCTCGCTCCGCGGCGCTGGTTGCGGCCGCCGCAATTCTCTTTACGGGCGCGCAGGCCGCCGGCGCGGCGGTCTTGCGCCCGCACAGCGCCACGGTTCCCCCGGGCTGGGCCGCCACGGCCAGCCATGTGGCGCTTCCGCTTCACGCAGTCGATCTCGGTCGCGCGCCGGCGACGATGCCGATGCGCATCGTCGTCGGACTGACGCAGCGCGATTCGGTCGGCGCGGCGCTCTTGCTGCGCCACCAAGTCACGCAAGGCGACCCGCTGTACGATCACGGGTTGGGCGTCCCCGAATACACGGCGCGCTTCAACGCGAGCGGCGCGCAGGTTGCCGCGGTCGCAAACTACCTCGTGTCGCGCGGTCTTCGTAACGTTCACGTAACTGCCACGAATCTGGTCGTGACGGCCGACGCGAATCCGGCGGTCGTGCTCAAAGCCTTCGACGCCGACGTGCACCTGTTCCGCCAGACGACGGACCGCGGCACGTCGATCGTCTACGCAGACGTCACGCCTCCTCTTGTGCCGGTCACACTGGCGGGCAGCGTCAACGGCGTCCTGGGGTTGAACAGCGTCGCGCTGCGGACGTTCATCCGCCGTTCGTCGCCTGCCGTCCAAGCGCGGATTGCCGCTCGTATGGCGAACGCGCAGCGCTCCGCGCGTGCCGCGACGGCAAGCCGCCCCGGTGCTGCGTCGCTGTCTTCGACGGGGACGGGAGGGCCTACGACGATCCAGGGCACGCCGCAGCCCTGCCTGGTTGCGTCCCCCAATTACTGCTCCCGTGAGTATGCTCCATACGACTTCAATGCAGCCTACGACGGCCTGCACTACAATAACTCACTCCCCAACGGAGCTGCCGGCAAAGGAACGGTCTCGACAACGGGCTTCAAGACGTCGATTGCCATCTTCGCCGAGGGCGCGGTCGGGCAAGTCGTTACGGACCTAGGCACCTACGAGAAAATGTTTCATGTGACGTACCGGTTTCCGGTCAGCATCGTCAAGGTGAACGGCGGTTCAAGCGATACGGCGGGCCAAGACGAATTCGACCTCGATACGCAAACGTCGACCGCAATGGCGTACGGCGTGGACCACCTCGACATCTACGATACGGCATCGCTGAGCGACGCGGATACGACGGCCGAGTTCGACCGGTTCGTTTCCGACCACATAGCCCGGGCGGGCAGCGCCTCGTTCGGCGAGGTGGAGGCGGCCGCGATTGCGCTCGGCGCCATGGCCGCCGAGGACCCGATCTTCAGAATGTCCCAATCGACCGGGCAGCAAATATTCGCATCCTCCGGCGACACGGGCGCAGCCTGCCCCGTGCTCGTCAACTCGGGCGTACCCGACACCGGCGTTCCGGGTGTCTGCTACCCGGCGTCGTCGCCGTACATCCTGGCGGTCGGCGGTACGACGTTGCTTACCGGAACGACCAACGGCAGCTACGGCGGTGAATCCGGCTGGGACGGCGGTGGCGGCGGATTGAGCGACGTCGAGGCGCCGTCGACGTACCAGGCAGCCGCCGCGCCGGCCAATACGGCCGGCGGTACGCGGCGTGCGGTTCCCGACTTGGCGATGGACGCCGACAATAACATCAGTCCCGCGATCGTCGTCGTCAGCGGCAAGACAATCGGTGTCGGCGGGACGAGCCTCTCGTCGCCACTCGCGCTCGGCGTGTGGGCACGGTTGCTCACGGCGAACGAAGGTGACTTCGGTTTCAACCCTTCGCCCGGCCGGGCCAGCAATGGTTTATTGACCCCCAAGCTCTACTCCTCATACACGCACTTCAAGTCCAGAGAGACACCGAACACACCCGTCGGCGGCATCGCGACATTGAATGAAGGGGGCTACCACGACGAGATCGTCGGGAACAACGGCGCATTCAATGCCGAGCCGGGCTTCGATTACATCACGGGGGTCGGAAGCATCGACATAGCCTTGCAAACCCTGGACATCAACGCACCCTAAACTCAAGCCGCAACGGACACATAACGCACGACACGACGTAGCGGTGAAAGCGGCGGGGCCCCGTAACGAAGAACGGGCGCTCCGCCGTCAAGGCCGCGTTCGCGCTCGGAGCGAAAGCGGCACGACGTGATGGACGACCGGACGTACGCGTCGCCGTTTTCATGGCGGTACGGAAGCGCCGAACTCCGCGAACTGTTCTCTGAACGTGAGCGGCGGCGCTTGTGGCGCGCAGTCTGGATTGCGCTGGCGCGCTCGCAGGCCAAGAGCGGGCTCGTTACCGCCGAGGAACTCGCCGATCTCGAAGCCCACCAGAGCGATGTCGATCTTCCCGCCGCGCTTGCGATCGAACGCGAGATCGGGCACGATCTCATGGCTGAGATTCGCGTGTTTGCCGCGCAGGCGCCGCTCGGAGGGAAAAAACTTCACCTCGGCGCGACCTCGATGGACATTGAAGATACCGTCGAGACGTATCGCATGCGGCGCGCGCTCGGCCTCATCGGCGAAAGTCTGCGGGCTTTACTAGCGGGCTTCGGCGCGCTCGTCGAGCGATACGCCGAGCTCACCGCCATGGGCTACACGCATCTGCAATTCGCCGAACCCACGACGGTCGGCTATCGGCTTGCAATCTACGCACAAGATCTGCTGATCGACGACACGCAGCTTCGCGCCGCCTTCGATGCGCTCACGGCCAAAGGCATCCGCGGCGCCGTCGGAACTTCGGCATCGTACGAACGGTTGCTGCGCGGCACCGGCCGTCGCGCCCGGGATCAAGAAGCCGACGTGCTCGCGGTTTTCGGCCTGGCAGCGCGCGATGTCGCGACGCAGACCTATCCGCGCAAACTGGATTATCTCGTCCTGTCGTCGCTCGCGGGCCTCGGTGCGTCGCTTTCCAAGTTCGCCGCCGACATGCGGCTGCTGTCATCGCCTGGTTTCGCAGAGATGTTCGAACCCTTCGGGGCCAAGCAAGTCGGCAGTTCCGCGATGCCGTTCAAACGGAATCCCGTCCTCTCGGAGCGGATTGATTCGCTCGCGCGGCTGCTCGTGGGATATGCCGACACGGCGTGGCAAAATGCAGCGACGAATTACCTCGAACGCACCCTTGACGACAGCGCTAACCGGCGCACGATTCTGCCCGAAGCTTTTTTGTGCAGCGACGAAATCGTTTCGCTTGCGCGCACGATTGTCGCGGGATTGCGCGTCGACGAGGGTCGCATCGCGCGCAATCTGCGCGCGTACGGATCGTTCTCAGGCAGCGAGGCCGTCCTGATGGAGGCGGTGAAAGCGGGCGGTGACCGCCAAACCTTGCACGAGTCGATTCGCCGCGCCGCGATGCGCGCGTACGATCGCACCGCGGAGGGCGGCGACAATCCGCTTGCGGAACTGCTCATCGAAGAAGAGTCGCTCGCAAGCCTGCTCGATCCCGCGGAGATCCGTTCGTTGCTCGACCCCACCGACCATATCGGCGACGCGCGCGAACGCGCGCGTGCGCTGGCTGCGCGCGTGACAGCATTGCCGCCGTTCCCACAAGCGCCCGCGCCCGATGAGCAGTCCAGCGCGTCGGATTCGCTCATGCCGGGTCCCGAGCACAGCGCCGCCAATTTTCCGGTTCCCAAGCGCAGCGCCGGGAACCGTGACGAAGGCACGCAGTGAACAAAGGGCTCGAAGTCGCGCGCGGCAAGACGAAGGTGCTCTATGAGAAGCCGGGACAGCCCGACGTGCTCATCGTGCAGGCGCTCGACGCCATAACATCGGGCGACGGCGCGCGTCGCGACGAGATCGCGGGCAAGGGGCGCCTCGCCGCCAAGACGACGGCGCGCGTGTTCCGGCTGCTGAATCTGTGCGGCTTGCCCACGCATTATCTTTCCGGCGGTGAAGACGACGACGACAACGAGATGCTCGTGCGCCGCTGTACGATGGTGCCGCTCGAAGTGGTCGTGCGCGGCGTTGCTGCCGGTTCACTCGTGCGCCGCAAGCCGGGGATCGCGCGGGGGTCGATCATCATTCCGCGTATGGTCGAGTTCTTTTTGAAGGACGATGCGAACCACGATCCGCTGATCGAGCCCGACGACATCATTCATCGTGGGCTCGCAGCGCCGCCCGAGATCGGCGCGATGAGCGAGATCGCGCGCATCACCTTTGAGATACTCGCGCACGCCTGGCGCCGGCGCGAAGCGCTACTCGTCGACCTCAAACTGGAATTCGGGCGCATTCAGAGCGGGGAAGGCCGCGGGGCACTGGTCATCGCCGACGTGATCGACAACGATTCGTGGCGCGTTTGGCCGCAGGGCCGCGAAGACTTGATGCTCGACAAGCAGATGTACCGGAACCTCGAAACGGTGACGCCTGCAGACCTGGAACGCGTACGGCAAAATTACGAACTCGTGTCCGAACTCGTCGGCCAATTTCCGAGTGCGCGGCCTGCAATGGTGGCGCTTGCCGCCGACGGCGCCGACTCCCTCGGCATCCTCGATCCGGTCGTGAGCGCGCTGCAAGTCTTCGGCTTACAGACCCTGCGCCGCGTCGTGTCGACGCATTTGGTGCCGGGATACGTGCTGCAGGCGACGCAGCAGCTCGATGCCAGCTTTGCGCGGCTGATCTACGTCGCGTCGGGTCCGCAGCTCGCGGCGATGCTGGCCGCGGCGACGCCGACGCCCGTCTTCGATGCGACCGAGTTCGAAGCGGATGAACTCGCGCAAATCGTCGCCAAGACGCTCGCGCTCGATGATACAATCATGTTCGGCCGGGTTCTGCTCGTGCAGGCCAACGCGCGCTCGGCGGTACTTCACGCGGATGCGCAGATCAACGCACCCCCGCCGCAGGCGCCGCTTGGGTGAAGCGGCGACCGCGCAGCCCGCGCTGCTGCGGGTGCGCGAGCTCGATGATGCGGTGCTTGCACGGAGCCTGCGGGAAAGGGGTCTGACGCTTACGCTGGACGAGGTTCGTCGCATCGCGGCGGCGCTCGGACGCGACCCGACGATCGTCGAAGCGCACGCGTTCGACGCGCAGTGGAGCGAGCATTGCAGTTATAAGAGTTCGCGCCACTATCTCTCTGGTTTGCCGACCGCTGGTCCGACGGTCATGCAGGGTCCGCAGGAAGACGCCGGCATCGTGCACCTCGGCGAATGGCAGGGGAAGCGCTACGGCATCGTCATCGCGCACGAATCGCACAACCATCCTTCGCAGGTCGTCCCATTCGAGGGTGCGGCGACGGGCGTCGGCGGGATCGTGCGCGACGTGTTGTGCATGGGCGCACGCGTGATTGCACTGGCCGACGCGCTGCGCTTCGGGCCGCTCGACGATGCGCACTGCCGGTACGTCGCGCAAGGCATCGTCGACGGGATCGCCGCGTACGGCAATGCCATCGGCGTGCCGACGATCGCGGGCGACGTTTACGTGCACGAAGGCTTTCGCGACAACTGTCTGGTCAACGTCGTCGCGCTCGGCCTCGTCCAAGAGAGCGGCATCATCCATTCGGCCGCACCGCCGGGCTCCGCCGGCTGGGATATCGTGCTCGTCGGAAAGGCAACTGATCGCAGCGGTTTCGGCGGCGCGGCCTTTTCATCGGTCGTGCTCGACGAAGGCGACGCGCAGCAAAATCGGAGCGCCGTGCAAGTTCCCGATCCGTTTCTCAAGAATGTGATCATGCGCGCGTCGTACCGCGCGTTCGATATCGTGCGCGAACGCGGACTGACGGTCGGCTTCAAAGACCTCGGGGCCGGTGGCATCATGGGATGCACCGCGGAGTTGGCAGCGGGCGGCGGATTCGGCGCGCGCATCGACCTCGATCGCTGTCCGACGTCGCAGGCGAACCTGCCGGCTGCGGTCGTCGCGGTCGGCGAAACGCAGGAGCGGCTGGCGTGGATCGTGCCGCCCGATTTCACCCCGACCTTGCTCGCACTGTATAACGACGAGTTTTCGCTTCCATTAATCGCGCAACAAGCGCAAGCTGCGGTCATCGGCACAATAACGGCAGAGGCTTCATACGTTCTTACGTCACAAGGTGAAATCGTCATGGACGTGCCGATCGACGTCCTGACCGGCAGCGTGCGCTACGATCGCCCATATCAGCTACCCGTGCCGGCGTCGCGACGGCCGGCGACGTCGCTACCTGCCGAGCGCGAACCGGTTCCGGCGCCGGTCGCGGGCACCGCTGCATTGGCCCGACTCGACGATATCTTGCCCCGCGTGCTCGCGCATCGCGACGTGTGTTCGCGCCGGCCGGTTTACGAACGTTTCGACTCCGTCGTTCGTGGAACGACGTCGATTCCGTCAGGGTACGCCGACGCGGGCGTGATCGTGCCGCTGCCCGGCGCGCCGCTTGCCTGCGCGCTTGCGGTCGACGGCAATCCACGGTATGCGGTGCTCGACCCCGAGCGCGCTGCCGAACACGCGGTGGTCGAATCGATTCGCAACGTCGTCGCGGTCGGTGCGACTCCGGCAGGTTTGACCGATTGCCTTAACTACGGCAACCCGGAGAACCCGCCTCACATGGGGGAATTCGTGGCGGGCGTCGACGGCATCGCCCGAGCGGCGCACGAACTCGGCGTGCCGTTCGTGTCGGGCAACGTCAGTCTTTACAATCAGTCGGCCGCTGGTCACGCGATTCCGGCATCGCCGATCGTGGCGTGCGTCGGCACGCTCGGCGACGTGTCGCGTTCGGCGACCCCGGCGCTCAAAACCGTCGGTTCCGTGCTATACCGATTGGGTAGCGTCCCGCGGGGTTTAGGGGGAAGTGTCGTTGCTGAAGTACTCGGCATTGCGGGGACGCCCAGGAGGCCGGACATCGATGCCATGACGGAACGGGAAATCCCGGCGCTCGATCGGGAAGTTGCGGCGCTCGATTACGAAGCGGCGCGTCGCGAAATCGCAGCACTGCAGGACGCGCACGGCAACGGCGTCGTGCTCGCCGCGCACGATGTCTCCGACGGCGGTTTGCTCGTTGCGCTTTGCGAAATGGCGTTCGCGGCGCACGATAGCATCGGTGTCTCCATCGATGTAGAGCTCGATATGTGCGGTGCGTTTGCCGAAAGCGGCGCCTTCGTCGTCGAGACCGACCGTCCGGCGGAGTTCGAGGCGCTGTGCGCCCGGTACGGTGCCGAACTCACGCGGCTCGGCACGACGATCCCCGAGGCCGTACTGCGCGGACGACGCGGCTTCGACGTTGCGCTTGCCGTGTTGCGCGAAGCATGGAGTGCGCCGCTGCGCGATTTTTATGCCGACGTGCTGCCCGATACGGCGCACGCATGAGCGCGCGCGTCGGTATCATCGTCTTCCCCGGAACGAACTCCGAAGAAGAGACGCTGCGGGCGTGCCTCGCCGTCGGTTTGGATGCCGCACTCGTGCACTGGAGTGCCGAGCCCGATGAGCTGCGGGCTCTCGCTGCCTTCGTGCTGCCGGGCGGTTTCGCGTACGAAGATCGCGTGCGTGCCGGGGCCATCGCGGCGCACGACCGGCTGATGAGCGCCGTTCGAACGGCGGCGGTCGCGGGCAAGCCGGTGCTCGGCATCTGTAACGGAGCGCAGATTCTGGTCGAGAGCGGCCTCGTGCCAGCGCTCGACGACATCGAACGTCCGCAAGCGGGTTTCACGCGTAACGCGCCTGCAGGCAAATACCGTTCGACCCACGTTCATGTCAAGCTCGCAATCGCGCCCGAGCGCTGCGCGATTACGGCGAGCCTGCCCGTCGGCGCCGTATTGCCCGCGTGGGCATCGCATGGTGAAGGTCGCCTGGCGGCCGAGCTGCAGGTGCTCGCCCGATTGGAGCGCGAGAACCGGGTTGCCTTCGTCTACTGCAATGGGCGCGGTGAGGTGAGTCCCGACGCCGTCCCCAACGGTTCGGCGCTCGGCGCCGCCGCGCTCGTCAACGCGCGCGGCAACGTGCTCGCATTGATGCCGCATCCCGAACGTGACGCCTGGACCTACATGCACCACGGCAGCGAACGGGAACGCGCACGCGGTGATGCTGCCGCGATGCTCGCACCCTCGGGCGGCATCGCGCTATTCGCGGGGCTCGCGCAGGCCGTGAAGGGATTCAGGCCGGCTGAATCCCCGCACGCTTTGGCTATGCCAAAGCATGCGCGAGGGGGAAGTCCGGCAGAGCCCGACACGCTTGCCACACGATGACGGTCGTACGCTGCGTCGAGGTCGGCTTGACGATTCCCGACAACGAGGCCCGCACCGCGCTTGCCACGCTGCAGCGTCTAGGTGTGCCCGTGGCCGCGCTCGAACGCGCCGATGTGTATCGTTGTGAACTGCACGAGTCCGAAGCCAACCGCTTGGGCGCGATGTTTCGCAGCGTGGAGACGCTCTTCAATCCGAACAAGCATGCCTTGCGTGTGCGGGCCGGCGAACGGCCCGAAGCGGGTGAAATATGGATCGGCGAACGTGCGGCAGGCGACCTGCGAGCGGCGGCGGACGGCGTGCGGATCGCCGGCCGACTGTTAGCAGGCGTACTGACCTTGGAGCGCTTCACGAGTTGGCGGCTGACCGCCTCAGCCGGAGCACCGGCGGACGCGAGCCTCGTACGTGCGGCACAAGAAACTCTGCTGTGTAATCCCGCGTTTCAGAAAGCGACGACTGCATGATTGCACCGGAACTGCTGCGCACCCCGGCTCAGGCAAAGACGAGCGACTTTTACACGATCGCGACGCTCGGCTCTCATTCGGCATTGCAGATTCTCAAAGGCGCGCACGATGAGGGGTTTCGGACGCTCGCGATCGCCAACCGCGAAACGGAGCGGCTCTACCGGGCCTACGCGTTCGTCGACGAAGTGATTCCGATCGACCACTATGGACAGTTCATGCACCTCGTGCCCGAACTCGAATCGCGCAAGCTGATCATCGTGCCGCACGGGTCATTCGTGGCCTATCTTTCACTCGACGAACACAAGCGGATGTCGATCCCGTACTTCGGCAACAAGGCCGTTCTCGATTGGGAAGCAAGCCGCGAGTTACAGCGCGAGTGGCTCGTGCGCGCCGGCCTGACGGTACCGCGCCAGTTCCGCACGGGTGCCGAGATCGATCGTCCCGTCATCGTCAAACTGTACGGCGCTCAGGGCGGTAAGGGTTATCTCTTCCTGCGGGACGCGCACGATTTCGAACTCCGCGCGGGGCAACTGGCGCGACAAAACTATATCCTCCAAGAGTACGTGATCGGCGTTCCCGCTTACATCCATTACTTTTACTCGCCGCTGACCGGCAAGCTCGAGATCATGAGCATGGATCGGCGTTATGAAACCAACGTCGACTCGCTTGGACGCATCCCGGCCGCGGCCCAGGAGAATATGGATATCGAGCCGAGCTACGTCGTCGTCGGAAACTCGCCCCTGGTGTTACGGGAATCCATGTTGGCCGAAACCTATCGCATGGGCGAAGACGTCGTGCGCGTCAGTCAAGAGCTTTGCGGGCCGAAGGGGCTCTTCGGGGCCTTCTGCATCGAAACGATCATCACGCCCGAGGCGAAGTTCTTCGTGATGGAGATCTCGGCGCGCATCGTCGCGGGCACGAATCCTTTCATCGACGGCTCTCCGTACTCGTATCTCAACTACAGCGAGCCAATGTCGACCGGGCGCCGCATCGCTCGCGAGATTAAGAATGCGCTTCTCTCCAACAATCTTCACGCGGTACTCGATGATTCTGGACTTACCTATCAGCGCTAAACGATCGATTGCGGGCTTGCTGCTTGCGGCGGCCGTTACCTTCGCTTGCGTGGCGCCCGTGGGCGCCGCGATCGAAACCGATCCCGTCGCGCTTTACGGGGCGATGCGCAAAGCGTTCGATGACGGTTCTGCAAAGAACTGGCCGTTCGCAAGCGAGCTGTACTACCAGTCGACGGTCTTCGATGCGGGCCGCGCCTACTCGCTCTTTCGTCCGGCGGATGCAAATTACGCTCAGGTCGCAGATCTCGCGATCGACGTAGCGACTCAGCTGCACTACAACCCGCTTACCAACAACGATGGTGCGCGCTGGTACTTGCGGGAGGCCGCCGACTACGTCCTGAAAAACAGCGACGATGCTCACAAGGCCGAAGCGACGGCGCTGCTCGGCCGGCTCGACGCCGGCGACGCCGACGCCGCGGCTCTCGCGAGCCAAGCGGAAGACGCCGCCGCGCAAGACGTCCATGCTTTCCACCGCGATCCGGATGCCTTCGTGCAACTTTTGGTTGCCGATGTGCGCGCGTACAACCTCACCAGAGATACGCAGTATCGCAGTCTGCTGTTGCAGCATGCTGCCGAGCCGGGGGCTCCGCTGACGCGCGTCCCGGACCCCGAATACGGTCAGCTCTTCGCGATCGCAGCGGCTGCGCTCGACGACCCGGGCTATACCGATGCCGACCGCACGGCGGCGCGCGCAATTGCGTACCGCCGCGCACATACGCCGGAACTGCAACTGATTGCGCGGGTCAGGGCCATTCCGCACGAACTGCGCCTGACGCGCACCGCACCCGCCGACGAATATTTCGGCCGCTTGAAGTACTCGCCGATCGGCGTGCACAACGAGGTCATCCGCGTTAACAAGTATCTCGACCGGGGTTGGGGCGAGCGTATGGAGGACGACGCCCTGCAAGTCGATTCTGCCGTCGAGGACTGGCAAAAACAGTACCCGCACGACACGAGCTTACCAGCGAACCTGCTCGATGCGTACCGCTTGCTCGAACGGGTGGACACCGACAAAACCAAAGCCGCCGCCGATCACGTGAAGAACCTGCTCGTCGTCGAGTATGCAAGCAGTCGCCAAGCGCAGGAATTAACATCGACGTAGGAGCCTTCGGCCGATCCGCCGACGTGCGGCTTACTTACACATGAGAGGATCGGACGCGTTGAATCCTCTGGATGGGACCCTTGAGCGCTACGATCTGACTGCCTTGACGTTATGTTCCGTGGGCAGCCATTCCGCGCTCGACGTCGCGTTCGGTGCGCGAGCGCAGGGCCTGCGCAACCTCATCGTTACGGCACGCGGCCGCGAGCGGACCTATGCACGCTACTTCGCGCGTACCGTCGTCGAGCATGGCAACGTCCCCGAGCGCGGGGAGCTCGCCGACGGCGGACGGTTCCGAGAGCGCGGGTGTTTCCCCGAGCGCGGGTGTTTCCCCGAGCGCGGGTGTTTCCCCGAGCGCGGGTGTGTCGACGAGACCCTGGAAGTCGATGCGTTCGCCGATATCCTGCGCCCGGACGTGCAGGAGCAGCTGCTTGCCCGCAACGTGATCTTCGTGCCGAACCGCTCGTTTGAAGTCTATCTGCGTGAACGGTATTCGTACGACCAGATCGAGCGCGACATGCGCGTGCCGTTCTTCGGTAATCGGCACCTGCTGCGGGCCGAAGAGCGCGATGGGATCGGCAACCAGTACGCGTTGCTGGCCCGCGCCGGCATTCGTCATCCGCGGAAATTCGATTCGCCTCGCGCAATTGACACGCTCGCGATGGTCAAGGCGCCTCACGCCGCGGTTGCGTTCGAACGCGCATTCTTTTTGTGCTCGTCGCAGGCCGAATACGAAACGCAGTGCGCACGCGTACTGGCTGCCGGGATGGTGACTGCGAGCGGGTTGGCCGGCGCGCGCATCGAGGAGTACGCTCTGGGCCCGAGCGTCAACCTCAACTTTTTTTGGTCACCCGTGCTCGGCGAACTCGAGCTTCTCGGAACCGACACGCGCCGCCAGACGAATCTGGACGGGCTGCGCGCGCTGCCGCCCTCGCAGCTCGCCGCCGCCGGCGCGATTCCCGTGCGGATGGAAGAAGCGGGGCACATCGCGACCACGCTGACGGAATCGATGTTGGAAAAAGCGTTCGACCTCGGGGAACGCTTCGTCAGGGCAGCGCGTGAGGGCAATCCGCCCGGCATAATCGGCCCCTTCGCGCTGCAGTGCATCATTACGGCGGGTCCACCCAAGGATTTCGTCGTTTACGATGTTTCGTTGCGAATACCGGGCTCTCCAGGCACTCGTTACACGCCCTACAGCGCGTACCGCTGGGGCCGCGACGTGTCGGTCGGCGAGCGCATTGCAATGGAGGTGACTTTCGCGCGCGACCACGATCGCTTAGAGGACGTGCTCACGTAGAGATGCATCCCGCGGTAACGCTCGACCACGCGATCGTTACCTCGAATGTACGCGCATGGCGAGCTTTTGCAGGCGTTCCCGTACGGGGCGTCGTGAAGGGCGACGGTTACGGCTGGGGCTATCGAGCGCTGGTCGATTCGCTCGAGGGCGAAGTTGACGCCTTCTGCGTCGCCGATGCCGACGAGTTGCGTGACCTGCGCCGCCATACTGCGACTCGCGCGATCGTTTTAGGCGACGTGCCGCTCGCGCGACTAGCCGAGGTCATGGCCCTTGCGGCGCTTGCGAACATCGACACGCCGGCAGCGCTGACGATTGCGGAGCACCATGCGAAGAGCCATGCCATGCCGTTGCGCGTGCGTCTAGGCGTGAGGCCGGCGGCGGCCTGGAGCGGCTTGTCGCTCGACGAGATTCGCAGCTTCGCACCGCTGCTCGCACAAGCCCGGGCGCATGTGGAAGTGTGGTCGCACATCACCGATTGGCAGAACCGAGATGCGCAGCAGGCTTTGTTTTCCGAAGCGGTGCGGGTGCTGCGCGCCGCGCAGGTAGATGTGGTCGACACCGAAATTGCGAGCACGCTTTCGCTTGCCGCAGATGGAGCGCTCGGAAGCCGTGTTCGTATCGGCATCGGACTGTTCGGCGCTGCCGTTGCTACCGGTGCCGATAGCGCCAACGGCGCTGCGGCTGTGTCGGGCCTGCGGTGTGCGCTGCGGGTCGTCGCGCCCATCACGCGGGTCGAACGCGTTCGCGAAGATACGCGCGTCGGTTATGGCAGCCGAACCGTCGATGCAGGAAGTAGGATCGCAACCGCACGCTGCGGTTACGCCGACGGTCTGCCGGCGGCGCTCTCCGGCTACGACGGCATTATATCGGTCGGAATGCAGTACGTGAGCGTCGGCGAATCGCGGATTGAGCCCGGGAGTTCGCACATCGCGTTGCTGGATGAAACGACGAATCTCGACGCGTTGGCCGCGCGGGCCGGACGCTCCGCGCACGAAATCGTTACGGCGTTCGGAAACGCTGCATCCGCGCGCGCAGTTCGTCACCCACCCGCGTAGCATCGTGCGGAAGAAGTGGGCGGGGATCGGCTGCCAGGCGCGCGATGTCCCAGCGTTTATCGGGCCCGGTGCCGAAATAGCCGTCGTGCAATGCTGCTTCGGCGTGCGACATGACATGCTCGGCATCGAGCGGTACGCTATAGACGTTCGCGAGTTTCGCTGTGACCCGGCACAGTGCGTCGACCAGCGGCTCCGTCAGCGGGAAGCGGCCGAAGTCTTCGGGCGTCGCCTCGTGCATTGCCATGACCGATACGCCGAGCGCGTATGCGTTGCGCCCGCGGGTGTGGGCGGCATAGGGACGTTCCGGTCGCTCGGCGACGTCGCGCATGTTTTCCCCTACGTCGTGCGTGTTGACGACGACGATCTGCCCGTCCTCAGCAAGCGCAATGCAAAAATGGTAGGCCGGAAATACCGATCGATAGTCGTGCGCCGACCAGTGGGTGTACAGTCGGTCGATACGCCCCGCCGCTAAAGCCGGGTCCCACTCGTCGAGACCCCAATGCGGATACGTAACGATATTGTTTTCGTGTAAAGGCTCATTCATGGGAACCTCATGTATGTGACGCGAACGCTGGACGACACTGTGACGATCACGCACCGACTATGACAATTATGCACCGTCCGATAACGCGGGCACTGCTGTGCGCACTGATCGGTATCCTATTGTCGCCCGCGGTATCGGCCGCCGACATGTCGTCGGTTGCCACCGTTCGCAAACCGACTGCCGGCGGGTCTGCTTGGTCCGGTGGGCAGATGGCGACCCTGCGGCGCTCCGTCAATGCGATCCTAGCAGCACCGACGTTGCGCGGGGCCAACGTCGGGCTGCTCGCCCTCGACACGGTGCGGGGAACGCTGCTCTACTCGCAAGGGGCCGATCAGGCTTTCATGCCGGCCTCCAACTTCAAATTGCTGGTCGGGTCGGCGGCCCTGCGGCGTTTGACTCCCACGTTCACGTACATCACGACGGTAGCGGGCGCCGCGCCGCAAAACGGTGTCATCGTGGGCGATCTGTACTTGCGCGGTGGTGGTGACGCACTCTTACGCACGGGCGATCTACGTGCCGCGGCTGCCGCGCTCGCGAAGCGCGGCGTCACGGGCATCGACGGTGCGCTGGTCACCGATGCTTCGTATTTCGATGCGCAGCGCTACGGATTCGGTTGGTCATGGGACGATCTCCCGTACTATTACGCGCCGGTCGTCACGGCGCTCGAACTCGAAGACGGGATCGTGCACGCGTTCATGAGTCCCGGGCCTGCCGTAGGTGCGCCGGTTGCGTTGCGCGTCGAGCCGCAAAGCACGACGTTTATGATCGACAACCGCTTGACGACGGGACCCAAAGGTTCCAAAGATACCTCCGACATCGGGCGACCTTGGAACGCGCCGCAAACGATCGAATTGACGGGCAGTTATCCGGCCGGCGCTAAGGAGTCGGGCGATCTCACTCCGAGCGTTCCGGACCCCGAAAGCGACGCCGGCGACGTCTTCGCGCAGGCCTTGGCCGCGCAGCACATCGTCCTCACCGGCGGCGTGCGCGACGGCAAAATGCCGGCGGGCACGCCGGTCTTGTGGACGCACCAGTCGGAGCCGATGCCGCAACTGCTTGCGGACTTCTGGTATCCGAGCGATAACTTGATGGGCGAACTACTCTTGAAGGAACTCGGCGTCGCGCAGGCCGGCGAGCCCGGCACCGACGCGAACGGGCAAATTGCCGAGGCGCAGTTTCTACGTTTGATCGGCATCGATCCGAAGACCGTCACGATCGGCGACGGCTCGGGCCTCTCGCAATACGATCGCATAACGCCGCGAGCGTTCGTCGCGATACTGCAGGCGGATTGGAATAGCCCCTATCGCGACATCGTGCTTAACGCATTGCCGGTCGCCGGCGTTCGCGGTACGCTAAGGAGTTCGTACCGCGGAACGCCGGCCGAACGCAACGTGTTCGCGAAAACGGGCAGCATCAGCCACGTGCGGACGATTTCAGGCTTCGTGCAGACACGCACCCATGGTCCGCTCACGTTTTCGTTCCTGATCAACGATTGGATGGACGAAGACGCACCGGGCGGCGCGTCGGCGCTCGCGCAGCTGCGCGCGGCGCTTCTTTCGCTGTTAGCGGTTCAGTAATGCTCGGCGTCAACTTCGAACGCGAGATTCGCGAACAGCCCGACGTTTGGCGTGGTATCGCCGAATCCGACAAGGCGCAGACGCTTGCGCGCGCGATCCGCGGACGTGATGTCGTCCTGCTCGGCAGCGGCAGCTCGCTTTTCATGGCGCAACTCGGTGCGCTCGCTTTGCGGCGGCGCGGACTTCGTGCGCACGCCCTGGCTGCAAGCGAGGCGCCGCTCGACAATGCGGCGTATCGCGACGCGATCGTCATCGCCTGTTCGCAAAGCGGCCGATCGGCCGATATACTCGAGGCGGTCGAGCTTCTGCGTCCCAAAGAGCTGATCGCGCTGACGAACACGGCGGATTCGCCGCTGAGCGCACGAGCGCAGGCCGTCATCGATGTGGGAGCGGGCCCCGAACTAGCAGTTCCCGCGAGCAAGAGCGTGACGGCTACGGCAGCGATCCTACTCTGGGCCGCGGGTCTGATTGCCGACTCACACTCGCGCAACGCCGCGACGCTGATTGAAACGGCGGAGGACGTGCGAGGCTGGCTCGAAGGCGACGGCGTGGAAGCGATCGCGGACGCCGCGCAACGCATCGGCCGGCGCCGGAGCGTCGTCGTCGTGGCCGCCGGCTATGGTGTGCCGGTCGCCGAAGAGTGCGCGCTCAAACTCAAGGAAGCAAGTTACATCCATGCCGAGGGTTTCTCGGCTGGCGAATTCCGCCACGGCAGCGCAGCGATGCTCGACGCGACCTGCGCGATCATCGGCATCGTCGACGACCACTCTCGCGAGATCGTCAATCGGCCGATGCGCGAGGCTTTGCAGGCAGAGAGCCTGCGCTACGTCTTCGGCGGCCGGCTCGGCGACATTCCGGTGCTCGGCCCGGTGGTCGGCATCGCCTTTAACACGTTAGCCTGGCTCGTCGCGGCGCAGATGCTCGCTCTGCACACCGGCCGCGCCCGCTACGTCGAAAGCGACGCCCCCCGCGGCCTCACGAAGACGATGGTTTGATGGAAGGATACAATGTAGTCATGGAACGGATCGATGTCATACAACTTCGGCGAAACTTCGTCGAGGTTGTGGACCGGGTGCGATACCGGCGTGAGCGGGTGGTCGTTCAGAGAAATGGACGCGATCTCGTCGCAATCGTGCCGGTTGAGGATGCCGTTGCATTGACGAGCGCATCCACTGACGCGCGACCGCGAGCCGCGCGAATCGACCGCGCGGCCATTCGGCGCATCATCGCGCGCACGGCGGCGCTACCCGTGCTCGACAGCCGCTCGGCTGATGAAATCCTTGGTTACGACGAAACGGGCTTGCCATCATAAGTGATGCTTGACACCTCCGCCCTTCTTGCGATCCTGTGCGGCGAGCAGAACGCCGATGCCCTGATCGATGTGATCACCCTTACGGAGCAACGCGTACTCTCGGCTACGTCGGTCTTGGAAGCGAGCCTCGTAGCGTACGCGCGCAAAGGTGCGAACGGACTCGATAACCTCGATGTGCTCATCAAGCAGCTCAAGCTCTCCACGTACTCGTTCGATGACGAGCAAAATGGCACTCGCTCGCGACGCCTTCGTCCGCTTCGGAAAGGTCGCCATCCCGCGGCGCTCAACTTCGGCGACTGCTTCGCATATGGTCTGGCGCGGCGGCTAGCCCAGTCGTTGTTATTCGTCGGAAACGATTTTTCGCAGACGGACATGCCCAGCGTTTCCTCGTCCTAGTACGCGGAAGCAACTGCAGGCGGCATCGTCCGGGGCGCAAGGCGATCGAACAAACCCGAAAGCTCCTACTACGGCGCCTACGGCTTCGTGAGTTCAAAGAACGCCTACGGGTATGGGCTCCATTCTTACCCCAACGGCATCGGCTGTCTGTCCGGTCCGGTCGCCGAGCACGATATTATCGGGAACTTCCACTATCGGCCCAACGAGAAGGACGACTTTCAGTTTCTCGTTCAGAATGGGCTGGGAGACTTCAATCTGGACTATGGCTTGCCGACCGCAGGACAGCCGGGCGCCCTTAGCCTGAAGGCGTGCCCGGGCTACTCGACAAGTGCGCCCGGCGCATCCAGTTCGTATTTCGGCGCGGTGGGCGGCACCGCACCGAGTGGCGCGCCCTGTCCGCTTGGTTTCTACTGGGGCGCGCTTCCCGGCCCGGCGTTCATTCTGCACCACTACTCCGGAATCGGCAAAGTGCAGTGGAACCACAACATCAACGATCACTCGTTTTTTGATCTGCGTCTCGCAGAAAACTTCAACCAGTACATTTTCGATGAGCCGTATGCCGACGCGAATCGGGCCGATCTCGAGAATCCCGGGGGCTATCTAAATATCAGTCCGAGCTGCCCGCGTTATCCGTACGCACCTGGGACGCCGGCGTAAGGTTACGCGAATGGACCGTTTGGAAAGGTCCCTGCGGACAATCTCTGCGGATACGACCAATCGAGCTTCTACGGCGATCGGAAATCGCACATGTATTTCCTATCAGGGGATTACACGAATGCGATCAGTCCGAATCTCACGTTCCGCGCCGGTGCGGGTCAAGAGTACGACGCGAACCTGCTTTCGTACGTACTGAAGGACTCGTTCAATGGCAACGATACGTATCCCAACCAATTCGAGTACTCCGACGTCCCGACGCACGTACCTGACGCGTATGCTTCAACGGACATCCGACTTCACAAATTGCTTTTGACGCCTGGTATTTTCTGGTCGCGCATCTGGTACGGAGCGCCGGCTCTGCTCGGCGGCTCCCGCTCAGCGGGCATTTGGAACCCGACTTTCAATGGTACGTACTCGTTCAGTTCCCGGAACGCGCTGCGGTTTTCCTACGGCAACTCATCATCGTTCATCGGCTCCGGTTTCATCTACCAAACCCGGCCAATTGGTCCCATGGGTATACCCGTAGCAAGGCCGGGCTTTAACCCTAACACCGACGGCGCCAGCGTCAATGCGGAACTCGTGCAGAGCGGTGACCTCATGCTGGAGCACGATTTCGGCGACAATACCTCGATGCGAGTAGGGCCGGGACGATTACCCTAGGGCCGGCCACCAACTCCAATAGCGGGCGCCACCACGAGCGGGGCGCCGAGTTTGCTCTGAATCATCTTGATCGTCGCCCGCAGGGCCTGTCCTTCTGGTTGACCGGCGCGTACGACAACTTCTGGTCTACGTCGGTCGAAGACCTTACCTCTGCGGGAGCAATCTTCGCACCGCTCCCCTCGTACTTCACGAGCCGCGACATTTTGGACCGCAATCCGTCGAACCCGCTTTCACGGCGTCTTTTACGGCAGATTATCACTCGGGACGGTTTCACTGGTATCCTGAAGTGTTCTACAACGTCGACACGTTCTATAATGTTGGTTTCGGCCAACCCACCGACGCCAAGTCCAACTCAGTTGGCCCTCCGGTGTTATTGAAGAATAGTCTCGCAGGGGCGTGGTACGTCGTCAATATGACGTGGTCAGAAGACCTCGGGCCGAACAAAGATTTTACGATCGGCATCACCGCACGTAACATCACCGATCAAGGCAACGGCCCCACCCCGTGTCAAGTCCCATTCATCGGGATACCGGCACAGGTTGTGGAGGTATCAATGGTCCGTTCTCGGGAGTCCACACACCACTCCCGGCGAGTACATCTACCAGCCAGTAGCTAACTTGCAAAACAATGTAGGTCCGCAGACGTTCGAAATCTTCCTTAATAAGAAGCTCTGATTCATGAAAAGACGGTGAACAACGGGGGCGGTGCGCAGGCATTGCCCCTCGCGTTTCGCCGAGAAGCCAAGAGGTCAAGGCGGACGCTCGCACGGAGTGTTTCTGGCCGCAGACTTTTCCGCACTGGAGCCCGTCGGCTGGCGTTCGGGGGACGTGCTTGCCAAACGCTGCTCACTAGCAGGAGATTCAGCCGCCTACGCATGATTGCCACCCCAGGTGAACGAGCGTGTGATCACGCCGTTTGCCTTTCTTTTTCTTTGAGGCCAAGGCGCGATGCACGCGTGCAGCGTTGCGGCTCGTCGGGAGTGGAGTTATATCGATGAGACATTGCATCGCCTTCTGCAGTCGCTTGTGTGGTTTTCTCGCCGTCCTCTTCATGTCGATGCTCGCTCCGTCGATCGCGGGCACGACCGGCACCCTCACGGGGACTGTGCTCGACGCGGCTACGGGTCAGGCGTTAGCCGGCGTCAAGGTAACGGCAACCGCGCCGACCGGTTCCAGCACGACGACGACCGATGCGCGGGGGTTCTACTCCCTCCAAGCGTTGACTCCCGACACCTACACTGTTTCGTTCGAGCAAAGTGGGTTCGAGCCACTCAGCACTCCAGGCATCACGATTCAGCAAGACATCGTTTCGCGGGTCGATCAAAAGCTTCAGAAGACGCTGCGAAAAATCGCGCAGGTCGGAGCGCGTAATCCGGGCAGTCTTTTCAAGCCCTACACGGGTACCGACGTTTATAACGTCAGCGGCGCGCAACTCAATGCGGCCACCGGTGGCGACAACCTGCACCGCACCGTCTATCAATATCTCGACACGGTCCCAGGTGTGACGCCGATCGGCGGCGGTTATCCGGCCGAACCCTCGATCCGGGGAGGCTACGACGTCGACAACGGCTATGAACTCGACGGCATCCCCATCACCGAGCGCATCACCGGATTCTTCACGACCAATCTGACCGACCTCGGCATATCGAACGTCGAAGTCTACACCGGCGGCTTGTCAGCGCAAAACGCCGGGAATGGCCTCGGCATCATCAATTCCGTCATAAAGACGGGGAGTTTTCCCGGCTTCGGGAACGTCTCGGTCGGAAGTACCGCGCCGTCTTTTAACTTCTTTTCGCGCGCCGAATACGGCGGTGCGTCGCAGAATAAGCGCCTTTCGTGGTACT
>JAABUJ010000635.1_pt1 | contig 65275 bp, 63 predicted proteins | sample 5559131 | NCBI WGS metagenome assembly JAABUJ01 (sample SAMN10711875, study PRJNA513366) | rock metagenome | isolation source: Antarctica rocks | place: Antarctica: Victoria Land, Mt New Zealand nord | collected 2016-01-07 | reverse complement strand
CATCTCCGATCAGGTCATGGAGATTGCCTGTGGCCTGCACAATCTGCGTGTCTCCTGCCGACACCCGTTTACAACGCTCGACGTGCGGGACTTCGTTTGCCCCGCTTAAACCCGATAATGTCTAATAGACGCGCCCCTCCCCGCCCCCGGCGTGGACGGCCGCGTTCATGGCCGCCTCGCTGGCCGCCGTGATCAGGTCTTGCCAGCGGTCGTCCGCAAAGCCTTCCGCCAGCGCGGCCCGCTTGGCGGCATGACGCAGCTCCCCCAGGCCGGCCGTCCGGGACAACGGGATCGCCTCACCGGCCGTGGGGAGCGGGGCCGGCAGATCGGCTAGGGAGTCACACAGGTGCAGGCGGCCCCCCGTCACGCTTGCGAGCACGTCCCGCAGGAGGATGCGCTGCTTTTGGTACTCCACTTGCAGCTTTTCTTCCAGCCGGAGGTGCTCCTCCAAATGGTCACGCACCTCGTACTGCCGGCGGCGCGCCCCCAGCGCGGACTGCGCGGCATGAACCAGGGTCGCCACCCGCAGGGGACGTTCCAGCAGAGTCGTGTTGCCGAGAGCGTCCAGCGCCTCGGCCAGAGGTCCTTTCCCGGACGGTTCCCGGCCGCCGCTGGTCAGGATAATCACCGGCAGGTCCGACCAGGGCGGCTGCTGGGCCAGCGCCTCCTGAAGCAGACGCAAGGATGCCGGAATCAGGGCTTCGCTTGCAATAAGCGCCCCCGCCGCCCCCGCCGCCATCTCCCGGCACAGCGCCTCCATGTCGGCGCAGACCTCAGCCAACAGGCCCGCGCCCGCCAGCGCTTCGCCCGCCAGCGCTTCGCCCGCCAGCGCGGCATCACGCCCGGTCGGCGTCAGAATCAGGACACGCCGCTTTAGGGCGGCCTCATCGCTCAAGGCCGAGGCATCAGTTTTCAAGGCCGAGGCATCAGTTTTCAAGGCCGAGGCATCAGTTTTCAAGCGGGAGGCCCTCGGCTTCGCCCGTGACCGTTGGGAGCGTCTTGTCGTAGATGGGAACGCCGGTCAGGATGCCCTGGAAGGCGCTGAGAGGCTCGCCGACGCCGATCCCTTCCGGGCCGCCCAGCGTCAATCGGCGGATCGCAGACTCGTGCGGACCGGCGCGGCGCTTGAAAACGGAGAGCGCCTTGCGCACCTCGCCGGCGAACTCGTAGTACCGGAACAGCAGCACGTTATCCGCGAGGTAGCTGACATCCACATCGCCCGTCACCGACGTCCCCAGCATCCCGTGCTGCGTGATGACCAGAAGCGTCGTGACGCCCTTCTGACCAAGATACGTGAGAAGCTCGTGCAGGTGCAGGAGCAGGGCGTGGGTTCCCGGCATCGCGTGCATGTATCCCGCCAGGCTGTCAATCACGACCAGGCGCACGCCTTCCTTTTCGACGCCGCGCCGGACCATGTGCGCGAACTCGCCCGGCGTCAGCTCCGCCACATCCACGGACTGAACTGTAATACGCCCCTCCGAAACATGCGCTTGCAGGTCCATCCCCAGCCCCTCGGCGCGGGCGAACAAAGTCGCCGGGCGTTCATCGAAGATGTACAGGGCCGCGCGCTCGTTCCGGTCGGCGGCGGCCACCGCGAATTGGGTGGCGACGCTGGACTTGCCGATTCCCGAGGGACCCATCAAGAGAGTCGTCGTCCCCCGGTCCAGCCCGCCCGCGAACATCCTGTCCAGGGCGGGAAGACCGCTCTCGATCTGCCCCGTCGAGGCCGCTTCCTCATGTTCGGCGGCGACGAGACGCGGATACACTTGCAGCCCCCCCGTTTCAATCGCGTAGTCATGCCAGCCGCCTCGAAACCGCAGCCCGCGCAGCTTGGTGACCCGCAGCCTCCGCCGCTCCGCCCCGTAATCGGGGGTCTGCCCTTCCAGCAGCAGGACCCCGTGGCACAGGCTCTGGAGCTGGGTGTCTCCGTCGCCCATGGTCCGGTCGTCCAGCAGAAGCACCGTGCAGTCGCGATGCGCGAAGTAATCTTTGAGCGCGAGGACTTCCCGGCGGTAGCGCAGGGGATTGCCCGCCAGGAGCTGTAATTCGGAGAGCGAATCGAGGACCAGGCGCCTCGGCTGGGTGCGCTCGATGATCTGGAGGAGCGCGGTGACGGTCTCCGACAGGTCCACTTCATCGGAATGGAATAACGTGTGCTGCGTCTCGGGATTCAGCTGCGTGGCCGGCAAGTGCTCATGGATCTCGACATCGTCCGGCTCCCAGCCGTGCGAGACGGCGGTCGCCCGCAGCTCTTCGGCGCTCTCCGCCAGGGTGATGTACAGGCCCGGCTCGCCCTGCGCCTGACCCCGGCGCAGAAATTGAAGCGCCAGGGTCGTTTTGCCCGTGCCGGGATAGCCCTGAACGAGATACAGACGGTTGCAGGGCAGGCCGCCGCCCAAAATATTGTCCAGGCCCTCGATCCCGGTCGCCGCCCGGCCGCCTTCCGTGCTTGGCCCCTCCGCGCGTCGCGGGGACGCGGCCCCTTCGGCTACAGTGTCGTTTTTACCCAGCATATTCCCTATTTTTCCACGCTCTGACATATCTTTCCACAATCCTACATTTTTCCCCAATGCTTTGGAGATCAATCCTTTCGCCTGAGACGCGCCGGTGCGGGGAAAGGCTCGCGCCGGGTTTCACAGGCGCTGGGAGACCTGTTCGGAGAGCCAGATGCGCGGCTCCCAGGCGGCTTGCGAACGTCCTCCGGGGCTGGGCGCGTGTTCGGCGGCGGCTCCCTGCATTCCTGCTTCCGCAAAAAATCACGGACGCCGGACAAAAAATCACGGACGCCTGAATAGGCACCCGTGATTTTCGTTTTGGTAGCGGAGGAGGGACTTGAACCCACGACCTACGCGTTATGAGTGCGTCGCTCTAACCAGCTGAGCTACTCCGCCATGTGACTGTCACCGGCTTATTTTACCCCCCGCAAACGGAAAAATCAAGGCCCGGAGATCACGGAAAGACGGAGGAGGAGCGGGCGGTTGAAACCGGCCATTCTCAGCCACTCCCAGAACTCAGCCACTCCCAGAACTCAGGCGCTCCCAAAACTCAGGCGCTCCCAGAATCCAAGCCGCACCATGTATAATCCGGGCATGGACACACTGCTTCACATTTGCGCCCGGACGGACTGGCAGGCGGCGTTGGCACAGGGCGAGTACCGTGCCGAGAGCCTGGCAGCCGAGGGCTTCACCCATTGCTCGACACCCGCGCAGGTGGCGGCGACGGCAAACCGCTTCTGCCACGGGCGGCGGGGGCTGGTGCTGCTGACCATTGACCAAAGCCGCGTCCGGGCCGAAGTCCGCTGGGAGCCGGCGGACGGCAGCCTGTTCCCCCACAGAAAACAAGGCAGGGGGCCGTCTCCTTTAGGATTTAATCTTTAGGTGACGGGGGAATCAAAGATTTTCAATCAAAGATTTTCAATGCCTTCCTTACTGCCGTAGGCGATAATCACCCTGCGATCCCTTTCCGCTTTGAGAGTGATTACTCCCCGTCTCCGGGTATAATCTCTGTCTCCGGGTATAATCTCTGTGGTTGTTCGTCAATTGAAAGCGTCCCCCGACGGGAACGGTCGCCCTGTGGTAGAGTCGGCTACAAGCGCAGAGGCAAGCCAGACGATTACTAGTGATTTTATCACCAAAACGAACGCCATGCTTTTCTGGGCATGAGGGCGGTGACGCCCTGGTACATAGCTGAACTTGCGGGTCGTATCTCCCAGAACTGACAGGCTGCCTCCCCGCAAGGGTAAGTTCCGCTACTCGCGGAACTTATATCAACCAGCCTCCCGTTGCAAGCACGGGGAGGGCATAGAGCATGGTCTATGCCTGAATGTCTCGGCCTCCTGCGCTACGGAGTGCAGGTCAACGCGCCAGGGACAAGCCGCCTCGTTTACGGGGCGGTCGTTGACGTCTACGGCCCGCTCCCTTTGGACGCCGTCGTGGACGTGCGGGACTTCGCGCCGGGCGCGGACGGCACGTTCGCCGCGCCGACGGCATTGGATTAGCCTCGCCCGGCGCGCACCCTCTCCCGCATCTCCTCGCCTTCCATGTCGGTGCGGCGGACGGTGTCGCTAACGGTCTCCGTCCGGTCGGTCGCGGTCTTGCCGACGACCACTTCCTCGACCGCGCGGGCCTCCTTAGCAACCACGGGGGCCTCGGCGGTCTCGGTCATCTCGGCGGGGCGCTCGGTCACATAGGTGTAGACCCGCGCGCCGCCGCGCTGCACTTGCCGCTTGCCGACGCTCAGTTCCTCTTCAATGGCTCGGGGGGCCGCCGCGTCCTGCCGGCGCTGCGCCAGGATCAGCGCGTCGCGGCGCGTCGGGAACGGCGCAGGCTCGTCGGCTTCATCGTCTTCCTCCTGCCACTTCTTCAACAGAGCGGGCGTGACGCCTAGTTCTTTCATGTACTCCGTGGTCTCTGCCATCTTTATTCCCCTTCCATAAGCCACTGGGACTGCTCAGGCGTCATCTCAAAGTAGCGAAGCCCCTGGTAGGCCGAATCTATACCCAAATCGCTCATGTGACGGTCACGGTAAAAAGACTCTGCCTGCGGCAGAGCGTGTAAGCCGACCCTCCCCTCCCAACCCGTTTCCCGGCTCAGGAGGATCGCGGCCCTCAGCAGCAGGTCGCCCGCTTTACGATAGCAGGTCGCCCGCTTTACGATAGCGGGGCGCTCGACCGAGGAGGGCCAGGAACTTTCCATAGTTCCACGGGGCGGTCGCAAGACGGTCCACATAAATCAGTGGCAGACCCGCCTGTCCCGCCAGACGGCAGGATTTGTCTGTACGAACCAGCATGAGCGCCTGCATCTCGCCGTCACACTCGATGCCAAAGAAACGGCGATCCTCTGTCGCGTACAAAGGACCCCAGCGCCAGTGTCCGTGTTCGGGCAATTCGCCACTCAGAACCTCGCGCTTCAGGGCCTCCCGTTTCGCATCCGCTGTGTAGGGTCCCCACAGCGCATCTACTGCTTGAAGTTCTTGCTCGGAAACGTCTTCAATCAGAGTCGCCGCGACAGGCCCCCGCGTAGCGCCGTCAATGAGCGGGATTTGTTTTCGGGTCGGCACGTTCTTGATTATACTCGAAAAATCGTCTTTTTTCTGGGAGGGCGTCCACGGGGTTGACAAACAGGCGGGGCAGCGGCTATACTCTTGCCGTTCCCGCCCGGCGGGTTCCACTTTAAAGGAAGGATGCTCGGCCAGATGAAGATGCACTACACAATCTCACCCATCGGATTTGCCACTCGCGCCCGTGGTGTGTCTCGGCTGACCGGCTCCGTCCCGTCTTTCGTCCGCACGACCGCCCCGGCCCATTTCCGGGCCTGCCCGCCGCCTTTCGGGAGGAGTCGCCGCTTCTAAACGACATTTAGACAAGCCGCACATCCTCACTTCTCACCGAAGGCTTCGGGCTTCCCAGACGTTTTAGAGACGTTCCGGCAAGTTCGAGGTCTTTTTTGTGTTTGCGCCGCTTGCGGCCTACGACTGATTCTCGCGACGATTTTCACTGGCGACGATTTTCACTGGTGATGCAGCTAGGAGAACACATGGCGACTGTCCAAGCACTGCCCCCCACGCGGCAAGAACAGAGCGAAGAAGAGGAACTGATCCGGCTGGAAGCCGACTTCGGCCCGGACGGCAGCTTCGGGCAGCGCGCCCTGGTCGTGACCCGCGAGGCCGTCCGCATCGAGGAGCCGGGCGGCGCGCTCGATTTCCAGATGCCCATCGGAGAGATACAGACTGCCCGCAACGAGCCGCTGGTCGGCGGAGGCCGGCTGGAGATCACGGCCAAAAACGGCGACATCGTCCCGGTCGTCACCTACTCCCAGACCGTGGCCGCCCGCTTCAGCGAGGCGGCGCGCGGGATCGAGCAGCTCGCCAAGGGCGAGCCGTTTCAGATCAACCTGAAGGCGGAGCGGACGCGCTGCGCGAACTGCGGGCGGCTGCTGCCCGAAAAGGACGGCATCTGCCCGGCCTGCATCAACCGGTCGAAGACGATGTGGCGCATTGGGGGCTTTTTGGGTCCGTACAAGAGGCAGACGATGGCGCTGGCGGGGCTGTCGGTCCTGACGACCGTGCTCAGTCTGGCTCCGCCACTGATCCAGCGTAATTTAATCAACCGAGTGCTGGCGCCGCCGCCGGGACAGCACGCCCACCCCGCCCTGCTGCTGCCGCTGATGGGCGCGTGGCTGGCGATTCTGTTCGCTGGCGTCGGCGTCAATATCCTGCACGGTCGCACTGTGGCCTTCCTGGGTGCGAGCATCGCCGCCGACCTGCGCGCCCGGCTGTACCGGGCCATCGAGTTCCTGCAACTCAACTACTTCGACAAGAAGCAGGTGGGCGCGATCACCAGCCGCGTGACGCAGGACACGGACCGGGTCTGGGGCTTTTTGACCGAGGGCGTGCCGTACTTCCTCATCAACGGCCTGCTGCTCATCGGCATCGCCGGGTTCCTGCTGTCGGTCAACTGGAAGCTGACCTTGTGCATCCTCGCGCCGGTCCCGGTCGTGGTCGCCATCGGCGTCTTCTTCTGGAAGTCCGTCTCGCAGCTTTTCGTCCGGGTCGGCCAGAAGTGGGCGCGGTTCCACATCCACCTGAACGAGTCCCTGACCGGCATCCGAGTCGTCAAGGCGTTCGCCCAGGAGGACTACGAGAACGCCAAGTTCGCCACGCGCAACGCCGAGCTGCGCGACGCCGGGATTGCGGGCGACACGCGCTGGAACACCATCTTCGGCGTCATGTCGCTGTTCGTCGGGATGGGCAGCCTGATCAACTGGGCCGTCGGCGGCTACCTGGTCTACCGGGGACAGATGAATCTGGGCGACTTCTGGCTGTTCAACGCTTACCTGGCGCTCATCTATGGGCCGCTGCAATGGTTCGCGCAGGTCAACAACTGGTTCAGCCGCGCGATGGCCGGGGCCGAGCGCATCTTCGAGGTGATGGACACCGAGAAGGAGAACTATGGCAGGCCCGATGCCGTGGGCCACGCCATCGGGGGCGAGGTCGCATTTGAAAACGTCCGTTTCGGCTACGACAAATCCAACCCCGTGCTGAAAGGGCTGACGTTCACGGCCAAGCCCGGCGAGATGATCGGCCTGGTCGGCAAAAGCGGCGCGGGCAAGTCCACGACCATCAACCTGCTTTGCCGGTTCTACGAGCCGGACGCCGGGACGCTGAAGATTGACGGCGTGGACTACACCGAAATGAGCCTCCAGGCCATGCGGCGGCAGATCGGCATCGTCTTGCAGGAGCCGTTCCTGTTCAACGGGACGGTCGCCGACAACATCGCCTACGGCAAGCCGGGCGCGTCTTTGGAGGAGATCATGGAGGCCGCCAAGGCCGCCAACGCCCACAACTTCATCCTGGCGAAGCCCGACGGCTACGACACGATGGTGGGCGAGCGCGGGGCGAAGCTCTCCGGCGGCGAGCGCCAGCGCGTTTCCATCGCCCGCGCCATCCTGCACGACCCGCGCATCCTGATCTTGGACGAGGCGACCAGCGCGGTGGATGTCGAAACCGAGAAGCAGATTCAGGAAGCCATCGGGCGCCTGATCAAAGGCCGGACGACCTTCGCCATCGCCCACCGGCTGTCCACGCTCCGAAACGCCGACCGCCTGATCGTCCTGGACGGCGGCAAGATCGCCGAGATGGGCACGCACGCCGAACTGATGGAAAAGAAGGGCGAATTCTTCAAGCTGGTCGAGACGCAGAGCCAAGTGACGCAGATTCTGGGGGCGGTGTAGCCTTGCCTGTGTACGGCTGAAGACGACCAAAGGAAGATAATATGCTGACGTGCTTCAAAGTAGACGGCTTCAAGAACCTGGTCGCGGTGGACTTACGCTTCGGCCCGTTCACCTGCATTGCCGGGGCCAACGGCGTGGGCAAGTCGAATCTGTTTGACGCCATCCGCTTCCTCAGCGCCCTGTCGCGGGTTTCCCTGCTGGAAGCGGCCAAAGAGGTGCGCGGCGGCAGGACGGCGGATGTGCGCGGCCTGTTCCACCGGGTCGGCGACACCTACGCGAGTGAGATGTCGTTCGAGACGGAGATGATCGTGCCCCGGCTTGGCGAAGACGACCTGGGACAAGAGGCCGAAGCCAGCATGACGTTCCTGCGCTACAAGCTGACACTGGGCTACCGGCCCGCCGACGGCGGGCTGGAGATACGCCAGGAGGAGCTGGTTCACATCAACAAGGGCGAGGCCAAACGGCACATCCTGTTCCCGCATAGCCCCGAATGGCGCGACAGCGCCATCGTCGGTCGCCGCACCTCGCCGTTCATCTCGACTCAGGAAAACGGGCCGGGCAGCGAAGTCATATTTCTGCATCAAGATCGGGGCAAGGAAGGGTCGGGCAAGCCGGCCCCGCGCCTCGCGCACTCGCTCCCGCGCACCGTCCTTCAGGCCGCCAACGCCGCCGAGAACCGAACGGCGGTGATCGCGCGCCGGGAGATGCAGTCGTGGCGACTGCTGCAACTGGAGCCGTCGGCCCTGCGTGAGCCGGATGATTTCAACGCGCCCAGCCGATTGAGCGAACATGGATCGCACCTGCCCGCCATGCTGTTCCGTCTCGCACAGAACGCCGAGGCGCGCACCTACGCCGCCGTCGCGAACCGCTTGAGCGAGCTGATCGCCGAGGTGCGCGCGGTGGGCATAGACCGCGACGAAAAGCGGGAACAGTTAACGCTATGGGCGCAGGGGGACGACGGAACGCCCCATGCCGCCCGCTCCCTGTCGGAAGGGACGCTACGGTTTCTGGCCCTCACCCTTCTGGAGCAGGACCCGGATTCGTTGGGGGTGTTGTGCCTGGAAGAGCCGGAAAACGGCATCCACCCGGAGCGCATCCCCGCCATGCTCCGGCTGCTCAAAGACATCGCCGTGGACCCGGACCGGCCGGTGGGAGCGGACAACCCGCTGCGGCAGATCATCATCAACACGCACTCCCCCGCCGTCGTCGGCCAGGTGGACGACGACGATCTGGTCGCCGCCGAACTCCAGGAACAGGTCCGGGGCGGGCAAAGGTTCAAGGGCGTCGTGTTTCGGACGCTGACCGGCACCTGGCGAGCCATGGGGGTCGCGGAGCGCGACTTGATGCCGCGCAGCCGCCTCATGGCCTACCTGAATCCGTTCGAGAAGCAGGAAGACGACCAGGAAACACGGGGGACTTCCAACGGAGTGAACACGGCGCACGCGATACCCAAAAGAAAGCCGCAGCGCGTCATTGACCGCCCCTCCGCATGACGGAAGCATGGCTTCTGATTGAGGAGGCCGCCATCCGCCACGCGGCGGACAACCCGAACGGGCAGGTGGGGCTGACGCTGCCCATGCTCCGGGACTTGGAAAACGTACCCGACCCGAAGCAGCGCCTCAATGAACTCCTGCGCGTCGCCTGTGACCTGCGCGGAAGGCGGCTGGACCAGTTCAAGCGCGACGAGGCCGCGCGACGGGTGCGGGTGGCGGAGTTCGTGCAGGATTTTTCACCGCTCCTGCGTCTTCCCGCCTTTCAGCGACTTCAGGAAGAAACGCAGGCTCTACTCAGGGAGCACGGCTGGCTGTGATACGCGCCGGCCGCGCCGAAAGTCTCACAGGAGACCACACCATGACCACAGAGCACACGGGCCGAGAGGCTCAACACCAACCATTACAAGACCAAACGGGCGATCTCGCCGAGTCGGCCCGCCGCCACCTCGCCTACGAGCGGCTGACCAGGCAGATCGCGGCCAGCGAGAACGCGGCGCGGCTCGTCCTCGCCGCCCTCGCGCGCATTGGGCCGCTTGCAGGCGACGACGCCCCGGAGGAGGATACCCATGAACCCGACGACCGACCTTGACACCCTGCTCCCTCTCGTCGAGCGGCTGGGCGGGACGGACTGGCGGGACTCGGGCGAAGCCTATCAGGTACTGGTCGCGGCGGGCGAGGCGGGCCGGGAGGCCGTCAGGCACGGCCTGGCGCACCCACGCCCGCGCGTCCGGGCGGCCTGCGCCGACTTCTACGACCATCTGGGGCGCGAGGAGGACGTTCCCGTGCTTTGCGAACTCTTGGACGATCCCGTGCCGTCCGTGCGGCGTCAGGCCGTCCATTCGCTCGCCTGCCAGCGCTGCAAGCCTGCGCCGCTCCAGGCTGATTTGGTCGAGACGCTGATCGGCCTGGCGCTGGACGACCCGACGCCGCGCGTCCGCCGCGAGGCCGTCTACGGGCTGGGCAGCCGCGCCCCCGACCCGCGCATCATCGCCGCCCTGGAACGGCTCTTGGAGACCGAGGCCAACGCCAAAGTCTTGCGCGAGGCGCGGGGCGCGCTGGCGCGGCAGAGTCCGACCTACCGGCAGGCGGCCATCGAGGCCGCGCGGGCGCGGCAGAGGCCGGGCGGCTGACTTCCGCCATACGCAAGGGAGCGTTCATGTCTATCGTTGAAGAAGCCGTCACGCAAAGAAGCATGATCACTGAAATCCCGCCCGCGCCGCCCGTCGGCTCACTCTGGCGGAACCACGCCTATTGGCGTCTCTGGACCGGGCAGGCGGCGTCGTCCATCGGCTCGCAGGTGTCGGGGCTGGCCCTGCCGCTGCTGATTCTCGCCCTGACGCACTCGCCCGCAAAAGCGGGGCTGCTGGCGGCCCTCCGGGGGGTGCCCTACTTCCTGCTCGTCCTGCCCGCCGGGGCCCTGGTGGACCGCTGGGACCCGCGCCGGGTGATGATCGCCTGCGACACGGGCCGGGCGCTGGCCCTGGGGAGCATCCCGCTGGCCATCGCCCTGGGCCACCTGCACCTGTGGCAGCTCTTCGCCGTCACGTTCGTGGAAGGGACGCTGTTCGTGTTCTTCAACCAGGCCGATTCAAACTGCCTGGTGCGGGTCGTCTCCAAGGAGCATCTAGGGGCGGCGGCGGCGCAGAACGAAGCCGTTTACGGCGTTTCGGGGCTGATTGGGCCGTCTCTCGGCGACCTGCTGTACGGCCTGGGCCGGGGCGTCCCGTTCCTGACCGATGCCGTTTCCTATGCCCTGTCGGTCGCCGCGCTGCTGACGCTCAAGACGGATGTCCGCCCCGCGCCCCGACCGGACGGGCACGTTCCCAATTTAGGCGCGGAGATCAAGGAGGGCCTGCGCTGGCTCTACGCCCACCGGGTCATCCGCTTCGTCGCGCTTCTGACCGGGGTGATGCTGGCCTCCAGCGCGGGCTACGCGCTCCTGCTGATCGTGCTGGCGCAGCGGTTCGGGGCGGGACCGCAGGCCATCGGCTTCCTGCTGGCGACGGGGGGCGCGGGCGGCCTCGCGGGGTCACTGCTGGCGATCCCCTTGCAGAAGCGGTTCCGGGTCGGGCCGCTGCTGATCGGCGCGGCCTGGGTCTGGGCCGCGACCTGGCCGCTGTATGCGCTGGCGCCCAGCCTGGTCTGGCTGGGCGCAATTAACATCATCAACTTTCTCATCGTGCCGATCTACCTGGGCACGCAGTATGCGTACCGGCTGGGGCAGATCCCGGACGAGTTGCAGGGGCGCGTCAACAGCGTCTTCCGGCTGATCGCCTTCGGCAGCATCCCGGTCGGGCTGGCCCTGACCGGCTGGCTGCTGCAAAAGTTCGGCCCGGTCCCGACCGTGCTGATCACGTTCGCGCCGCAGATGCTGCTGTGCCTGGCGGCGACGTTTTACCGCCCATTGCGGGAGGCGGGGAAGTCCCAGGGCTGAACCCCTGGGCTTCAAAAAAGCAAATCCCCGCCTTCGCGGGCATGAGAACAGTCATTGAAGCAACGTCCTCGCCCGCGAAGGCGGGGGATTGCACTTCTAAAGCATGGGGGTTTAGCCCCGTGGGGACCGACCACGCCATGACAGACATCGAAATCCGCCCGTGGCGACCGGAAGACCGTCCGGCTATCGTCGCGTTCCAGAACGCACGCCGCCCGCCCCATTTGCAGGAGACCGTCGCCGAGTGGGAGCGGAGGGACGCGCTCCGGCCCGCTGGGGAAGTGTTCCTGCGCCTGTGTGTGGGTGATCCGGCCATCGCCTACCTGGCCGCTGGGGACCGGGGCACGTCCGCCTGGCGCATGGAGGGCGTCTGCGGGCTGGGGCTGTGGGTGGCGCGGGAGCGCCGGGGCATCGGGGCGGCGCTTTACGAGAAGGCGCTGGAGTTCGCCCGCGCACGCGGGCTGAACCGGCTCACGACCTATGTCCGCCTGTTCGAGCCGGACGAGCCGGCCGTGCGCTTCTTGGAAAAGCGCGGCTTCGTTGAGGTGGACCGCGATGTGCCCGTCAAACTGGACCTGACGATGTTCGACCCCGCGCAGTTCACGTCCCCCGCCCCGGACGGCGTTCGCTTCCTGTCCTACGCCGAAGCGGGCGACACGGAAGCCAACCGACGCAGGCTGTACGCGCTGACCCATGCCCTTGAGCGCGACATCCCGACCAATGATGTCCTCCCGGAAAGCCCGCCGTTCGAGGAATTCTCCAAAGATTTTGATAGGCCGGAATGGGATTCAAACGCGCTGGCCTTGGCCGAAACTGCGGCGGGCGAATGGGTCGGCCTGACCCAACTCGGCTTTCAGGAGAACACGAATATCGCTTGGACCTTTCTCACCGGCGTCCTGCCGGACTATCGGGGAAAAGGCATCGCGCTGGCCCTGAAGCTGCGGGCCATCCAAGCCGCCCTTCGGCGCGGCTGCCCGCTCATCACGACCGAGAACCACGAGGACAACGCGCCGATGCGCGCCATCAACAAGAAGCTGGGGTTCGTCCCCGACGCCCCCGGCATCAGCTACAGCAAGGACTTATAGACCCACCTCCCCCGCTGCGCGGGTACTCCTCCCAGGGCTTTATTGGGGTGAAGCGGGAGGAGAAAGAGGTAGATGACCCGAGCCCTCCCCACCCTCCCGCTTCACCCCAATAAAGCCCTGGGAGGGTCGGCGCGCAGCGCCGGGGTGGGTTCCCAAAGGAGATCACCGATGACCGCATTTGAGACGCGCCCGTTCCGCCCCGAAGACCGCGAAGCCATCACCGCCATCGGCAACCGCGACCGGCCCCCCCACCGGCAGAATACCGCCGCCGCTTGGGAGCGGCAGGACGAGCGGCGCAAGGCCGAGATGGTGGACTTGCGGCTGGTCGTCCCCGACCCGGAAACGGATCAGGCCATCGCCTTTTTAGACGCCAGCGACCTGAACACGACCGGCTTCAAGATGAAAGACGTCTGCGACTTCGGCCTCGTCGTCAGCCATGAGTACCGGAAACAGGGAATCGGCGGGATGCTCTACGCGAGGGCTTTGGACTTCGCCCGCGAGCGCGGCGCGAAGCGCATGGTGACCGCCTTCCGCGAGTGGACCCCGCAGGAGCCGGCCATCGCCTTCTTGCAGGCGCGCGGCTTCGCCGAGCAGGAGCGCGAAACGCCCTCGTTCCTGGACCTGACGACCTGGGACGCCGCCCCCTATGCCGCCTCGCTCGCCCAAGCCGATGCCTACGGCGCGCGGCTGCTGTCTTACGCCGAGGCGGACGATTCGGAGGAGAACCGGCGCCGGCTGTACGAGCTGGACCGAACGCTTATCTACGACATCCCGCGCCGCGACGAGCAGCCGTTCACGTTTGAGCCGTATGAGGACTGGGTCAAGTTCGTCATCGAGCGCCCCGAGTGGCGTCCCGACCTGCACCTGCTGGCCGCCAAGAATGGCGAGTGGGTCGGCAAGTGCCAGGTCGTCCCCAAATTGGAGTTCCCGCACGTCGGGATGCAGTGGCTGACCGGCGTTTTGAAGGCCCACCGGGGCCACGGTCTCGCCACGGCGCTGAAGGCCCGCGCCTACGAGCTGGCGCGGGAGGCGGGCGTGACGACGGTGACGACCGAGAACCACGAGGACAACGCCCCGATGCTCGCCATCAACCGCAAGTTCGGCTTCCAGCCCGAGCCGACGATGGTGAGCTACAACAAGGTGCTGGACGCCGAATCGTAGCTAGGCGCGGCCCTGAGCCATGAGGAGACATACCCATGCTAAATCAGTACATCAACCCGGATACGCTCTTTCCGAGTGTGCAGTACGGCTTTTCTCAGGTCGTGGTGACGACCGGAACGAAAACGATCTACGTTTCCGGTCAGACGGCGTGGGGTGCCCAGCAGAAAATCAGCGGCGCGGGGGACCTGGCGCATCAAACGAGGCAGGCGCTCCGCAACGTCGAGACGGCCCTCGCCTCCGCCGGGACGGCTCTGACCGATGTGGTCGCGCTGCGCCTTTACATCGTCAACTACCAGCCCGCTCAGGCGGAAGCAATCAGCGCGGCCCTCCGGGACTTTTTCCCCGCTCAGAGCCGCCCGTGCAGCACTTGGGTTGGGGTTTCCTCACTGGCCTCACCCGATTTCCTGATTGAGATCGAGGCGACGGCAGTAGTGGAATAGCAGAACCGAGCGGCAGAACCGAGCGGCAGAACCGAGCGGCAGAACCGAACGAAGGAGAAGCGACCACGAACGATTGGCAAGACCGTATCAGCATCAATCCGAAGATTTGTCACGGAAGGGCCTGCATCCGGGGGACCCTCATCCCCGTCTCGGTCGTGCGGGACAACATCGCGGCGGGGCTGGGCAGGGATGAGATCATCCAGAGCTATCCCTCGCTGACGGCGGACGACATTCAGGCCGCGCTTGCCTACGCGGCGGAACTTGCCCGGACGGAATGAGTTGCGCCACGGATTAAAATCCGAGGCTGAAAAAAGCCCAGCGTCCCGGGGACGCACAGAAAAGTGCGGCCTCGCCCGATGATTTCCGGCCCTGCGGCGTTCGGCTGTACTTATTCCGTCCCCTGGACTGCACTGGCAGACCTGGAAGGCGGTGGGCACTTCCTAGCCTCGGATTTTGATCCGTGGCGTGGCTGCGTAATATCAAGGACTCGCTTTTGGCGCTCGTCCGGCGCTTCCTGCCCCTGCTCTCCACAGAGCCGCTGAATGGGAGCATCTGGATTGTGGAGCCGGACCGTATCCGCATCCGTCAGGGCAGTGTATCACCATGAGACACACCAACCGAAAATCCGCGCCGCAGGTCGTCGGCGGCCAGGTGCAGAAGAAAAACAACTGCGCCTGGACACCCACCTACTATGACACGCCCCAGCCCGCCCCGCTCATTGACCGCCAGCGGCCCGGCAAGGGCTACCGGCACCTCTTGATGCAACGCGACATCGAGACGTTCATCGGCCTGCTGCCCGAGTGGGCCGAACTGTCGCGCGGGCTGAACGCCATCGTGCTGGCTCCGGGCCACTACACGACAAACGGCTGGCACACGCCGGGCGTCGTCGCCGTCTGCGCCTGGGAGGCGGACCTATGGGTGGACTACAGCGTGGGCCACTACGAAGACCACGAGCCCATCTTTGACCGCTTAGGCGTTCCAAGTCACCCGATCCAGGACGGCGTGATGTGCGAGTTCAGCGAGGCGCAGGCGCGGGCCTACCAACTGCTCCACATCCTGCTGCATGAACTCGGCCACCACCACGACCGGATGACGACCAGATCCAAAGTCCGCGCCAGCCGGGGCGAGCCGTATGCCGAGGCGTATGCGCTGCGCCATGAGGCGGTAATCTGGGAGCGCTACCAGGAAGCGTTCGGGGTATTAGGAGGCGACTATGCCGACCATAAAGCCGCCGAATAAGACATCACCGGACACGCGCCGCCGCATCGCCGGGCATATCGTGAACCTGGGCAGCGCCGACGACAAGACGGCCCAGGCTGCCGAGCGGCGTTTAATCCACTTCGGCCCGAAGGCCGTGGATGCGCTCCTGGTCGCCGCCTCCGACCCGCGCCCGCAGGTGCGCTGCCGGGCGGTCTGGGCTTTGGGGAAGAGCGGGGCGGCCAGGGCGTTCCCAGTGATCTGCGCCTTGACGGAGGATGAAGACGAGGCCGTCCGCTACGATGCGACGCTGGCGCTGGGGGAACTGGGGGACCCGCGCGCTGTTCCGTTCCTGGAAGAACTGGCGCAGCGAATCGCGCGCGAAGACAACCGCCTGGGAGCGGCTCTGTCGGCGCTGGACAAACTGGCTAAGGGCGAGCCGGATTGGACACGCTTTATCGCCTGCGCGTGGTACGAGGAACTTGCGGACACCCGCGCAGACATTTACACGCTGGAAGACGGCGAGCCGATAGACGCGGCGCGCGCCGCTTAGAACCGACGGATTTTGTGGGGCAGGCACGGGGGCCTGCCCCTACATGTCTGGGCGCGTCGGCGTAGGGGCGGCCCCCCGTGGCCGCCCTTCCCATTCCGTGGCCGCCCTTTTGGACTGCCTTTAGGCTTTGAGAGCGGCCGCCACGGCGTCCGCCAGGGTGACGGTCGGGCGCCCGATCAGCCGGTGGAGGTCGCCGGAGGAGTCGTCCAGCGCGCCCCCCGCTGCCCCCAGGTCCGCGTCCACGAGGAGTTCCGCCAGCGCGGCGGGCAGACCGAAGCCGACCAGCGCGGCCTGGTACTCCTGCGGCGACAGGTTGTGGTACGCCACCGGCTTTCCGGCCTGCCGGGAGACTTCCGCCGCCAGCTCGGACAGCGTGTATGGGGCGTCTCCCGCCAGCTCGTAGACCATGTTCTCGTGGCCTGGACCCGTCAGGACGGCGACTGCCGCCGACGCGTAGTCCGAGCGCGCCGCCGAGGCGAAGCGGCCTTCGCCCGCCGTGCCGAGGATGGCCCCGTGCTGCACGGCGGGGCCGAGCGCCTCGGTCTGGTTCTCAAAGTACCACCCATCGCGCAGGAAGGCGAAGGCCAGCCCCGAAGCCCGGATGTTCTCCTCCGTCGCCTTGTGTTCGCGGGCGAGCGCCAGGGGCGAGGTGTCCGCCCGCAGAATGCTCGTATACGCCAGCAGCCCCACCCCGGCGTCCGTGGCGGCGTCAATGACGGCCTGGTGCTGGGCCAGGCGCGGGCCGCCGAGTTCGTTGGACGAGATGAGCAGCGCCTTGTCGGCCCCGGCGAGGGCCGAGCGGAGCGTGTCCGGCTGCGAGTAGTCGGCGCGGCGCACCCCGACTCCCAGCGCGGCGAGGTCGGCGGCCTTTTGGGGGGCCCGCACGGCGGCGACGATCTCCGGCGCTGGGACTTTTTCCAGCAGCCCGTGGATGACGAGACGGCCCAGTTTGCCTGTGGCCCCGGTGACGACGATCATGGTGTTTCCTCCATAGTCAAAAATGGTTCTATTCGGGAAGTTGGTAACTTCCGGTAACTATGGTACACTCTAGCGAGAACGCCGTCAAGACGGCACTTTTTTGTGGCAAGGTTACTCGAAAGTAACCTGGGGAGGATTTCCAATTGGAAACGATCAACAAGAACCGAAAAATCGTCTCGGCGCTCGGCGTCAAGGCCGCCTGCCTCACGCCGCCCGGCGATGAATCACACGCGGGCGCCGAGGGCTGCCCCCTGCGGGACGTTTTGGATCGGGTCGGGGCGAAGTGGAGCGTCCTCGTTGTCGTTCTGCTCAAGGATGGCCGGCTGCGCTTCAGCGACCTGCGCCGCTCCATCGAGGGCATCTCGCAGCGGATGCTGACGCAGACGCTGCGGCAGCTCGAACGCGACGGCCTGGTGGACCGGACGGTGTACCCGTCCGTCCCCGTGCGCGTCGAGTACGAGCTGACCGCCCTGGGCCGGACATTGATCGGGCCGCTGGAAACGCTCGCGCAGTGGGCGGAGGGCCACCGGGGCGCGATCCTGTCCGCCCGCGCCGCCTATGACAGCCGGGGCGACGTCTAGCCGCCCACGCCACATCCGACAGGGACAAAACAGGAGACACGCCCATGCCCGAAGTTGAACCACCCGATCCCAAATCGCTGCACCTGTTCTACCAGCCCAAAGACCGGCTGCGGCTGACGGTGGGGGACGAGAAATCGTACCACACCGTCAAGCCCGCCTGGGCCGCGCCGCTCTCCCGGCCCGGCCAGTACCTCGCCCTGCTCGACGGCAAGGGCAGCGAGATCATTACCCTGCCCGACCCCGGCGTCCTGCCGCCCGCCTCGCTGGAAGCCGCCCAGGAAGAGCTGCGGCGGCGGTATCTGACCGCGACCGTCCGCGCCATCGCCCACGCCAAGCAGGAGTTCGGGGCGACCTATTGGAGCGTCCAGACCGACCGGGGCGACCGGGACTTCGTGACCCAAAACCTCCAAGAGAACGCCGTCTGGCTCTCGCCGACGCACCTGCTGCTGCTGGACGTGGACGGCAACCGCTTCGAGATCACGGACACGCAGGCATTGGACCCAGTCTCGCAGCGCTATGTGACGACCATCTTATGAGAGTCTTATGAGAGACCTATGAGCTATCAAGGCAAGCCGGGCCGCGTCATCGTCCTGAACGGGCCGTCGAGTTCCGGCAAGAGCACGTTCTGCAAGGCGCTCCAGACCCTGATGTGGGAAGCGGGCGAATACTGGTGGCACGTCCAGATGGACGCTTTCGCGGCCATGCTGCCGGTGCGCCCCACCCCGGACGGGCCGACGATTGACCCCATGGATGTGGGCCGGTTCCTGTCCGGCTGGTACGGGTGCATCCGCGCCCTGGCCCTGGCAGGCAACGACGTCATCGCCGAGGCGGGCTTTCTCGAAATGGACTGGCTGCTCGAACAGATCGAGGCTTTGGACGGCATCGAGGCGCTGTATGTCGGCGTGTTCTGCCCCCTGGAGGAAGTGGAGCGGCGCGAGATCGCGCGCGGCGACCGCCGGATCGGCTACTCGCGCGCGCAGTATGACCGCGTCCACCTTCACGGCCCGTATGATGTGGAGGTGGACACATCCGTGCTCGGCCCGGAAGCCGTTGCGGAGAAGATCAAAGCCGCGCTGGCCGCGCCGCCGGTCCCGTCCGCATTTGCGCGGATTTGGGCGGGGCATCAGGCAGAGGCCCGGCGTTGAAAGGCGCCGGCACTGGCCTAGCCGGTCTACTGTGGAGTGGAAGCGCCTCCGGCACTGGGATAAGGGCGCGATGACTAGGAAGGGCGCGATGAATCGCGCCCCTACGCTATCCTCCTCAGTCGCGGAGCGACTTTCACTCTTGGGTAGACCGGCTAGGCCAGTGCCGGCGCCTTTCCCGCCCCGCACTTTCGCGAGGCTTGCCTCCTGCCGCGCCTTTGGGGTACACTGAGGGCGCTTTTCAGCGACAACGCGATTCACCCCAGCTTCAGCGACGAACGGGGACAGAAACGAGAGACAACACAGCCACCATGAGCCACCGCACTTACAACTTCAGCGCCGGGCCGGCGATCCTGCCCGAACCCGTCTTGGAAGAGGCCGCCCAGGGCGTCCGCGAGATCAACGAGTCGGGGATGTCCATCCTGGAAGTCAGCCACCGGGGCAAGGACTACGAGGCCATCCACGCCGACGCCGAGGCCCGCCTGCTGCGCGTCCTGGGCCTGGACCCCGCCGAGTACGCCGCCCTGTTCATGCAGGGCGGCGCGAGCCAGCAGTTCGCCCAGGTCCCCCAGAACTTCCTCCGCCCCGGCCTGACCGCCGATTACGTCGTGTCCGGCGACTGGGGCGCGAAGGCGCTCAAGGAAGCCAAGTTTTACGGCGACGCCCGCGAGGCGGCGACCTCCAAAGGGGAAGGTTATTCGGAGATTCCCCGGACGTTCACCCGGACGCCCGGCGCGCGCTACGTCCACATCACCACCAACAACACCATCGAGGGCACGGAATACTTCGGCCTGCCCGACGTGGGCGATACGCCGCTCGTCGCCGACATGTCCTCCGACTACCTCGCCCTGGAGCGCGACTATGCGAAGTTCGCCCTGATGTACGGCGGCGCGCAGAAGAACGTCGGCCCCGCCGGCGTCACCCTCGTCATCGCCCGCAAGTCGTTCCTGGCCGAAGCCAACCCCGACCTGCCCAAGATTTATTCCTACGGCACGTTCCTGGAAAGCCGCTCGCTGTACAACACGCCGCCGACCTTCGCCGTCTACGTCGTCGGCCTAGTACTGAAGTGGATCGAGGGCGAGGGCGGCCTGAAAGCAATCGAGGCGCGCAACCGCCGCAAGGCCGCCCTCCTCTATAACACCCTGGACCTTTGGACGCCGTTCTACCAGCCCACGGTGACGAACCACGCCGACCGCTCGCTGATGAACGTGACCTGGCGGCTGCGCGACGAATCTTTGGAGCCTGACCTGCTGGCCGAGTTCAAGAAGGCGGGCATGACCAACCTGAAAGGCCACCGCAGCGTCGGCGGCTTCCGCGCCTCGATCTACAACGCCTTCCCCGAAGCCGGCGTCCGGGCGCTGGCCGATCTGCTGAAGAGCTTCGCGGAGCGGAAGGGGTAGGCAGCCCGATGTCCACCGTCACCATCGAACTACCGGAGTCGATTCACGACACCCTGCGAGCAGAGGGGCAGGAACTCTCGCGGCTGATGCTGGAATCGCTGGCCGTCGAGGGCTACCGGCGGGCGGCCCTTTCAGGCGGTCAGGTCGGCGAGATGCTGGGGCTGGATTACTGGCAAACGCGGGCGTTCCTGACGGCACATAGAGTCTATCCGCAGTATGATGTGGAGGATTTTGAGCAGGACTTGGCGACTCTGACGCTTCTCAGGCAGAAGCAAACGTGATCGTCGTCTCCGACACCAGCCCGTTCAACTACCTGCTTCTGCTGGAGGCCGTGGAAGTGCTGCCCCGGCTATACGGCTCCGTCATCATGCCGGAGGCCGTCCGGCAGGAGATGCTTCACCCTGGGGCGCCGGAAGTCGTCCGGGTGTGGGCGGCGCAACTGCCCTCTTGGATCATTATCCGCCGGCCGCAGGTGCTTCTGCCGCTTGCGCTGGATTCGGGCGAACGCGCGGCGATCTCCCTGGCCATGGAGGCCGGCGCCGGCCTCGTCCTGATGGACGAGCGCAAGGGGCGTCAGGAGGCGCAGGCACGGAACCTGAAAACCATCGGGACGCTTGGCATTCTCGTCAACGCGGCGGGAGCCGGTCTGCTTGATCTGGCCGATGCCTTGGCGAAGTTACAGCAGACAGACTTTTACGTCTCCGAGAAATTGATCAAAACCGTGCTCGCCGCCCAAGCGTCAGAGTAGCGTATTCAGACAAACAAGGGAGTTTACTTCATGCCGAAGGTACTGGTCGCGGACCCCATCGCCCCCGAGGGCATCGAGATACTGAAGACGGTCGCCGAGGTGGACGTGAGGACCGGCCTGCCGAAAGAGGAACTGGCGGCCATCATCGGGGATTATGACGCCCTGGCCGTTCGCTCCGAGACCAAAGTCACGGCGGACATCATCGCGAAGGCGAACAAGCTCAAGATCATCGGGCGCGCGGGCGTCGGCGTGGACAACATTGACGTGGAGGCGGCGACCAATCGGGGGATTCTGGTCGTCAACAGCCCCGAAGGCAACACGCTGGCCGCCGCCGAGCTGACCGTCGCCATGCTGCTGGCCCTGGCCCGGAACATCGCGCCCGCCGACCAGGCGCTGCGCGGGGGCAAGTGGGACCGCAAGAAGTACATGGGGTCCGAGGTCTACGGCAAGACGCTGGGCGTCGTCGGCCTGGGCAAGATCGGCCGCGAGGTGGTCAGCCGCTTGCAGGCGTTCGGCATGAGCGTCCTGGGCTATGACCCTTATTTAAAGCCGGAACAGGCCGAGTCGCTGGGCATCAAATTGGTGGATTTGGACACGCTCTACCGAGAGTCGGACTACATCACGGTCCACACGCCCAAGACCAAAGAAACGACCGGCATGATCAATCGGGAAAAGCTGGCCCTGATGAAGCCGACCGTGCGGCTGATCAACTGCGCGCGCGGCGGCATCATTGACGAGGCCGCGCTGGCCGAGGCCGCCAAGGCGGGCCAAATCGCCGGGGCGGCCGTGGACGTCTTCACCGTCGAGCCGGCCGCGGCGGACAACCCCCTGCTGGGCGTCCCGAACATCCTCACGACGCCGCATCTGGGGGCCAGCACCGAGGAAGCGCAGGTCAACGTCGCCCTGGACATCGCCGAGCAGATCGTCGAGGTGCTGAACGGCAAGCCGGCCCGCGCCGCCGTCAACATGCCGTCCGTGTCCGCCGACATGCTGGGCCGCTTGCAGCCGTACCTGACGCTGGCTGAGAAGATCGGCAGCCTTCACGCCCAGCTCACGTCCAGCCCCATCAGCGAGGTCGAAGTGGTCTACGCGGGGGACTTCGAGAGCCTGCCGACCGTGCATCTGACGCGGGCCGTGCTGAAGGGCCTGCTCGATCCCATCGTCCCTGAAAGCGTCAACTACGTCAACGCCCCCGCCCTGGCCGCTGCGCGCGGCATCAAGATCACCGAAAGCCGGACGGGCGCGTCGGGCGAGGGCGGTGGGTGCGTCCTCTCCGTCCGCAAGCGCGGCGGCACCCAGGACCGCGAGATCTGCGGGACGGTCTTCAGCCGCGACAACATCCGCATCCTCTATATTGACGGCTACCGCGTGGACATCCGGCCTTCCGGCCCGATGCTCGTCACCCAGCACACCGACCGCCCCGGCGTCATCGGCAAAGTGGGGACGCTGCTCGGCGAGGCGGGCATCAACATCGCCGGAATGCATGTCGGCCGCGAGAGCGAGGGCCAGGGCGCGCTGATGGTGCTGAAGCTGGACACGCCCACGTCCGAGGGCCTGCTGGAGCAGATCCGGCAGATTGACGGCATGGAGACGGTCCAGCTGGTGCAGTTGTAGGGGCGCGATTCATCGCGCCCTCTTTTCTGGACGTTCCCTCTGGGGCCTTACGTCCTCAGTTCGGCCACATCCCTAGTTCCATTTCGGCCACAATTTCGGGCATCCGCGCCACCCAAGAGGGCGCGATGAATCGCGCCCCTACACGGGGCTATCAAGGAGAAACCATGACAGTCCGCAAGTCTGCAAATCTCTGGGCGCTCGGCGCGCTCACCACGACCTTCGCTCTCTTCGGAGGCACGGCCCATGCCGATGTGCCCGGCCCGGCCCTGCCCATCCTCGGCGGGCCGAACGCGCTCACGGTGGGCGCCTTCATCCCCTCCAGCGGGGCGGCCAAGTCGGCGGGCGGCAACACGCAGCTCGACGTCGAGTTCCACTACGGCCTGCCCATCCCGAACCCGACGCCCCTGCGCGTCGTGCTCGGCGTCGGCGTCGAAACCGGCTCCAAGTCCGGCAGCCACTCCACGGTCGTCCCGGTCACGGCGGGCGCGCAGATCGGCTTGGGGGCGGGCGTTTATGCCGGCGCGGGCGTCGGCTACTACTTCCTGAACCAGCACCGGAACGGCAACGCGCTGGATCAGCTCGGCACCTCCACCCGCGTCGGCGGCTACGGCGAACTCGGCTACAACCTGCCCGGCGGCCTGCTGACCCTGAGCGCCAAGTATCAAGCCGTCCAGCGCGCCGACGGCGTCATCGTCTCGGCGGGGCTGCATTTTTAGCATTTTTAGTGCTGAGACCGGCACTGGAAGTGCCGGCCTACTCGGGAGTGGAAGTCGCTCCGCGACTCAGGAACGGCAATCGTAGCCTGATCCTCAGTGCCGGAGGCACTTTCACTCTTCAGTGCCGGAGGCACTTTCACTTTGAGTAGGTCGGCACTTCCAGTGCCGGGTCCGACACAAAACGGCCCGCCTCCAGACGCTTTTCGGACGTTCGGAGGCGGGCCGTTCGGATTGACGAGAGGGCTTGTCGGCTAGTTCGCGACTTCCTGTTCCTGGCGGATGTCCACGTTCTCGCCGTCCAGCCAGAAGTGCTTGAAGGGGCTGCGGTCCAGGGTCATGGTGCGCAGGTCCACATGCTCCTGCAAGCCGAGCAGCGACCGGAATTCCAGGGCGCTGTCGCCGTCGGAGAAGCAGGCAAGGTAGTCGGTGCCCTCTTGCAGCAGGCAGATGTACTCGCCCGATTCCAGGTGCTGGAGCGCGAAGATGCGCTGGTTGATGTCTATTTCCGTAGAGGATTTCATGGTTTATACCTTCTAGGTCTCTGCCAGACGTGCGCAGAAGGGTTTTATTCAGAGAGGGCGACTCAACGCGCCCGCATGTTCTACCACTTTGTTTTACCCGGCGGTTCCCGGCTTGAACCACGCCGGCTCCGCGCAAGGTTAACGCGAGGTTACTATCACTGCTACTCTCGCTCCGTTACTCTCGCTCCGTTTGACAGCGGCCCGGCCTTTGTGCTATACTGGCGTGTGCAGCCAACATCCACCCCCCCGCCCGCCTTCCCGACCGCGTCCGTGTACGTCTTCGACCTGGACGGCGTCATGTTCCTGGGCGAGACGGCCATTCCCTACGCCGCCGAGGCCGTCGGCCGCCTGTGGGCCGCGCGGAAAAACATTTTCTTCCTGACGAACAACTCCGGCCGGACGCGCGCCGAGCACTGTGCGAAACTGGCCCGCGTCAACGGGCTGGAAGTCTCCCCGTCCGCCGTCTTCACGTCCGCCTACGCCACCGCCCTGTACCTCAAACACCGGGGCGGGGCGGGCCGCTCGGCGTTCGTCGTCGGCGAGCCGGGCCTGGCCGCCGAGCTGCGCGAATCGGGCGGGCTGGTCCCCATCACCCAGGCCGACTCGGTGGACTACCACGACGTGGACTATGTGGTGGTCGGAATTGACCGGCAGTTCACCTATGACAAGCTGCGCTTCGCCCACGCCGCCATCACGCGCGGGCACGCGCAGTTCATCGCCACCAACCGGGACGCGACGTTCCCGATGGAGGACGGCGAGATCCCCGGCGGCGGCTCAATCGTCGCCTCGCTGGCGGCTGCGACGGGCCGCGAGCCGGTCAACATCGGCAAGCCCGAGCCGCATGGCTACGAGGCCGTCCTAGAGACCGCCGGGGTGACCGCGTCCGAGAGCGTGATGATCGGCGACCGGCTGGACACGGACATCGCCGTGGGCCGCCGGGCGGGCGCGCACACGGTCCTGGTCCTGACTGGCGTGACCAGCCCGGAGCAGGCCCAGGCCGCGCCGCCGGAATGGCGTCCTGAGCGCATTATCGGCGATTTGCGGGAGTTAGGATAGGGTTCTGCGAGGCGAGTCGCGCTCGGAGGCTGTCCAGCAGGGCGGGGGGCGCAGGCTTGCCGCCGAAAACGACCCCCAGCGGGACGTGCGGCTTGGCGAGGCCGTGGAAGTCCGAGCCGCCCGTCACCAGCAGGCCCAGCCGGGCGGCCAGAAACAGAAAGCGGTCCGTGTCTTCGAGAGTGTGCTGCGAGTAGTAGGCTTCGATACCGTCGAGACCCGCGTCTTGAGCCAGGCTCGCCACCCGGTCCGCCAGGGCGGGGGCATCGAGCAGGACCAGGCCGGGGTGGGCCATGACGGCGACGCCGCCCGCGCCGTGCAGCAGGGCGATGGCGTCGCGGGGCGTCAGGACCTCTTTGGGCAGGTACAGCGGCTTGCCCGTCGAAAGGTATCGGTCGAACGCCTCGGCGACGGACGCCACGACGCCGTGTTTCATCAGCGCCCGCGCGAAGTGGGGCCGGGCGATCACTTCGGCGTCCTCGCCGGCTTCCGCCCGGACATCGTCCATCGTGACGGGCAGGCCCAGCGCGGCCATCCTGTCGCCCATCCGGGCGTTGCGCGCCGCCCGGCTCCGGCGCAGATCGGCCAGCGTCCTGCCCAGCGCCTCATTTTCGAGGTCAAAGCCGTAGCCGAGCAGGTGAAAGCGTCCCCTCTCGTCCTCGACGGACAGCTCGACGCCGGGGACGAGGTCCAGGCCGACGCGGCCCGCTGCCGATTGCGCCTCCGCCAGCCCGCCCAGCGTGTCGTGGTCGGTGACGGCCAGCGCGGCCAGCCCCAGCCGATGCGCCTTTTCCACCAGTTCGGCGGGCGAGAGGCTGCCGTCCGAAGCCGTCGTGTGCGCGTGCAGGTCAATCCCCTTGCCAATCCCCGGTTCCGTCCGTGGCGACGTGTTCATGCCGCCATTATAGCCGCTGAGGGGCGTGAAGTCAAGAAGGGAGGGGGTAGGGAGCGCCGACGAAAATGCGAAAGCCCCGGCACTGGACATGCCGGTCTGCCATGAGTGGAAGTCGCTCCGCGACTGAGGGCAATCGCATATAGATGACAGACAGAGGGCAACCACGGAGAGGAAGGAGGGCAGCCACGGAGGGTTGCCCCTACCAATCACCATCAATGTATCAATCACCATCAATCACCATCAATCACGGGGCGCGTAGGGGCAGGCCCCCGTGCCTGCCCTATCTCCTCCTGCCCTTTCTCCCTCTCCCCGTGCCTGCCCTTCCTAATGCAATCGCCCTGCTCCGCGACTGAGGAGGGCGCGATGAAGATGAGGGCGCGATGAATCGCGCCCTTTCCAATCATCACGCCCTCTTAATCTATAGCCCCGCAAGCATTTTATGAAGGAGAGACCCATCCGTGTAGCCCCAGCCTTCAGGCCGGGACAGGATTACGACAGCCGCCCCACGACTTCCTCCCAGCGGGCAGTGTCGAAGCGGAGCTGCCAGGCGAACGGCCTGCCCTTGCGGTCGTAATAGACGGCCATGGCGGACTTTGCCAGGTGGCGCGGCTCGGTCGCCAGCAGCTCGCCCGCCAGGGCGGCATCCCGCACATAGGCGACCGCGTGCTTGCCGCTCATGCGCCACGCCCGGCCCCCGGCCCCGGTGAAGTAGGTCGCGGGCGGTTCGGCGACGACGCGGACCGGCGCGGGCGGCGCGGGAACGGCACGCACGGGGATCGTCTTGGCGGCCTTCGCCGGTGCGGGTTTCCGAGGGGCGGCGGCTTGGACGGGCGCGACCGCCGCTTTGACGGCCGTGGGGCGCGGGGCGCGTTTAGGGGGCACGGGGAAAAGGTCCAGGGCGGGCGTCTCGGCAGCGGGCATCTTGACGGGCGGCGTCTTTCTCATGGGCGGTGTCCTCGGAAGCGGTTCGGTCGTTTCGTTTTCGCAGTTTCGTGTTCGTTTTCGCAGTTTTGGGCGTCCGCAGCAGCGCGGGCAGGTCGGCGGCGGGGTAGGCCAGCCAGACCTGGACGCCGGTCCAGTCGGGGCGCAACGGACTCGCCGGGGACGCCTCTTCCGGCAAGACGGCGGGGCCGCCGGGCAGGGCGGCCAGCCGCGCCCGGAGATACCGGCCTAGTTCGGGCTGCGCCTCCGGCCCCACGACGCGGAACCGGGCGGAGACGGCCCGCGCCGGCGGCATCGCCAGGGCCGTCTTCCCCTGGGCCGCCAGTTCCGCCCGCCAGGCCCGCTCGAAGCGGCGCGCTTCGTCCCCCCGGCCCGCCGCCAGGGGAACGTCAAAGCGCATCTCGCAAAGGGAACTATGGTCTTCAGTGTTCAGCACGCGCTATTATAGCAAACAAATGTTTGCCCTGTCAAGCGGCATTTTCGGCGGGTTTTCGGGGGCAAAAAACCGCCCCCATCCTCAGTGACGGGGGCGGTCCGGTGGGCGTTCTTTATCTGCGTTTTGCGCGGGCTTCCCCCGGACTTCAGTCCGGGGGAAGCCCGCAGAACTGCGGGGCCGGTCGCCCCTATTTCCCGGTTCCCTCCAGCGCCTTGAGCACCGACTGCGCCACCCGCTGCTGGCCGAGGGGGCTGAGGTGGACCCCGTCCGGGGCATGGAGCGGGGGGCGGTCGGCGAGCGGCACGGCCTGGAAGTCGGCATAAACGTCGCACAGGCCCGCATTCCGGCTCCGGGCCGCTTGGCGGCAGGCGGCGGCCAGCTCGCCCAGGGCCTCCCCGTTGTTCAGCGTCAGCGGGGGGCAGGGCGTCATGATCAGCACGTCGGCCCGGCCGCCGGTGGCGCGGCGCACCCGGTCAATGGCGTCCTGCTGGACCGCCGTGAACCGCTCCTGCCGCATCCCCGCCGTCCAATCGTTGAAGCCGAAAAAGATCGTCACTAGGTCCGGGCGCGGCGTCACGCTCGCCCAGCGCGGCAGGACCACCAGGTTCTGCCGCAGCTCCGTCCCGCCCATCGCCGGGTTCACCAGAGTGACCTGGGAGCCATGTTTCTGCCGGATCTGCGCCGTGAGCTGCGTCGGCCAGTTGGTCTCGTGGTTGGTCCAGTGCGAGAAGTCGGTCAGCGAGTCCCCCATCGTCACGATCGTGATCGGCTTGCCCGCCTTGAGTTTCGCCCGCACGCGCGCCAGCGGATCGCCGGACGGGCGGTACTCGCGCTTGTCCGGCGGGATGACGGGTTCCAGGCGGATGTCGTCCACCGTGTACGAGTGGGCGGCGTAATCTTTCCAGTACCACCACTTCCCGAACGTGATCGGCCCCAGTTTGGAGGGCGCATGGCCGCCCTGCGGATCAATGGCCTGCGCGATGCCGCTTGTTTCCGGGATCAGGTCGCGCCAGGGCACGACCACTTTGCGCCAGGCCGTGCTGTTGATCGGGAATGCATAGCCGTAGCGCTGCGAGTAGTCGCCGTTCCAGATGAACTCCAGGCCGCCCAAATGGTGGGAGCCGTCCCCTTTTACCCAGAACGAAATCCCGGCGGCCCCGTCCCACTCCGGCTTGCCCGAAACGCGGCCCTGGCAGAAGACGTTCATGCAGTCGTTCGCGAACGAAAACTGAAGCGCGCCGACGCTTCTGCCGGGGACGGGCGCGACGTGCGCTTTGTCGGACGACGCCGTGAAGCTCACCGCATCCATCGGGTCCAGCAGCGTCTTGTCCTCCGCCGGAGCCGCTTGGGATGCCGAGAACGCCTGAAGCAGCAAGGCGGCGGCGAGAACGCCCAGAAGCCATTTCCACATAGAATACAACTTTCTCCCTGATTCGGGGCGGTTTGACGCGCGGCGGGACCAAGTCAGGTATCACAAGTTCTTATTCAAAGTCCTTGCGGGCGACTGAAGTCGCGGCAACAAGTTCACGAAGTCATCCCAATAAAGCCTCACCCCAATAAAGCCTCCACCTCCGTGGACTCAGACTCCGAACCTGCGGAGGCAGGTTTCGCGCCTTTGTTGCTGCGGTTTCAACCGCCGGTTCGGAGTCTTTATACAGTCTCTTAGGGCGTCCGCACGGTGACAGTCATCGGCGGGGCGGATTCGGGGAAGGTGACGGACTGGGTCGCCGTCCGGCCCCGCGCGTCCGTCACCGTGAGTTTGTAATCCCCGTAAAAGACCCGCCGGGTCACGGCCCCGCGCCCGTCCGTCTTTCCACCGGCATGTGTCCACCATTGTTTATGGATCAGGTTCAGGAGGCGCGTGTAGGCGGGCTTGGGGGACATGTCCTTACGCACCAGGCCCGCCGGGGCGCCCTGCCAGGCGTTCCGGTCGCTGAAGTCCCACCAAGTAATGGCGCGGACGGAGGGGTGGCTGAATAGGACGGTGTAGAACTGCGCGACGTACTCGGCCTGCCGCGCCTCGCCCTCGGGCGTCGTGTTCCAGTCGGTCAGGGTGGCGTTCGCGGGGTTGTCCCGGCGCGGGCCGCTGAGGACCGTGGTTTCGGTGAAATGGATCGGGCGCTGAAACTGGGCAAAGGTCTGGCAGACGCTCCAGACTTTCGTGAGCGGCCACTCGCCGCCGTGCATGTGCGACTGGAGGCCGACGACGTCGGGCAGCCTGCCGTCCTTCTGAAGCTGGGTGAGCAGGGCGACGTTGCCCTCGCCGGTGTCGTAGTCGTTGTACAGGAACGTCTCAGGCAGGCCGCGCCCTGCCTGCCGCGCCCACGAAAGGGCGGTCTCGACCACGGGGGCGGGGCCGTCGCGCTTGATCCAGTTACCCTCGCCGTTGGGCGGCGTCTGGCCCGCCGCGCCGTTGGCTTCGTTGAGCACGTCCCAGATGTGGATCGTGTCTCGGTAGCGGGGGACGAGATCGGCGACGCGGGCGTGGAGCAGCGGAATAGCGGCGTCAGGGGCGGCGGGCGCCCAGGACGGCCAGACCTCGTGCCACACCAGGGGGTGGCCTTTGACGACCACGCCGTGGGCGATGCTCCACGCGGCCATCGCTTGCAGCCGGGCGTAGTCGGGCTTACCCTCGACCGACTCGAACGCGCCCCAGTAGAAGGGCAGGGTGGCGTAGTTGAGCAGGCCCGTGAACTCGCTCTGATACGCTTTCTGGCTCGGTGACGTGTCGGCGAGGTCCAGGCCGAAGAAGTTGCAGCCGAACAGGAAGGCGTGGCGGGTCTGGGTGAGGCGGACGGACGCGCCGGGAACGGGCCTGCCGTCCCGGCCCACGACTCGGACGGTGAGCGTCCCTTTGCGGTAGCGCTCGATGCGCGCGCGGAGGGCGGCGGGCTGGAGCGCGGCCTGTGCCTGGATCAAAGCCGGGTCCAGGCCCTCGTCGGTGACGGTGATCCCGCGCACCTCGACCGTCCCCGCCTGCTGCCCCATCTGCAAGTGCGCGCTCAGTCCGCGCGGCCCGAAGCCGGGCGCCTCGCCCCTCAGCGTGAACTCCTGCCAGTTCGGGGTCAGCGCAAGGGTGCGGTTCACGGCGGCGGTGTAGGGCGGCCCGTTTTTCTCCACCGTGGCGCGGATCGGGTTTCGGGCAGCCGAGCGCGCGAAGAAGTGCATCCGAACGCGATGGCCCTCCGCGACGGCGGCGGGAATGTCCCGAACGATCTGAATCAGGTAGAACGGGTCGGACGGCGTCTTGACGGTGACGGTGTCGCGGTCTCCCTGCGTCACCAGGGCGGCGTCGCCGGGGTGGGGCGCGCTGAGGCCCCAGCCGCCGGGCGCGAGCAGGTCGGCGGGCGCGGCCAGGGCGGGGCGGGGAAAAGCGAGCAGGGGGAGAAGCAGCAGGAGCGAGAGCAGGCGGGCAGGCGGTGTCATGAGTCGGTTTCCAGGAAGTGAAAAGGCGACGTGAGGAGCCTCATGCGCTCCAATCTTCGAGGCGCAGGCCCGGCACGGCCTGGAAATAAGCAGTGTTGCGGGTTACAACGATCAGCCCTGTCTCGAGAGCGTGTGCAGCAATTCGGGCGTCACTCTTGCCGATGCGCTTCACAGCGGCAGCCATGTTCCGATAACGGCGCTCCGCCTCGTCCGTGTAGGGCAGGAGGTGAAAGCGCGTGAGGTTGTATATCAGACGGGTCAAGCCCTCCGAGGGCGTCGTGATCCCGATGCGAGAGACAGTGCGCCCGTTATTGATCTCAGCCAGAGCACCCTGAAGCATTTCTCCGCCGAGAGGGAACTGAGGTGAATGTCTTCGGAAGGGGTGCGTAAGATACGGACACTGACCTGAGCCTGTCCGCGAAATGCGAGATTGAGGGTGTCTGAGTCAAGAAGAAACATGGGTCGCTAGTGTCCAAAGGCTTAGGGAATCTGTTCATCCTGCTCCATCCGCTGCCGGTATTTTTCGACGCCTGCCATGATCGCATCCAGCATGTCTAAGTCATCCCGGAAGCTGCCTAAGACGGAGGCCAGTGGATGAGGCTGTCTCTCCGCCGAAGAATCCGAATCTCCCGTGAAATCGCTTCCCACAAGGCTGTCGCCGGGTGCGGATGAGGTTGTTTGGGCAGCAGTCTCCATTATTTTCTCGCTTGTTTGTGTTGCCATAGCCGTCTCCGTCGGGGCCGGATGATACTAGACCTCTTGCATAAGGGCGGGGAGAGAAGGGCGGGGGAACCCCGCCCCTACGGGCATCGGCCCGGTGAAATGTAGGGGCAATGTAGGGGCGAGGTCTCCTCGCCCTTTTCTTCTCTCGCCCAAAGGCTTAGGCAAGAGGTCTCATAGGACCATACTGATGACTATACCACATCCTGCCTGTTTTTGCGCGGATAGGACCAAGCAACAGGGCAATTGCATATGGAGGGCAACCACGGGAGGAAGGAGGGCAACCACGGGGGGTTGCCCCTACGCGCCCCCGTGATCCGTAGGGGCAACCCCCCGTGCCTGCCCTTTTTGCCCCCGTGCCCGCCTTCCATAATGCAATCGCCCTGGACCAAGCAAAAGGGCCTGCCTCGCGGCAGGCCCTTCTCCGTCATGCGCCGTTAATCCCGGTCGCCGCCGTCCCGGTCGTGATGCTTATCCTGATGCTTGTCTTGATGCTTAGGCCAGCCCAGATGCCGGCCGTTGTCGCGGCGGGCATAGGCGTTCTGGTAGTCGTCGCTGCCGTACTGACCGTTGTTGTCACACTGGCCGCCGTTGTTGTTGTAGCCGTTGTTATATTGGCCATTGTTGTACTGGCCGTTGCCGTAATCGCCGGTGCTGCGCCACTGGCCGCCGTTGTTGTAGCCGTTGTTGTTGTTGTAGCCGTTGTTGTTGTTGTAGCCGCCGTAGGTGCGGTAGTAGCGGCGATTGTTGCTGCGGCTGTCCTGGGACTGGTGCTGGCGGTCCGTCTCGTAACGGTTGGCCGAGTAGGCCGCGCCCGCCGCGCCCAGGACGGTGGCGGTCTTGTCGCCTTTGAGCAGGCCGTAGCCGGCGATGGCGGCCCCGGCGGCGGCAAGGTTGCGCCAGTTGTTTTTGTTCTTCTGCTGACTGGCGGGGTCGGCCAGGACGGGCGCGGCGACCGTGGCGGCCAGCGTCGCCAGCAGGCCCCAGGCCGTGAACTTGGTCGTGATTTTTTGGATCGTCAGTTTTGATGTGCGTGTCATGTCGGTTTGCCTTTCTGCTCTCAGTTTCAGATCTCAGTTTCAGATCTCAGTTTCAGAACGGTCTCCAGCCTCGCGGCGGGAGAGGAAAGTCGGTGCTGTGTTCTGGACGGCCGGTGGACAAAGATTGTTCCTTCCGTATGCTATGCTGCATTTGCCTTGATCCCTACGCTCCGCCGACAGAAAGAACCGAATGCCATGCTTTCTCCGACCCGCCTGCGCCGCCGCGGCACGGTTTGGAAGCTGACGCGCAGCCGAATGCCGCAGCGGCTCTCGCTGGCGGCGCTGTAGCGCCCTCAGCGGACGTCCTCACCGATACCGCGCCAGCAGTCGCCGCGCCTGGGCCGCCGCGCCTTTGTCGCCCCGCGTCAGAACCCGCCCCACTCGCGCCGGGCCTGCCCCGTTTGGCCGTCCGCATAGAGGACGATGCCCAGGTGCAGGCGCGCGGCGTCGAGAGGGTCATGGGCGAGAACGGCGCGATCGGCGGCGATGGCTTCGGGCAGACGGCCCGCGCGGGCGAGGGCGGCCCCTAGTCGCCAAGCCTCCGTAGCGGGGTGGAGGGAGGGGCCGGGGGTGGGGGCCGTCCCAGCGGGGGACAGGGGAACCGGCAATGCCCGCAGCGCCTGGGCCGCTTCGGCGAAATCCGGCTTCAAGCGCAGGGCTTCCCGGTACTGAGTCGCGGCGGCGGCGGGCCGACCGGCCTCGGCCAGCGCCCCGCCGAGGTTGAAGCGCAGGCGGGGGTCGGCGGGCAGCAGCGCGACGGCCTGCCGGTATTGGGCGAGGGCAGCCTGCATCCGGCCCCGGTCTTCCAGCAGCCCCGCCAGGGCGTAATGCGCGTCGGCGTCGGCGGGGCGCAGGCGGACGGCGGCCCGGTACTCGCGGGCGGCGGTCTGGGGCAGGCCCGCGCGCAGGGCCGTCTGCCCGGCCCGCAGGCGGGCCTCGAAGGGGTCGGAGGGCGCTTGGGCGCGCAAGGGGCCGGCGGCGAGCAGCAGGAGCAGGGCAGGCAGGAGCAGGGCAGGGCGTGTCATAGCAGGATGATACCCGGCCCGCCGGAAAACATACAGGCCGGGACATCGCCATTGATGTCCCGGCCCAGGTCTGAGGCTCCGGGGTATCCGCAGGGGGAGCGGAGCCGCATTGACGATAGTATAGCCGCGCCGGGGGGCGCGGGGCGTGACGGGCATCACGGCGGGCGTGTGAAATCGGTCACGGGGTTCGCACCCGCAACGAACCTGCCCTGAAGGGCAGGGCAATCGCCTCTGGCGTGCCCGGCACTGGAAGCGTGCCCGGCACTGGAAGCGTGCCCGGCACTGGAAGCGTGCCCGGCACTGAAAGTGCCGGTCTACTCGGGAGTGGAAGTGCCTCCGGCACTGAAGACAAGCCAATGTAGGGGCGCGATTCATCGCGCCCTGTGCTTCATCGCGCCCTCTCCTCAGTCGCGCCCTCTCCTCAGTCGCGGAGCGACTTTCACACAGGGTAGACCGGCACTTCCAGTGCCGGGCACGCTTCCAGTGCCGGGCACGCCAGAGGCAATTGCCAAGCCTCCTGCGGAGGAAGGGCAAACACAAGGTTCGCTTCTACGGGTATAATGGTAAGGGGCGAACCTTGTGTTCGCCCTGTCTCTCTTCGCGTTCGCCCTTTCAGACGGCATCAGGCCCGCGAAAGCCACTACTGAAAGACCACAGCAAAGTCAGGAAACTATGCGCCCTTTTTTCATTGTCTCGCCCGTCGCCGCCCTTTGCGCGGCTGGAAACGCTTTTTTTGTCGGCGCATTTCTGGGCGGTCCCTTGTCGGCCCCGGCGGGCGCGGCGACTTCCCCTGTTGCCCCGGCCTCGTTTCCCCAAATCCGCTTCGAGCAGTACACGCTTCCCAACGGGCTGCGCGTCGTCCTCGCGCCCGACGCGCGCAAGGAAGCGCCCCCGGTCATCGCCGTCAACGTCACCTATGACGTCGGCTCGCGCTCCGAGCGGCCGGGGCGCAGCGGCTTCGCCCACCTGTTCGAGCACATGATGTTCCAGGGGTCCGAAAACGTCGCCAAGACCGAGCACATCCGGCTGGTGCAGTCCAACGGCGGCTCGATGAACGGCACGACGAACCAGGACCGCACCAACTTCTTCGAGGCCCTGCCCGCCAACCAGCTCGAACTCGGCCTGTTCCTCGAAGCCGACCGGATGCGCGCGCTGGACATCAGCCAGGACAACCTGGACAACCAGCGGCAGGTCGTCGAAGAGGAGAAGCGGCAAAGCTACGACAACCGCCCCTACGGGCACACCTACGAGGCCCTGCTGGACGAGGCGTATCAGGGCTTCCCGTACAAGCACACGACCATCGGCTCGATGGCCGATCTGGACGCGGCCAGCCTGGATGACGTCCGCCAGTTCCACCACGTCTTTTACGAGCCGAACAACGCCGTCCTGACGGTCACGGGCCGGTACGACGGCGACAAAGCCAAGGCGCTGGTCGCGCGCTACTTCGGGCCGATCCCCCAGGGCGCGCCGGTCCCGCGCACGACCTTTGCCGAGCCGGCGGCCCCTCCCGGTGAGCGGCGCAGGACTCTGCAAGACCCGCTCGCCCGGCAGCCGCAGTATCTGGCCGGCTATGTCGCGGTTTCGGGAACGGACCCCGATTTTTATGCCCTGTCCCTGCTGGGCGACATCCTGAGCAGCGGCAAGACGTCCCGCCTGTACCAAGCGCTGGTGGAAAAGGACCTCGCGACGGGCGTCGGGGCGGGCATGAATGAGAACCTGGGGCCGGGCCTGTTCACGGTCGAGGCGGCCCTGCCGCCGCACGCGGATGTCGCGCCGGTCGAGGCCATTTTAGACGCTGAGATCGCCCGCATCGGGGCGGACGGCGTCTCCGCCGACGAGCTGCAAATCGCGCAGGCGCAGGAGCGGGTGGGGGAGATCAGCGGCCTGCAAACGGCGCTGGGGCGCGCATCCCGGCTGGGCTTGTATGCCGTCCTGTTCCATGACCCGAACCGCGTCAACACCTTGCTCCCCCGCTTGCAGGCCGTCACGGCGGCGGACGTGCAGCGGGTCGCGAGAAAGTATCTGGTCCCGGCGAACCGCTCGGTCGTCATCACCCTGCCCGCCGCCGCTGCCGCCCCGGCCCCGGTCGTCGTTCCGGTCCCGGTCGCCGCCCCGGCGGGGAGCGCGCAGTAGGGCGATAGGTCTCACGGGGCTGAACCCCCCGTGCTGTAAAAGAGCAAATCCCCGCCTGCGCGGGCATAATAAAGAGCCAGAAGCTTGCGCCCGCGCAGGCGGGGGATTGCTCTTCTAAAGCCCAGGGGTTCAGCCCTGGGAAAAAGGCCAGGACTCATACAAGAGGTCTAATGAAAAAGCAACACTTCCACCCGGCGTCCGCCGCCCTGCTCGGCCTCCTCGCTCTGCTGCCCGGCGCGGCCCGCGCGCAGGCGCCGGAGCAGATCCAGGCCCCGCCGCGCCAGGCCGCCGCGCCCAAAGGTCGCGCCCCAGTCGCCAAAGACGTGCTCCAAGTCAAGCTGCCGCGCCCCCAATCCTTCACGCTGCCCGGCGGCGGGGCGCGGATGCTCGTCGTCGAGGACCACAAGCTGCCGCTCGTCACCCTCACCGTCAGCCTGCGGGGCGGGGCGCTCTTTGAAGAGCCGGCCAAGCCGGGCGTGGCGGGCCTGACGGCGAATCTGCTGACCGAAGGGACGACGACGCGCGATTACCAGCAGATCGCGCGCGAGGCCGAGCGGCTGGGCGCGACGCTGGACGGCGCGGCGGGGGCGGAGCGGGCGACGGTCAGCGCCAGCGGCCTGTCCGAAAACACGGACCAACTCATTAGCCTGCTGGCCGACGTCCTGCTCCATCCGACCTTCCCCGCCGACCGGCTGGCGCGCGCCAAGTTCCAGGCGGTCGCCCAGCGCGCCCAGCAGGAAAGCAGCCCGCAGTTCCTGAGCGGCCAGCTCGCCCGCGAAGTCCTGTACGGCGCGGCGACGCCCTATGGCCGGCCCGTGGCGACCCCGGCCCAGATCAAGGCCGTCACCCCGGAAGACCTGCGTGCCTTTTACGCCGCCCACTACCTCAACGCGCCAACCACGCTGATCGGCGTCGCGGGCGACGTCAAGGCCAAAGACATCGCCAGGAAACTCCAAGCCGCCCTGGCCGGCTGGCGCGCGGCCCCGGCGGGGGAGGCGACCGCGCTGCCGCCCGGCACGTTCACGCCCCAGGCGAAGACGGCGATCTACGTCGTGGACCGGCCCGCCTCGGCCCAGACGTTCCTGACCTTCACCAACCTGGGCATCCGGCGTACCGACCCGGACTTTTTCCCGCTGACGGTCGCCAACTACATCCTGGGCGGCAGCTTCAACTCGCGGCTGAACCAGGACCTGCGCGAAGAAAAGGGCTACACTTACGGCGTCTCATCGGGCGTGACCGCGCCCAAGTACCCCGGCGCCTGGACCATGGGCGGCAGCGTCCGCAACGCCGTCACCGCGCCTGCCGTGGGCGGCTTTTATTCCGAGTTCGCCCGCATCCAGAGCGCCCCTGTCACCGAGGAGGAACTGGCCGCCGCCAAGCGCTCGCTCGTGGGCAGCTTCGCCCTGACCCTGGAAAGCCCCGCCGGCGTCCTGTCGCGCCTGCTGGATGTGGTGGACTACGGCCTGCCCGCCGACTACTGGGACACCTACCCGCAGAAGGTGGAGGCCGTCACCGCCGCCGACGTGCTGCGCGTCACGAAGACCTACCTGGGCACGGGCCGCATCCAGCTCATCGCCGTCGGCGAGCGCACCCAGATCGAGCCGGGCCTGGCCCCCTACGGCGCCGTCACCGTCCTGACCCCCCAGCAGATCCTCGCCCCCATGCCGCCCCCCGCGCAGTAGGGATTTTGCCCCTACCCCCAACCCCTCTCCCGCTTGCGGGGGCAGGGGTCGGCGGGAACCGCCGGGGGTGGGGGCTTTTTGACGCCTTTCGGTACACTCTTTCAGGCTTCGCCCTCGTAATCGCTGCTCTCGCGAATCCTCCGCATCTCCAAGACCATCTCCTCCAAAGACATTTCCGCCGTCCCCAGGCCAGCCCGGACCTCATCGAACAGGGCCGCCGTTGGGTTGTGAGCATCCGCTTCAGTGGCGGCAGGTGCAGGATCAAGGGTTGACATGACTTCCTCCGGTTTCCTTTATACCATACCCGCATCTTTCTCACCTCCCCGCCCAAAAAGCCTTCGGCTACTCTACTTTCCGAGCCGCCCCGAATGTTCGTCCAATGTTGACAGAACGCTTGTCGTGTGATATATTATAGTATTCTGGTTCACCATTGCTGAATAAAGCAAACAGGAGATCAAACAAATGGCTGAGGAGCAAATGAGTTTGCAAACATCTATTACTTTCCAATACAAACCAGCAGGCAAGCGACCTGATGATATTACTTTGACTGATGTCATGTCGCCCGTCACCGCAGGTTCAGCGATTCCAAACATTGGCGACATTGTCACCGTCCAACTTGCCTCAACCCTTCGTGAGTTCAAGGACGTTGAGCGTGGAAGCCATAGACCATTTCAGGTCATAGGCCGCAACTTCATGTATGCAACTGAGGATGGAATGGGAAGTGGGAAGTCTACCCATTGCACCATCTATATTATCGTCACTGATGTGGCAGACGACGTACCTGGCGTGGACATCAAGCAGTAGCACAAAGCCTTTCACTAGGCGAGTAGCAGACCTGTAGCAAAACGTGGATAGAAGCATCAACTATGGCATCATCAGCTACAAACGTCTTTAAGGAGAAAGTGGAAGGTCTTCCATCTCTTATGCGGATTGCCCTTGAAAGGCAAGCAAAGGCGAGAATAGTAGTGGCGAGATTGGAAGCCCAAATCGTCAAATTGTCAGCGCAAATGGAACTTGAAGACGGTAACAGCAATGGTACTGATTATGAAAGCGGCGATTTTGACCTTGAAAACGATTTAGCTCTTATCAATTTAGAGACAAAAATAGAACGTCTGAAGCTTGAACTAGCCGAGGCTGAAGATAAAGCAGAAATAGAGTTCAGAGCATCTGAAACTAGAGTTACAGAGGGCTATGTAAAGGCATATCTGGGAAGCAATCCTATCGTAACTAGCCTCCGACACAAGGTACTGGATGCGAAGGAAGCCGCCCGGATACGCAAAGTGACAATACAGCGCGAAAGACAATCAGAACGGCTAAAACAACAGGAGAGCTTTATTTTAAGAACTAATGCCGCTCCCAAAGACGATAAACTGTCAGACTTGAGAAATAATTTGGTCGAGGCTAACGAAGAACTGATTTTAGCTGATGTAGAGGTTGAAGTAGCAATTGCATCGGTTGAAACTTACAAAATGCTGGCTCAGTTGAGCAATCAACAGTAGCGGCACAGCCAGCAAGGGGCTTTGGGTCAAAGCGTTGCATCAACCCGCGCGTGGCTGCTTGGCTCTTTGCGCTGCTGCTTGCAGGCCAGTAAATGATCGTGAAAACGAGCGTGAAATGAGAGCGGCGGCCTTAACGGGGCCGCCGCTTTTTTGTTGCCTCCTCTCCTCGGCAGGAAAATCGCCGGCGCCTGCGGAAACTGGCTCCCATCATTACGGAACAATCGTCAGAGAGGATGGGGCCTTGACCAAAGTTGTGATTATCGGCGCGGGGAGCCAGTTCGGGGGGAAGCTGTCGCGGGATATTTTGGCGTTTCCGGCGCTTCAAGAGGGGGCCGTGATCGCGCTGTGCGACACGGACGCCGGGAAGCTGGAGCGCGTGGCGCATTATGTGCAGCGCATCATAGACGGGCACGGGCTGGGGGCGCGGGTCGAATCGTCCATGGACCGGCGGGCGCTGCTGGCGGGGGCGGATTTTGTCGTGACCGGCATCTCGGTGGGCGGGCCGGCGTATGCGGGCTTCCCGTTCACGGCGGAACTGAACCTGCCGTTCCAGAAATACGGCCTGAGCCAGTCCGTCGCCGATACCATTGGGGTCGGCGGCGTGTTCCGGTTCCTGCGGACGGCCCCGGTGCAGCTCGGCGTCTGCCGGGACATGGAGGAACTTTGTCCCGACGCGCTGCTGCTCAACTACACCAACCCGATGGCGATGCTGACCTGGCTGCACTCGGCGGCGTCGCCCATCGCCAACGTCGGCCTGTGCCATTCGGTCCAGGGCACGTCGCGCGAGCTGGCGCGGTATTTAGGCATCCCCTATGAGGAGTTGACGTATCTTGTCGCGGGGATCAACCACCAGGCGTGGTTTCTGAAGCTGCGCCGGGGCGGGGAAGACCTGTACCCGCGCCTGCGGGCGTGCCTGGACGACCCGGAGACGCTGGGGAAAGACCGGGTGCGGTTCGAGATGCTGCGCTTCTTCGATTACTTCGTCACCGAGTCCACCCGGCACTGCTCCGAGTATCACCCGTATTTCCGGCGCACCGAAGCCTTGCGCGAGCGGTATGGGCTGGACCAGTGGATCGCCGCCGACCGGGAAACGAACCGCTGGACGGGGGAAAAGGAGGACGCGCCGCTGCCGGCGTTGGAGCAGTCCGGGGAGTACGCCGCCGAGATCATCCACGCGATGACCACGGGCAAGCCGTTCGCCTTCAACGGCAATGTGATGAACACGGGCCTCCTTGACAACCTGCCCCCCGGCTGCTGCGTCGAGGCGCCGTGCCTGACCGACCGGGCGGGCGTCCACCCCTGCCACGTCGGGCCGCTGCCGCCGCAGCTCGCCCACCTGAACCTGTCCAACATCGCCGTGCAGGAGCTGGCCGTGCGGGCCGTCCTGGAACGGGACCGCCGCCTGGCCTTCCAGGCGTGCCTGCTGGACCCGCTGACCCGCAGCGTCCTGTCGCTGGAAGACACGCAGGCGCTGTTCGAGGAGATCTGGGCGGCGGAGGCGGGGCTGCTGGCCTACTTCGAGGGCGGGTGACGGAGGGGGAGGGGGGCGACTGAAGACCATGTCCTGATGACCATGCCCTGAAGGGCACGGCTAATCAGGGCAATCGCCTCTGGCGTCCCCGGCACTGGAAGCGTGCCCGGCACTGAAAGTGCCGGTCTACTCGCAAGTGGAAGTGCCTCCGGCACTGAGGATGGCTGAAGAGAAGCCCCCGTAGGAGCAGGGCTTGCCCCTGCCCTCCTTCTTCCTCCTTCTTCCCCAGTCGCGGAGCGACTTTCACGCCTGGTAGACCGGCACTTCTAGTGCCGGGGACGCTTCAGGCCGCGCGCCAAAGGGGATTGAGGGGGACAGCGCGCGGCCCTTCCTCTCCCTCGTTTGCGGGCGCCTCCTGGTGCTTCAGGTACATCGCCAGCGCGATCCGCGTGCAGTCCTCCGCCGTCTTCCGCCAGGACGCGCTGCGGAGCGCGGTTTCGTCCACTTCGGGGAAGTCTACCGAGAACACTTCCACGCCTTCGTCGTCCCGGTACTCGGTCACCAGGGCAGCAGTCGCCCGGCGCGCGTCGGCGGCCGAGAAGCACCAGCCCTGCTTGGGTGAGCGGACGCCCGCCGCGCTGCCGGACGCAGCCATCACAACGATCATGAATGTTTCCCTCATCCTCTGCCGCGCGGGCGCCGGCGATCCTCGTCTCGTCTAAGAGGTGGCACTGGGGCAGAGGGGCGGCATCACGGTCGCGTCTTCGCGGCCTGCCTGTCTTTGTTGAGTCTATTATAAACGTTGTTGCGCTTACTGTAAAGGCATGGAAGGACATGCGAGAGGCCGGACGTAGGGGCAGGGCCAAAGCGACAAAAAAAGCGCCCAGCCACTGGGGCTGCCGCTTTTCATTTCGCGCTCGTTTTCGCGAACGTGAAGAGAGTATTACACAAAACGCACGTCGTGTCAAGGGAAGCCCGAAGAGGCTGAAACATGAGAAATGCCGCCCTTCGCGCCTTTTCTGCCACACCAACCTTGATGGACGGAGGACGCTCTCCTGCCGGAGAGACCCTCCCTGTGCCATTCGCGTCTCACAATTGCCGCAAAATTTCCTGCTGTCAAGAGCCTCCAAAAAGGGAAAACGGTCGAAAAAGAGGAACAACGCCGGGCGGGGGTGAATAGCACGGGGACGGAACGAAAACTCAAGAGTAAGTCCCCATGCCGCTGCACTGCCCGCGCTGCCAGATCGCTCAGGCCGAGGAGAATAAAACCTGCATCAACTGCGGGCAGCCCCTGACGCCTGCCCCCGCGCGGCCCGCCGCGCCTGCCCCTGCTGTAGAACCGATTCGGCTTGCCCAAGCGGACGCGGCCTCGCGTTTGACGGGCCATAAGGCCCCCGGCGCGCCGGACCCCGTCCACGCCGTTCAGTCGCGACGCGCGTCGTGGAAGCTGTCCGCGTTCCTCGCCCTGGGCCTGCTGCTGGCGCTGGTGGCTTCGGCGCTGGTCGCCAAGCGCAGGCCGGGAGCGGTCGCCCTGCCGCCGGCCTCTTCACAGGCGCAGGCTTCGCAGGCGCAGGTTCCGGCGGCCCCGCCCGTGCCGGCGGCCATTATTGCGCCGCCTTCGGCCCCAGCACTGCCAAGCGCCGGGATAAAGGCGGCGGAGGGAACAAAGGCGGCAGACGAGACGACGCCGCTGACGGTCGCCCTGGCGTCCACCAGTGACGGGCGGCATGTCCAGGCCGGGTCCGCCGTGACGCTGACCGCCTTCACCTCGCTGGCGCGCGGCCGGAGCGCGGCCCTGACGCTTCTCTACCGGCGGGGCCGGGGCCGAGCGACCACGCTCGCGTTCGCGCAGGGCAGCCTGTGCAGCACGACCTGGACGCCGCCAAGTCCGGGGCGGTATGAGTTCACGGCGACCGCGCTGGGCGACCGCCGGCAGGCCGCCGTGTCACGCCGGGTCGCGATCACCGTGGACGCGCCGGCGCTGCCCCCTGCGGCGACCGCTGCGCCGCCGCTCCCGGTCGCCGCAAGCCCGGCGCCAAGAGCGACGGCCCGCGTCAAGCGTCCCGTCGCGGCGCGTCCCGCTTCTCCTTTGGTTTATCATGTCGCCGCCGCCCATTTCCCGTTCCTGCGGAATGCGACCGTTCTTTCCGACGCCCTCAGCCGTCGCGGCTACCCCGCCGTGCCCGAGCCGATGACCGGCAAAGACGGGAAGGCCGTTTATGTAGTCGTGACCGGCCGCTACCGCCGCCCGCAAGAGGCGCGGAAGGCGGTGCTGGCCTTGCAGCGCAGCGGCTACCCCGCCTACTTCTTCAGCAGCCGATAGGGATGCTGCTGCTTTAGCGTTGTTCCCGGCCCTTCGGGGCCGGCGAACTCTTCGGGGGTGTTCCGCGAACCTTCTCTGCCGCCGTTCCCGTTGAAGAAGGGGAGGAAAACCATGTTCCGCAAGCGCGCCTTCACATTGATCGAGCTGCTCGTCGTGATCGCCATCATCGCGATCATCGCCGCGATCTTGTTTCCTGTCTTCCAGAAGGTGCGCGAGAACGCCCGCCGCGCGGCCTGCGCCTCCAACATGAGGCAACTCACGACGGCATTCGTCCAGTACACGCAGGACAACGACGAAATCCTGCCGGGGGCGACCGACGGACCGAACGGGGCGGGGGTGTCCGGCGGCTGGGTCTTTTACTCGACCTTCGGGGTCAGCCCGGTGCCGGCCCGGTTCGACGTGAGCCAGGGCGGCCTGTACCCCTTTGTCCGCAGCGCGCAGGTGTACGTCTGCCCGGATGACGGCCAGGGCCGGACGTCGGGCGACTCCTACGCCGTCAACTCCTGCGCCGAGTCGTCCGCGAACGTCCCCGCGAACCCCCCGCAGCCGCGCCCCGGACGGTCGCTGGCGGCCTTCGACGCGCCCGCCTCGTTCCTGCTGCTGGGCGAGGAGGACGCCGACTTCCATGACCACACGACGGGGTCCAGCAACGACGCCTACCTGAGCCTCTTCTTCGACGACGCCGTTTCCAGCCGGCACACGGGCGGCTCCAATGTCTCATTCGTGGACGGCCACGTCAAGTGGTATCGGTTCCCGGCGGGGGCGGGCACGCCCTCCGCCCGCTCGGCCTCCGACGTCATCAGCGGCCTGCAAACGGCGGGCGCCCCATTCGTCCCGGCGGGCACGAACGGCGCGGCGTGTCCCTGAACGGGTTTGGGGCGAACACAAGGAGGGCGAACGCCCGCAGGAAGGGCGAGCACAAGGTTCGCCCCGATATTAGACCTCTTGCATAAGTCCCCCGCCCTGAACGGCGGGGCTAATAAGTGCCCGCTGCCCGCCTGCGCGGGCGCAAGAATGCTCGTTTTCAGCCCGCGCAGGCGGGGTTTCTGCACTTCCCAGCCCAGGGGTTCAGCCCTGGGAAGACTTATGCAAGAGGTCTATTGTCACGGCGCAATGGCCCCGCCTGTAGGGGCACACCTGCGTGTGCGCCCTTCTTATGGGCTGCCGGAGGGTTTAAGGCTGCCCGCCGTGGGGGACTCAGTTCTTGTGAAACACACCCTCTTCATCCCAACAGGAACGCGGCACGCCCTGTGCGTCGCCCTCGCGTTCGCCGCCCCGTCCCTAACCGCCGCGCCCCCCGCCGCGCCGCCGGGCGCCGCCGACCGGGCCGCTATCCAGGCCGCTTATGACGGCCTCAGTGCCGCCTTCAGCCAGCACGACCTGCCCCGCTTCATGGCCTACTTCACCCCGGACTACATCAACATTGACGAGAAGGGCGCCCGGCTCACCAAAGAGCAGACGCGCCGAGGGTATCAGCAGCAGCTCGGCCAGATCAAAACCATCCGCAGCCGCTACGCCATCCAGAACCTGACGCTGACGGCGGCTGGGACGTTGGTAGAGATGCGGATGCACTCGGACGGGATGGGGGAAAAACGGGTCTTGTTTGCCAAGCTGCACGCTGCCTTCACCAACGACCTGTGGGTGCGCGACCTGTGGATCAACACGCCGCAGGGCTGGCGCCTCCAGCGCCGGCAGACGCTCCGGGACGACCTCCGCATCCATCCCCGCTAGGCGACGCCCCCCGCGCCTCACGCGCGCTGCCCCGGACGCAGCCAACAGGGGGTCTCCGTGTCTGCCCTGGAAGCCTGGTAGTTTGCTCCCGTCCTAGACGGACGCGAAGACGGTGAAGCCGTTACCATCGGGTATACTCCTTCCATGACCATCACCATTGACCTGCCGCCCGACGCGGCCGACCGGCTGACGCGCAAGGCCGCCGACGCGGGACGGGACGTGGCTGGGTACGTCCGCCACCTCGCCCTGCGCGAGTCGGAAGCGGACGCGACGGGACCGGACAGCGGCGCGTCTGGAGCGTCCCCTCGGACACCGGGCCTGCACGCGGGCTGCTACTGGATCGCGGAAGATTTTGACGCGCCCCTCCCGGACAGCTTTTGGCTGGGGGCGGATGGGGAGGCCGCGCCGTGAACCGCCTCCTGCTGGACACGCACACGTTCCTGTGGTGGGACAGCGCGCCCGCGCGCCTCTCCGCCGCCGTCCTGGCCCTGTGCCGCGACCCTGCGGTTGTTCTGTACCTCAGCCTGGTGAGCCTATGGGAGATCCAGATCAAGAGCAGCCTGGGCAAACTGCCGCTATCGCTGCCCCTGGCCGAAATCCTCCGGGACCAGCAGGCGGCGGGCCTCCTGCTGCTGTCCATCACGCCCGCCCACGTCTTCGCGCTGGACGCGCTGCCGCTCCACCACAAGGACCCGTTCGACCGCCTGCTCATCGCGCAGGCGCTCGCGGAGGGCCTGCCGCTCGCCAGCGCGGATGCCCTGATCGCGTCCTATGCGGTTCCGGTCGTCTGGTAGCGACTGCGGCTGCCCCGCCTCATTCCCCTTCGGCTCATTCCCCTTCGGCTCAGAGCGGCCCTGGTCTTTGCCTCAAACCGCTCTTTGCCGCACGGCGAGCAGACGCCCAGAGTGTACCCAAAGGAGGGCGTCTGACGCGCAGCCTGATAAACGGCAAGATCAGCCACTCTGGTTGCGCGGGCGGGTATCCCCTGATCCGTCACGGACGCCGGGCGACAGAGAGGCAGCGGGGGCATACCAGGCTGTTTGGGAACCGGGGCAGGGCGTCCCGTTTTTGCGCCGCCAGACGGCGCTTCCGGCCCTCGTAGCCCGCTAGCGCCAGCAGGAAATTGTAAACGAAGATCCCCCAGCCCCAGACGAAGAATTCCCAGGCTTCGGCCTCGACGGCGGGGAACTCGCTGCTCCGTTGAATCTCGTACTCCCGCAGCGGCAGCAGGGGGGAGCGGCACTGCGGGCACTCCACCCACTCGTGGCGCGCGTCTTTGTCTTCATCTTCCGGCGACATCGGATGGTTCATGGTTTGTGAGACACGGCCGGCGGGAAAAAGTTGCCGGTCAAAAGTTGCCGGTCACAGGAAAGGGCTGCGCGGCGCGGCCTTGCCAATGCCGCTAACGTCCGTTCCCCGCTTGACACCCGCCCTGCGGACGTGCTACCATGTCCCCTAATGGTCCGCCTCTTCCTCACCTTGGACACCCTGATCCCCGCGCTGCTGCTCGGCCTCGCCCTGCTGTACGCCGTCTGGGCCTGGCGGCAGCGTCGGCGGGACGCGCCTTACGACCTGCGCCGGCTGGCGGATGCCCGTTATGAGGGCTGGCTCGCGCCGGGCGAGGAGCCGGACGAGGCGCGGCTGACCGAAGAAAGCGGCCCGTACTGCTCAGGCTGCGATGAAGCCTATCCCGCCGGGACGTCCGTTTGCCTCCATTGCCGACGGCCGCTTTAAGAGGCCCCCACCCCCGGCGCTACGCGCCGACCCCTGCCCCACCCTAATAAAGCCTTCGCAAGCGGGAGAGGGGTAAGGCCCGTCTTTTCCGGCTCCCCTCTCACGTTCCACGGGGGAGGGGCTGGGGGTGGGGGCAGTCCCTCGGCCCGGCGGAACCCGAAGCGGCCCCCTTCGCGTAGGATAACTGATTTTGACGAACACGGAAAGAGAATTGCAAGTCTGATGCGTCACCTACCTAAACTGCTGGCTGCCCTGCTGCTGACCGCCGCGTCCGCCCATGCCGCCCCCCCCGCCGCCGTTAACGGGGGGGGAGCCGGAAAAGCACGTCTGATGGCCCTGCCCTCTTCTCTTACCCCCCCAGGATTGGGGGCCGGGGGGGCGTCCTATGGCCGGATCGTCTCCCAGACCTATGACAAGGCCCAGATGACGACCGAGACGCATCTGGCGAACGGGCTGACGATCCTCTCCAAAGAGGTCCACGCCGCGCCCGTCGTCTATTTCAGCGTCTACTACAAAGTCGGCTCGCGCAACGAGGTCAGCGGGCAGACGGGGCTGTCGCACATCCTCGAACACATGATGTTCAAGGGGACCAACGACCTGCCGCCCGGCTCCATTGACCACCTGTTCCAGACCAACGGCGGCCAGATCAACGCTTCCACCGGCCCGGACTTCACCGAGTACCACGAGCTGGTCGCCGCCGACCGGCTCCCCCTGGCCGCGCGCATCGAGGCGGACCGGATGGAGAACTCGCAGTTCAACCCCGACGAGCTGGCGCACGAGATGACCGTCGTCCGGTCGGAACTCGAAGGCGACGCCAACAATCCCGGCTATGACCTGTACGCCAATGTCTTTCTGCCCGCTGCCTTCACCGCGCACCCCTACCACTGGCCGGTCATCGGCTGGCGCACCGATGTGGAGGCCGTCGCGGGTCGCCGCGACATCATCTACGGCTACTACCGGCGTCACTACCTGCCCAACAACGCCGTCGTGGTCCTGGTGGGCGACTTCGATACCAAGGAGGCCGTCGCCGTCTGCCAAAAGTATTTCGGCGTCTACCCCGCCGGGACGCTGGAGCAGCGCACGATCACGCCGGAGCCGCCCCAGCGCGGCGAGCGGCGCGTCATTCTCAAGCGCCCCGGCACGACCCCGCAGCTCCTGATCGGCTACCACGTCCCCGCCACCGGCGACCCGGACCACCTCACCTTCGACGTCGTCTCGCAGATCCTCTCCGGTGGGCGCAGCGCGCGCTTGTACCAGGACCTGGTGGAAAAGGGGCTGGCCCAGTCGGCGGGCGCGGGCAGCAACGACCAGCGAGACCCCTCGCTGTTCGAGTTCGACGCCACGCCCAGCGCGGGCGTCGCCAATGGGGTCGTCGAGAAGGCGCTGGAGGACGAGGTGGTCAAGATGCAGACGACGCCGGTCTCCGCCGAGGAGCTGGCGCGGGCCGTGCGCCAGATCCGCGCCAACTTCGTCTACCAAAACGACAGCGTTTCGGCCCAGGCCGGGCAGATCGGCACCTACGCGGCCATCGGCCAGCCCCGCTACCTGGACACCTATTTGGATAAAATCAATCAGGTCACGCCCGCCGACGTTCAGCGCGTCGCGCGGCAGTACCTGACGACCGACAATCGCACCGTCGCCGCGTTCGACCCGCAGCCGCTCCCGCCGGGCGCGACGCCCCCCCCGCCGCCCGTCGTGGACAACTTCGGCGCGGTGAGGCCCGTCACCGACCCGCGCCAGAAGGCGATCCTGGCGGCCCTGGACAAGACGTTCAACACCGCGAGCGCGACTGCCAGGCCCGCTCCCCTCGCCAAGCCGACCCGCGTCGTCCTGCCCAACGGCCTGGTCGTGATCGTGCAGGAGAACCACGCCAACAAGACCGTCGCCCTGGACGGCCTGGTTCGGGCGGGCAGCCTGTACGACCCCGCCGGCAAGTACGGCCTGGCCGGGATGACGGCGGCCATGCTCGGGCGCGGCGCGGGCGGCAAGACCGCCCTGGAGCTTGCCCTGACTCTCGAATCCGTGGGCGCGGGCGTCTCGGTCGGCGCGAGTACGGAGGAGGCGAGTATTTCGGGGGCAAGCCTGTCCCAAGACTTTCCCCTGCTGCTGACGACGCTGGCCGACGAGCTCCGCCGGCCCTCCTTCCCCGCCGACCAGCTGGAGCGCCTGCGCGCGCAGACCTTGTCCGGCATCGAGGAGGAGCGCCAGGACACGGGCGGCACGGGCGGCGCGGGCAGCCAGGCGGAGATCGCCTTCGCCCAGGCCCTCTATCCCAAAGGGCATCCGTACTGGCTGCCGAGCCTGGACCAGAGCGCCGCGTCGGCCAAAGCCATCACGCGGGATGATTTGGTCAACTTCTACCGCACCTACTACCGCCCGGACACGACCGTGCTGGTCGTGGTCGGCGACGTCAACACGCAGGACGTCGTGCGGCAGATGCGGGCCGCCTTCGGCGACTGGGCGAAGCCGCCCGCGCCCGCCCCCAGCCTGACCATCCCGGATGTGCCCGCGCCCGCTCAGACGCCCAAGCCGCAGCTCATCGTCCTGCCGGACGCGCCGCAGACGAGCCTCCTGTTCGGCTACAACGGCGGCCTGAAGCGCACCGACCCGGACTTCTACGCGGCCCAGATCATGAACTACGTCGTCGGCGGCGACACCTTCGGCGCGCGCCTGGGCAAGACCATCCGCGACCAGAACGGCCTGGCCTACTCGGTCTACTCGTTCATTGACGCCCGCCACGGGGCAGGCCCTTTCCAGGTCTTCGTCGGCGCGAACCCCAAGAACGCCATGCAGGCGCTGACCCTGCTGCGCCGGACGCTGTCCCAGGTGCGTCAGTACGGCATCACGCCCGAGGAGGTCGCGCAGGCCAAGCTCTACCTCACCGGCGAGTACCCTCTGCGTCTGGAAACCAACGCCGGCGTGGCGGGCCAGCTCGTCGTCGCCGAAGACTACGGCCTGGGCCTGGATTACATCCAGAAGCGCGCCGCCCTTTACAACGCCGTCACGCCCGCCCAGGTCAACGCCGCCACCCAGAAGTACCTCCGCCCCGACCAGGGGGTCCTGATCATCGCCGGCGCGGCCCCGCAGTAACGGCGTCACCGCCAAGCGGCCCGGCACTTCCAGTGCCGGGCCGTTTCATGTCTCACCCACCCCGCAGGCCCGTCAGTCCCGTGGCCCGGTCGCCGGTCGTGTCTGCCGTGGAGGTCGGCTGGGCCGTGTCGTCCGCCGTCAGGCCGCCGCCCGCCGAGCCGACATCGTTCATGTCGCTGCCCGGCGGCATCTCCGGGATGGCGTCCCCCACGGTGACGGCCCCGCCGGGGAGGTCCTCCGGGTCGCCCAGCCCCGGCAAATCCGCGTCCTTGATAATGTCTCCCTCAGCCATAGTTCTGCCCCCACTCTTTTCCCCTCGCGTGCTGGTTGCAGAGTACCGCCGCCGCGCCCACCGTCAAACCCGCGCGGGTATCGAAAGCCGTGGGAACGGGTAAAAAGGGACATCGCACCCAAGGAGACAGCACCCATGGACAGCCGGACCAACCCGATGGCCCCGAACCAGGTCGGCGACGACACTGTTGACGCCGAGATTCGCGGGGAGCAGAAGTCGCTCAAAATGGACGAGGGCGGGACGCCGCCCCTGCCCGGCTCGCTCGACGTGATGGACCCGGCCACCGCTCCGACCGAGGACCACCGCAGCGACCCCGAACTCGACACCGACCCGAACGGCGACCCCGGCCTCGTGCCCGGCAGCCGCGACCCGGACGCGGCAAACAGCCTGGAAAACGACGGCCGCCCCGAAAGCCAGGGCGGCGACACGCCCTATGACGCCCAGGGAACGATGGGGTCGGAGGGGGAGTAAGTAACCCCGTGGCTTAAGCCAGGGGCTTTGACAGTCGCGAAAGGCAGTGCCTCTGGTGTCCTCCTTGACTCGCGCCGTCCCTAGGCTTGCTTACGTTCAAGCCCGTGCCATACCGCTCGCGCGGAGGCCATTTCTGTTGAAAACAGAACCTTCCGAAGACTTTACGCGGAAAGAAGGCATGAGTTTCCGCAACCGTGGAGTCTTCGCTTATGTCCAGAACTGTTATCTCCGAGGACGCTCTGAGCGCCCTTTGGGAGTGCCTTTGGACATATTTAGTGTACCCTAAGAGGCAAACATTGAAACGAGAACGAGACAATATCTTGCCTTCGGAAAGTCAAGGCGGCACTTCCTCCCCGTGGCTAAAGCCAGGGGCCTCCGTGCCGCTCGGAGTGGTGACCCTCCGCCGGAACCTAACCCCCCGGCCCCCTTCCCTGTTAAGGCAGGGGGAGTAGGAGAAAAGTCCTTACCCTTCCCTAACAGGGAGGGGTTGGCGCTTGCGCCGGGGGTAGGTCCGAATGCGCCGGGGTCTCTCACCCCCATGGGAACGGCGGCGCGGGGATGGCGTGGTCCGGCGAGATCTGGTGCGAGACCGCATTCAGCAGCACGAAAAAGACCGCGATGCCGAACTCGCCCAGGACCAGACCCAGGAAGAACGGGCGGGCCTGGCCGTAGACCTTCATGCCGCCGTAGCGCAGGATTACCGATTTGAACAGCCACGCCAGCAGGCAGGGGAACCAGAACTGGATCGTGCTCCATGACCCCGATAGCGCGTACCCCAGCGGGTGCAGCGGCCACCAGAAAAAGGCGGTCCGCATCGTCGTCAGGAAGACCGTCATCAAGACGCCCACGCCGAAAAACGTCGGCATCTGCCAGGACGCCCCGTTGGGCAGCAGCGCGTTCCCCTTGAAATACTGCTGGTAGTCGGTCAGCGTCAGGCCGGGGCTGCCCTGCTCCATCCAGGCGTCCATGTGCCCGTTCGCGCCCAGGTGGTAGGGCAGGTAAATGTTCAGCGGCACGGCCACGGCGAACGCGATGACGACTCCCACGGCCAGCGCGCCCGCGAAGGCGCTCCGCCGGACGCGCGTCCCGTCCGAAATCCGGGCGGCGTCCAGCATCCCCGTCAGCAGCAATCCGCGCTGATCGCGCAGGAACAAGTTGTCGAAAAAGGCCAGCATCGTCAGGTTGGCCGACCCCAGCGCGTGGACCGGGGCGACCATCCGGTACAGGTCAATGGGCCGGAACGTCGTCTCGGTCATCAGCATCCCCGCCTCGGCCGTCGAGCGCGCCATGACGAGGGCGATCACGAAGATGCAGACGATCAGCTCGAACAGCGCCAGCCACAGCGACATGCCGTTGATCCAGAGCCAGCCCGCCGAGGCGAGGATGCTGCCGACCAGCCCCCAAACCGCCACCCGATACGGCAGCAGCTCGTCGGCGTCGTCGGCTTTTTCTCGCCCAGTCGCTGCCGCCCAGACGCGGCGCAGGTGCGGGCGGGCGACCCAAAAGAAGTAGCCCGTCAGGACGAAATAGGCCCCGACCGTCTGGTAGCCGATGAACAGCGCGGGCGGGTAGGCAGGCATTCCCGGCGTCGGCTGGTTATACGCGACCATCAGGACGTGCTCGACGCGCGACAGCAGGAAAAAGAACCAGATCGAGAACAGGACGTCGGTCGGCAGCAGGAAAAAGAAGCCGATGGCCGCGAACGACAGGATGAACATGACGCTCCACGCCACCGAATTCCAGGGCGGGCTGGTCACATAGTCGCTCAGGCTCCATTGGATCGTCACGTCCGGCACGGTCGGGTAGATCTGGTGCAGCCATTTGACCGTGTAGACGGCGATGGGCAGCAGCGCGCCGAGCCACATCACCCGGTTGCGGAAGAACGCAGGCCGGTACTGGTCGCCCGCGATCTCCAGGGGAAGCTGGGCCAGCGGAAAGGCCAGTTTCTCCGAGTCCACCCACTGCCGCCGCAGGATCGCCGTCAGGCACAAAAAGGCGAACAGGACCAGCAGCGACAGCAGGCCCCAGTTCAGGACCGGCGTCAGCCATAAGTCCCACGGCAGGGCCTCGCCCGGATGCAGTTTCTTGTAATAGGCGTCGCTCACGGCCTGGGGGTTCCCATTGGCGGTGTCGTAGGGGACCAAGCCGGGATGGATGAACCTGTCGTACAGGCCGTAGCCGTTGCTGCCGTTGGCCGCGTACTTGGGATACACCAGGGCCGGGACCATCTTTTCCACCAGGCCGTGCGAGGACGTCATCGCCGCCACCAGGCACATGCAGTAGATGACCAACAGGTCCGACGAGGTCAGGTCCCAGCGCCGCGCGACCCGCTGGACGCCCCGGCTCAGGGCGACGACCAGCAGCAGCAGGCCCAGAGCGGCGGGCGGGAACTGCAAGTACCCGATCTTGATGGTCTGGAGCACCATCTCCGCCCACGTCACCAGGAACGCCGTCGCCGCCGCCGCCAGCGCGCCGATGACGAGCGCCCGCCCGCGCGGGCCGGCCTTCCGCCCCGCCTCGCGGCGGGGCGCCCCGCCCGCCGGCCCTTCGATCACTTCAGTTTCCGTTCGCGCCATTGCTTCCCGCCGTTCCCCGTCCCAGGTATGATCGTGTGCGAAATCCTGTCATGTATGATCGTGTGCGAAATCCTGTGCGGAAGCCGCTTTCCGCCACAGTTCGGCGCGGGCGGGCGGTAATCCTGCAAGAATCCTATCCCCGCGAATTGTCGCGGGGATAGGCTCGGACGCCGAAGCGAGGTTTCCTGCTCCTTTCGGGTAAACTAACCGCAGTTCTGCTGCTCTTCCGCCGGAGATAACGCCGATTCTCATGCCCGTTTTCCTGCCCGTCAGCCCCCTGCATCTGGCCCTCCTGTTCGCTGCCGCCTTCGCCGGGGGGGCGATCAACTCCGTCGCGGGCGGCGGGACGCTGCTGACGTTTCCGGCCCTGCTGGGCGTGCTGGGAGGGATGCCGAACGGCCCGATCCTCGCCAACGGAACCAGCACGGTCGCGCTCGTGCCCGGCTCCCTCAGCGCCTTTTGGGGCTACCGGGGCGAGATGGGCGGCGCACGCCGTGAACTTTGGACGATGGCCGCGCCGAGCCTGCTGGGGGGCACGCTGGGAGCTTATCTCGCGACGCACATCGGGTCTGACGTTTTCAAGCGCCTGGTCCCGTGGCTGATCTTCGCGGCGACGTTTCTGTTTCTGATCCAGGACTGGGTGCGGCGGCGGATCGTGAAAGCCCCCCCCGCCCCCAATTCTGGGGGAGCCGGAGAGGAGGGCCTTCCTAATCCTACCCCCCCAGAATTGGGGGCCGGGGGGCGATCTTCAGGTCTGCCGCTGGGCGCGATGCTGTTCCAGTTCGCCGTCGCCGTCTACGGCGGCTTTTTCGGGGCGGGGATCGGCATCCTCATGCTGGCCGCGCTGGGCTTCCTGGGACAGACGGACATCCACCGCATGAACGGCCTGAAAAACTTTGCCGCTGTCTGCATCAACGGCGTGGGGGCGTTGACGTTTATTTTGTACCGCCGGGTGGACTGGCCCCTCGCCGCCCTGATGGCCGTCGCCGCCGTCTTGGGCGGCTCGGTCGGCGCGGGGGCGGCCCGCCGCGTCGGCCAGGCCAACGTCCGCCGCCTCGTCATCGCCATCGGCCTGGGCTTCGGCGTCTACACGCTGCTGGGCCAGCTCCATGTCAAGCTGTGAGGAGAGGCTCGCCCCCTTTAGCCGCCACGGATTGAAATCCGAGGCTAAGAAAAGCCCAGCGTCCAGGGGACGCAAGAGAGACCGCATTCTGCGGTCTTCCGTCCCCTGGACGGTGGGCACTTCCGAGCCTCGGATTTCAATCCGTGGCATTCTCTCAGGAGAGGACTCATGTTTCCGAAAACCGACCATCAGAACGCCGAAACTGACCCGCCGCAGGGAAAGCCTCCGGGCATGAAGCGCCTGCAAGATACCGTCCGGCACGGCTACCAGCAGCTTCAGGACGATTCGGAGCCGCGCTGGCCGGCCATCGTCGGCCTCGTGGCCGGGGCGGGCCTGTTCGGCGTCCTGCCGAAGATGTTGTCCTTCGGGCCGCGCTGGCTGCCCGCCGCCATCGTCGGCGTCCTGCTCGTCCCGACGGTGCTGACGCACTTGCGCGGGCATCACACCATCAACCGCGTCATGGGCCTCCTGGTCGCCGCCGTCGAGACGTTCTTCATGGTCGCCTCGCTGATCAAGCTGATCGGCACGATGGTGGACCCGCATCTGGCGCTTCACAAGGAGCCGCCGGAGCGGCTGCTGATCTCGGCGGGGGCGCTGTGGCTGACCAACGTCCTCGTGTTCGCCCTCTGGTACTGGCACCTGGATGCGGGCGGCCCCAACGAGCGCGACCAGCGGCCCGGCCATTGCCACGGCTCGTTTCTGTTCCCCCAGATGACCATGAGCGAGGAGCGGCTGGCCGAATCCGGGCAGGCGGGCTGGGCGCCCGGCTTCGTGGACTACCTGTTCCTGGCCTTCAACTCCAGCACGGCCCTGTCGCCCGCCGACACCGCCGTCCTGTCGCGCTGGGCCAAGCTCTTGATGATGATCCAGGCCACGGTCTCGCTGACCGTCATCGCGGTCATCGCGGCCCGCGCCATCAATACGCTCAGTTAAAGGAGACCGCCATGCCCGATGAGATCGAAGTCCCCCTGGAACAGTCCCAGGAGCATATCGAAAAAGCCCACGAGGAGCACGAGGGGCATCACGGGGCAGGGGAGGGAGAAACGGGGCGGGGCGGCTGGACGCGCTTCATCGCAGTCGCGACGGCGATCCTCGCCGTGGTCGCCGCCATCGCTGCGCTCAAGTCCGGCCTGCTCGTCAACGAGGCCCTGCTCGCCAAGAACAACGAGATCAGCCATCGGACACAGGCATCGGACCAGTGGAACTACTACCAGGCCGAGGGTCTCAAGGCATTGATCTACAAGACGTCCGCACAGGCGCTGCCGCCCGGCTCGCCTGCCGCCTCGGACAACGGGAAACAGGCCGCGCACTACAAAGACAAGCAGGACGAGTTGCAGCGGGGCGCGAAGGAGCTGGAAAAGCAGGCGGAGGACAACAAGCGTGAGTCGGCGGAGATCATGGAGGAGCACCACATCTTCGCCCTCTCCGTCAGCCTCTGCCAGATCGCCATCGCCCTGTCCGCCATCGCCGCCCTGACTCGCAGCCGCCGCGTCTGGTTCTTCGGCCTGGCGGCGGGCCTGGGCGGCGTCGCCGCCCTTGTCGGCGGCTTCCTGCACCTGCACCTCCCCTTCGCGTTCTAAAACACGGATTTCCTCGGCTCCCAAAGTCGCTTCCGTGTGGCAAGACGCGCGGCGTGAAGGAAGTGTTTACTGGAAGGCTAGGTTGGTCAGGACGCGATCATGGCAGTAAAGCCAAAATTAAGCAGCATGATCGAATTTTGACTGCCTTGTCAGACTCTCTGTAGTCGCGATGTTGAGTTTTTTTGACTCTTCAGACAAGCTTCTTCCGATGCCGTCTTCATTTATTTGTGCGCCTAGTCTCCAGGCTTCAACTAGACTGGCATCCGATAGTAACCATCTGCCTGAAGGATGTTTCTGCGTGAACTTTTCTTCTCGTGCGGGTTGGGCCTCAGTCCAACCCGCCTCAGCCTGGAACAGATTGTAGTTATTTTGGATGTTGGCGTTATCAGGAGCTAACCGGAGAGCTTCAGAGAAATACTCTCGGGCCTTATCGGTAGACCCGTTCACTTCGGCCTCGCTAATGGCTAAAAATTCATAAGCATACGCGCGTACCGTCGTATTCTTGGTGATAGTAAGAGCTTTCTCAGCCATAACGGCAGCGTCCGCAAACAGCCCCTGCTCACCGGCGTATTTTGCGGCGAACAGGTATGCTATCTCGAAGGGTGTTCCTTCCGATGCGACCTGACTGAACAGCTGAAAGGCTTCCGTCTCATTACTCTGAAGTAGAGAAAGTGCCAAAGAAACCCGAACCGCTTGGTCCTGGGGGTTGATCCGAAGCGCCTGCCGATAAAGTTCTTGTGCCGCCGCAGGGCGCTTTAGCTTGTCTTGAATGGAGCCTAGCGTGTGCAGGCCCATAAAAGCAGTCGAAGGGTTCAGGGTTTCTAGAGGATTCTGATCGAATATGCGCTGAAGCTTCTGTCTCATCTCGCCAAGATATGCCCTTGCTACGTCCGCAGACGCTTTAACAGCCCGCGTGAAGGAAAGGGTAGCAGCAACAACAAGCAGATCAGGGTCAGTGGTTGAACCAGCCAAAATCCCCTTTAATTCTGTGTCAAGTTCATCAGACCATTCCTGACGATTCAACAAAGTCATCAAGGCCATCTTGTAATAAGGTTGTTGTGGATCGAGTTCCGATGCCCGCCGCATGAAGACGGTCCCGACGTTCAGGAAACCAAGAATGCTATAGGCGCGGCCACGAGCGTATGCCACCTTAGCCGGTGAGAACCTGTTCTGCTTGAAGCGAAGAAGTCGTAAAAATCTATCCGGGTCGTCCTCTATGTTGGCCCATGTTTCTGCCATGAGTGTCCAATATTCATCAGCGGGATAACGATTATCCTCGGAGGTCTCTTCATCGTTGAGCATATGCAGGTCGCCGGACACACCGCGTAGCCATTCATTCTGCGCCCAGTTCAGCCGGCGCAGGTGCGGCTCCAGGTCGGCAAGCAATTCATCCGCCGCGTCTTCGTCCCCCCGGCATAGGGCGTGCTCGTGGGCGATCAGGATGTTGACCGCATCCTGGAGGCTTGGGGCACTCAGGTCTAAAGGCTTCGGCTCATTCAAGTCCAAAGTGTTTGCAGACGGGGCATTCATCTGGGTGGCTTTCGTCAATCTGCCATTCGTCCCGCGTGACGGCAAGGGAACTAAGGTATTCACCGAGCGTCATGGGCCGGTTTGGTTCGATGGAACCATGACCGGGCGGTTCGCTCCGGTCATCAATGCGGAGATCAAGGTCACTGGTGACCGGGGACGATTCGTAGGGACCGCCACCCCTGGCCCAGACCTTCTGGCTGTTGCTGGCCCGCGCGCCCCGAAATTGCTTGGGGTCTATTGCCTCGAATCGCTTCGGTAAGAGGGTGGCGGATAACGTCAGCAGACATCCGGCTACCGACATTCCACCCGCGCCGGGACTGACCTGAACGGTGTCAGGAACGTCCTCATCCAGTCCTACATCTTTGGGGCGAACGCCAAGCAATGCCGGTCCGTTGCCGGTTGCGGGCTTCCCTTCCTCTTCCTTCATAACGCGCAGGATGCGAGCTGGCATTATCCCCCGACATCCCCGCTCGTTGCCTTATGCGGCCTTCCCTTCGGCTTCTCCCCTTCCGGCCTTGTCCGCTGTTTATAAGCGTCTAAATCGGCGCGGCTGACAATTTTGCGGCCAAAAGCGATGGTTGACGGCAAGCGGCCTTCCAATATAGCGGTGCGTACCGCTCCATCCGAAACCTGAAGCTCTCTGGCGACCTCTTGAACGGTAAGATAACCCTGTGTCTCCATACGAACATAATACCAGGGAAAGTTTACGAAGTCAACAGCTATCTTGGGCAGAGCCGACGAAAAAGGCGAACACAGGGTCCGCCCCTACGGGCCGTGTCCGCCTCCGCCCGTCATCCCGTCAGCGCCAAAAGCTGCTCCACGAACTTGGCCTGCGCCGTGCCTTCTTTGCCGCGCAGCCACTGCGCGAACAGGGCGCGGCTCTCCGCCGGCAGGAGGCCGCCAGTGACGTGGGGGGCGGCGCTTTCCGGGCTTTCCGGCGGCTTGACCCGCTGCGTGCCGTTGTCGGCGGGCGCTTCCAGGCCGAACAGTACCCGCGCGACGCCCACCTCCATCGCCGCGCCCAGGCACATCACGCACGGCTCCAGCGTGGACACCAGGATGACGTCCTCGGCGTCGAGCGGCTGCCCGTCCCGGCTGCCGGCGTTCTCGAATGCTACGATCTCCGCCTGGGCGTTCTTGCGCCCCAGCGCGTTCACCCGGTTGTGGCCGCGCGCGACGATTCGCAGGCTCGGCCCCGACCCCAGCGCCAGCACGCACCCGATGGGCGCTTCCCCCTCCGCCATGCCCCGCTCCGGCTTCGGCCAGGGCCTCGCGCATCAGCATCTCCTGCTGGTCCTCCGTCAACTCGATCTTGGGCTTACTCTCAGACACGATGGGCGTCACGCTTTCCGGGAAGGTTATACCCGGATGGGGGCGCGGCTATGGCAGGCGGGGCGCAAAAGAAAAGACCGGGCGAGTTTCCTCGCCCGGTCTCTGGGTCGTCCCGCCGGTTTGGGGCGGGGGAGGCGCTAGCCGTCCCACGAAATGCGGGGACGGAGACGCGGCCCTGGCCGCGTGCGGCGCGCGTGCGGCTGTGCAATCATGGTCATCCCCTTTCTTATTCGCCCGTGATGGCGGTGGAAGTGAGGTCCACGGATGGGCTGCTGCTGCCCCAGGCCGCCCGGCTGCCCCAGGCCGCTCGGTCCGCCGACGTGGCCGTGCTGCCCCAGGCCGCCCGGTCGGCTGTCAGGGCCGTGCTGCCCCAGGCCGCGCGGTCCATGAAGAGCGAGACACTGCCGTCCGCGTTGGTCGTGCTGCCCCAGGCGGCGCGGTCGGCGCCGACCGAGCTGCCCCAGGCCGCGCGCAGGTCGGTGATGCCGGTCCCCCACAGGCCGCTGCCCCAAGCCGCCCGGTCCATGACCAGCGAGAGCGTACCGTCGGAGTTAACCATCAGCGTCGGGCTGAGGGCAGGCTGCCCGGCGACGGCGGTGTTGGCGAGCGCAGCGGGGATGTTGAGGTAGCCCGCGCCGTAGGTGAGGGCGTCGCCGGTGCCGTCGGGGGCGCTCCACTTGTCGGCGGAGAGCATCAGGCGAGCCTTGATCGTGTCGGGGGTCAAGGTCGGGTCGGCCTGCAAGAGCAGGGCGGCGGCGCCCGCCACGACGGGAGAGGCCATCGAGGTCCCCGACAGGCAGAAGTAGTCTCTGGAGATCAGGTCGCCCGATTTCACGTACTTGTACAGGGACTGCGGGATGGTGTTGGTGCCGCCCGCGTAGGTGTCCAGGGCGCTGCCGCTGGCGTCCAAGGAGATGACCTTGTTGCCGGGTGCGATGATGTCGGGCTTGAGGATGAGGTCCACGCGGCTTGGCCCCCGGCTGGAATAGGTGGCGATCCGGTCATGGGCACGGTTAGTGTCCGCAGTGCCGTCAGGATTCAGGTTCCGCTTGGCAGCGCCGACGGTGATGACATAGGGGTCGTTGGCGGGCGACTGGATGGAGCCGTAGGCCGTGCCCCAGCCTTCATTGGAGGCGCCGGAGACGTTGACTGCGCCGAAGCGCCCCGTGTTTCCCGCCGCGCAGACGACGACGATGCCGGACTTCCAGGCGGACTCGACGGCCTGGCAGAGCGGATCGTTCACATACGAGTCGCCGACCGGGTGGCCGAGCGAAAGGTTCACGACGCGGATATTGTACTTGGTCTTGTTGGCGACGACCCACTGGAGGCCGGCGATGACGGTGCTGACGTCGGTCCGCCCGTTCTGGTCCAGCACGCGGACGTTGACCAGGTTGGTGGAGGGCGCGATGCCGAAGAAGTGGAGGAAGCTATTCGAGCCGCTGGACTTCGCGCCGTTGCCGGCGATGATGCCGGCGACATGCGTGCCGTGCCCGCACGGGTCGGCGGCCGGCGGCGGGGGCGCCCCCTGCACGGCTACGGCCGGCGGGGCGAGGACGTAGTTGGCGAGGATGCGCGGGCCGGGGACGCTGAACTGCTGTACGGGCGAAGAGCCTTTCAAGTCCGCCGACGGGACGACGCCGCTGTCAATGACGGCGACGGTGACGCCCCTGCCGGTCAGGCCGTACTGCCAGTAGGCCACATCGTCCTCGCTGGAAGTGGTCGTGAAGCCGTAGCTGTTGGCGACCGCCGCCGCGTCGTTGCTCTCGCCGTCGTCGCTCTTCTGGACGCTGCCGTCGAGCGACAGGTGCGTGACGAACGGCAGGGCAGCCAGTTTGCCGAGGTTGCGCGAGGGGACGCGCACGGCGACCGACTGGATGATCGGCAGGCGGCGCGTGATGTCACCGCCCAGGGACTGAACCCGCGCCTCCTGGGCGGGGGTCAATGCGCCCGTCGTCTTGAGGATCACGGACGACCAGCCGGAGGCCGGCTTTTGGGCCAGCGTCCGGGCGACGGCGCGGTCGCTTGTCGCGGCCGCCGGGGCGTGCTGGGTCGGGGCGTGCTGGGTCGGGGCGGCCAAAGCCGCGCCTGCCAGCGGGAGGGTCAGGCCGGCCAGGAGGGCCGGCGCGCGCCGGGTCCATTCCCGGCGTCGTGAAGTGGTGTTGATCATTTGTCTTTCTCTCCCTCGAAATCGCGCAGTGTGGTAGCCCGGCGGCCCTGCCCATGTGAGCGGGTGTAGGCCCGTGGCTTTGCGTCCCCGTCTTTCGGCGGGTTTGCCTTTGTCAATCGCGAAGGATGATGTGGCTCCGTCGGCCCGACGAGAGAGTGCAAGAGTGTCGCCCGTGCGGCAGCCCGGCTATCTCTGCGTCCTGTGAGGGGTGGGCAGAGACCCGCTGGCTTTGCGTCCCGGCCTCGCGGCCGGTTTGCCCTGGTCGGGGGCGGACAGAACCATCACTTAGGATTATGCCGTTCGAGAGGGGAATGCTTACTGTGCGATATGCGGGAATGTTCGCGGGAATGTTCGCGGGACTGGTGTTACGCCGCGCGGGGCAGGCCGAACTCGGCGCCTAAGTGCATTCGGTCGGGGTCGGCCAGCTTGCCCAGCTTGCGCTCGGTCTTTTCGCGGTACATGTTCGAGTCGGCGGCGGCGATCAGGGAGGTGAAGTCGGACCCGTCGGCCGGGAAACAGCCCCATCCGATGGAGACGCCCAGGTGGAGCGCGCCCAGGCGCGGGTGGAGCAGGCCCGGCTCGTAGCGCTCGACGGCCTGCTGGATGCGCGCAGCCAGGGACTGGGCCTCGGCCGGGCCGCCGCCGTGGACATAGACCAGGAACTCGTCGCCGCCGTACCGGGCCACGATGTCTCCGGCCTGGACGCTGGACAAAAACAGCGCGCTCAAGTCGCGCAGCACCTGGTCGCCCTTCTGATGGCCGAAGTTGTCGTTGATGGGCTTGAAGCTGTCCAGGTCCAGGCAGAGCAGGGCGAACGGCCGCCCGTCTTGGCAGCAGTCCTCGACGTGCTGCGTGATGTGGCGGATGTTGTGCAGGCCCGTCAGCGGGTCCGTCACGGCGTGGGAGCGCGTCCGGTCGAACAGCAGGCCGTTGTACAGCGCCGTGGCCGCGCGCTCGGCGATCGTTTCCAGGAGCTGCTTGTCGTGCGCGTTAAAAGCGTCCGGGTGGGGGTGGTACAGGTTGATCGTGCCCAGCACCTCGCCCTGATGCACGATTGGGACGATCAGGGACGTATGGAGCGCGACCCACTGCGCCGACTGCGAGGAAGTCAGCAGCAAGTCGTCGGCGTCATACTCGCCGAGATAGGTGACGCGGCTCGCGCCGACCCGCAGCGACGTGCTGGCAGGCCCCAGGGTGCGCGCGCCGGTGAAGTACTCCCGGTTGATCCCGACAGCGGCGCGCACGCTCATCCGATCTTCTATCCGATCTTCCATCCGGTCCTCGCCCGCCTCCGAGGCGTCGCGCAGCAGAAACAGCGCCGCCGTGCCGGGCAGGATCGCCTCCAGCTTGCGGCTCAAGATCTCCAGCGTTTCTTGCAGGCCCAGAGACGAAGACAGGGTCTGCACGACCTCATAGAGCGCCCACAGCTCTGAGGACGCGCGATGGATGTCGCGCGCCGCCTGGTCCGCTTTGCTGGCGGGCGCCTTGCCGGCCTCGGCAGCCACGAGCGGCCCGTCGCCCTCGCGCGCCATTTCCTCGACGACACCCGTGATCACCTCCAGGAAGGCGTCGGCGACGACCGGGTCGAAGTGCGTCCCCCGGTCCTTCGTGATGACCTCGCAGGCCCGCTCATGCGTCCAGGCGCTGCGGTAGGAGCGCGACGACGTCAGGGCGTCATAGACGTCGGCCACGGCGAGGATGCGCGCGGTCAAGGGAATCTCCTCGCCCTTCAGCCCGTCCGGGTAGCCTGTGCCGTCCCACTTCTCGTGATGGGACCGCACGACCGGCAGGACCGGCCACGGGAACTCGACCGGGTCAAGGATGGCCGCGCCGATCTCGGGGTGCTTTTTGATCTTGACAAACTCGTCGTCGGTCAGCCGGCCCGGCTTGAGCAGGACGTACTCGGGGACGCCCAGCTTGCCGATGTCGTGCAGCAGCGCGCCCGTGTTGATCGCTTCCAGCTCGATCCCGGTGATGCCGATGTGCTTTGCCGTGGCGACGGCGTAGCGCTGGACCCGTAAGATGTGCTGGTGCGTGTACTGGTCTTTGGCGTCAATGGCGAGGGCCAGGCTCTTGATGGTCGCCAGGTACAGGTCCGCGAGGTGCTCCTGGCCGAGCTGCAATTCCTCGATGTGCTGCTGCTTTTCCTCCGAGCGGGCCGCCGTGGTGGAGTAGTTCTGGAACACGACCCAGCCCAATGGGGCCAGCAGCAGCAGCACGAAGCCGATGTGGCTGGAGAACAGCAGGATCGCCAGCGTGCTGACGCAGCCGCCGGCGAAGTAGGAGGGCGCGGTCCAGAAAAACGTCCCCCGCCACAAGGCCGGCAGATTCTGCCCGGTGCAGAGGGCGACGATGGTGGCGACGCTGCCCGTGTTGATAAGGAAATAGATTAGGCTGAAGCCGGCGACGGCGGGATAAGTGCCGGGGTTGCGCAGGGTCAGGGAATAGTGGTTCAGCCACAGAAAGACCATCCCCGCCCCCCATGTTTCCAGGGTCGCCATGCACACGTTGAACAGAAGCTGGTGCAGCGGCTGACGCTTGGCGAACGGGAACAGGCTGTGGAAAAGGCTGCCGACCAGGCTGACCAGCACGGCGGCGGCCGGCCCGAAGCGCAGCAGGGCCGTACAGGTCAGCACATAGCCCAGCGAGAGGGAAACATGGTCCTCGGCGCTGTGGTGCCGCATCAGGCGGATCTTTTTGCTGCTCGCCAGGGCCGCCAGGAGCAGGTAGACCCCCAGCTCCCACCATTCCGCGTCGGCCTTCGGGACCGGCGTCCTGATGACGAACACAGCGGCGACGGTGCCCAGCAGGTAGACCAAGATCAGATAGAGTTGTGCGCTTCGCGGCAGTTTGCTCATAGGAGTTTGTTCGACGGGAGAGCCGCGATGCCTTCGGCTTCCGGCCCTCCCTTGTATTTCGGCGGATAGAGGGGCGAACTTTAGCCGCGTCTTGTCCTATTTTTGCTGGTGATGATGGCTTTCGGGGCTTGGCGGCGAAACTCCGGCGGACTGGCCGGACCGCCTTCCTGGGCGCGGGTGGCTGATTGTGCCCGTGCGGAGGGTGCCTGCTACATAGGGGGCCTGCTACATAGGGGCCTGCTACATGGCGAAATGGGCCGCAGAAACATTCCCGAATATTTTCATGAAAACCCCTTGACAAAAAATGCGCCGTGTTTTATAATGCTTTTCAAGCAACGATAGCAAGACCAACGCTGCACTTCGGAATGCAAAGGAGCCACGACGATGTTTCTGCCTGTGTTTCTGCCTGTGTCGCACGCACACGCGCGCCCCCGGACTTGTTCCCGCCTTTCATCCCTGCTAGGCCCCTTACGCCCCGCCGGTCTTTACTAAGTAAAGACCCTCGCCCGCAATCCCCTTCTCCTGATGAGCCTCGCCCTCCTCACCCTCGGCCTCCCGTCCGTCCAAGCCCAAACAGGCGGCTACCCTGGCGGCGGCTACCCCGGCGGCGGCTACCCTGGCTCCAGTGGAGGCTGGGTTCCCAGCGACTCCCATGGAACCCCGCTCACGCCGGGGATGCAAGGCACCAACAGCGACGGCAGCGCCAACCTGCTGCCCACCACCGGCAAGTCGCCCAAGAAGACCAACACCTACCCCATCCAGGACGGCGACCCCGCCTGGTGGTTCGGCGCCTACTCCCCCAACAACGGCGGCACCGGCGACCCGTACTACTACTACTACAACGGCCTCTTCCTCAGCAGCACGGCCAACAACACGACCAGGGACAACTACGGCGCCCTCGCGGCTTCCTATGACCTCAACAACTACAACTTTGACCGGGCCGACAACCTCACCCTGCCGCCGGACCTGACCGGCAGCGTCCACGCCGACAACACCGACACCCTGACGGCTTACTTCGTCTGGACGGGCGACCCGTCCCACATCCCTGACCACCAGGACTTCCTGCTCCGCACCAGCCTGAGCGCCACCGCCTCGGTGAACTTCGGCAATGGGGGGGCGACGTCGGGCCTGTCGGCGACGGGGGAGGGGATGCTGGAGGGGGACACGGTGACGGCGACGGCGGGGGACGCGGGGAATGACCATCCGGCGCCTCACACCAAGGCGGTGTTGGTGCGTGCCACCCCCACCGGCAACCTGATCACGCTGTCTCGGTCGGCGGGGGTGAGCGTGGACACCAGCAACAGCCTGCCCTATTCCACCTGGGTGGACTCGCCCGCGCCGCCCAATGCCAGCGGCCCCGGAACGTACTACTACATCGGCTTTCCCTCCAACGGTCAGACCTCCGCCACCGCCAGCGCCAGCGCCACGGCTACTGCCAACACCGATAGCCGAGGAGTAACGATCAACTGCCCCGACGTCGAGGCATAGTACTACAAGGGGGCTTATGACAGCCAACACGGCACGGATCGCTACCAGCACATCCCTCAAGCGTCAGGAAACTCCGTAGACTCTGTCGTATTTCAGCAGAATGATCCCTCCACCGGGCAACATTTTGTGGCAGGACACACCTACGACTCCAACGCCGTAGGCTTCATGTCTCCAGTCTTCAACTGGAAAATCTCCGGCGATGGGACGCCCGATTCAGATACCTCGGCTAACCTCAGTCCCAGCCCTACCAACCCCTATGGCCTTGCCAATTTGCCCGCAAACTTAGACTTTGGGGCAACGTGGGACACCAAGCAGACGAAAACTACCCAGTTCACCGTTGATGTCAAAGACAGCGATGGGGCTGATGCGTCCGATACCTACACCGTGACGTGGCATGCGCCTGTTGAAAAATGGGCTGCTCTTGGTAAACCTGAGAAGGGTCCCAATCGAATTTTCCCCGAACCCGGAAAAGATTCCGCAGGTCATACATCCATTGAGGTCAATAGGACAGTGGATGTAGTCATCCACACTAAAGAGAACGACCTAAACTATGGGCCTGGCCTGAAGGTACTTTCCGTTTTTCTTGGTGGTGCGAGTCCCTTCATCCCTGAGATGGTCGCAGGTCCTTGGGGCCTTGCTCTCGCAGGTCTTGCTGGCGCTGCGTCCGTCACAACCGGATTTCTGGTACCATCTGATCCGGCTCAGGACCATACGCCCAATGGGGGCACATTCTATGCTGAATAACGCTTGATGTGAAATCAACTTGGCTGTCTTTGGCCGATTTGGCCGAATAAAGGAACCGAAGGCACCGCCGACAAACCATAAAGAAACCCTTAAAGAAACCCTTTGGCGAGGTGCTTTATGAATA
>JAABUJ010000634.1_pt1 | contig 65351 bp, 53 predicted proteins | sample 5559131 | NCBI WGS metagenome assembly JAABUJ01 (sample SAMN10711875, study PRJNA513366) | rock metagenome | isolation source: Antarctica rocks | place: Antarctica: Victoria Land, Mt New Zealand nord | collected 2016-01-07 | reverse complement strand
AGATTCCTTGCAGGAGCAGCTTTGTCTTGGACTCAATGATGTAGCGGCCAACCCCGATCTCATCCGTTCTATAACCCTGTTCCCCCACTTTTGTATTTCAAATAAGAACGCAGTTTAGTATCAGAAGCCGCTCTCCATGCCGATGCTGAACAACTGACACAACTATCAGCCGATTACGAGCAGGCCAAAGCAGTGGTTGACGAACTTCTCGTTGAATGGGAACGCTTGGCCGATGCCGACGATATGGGAGCGTGACACATCACGCTCCTTCCCCTATCTCTTTTTTCTCACTCCCACTATCACACCGCTGATCAATCCAATAATCGCTAACACAAGCGGCAACACAGTCGCCAATATCAGCCAACCACCCAGGAAGATGAGTGGTTGTAATAGCCTTGCATGCGCTTGTAACTCAAAAATAATCTGCCTGTATATTGGTCGATAGCCAAAACTTATGCCGAGTATGGCTGCCGCCAGCAAACTGAAGATGAGTGTGACGAAGACACGGAGAAAACCATAGCGATACGAGCCACGTGTGGCATTGACACATAAAATCGCTAGTCCCACACTCTCAAGCAGGAAGGACAATGCGATTGGTAGCGTTGGACCCACTACTGGTAGTAATCCACCAGCAATGCCTAGCGTGAGACCTACCAACTGAACGATAGCTCCTACAAAGAGGGACATAGGCCAGCCGCGTCTCTGCTCAGAAGCGATCAACCCATTTTTAGGGGGCATTTTACCACTATTTTGTGCCACTGCGATACTGGACATAATGTTTGTCTTGATGGCATAACTTTCGGGATTGCTGGCATCTAATTCCAGGGAGTGTTCAATCGCAGTAAGTGCCTCCTGATTGCGTCCCATATTCGAGAGCAGAACGGCACCCATACTCCAGGCAAGTGCGTTATCGGGTTCTTTTTGGCGCAACTGACTGACGGTAGTAAGTGCCTCTGGAAATCGACCCATCATACCAAGAATCTGGCTTTTTAGTGTCAGCCCGGAACTATCATCAGGCGTGAACCGTAATGCCTGATTGGTAAGGCGTAACGCTTCCTCTGTATTTTGCATCCGAAACAACCGCATAGCTTGTTCGAGGAGTAAGCTACTTTGTTGCGAATTTTGTTGCGGCGGAGAGGGCGACATTTGCGCGGTTGCTGTCGCCTTATAAGAACTTTGTTGCGCCTGAGTTGTTGGCGATGAAGTCCGTACATCGACTGGCGACGACTGTGGTGGATAGGCCAATGGAAATGTTGGTGATCTCGGAATGCTAGACATTTCTCCAACCAGTATGATAGGATCAGGTGCCTGTCCAAACACTTGTGGACGTTGTTGCTCTCCCAATATGTTCGTAAGATACATGTACAAGCTTTGGAGCGTGTTATTTCCTGTTGCGTCGGTAGCAGCACCGCTCAAACCGACAATCATACGTAGCATGAGCAGACCGAGGCCACGTTCTCCTGTTTCAGCACCGAACTCGTTGCCACGACAGGAACACATGAAGATACGATCCCGTTGCTGTTGTAGCCCTGCGAGTAGTGTAGGACCGAGCAGAGGTAACACATCAAATGCTGTGGTGCGACGTGCGTTCCATGCCTGCCCCGTCTGAAATGAGTCCAGAATGAAGATAATTTGTGCGGCACTACTTCGTGTTATGACTTGTTGAGCAAGCGAAAGGAGATTCAATCCTGTTCGTGGGTCACTATATTTGGTGTCGGCCAATGCAAGACATCCGTTGCCGCTATTCACATCAACAAATGCATGGCTTGCAATATAAATAAGCACGAGATCATCTGGTTGAGCAACCGAAAGACACAGTTGTAGTGTGAGAGACCCAACAAGGTCTCTTGTTGCGTTTGCGCCGTAGACATACTGTACGTTTGCAGGTTCCCACTTGCCTCCCTTATCATTTACCAACCATTGTGCAAATGCGCGTGCATCATTCTCGGCAAACTGTAGCGGTTGAAATATCATATCCTGGTAGTTATTGACACCTACAACAAGTCCAAGGCGTCTGCCCATGCAATTTCCTCGCGTCTAGCGTACTTTTTTTATTGTGTAAATATTGTACGCCACTTCGTCTCTTCGTGGTGAGAAACAGGCAAAAACAGGTACTTTTTGGATGTGCTGTGAGTGGTGAGACACATCTGTACATACTATAAGATGGATGTTGTATATTTTTTTTGTTAGTATCTTCTACTCGATAAGGAGGATTAGAGAATGGCGCGTGTTTTAGGATTGACAGGCAATATCGCGTGCGGCAAAACCTCTGTCGGACAGATGTTAGTAGAACTTGGTGCCGAACGCTATATTGATGCAGACGCAACCGTTCACTCACTCTACGCATCTGGTCAGCCCATCGCTATCAGCGTCGCTGAAACATTTGGCACTTCTGTCATGAACACTGATGGCAGTGTTGACCGCAAGGCACTGGGAGCGGTAGTGTTTCAAGATGCCGAAGCGATGCGCCGACTAGAGCGTATTGTACACCCTGCCGTTGGCGGCGCATTGATGAAAGAGCTAGCCCTTGTTAGCCCAACAGGAATTGCCATTATCGATGCCGTGAAGCTCTTGGAAGGAAATTCGGGCACTCTATGTCAGAGCAAGTGGATCGTCGTGTGTCCAGAAGCACAGGAACGTGCGCGACTCATTGCACGTAACGGTTTTAGCGAGCAAGAAGCAGACGCACGTATTCGTGCTCAGTCTCCTGTCGAGCCACGACTCTCCCTCGTCGATGAAGTCATCGACAATGGTGGCTCGCTCGCACAGACACGCGCACAGGTCGTAGCTGCATTTGAACGCTTTTGTCGCAAATTTCCCGCATAATCTCTCTTATATTTGTCAGACTACTACGACATTGCCTTCGTACCGATAACGGCAAATAGCGGGTCATGCCCTCTATGCAGCCACGACGCCTGTTTGTCTATATGTCGCTCAACCTCGATTGTTGCAAATCCGCCAGCAAGCTCGTAATATCGCTGCACAAGTGCAATATGACTCTCGTTATTGCCCTCGTACCAGATATGTACAGCCTTCGTGGGGAACATCCTATCCGAGAAATGTACTAACGAAACGCCTCCTGGTTTGAGTACTCGTGCCACCTCACGAAATACCTCTACGGGATGCTTGAGATATTGTACCGATACCGTATTAATGACCCCATCAAAATAGGCATCGGGAAATGGCAACTGCGGATTTTTGTTGAGATTATGTACGACGTAGCGCGTCAATTGCGAATTAGCTTGCAGTTCAGCCTCATTCATACCCAGCCCAACAACCTCTTGATAACGTACATCCTCTGGTAGATGCGAGCGATAACTGCTCATAATATCGAGAATATGAGCCTGTGCAGGTACATGGCGGCGAATAGTGTCCGTCACAGCAGCGATTGCAGTATCGTCGATATGGACAACCATACGCGGCGCAACATAAAAATTACTATCATCCGACTCGTCTTGTCGCGTAAAATCGCGCGGGGAAAAGTTTTGTATCATCATTCGACCCTTGTGTATAAGTTTGACTGTATTGTAAACTACGTATCGACTCTTCTAATTATGCACTGCATATGTATGCAAAAAGCAATGGTTACAAAAAATCCTGAGTATGCTTACATCTACGCGTAAAAATACGCTATTGACAGGTGTCTTGCGATTTCGTATAATCCGCTCAGCTACTTACGATGGACTCCAAACCTGCCACAGATCGGTATTACACTATCTCATTTTTAGGGAAGTACAAATTGTTGACGAAGATATCTTGTGAGTGCAAGTGTAATTGAACAATTCGTAGGTCGATTGGTGAGATTTGCAACGTTGCTAACGTATTAACACCTAAGATGAATGTTGTTTTTGAGAATTGTTCTAAAAAGCATTCTTCGATTCAGATGGTTTTTATGTTGTTTCGGTAATGTTGAAGGAGGCTAACTGCACTATGCAGAAGCGCATGACACGTATTTTTGCCCTCATAATGGGTATTCCCCTGTTATTGGCATTCCTTGCCGCCTGTGGTTCTGGCACTACAGGTACTGGTGGTAGCTCAACTCCTACTGCTGGTTCCAAAACTATTGAGATTGCCACAGAGTTGCCAGTCTCAGGTAAGGATACCAGTAGCGGCAAACCTGCCGAGGATGGTGCTCACCTCGCCGTCGATGAGGCGAACAAAAACAACACTGTTCCTGGCTACAAGTTCGTATTTGTGGCGAAAGATGATGTTGGTGCCAAGGGTATCCATGACGCTGCTGTTGGCGCACAAAACGTGCGATCATTGATTGATGATGCTCTTGTCGCTGGTATAGTCGGACCTTTCAATAGCGGCGTGGCACAGAGTGAAATGCCAATTGCAAATAAGGCACCGATCCTCCTTATTAGCCCCTCGAACACAAATCAGTGTCTTACACAAGAAGGTGCGGACATTGGCTGCACAGGCGCAACAGACTATGTACCAACATTACGTCCAACAGGCAAGGTGACGTACTTCCGTATTGCGACCACTGATAACCACCAGGGGCCAGTAAACGCTGATTACCTGTACAAAACCTTCGGTTACAAGAATGCATATGTTATTGATGATGCTGAAACCTATGGTGTTGGTATCGCCAATACATTCTCCGGCGAATGGACGAAATTGGGTGGGAAGATTCTTGGGCGCAGTAGCGAGCAAAGTTCGACAACATCGTATGTCTCCCTTCTCACACAAGCCGCATCTCTAAAACCCGATGTGATCTACTTCGGTGGTCTCGACTCTACTGGTGGTATCTTGATTCGTCAGCAGATGCAGCAAGTAGCTGCGTTGAAAAACACTCCCTTTGCTGGTGGTGACGGTCTTGTGACGCCTACGTTTGCTTCAACTCTCGGCGTGAGCGGTGGTCCAGTATATGGTACCGTTGCCAGTGTCGATGTGACGAAAAATCCCTCTGCCGCCGATTTTGTCAAAAACTATCAGGCCACGTATGGACCTCTTGGTGCATATAGTGCCGCTGGTTACGACTGTGCTAAGATTGTCATTCAGGCCATAAAGGCAGCCCTTGCTAGCGGTGCCCAGACACCACAAAACAATGGCGACTCCGCTGGTGCGAAGACTTTCCGCCAGGCAGTCATCGATGCAATGTCTAAGGTTGATTATACCGGTCCTACCGGCCATCACACCTTCGACAAAAACGGTGATACCACAAACAAAATCATCACCATCTTCCAACTCGCCAATATCAACGGCAAGCCCGATTGGAAGACCGTTTCCGTAGTAACCTTGTCTTAGTACACATAGTGTGCCGTACCATGCGAATCGGATGAGCCATGAATGCTGATGTGACTCGCGTGGTCAGTACAGGGAATAGTCGGCAGATAAACAAAAATTTGCTTGACTATTCCCTTCTCCTCTAATTATTCAATCTTCCAGTACACAATAAATTTGGGAAGTTGAGAATGAAGTAAACATATGTTAATATTACAAGAATTAATCGCTGGCCTTGTGACAGGTGCGATTTACGCTCTGATTGCTTTAGGTTACACGATGGTCTATGGCATCATCGAATTGATCAACTTCGCTCACGGCGATATTTTTATGGCCGGCACCCTCGTCTCTATTTTTATTCTCGGTCTGCTAGGCGTTTCTGGAGCATCACATCTCAATCCCTTTGCACTAGCAGGTGTAATGATACTGGCTTGCCTCGGTTCCATGCTCTTCTGCGCTGTGTTAGGTATCGTGATAGAACGTGTTGCCTATCGTCCTCTCCGTAACGCGCCACGTCTTGCACCGCTCATCTCTGCTATTGGCGTTTCGCTTATTCTTGAGGATGCAGGAAAGCTGTGGAAGGGTGCCAATTTGATTTCATTCCCTCAAATTTTTCCACAGATCAACTACACTCTTTTAAGTACAAATCAGGGGAATGTAACCATAAGCAGTATAAATATTCTGGTACTCGTCGTTGCGGTTGTACTTATGGCAGCTTTGCAGTTGTTCATCACTCGGACACGAACAGGACGTGCCATGCGTGCAGTTGCTCAAGATCGTGATGCAGCCGCTCTCATGGGTGTCAATGTGGATCGTGTGATCACGATTACCTTTTTCATCGGTGCCGCCCTTGCAGGAGCCGCCGGGTTTATCTATGGTTTGCAGTATGGCAGTACTTTCTTTTATATCGGTTTTCCACTTGGCCTTATTGCCTTTACCGCCGCCGTGGTTGGTGGCATCGGTAACATCGTCGGAGCTATGCTGGGTGGTATCCTGATCGGAATCATTGATGCTCTGTCTACATTCATCCCTGATACTGTATTGCCACATGGTGGTGCTGCGTGGCACGAAGCCGTGATCTTTGCGATCCTGATCTTGATCCTCATCTTTCGTCCCTCTGGGCTACTTGGTCAACAAACACCGGAGAAGGTATAGAGATGATGCAGATTCGTACATATACGTTGTCGGAAATGAGGTGATAAGGTATGTCCACACTAATACGTTCCAGTTCGCTTCTTCCTACGGCTGCTCCACGCCCGCTACTACTCAAATGGGTTGTTGCATTATTAGTACCTATCGCAATCTTCACCTTCATCTGGAGTGGCGAAGAAATTGTCAATAACGTGCTACTAACATTGTTTGGAGCTGGCAGTGCTAAGCAGAATACTGTTGGACTTGTCTTTGCAGCCGTCTTTATTATCGTTTTTTATGCTATTGTGATTACCCTCGCGGGCTATCTCGTCGCAGCAGATACAGGGCACCGGCGTACTATTGAGGTATGGATAGATATCCTCGTCTTCGTTCTTGTTCCACTCTTCCTTGTCATGGGCATTGGGCTTATTATTGGTTTAGCCCTATGCGCTATTATTTGGCCCATTTACTTCTATGTACGCAATCGTATCCGCAAAATGAGGAACTACACGTCACCTCAACCATTTGAAAATCTTGTCGTCATGGATGATATACAACGAAGTCAACTTATGAAGCGTGCGATAGCAGGTAGCTTCTGGTTTGCTACTGCCTTCGCAATTGTATGGCTGATTGCGGATATCGTCTACTTCGTCAGCGGCACTCTGCCCGTTCTCCTTCTCATCTGGGCGATAATTCGCACCATTCTTCTTCCAGTTGCAGGCTATTTTCTTGGTCGTTTAGCTGGGCAATTTGCCTTGCGCCGCACTCTCTCAACGAAAGAGATAAAGAACAGTGAGAGCAATGAGATTGGCAATGGTCGCCGAGGAGTACGTGTAAGCTTACAACGCAGATTAGAAGTGCTGTCCAGAGGGCGAGCTAATGAAGAGGCAAAAGATTTGGTACCAAATGATTTTCCTCTCCGTAGCAGAGGTGCCCAACGTTTTTTCATCACGTTGCTTGTCATCTTCGTCCTCTTTTATCCCTTCATCGACCCTTTCTTATTCGGTCAGGGTACGGACGGTCGTTTAGCGGGCTATGGTGACGCAGGCTACTACGTCATTCTCGCACTTGGCCTCAACATTGTTGTCGGCTTTGCAGGCTTGCTAGACCTGGGCTATGTGGCGTTCTTCGCCATTGGTTCTTATGTATGGGGTATTGTTGGTTCACATCAGTTTTCCATCATAACGGGCATTCCTGTCAATATACAAATTCTACCCTGGCTCTTCTGGCCGATGCTCATCGTTACCGCACTGATCGCAGCATTATTCGGTCTCCTACTTGGTGCGCCAACATTACGTCTACGCGGTGACTATCTCGCAATCGTGACACTCGGTTTTGGCGAGATTGTGCCTATTGTCTTTCTGGAATTGGATAAGTACACAAACGGCCCAAATGGTATTGTTGGTGTGCAACCACCCGCATTCCCCGGTGCTGACTGGACTACTGCACTTCCATACTACTACCTCATTTTAGCTTTGATTGTATTAGTCCTCTTTGCGAATATTCGCCTACGCGATTCGCGTTTAGGACGTGCATGGATTGCTATTCGCGAAGATGAAATTGCAGCGTCCTCTTCAGGCATTAACCTCGTGAACACAAAACTGCTGGCCTTTGCCGCAGGTGCATTTCTCTCTGGTATTGCCGGTGCATATCACGCCGCAAAACTCGGTGGCGTAACACCCGATGACTTCAGTTTTAACGACTCTGTGATTTATCTCGCAATGGTTGTTATTGGTGGCCTCGGTAGTATCCCTGGTGTTATGGTTGGTGCGCTTGCTGTCTATGCGATTAACGAATTTATCCTGGCACAGCTTGACACTTTAGGGGCTGCTCCAACCACCATCATTCATCCCATTTATGCTGCGATTGGTCAAGTTATCCCTGGTTTTACCTTTGGGAATATCCGCAATCTCATCTTTGGAACAATTCTTGTGGTTGTGATGATCTATCGACCCGAAGGATTGATACCCAGTGCCAGACGGCGACGTGAGTTACATCAAGTTGATTCTGATGTCGAGGCAGCAGTCGATTTAGGTTCGCTCGATGCAGTACCTGGATCACCAGGATTTGAGTCTGAAGTGCATGTTGAGTAATTGAGCAGCAGAAGAGTAGGAGAAAATGCATGAATGTTGAACGTGCAACTCTGGCAGGTGAGGCAGGCGAGATTACTACTCAGCCGCTTCTTGAATTGAATGATGTGACGAAGAGTTTCGGTGGTCTGACGGCGGTACAAGGTGTGAATTTACAAATTCGACCAAGAGAAATTGTAAGTATTATTGGACCCAACGGAGCAGGGAAAACAACCGTTTTTAATCTCATCACCGGCATTTATCGTCCAACTTCGGGGGCTATTCGACTACAGGGAAGGTCACTCGCTGGCTTACATCCTGACCAGGTACTTGTGTATGGTATCGCACGTACATTCCAAAACATTCGTTTGTTCAACAACATGACTGTATTGGAGAATGTGCTGGTTGGTCAACATACGCAACTCAAAGCAGGGGTGCTGGGTTCACTTTTTCGCCCACCACGTGTTGTAAGGGAAGAGCAAGAGGCTCGCAAACGCGCTTTAGAGTTGTTAGCTTTCTTTGGCCCAACCCTTGTTGAACGGCAAGATGAGTACGTCCTCAACCTCTCTTATGCAGAAAAGCGCCGTGTCGAGATCGCAAGAGCACTCGCGGCAAAACCTAAGCTACTTCTGCTAGACGAGCCAACTGCTGGTATGAACGACACGGAAACTGAGGAAGCTGTAAAATACATTCGTCGCCTGCGTGATGAATTAGACTTGACTATTCTCTTAATCGAACACAAACTCGCCGTGACTATGGGTCTATCTGATCATATCGCGGTGCTTGACTATGGACGCAAAATCGCTGAGGGTCTTCCCGAAGAGGTACGCAACAACGAGAAGGTCATCGAAGCATATCTTGGGAAATCTTCTACTATCAACGAACCTGCCGAGTAACGAGAAAATTATTCCATCTTACTTAGAATGTGCAAGAGATGGAAGATAAACTATAATCGAGGTTTATTATGACCGCCGTATTGCAACTGAACGATGTAAATACTTATTATGGACCAAGCCACGTCTTGCAAAACGTCACTTTAGAGGTCAACCAGGGGGAAATTGTTTGTCTCCTGGGTGCCAATGCCGCTGGTAAGACCACGACTATGAAGACTATCTTTGGGCTTGTACACCCCAAAAGTGGCACCATCCAATTTGAGGGCAAACCCATTCAAAGTAAACTGACGGGCGATATCGTGACATCAGGTCTGGCTCTCGTGCCAGAGGCACGGCGTATCTTTCCCCGTATGACCGTCTACGAAAATCTGGAAATGGGCGCGTTCAGTCGCCGCAACCGCAGTGAGATCAAACTAGATATGGATCACGTCTGCCAGATTTTTCCCCGTATCAAAGAACGTTTGAAGCAGGTTGCAGGCACAATGTCCGGTGGTGAGCAGCAGATGCTGGCAATGGCACGTGCGCTTATGTCACGCCCGCATATGGTTTGTTTGGACGAGCCATCGATGGGACTCTCACCTATTCTTGTGGAAACTGTTTTCAACACCATTTTGCGTATTCGCGGTGAAGGGGTAACGGTCTTCCTCGTAGAGCAAAACGCATCTATGGCACTCAGCCTCGCCGACCGAGGCTACGTTCTGCAAACAGGCAAAATCGTCCTGACGGATACCGCAAAAAACTTGCTCACCAACGATCTTGTACGACAAGCCTATCTTGGTGGCGCATAAAATTATATATACAGTAGCTGTGGGTCGTTCGCATGCGAACGACCCACAGCTACTGTATATATTTACTTCTTATCAAGCTTCTGATGCAGTTCGTTGATGCGCTGTATCACTTCCGCGAGCGTTGTTACACCCATCTCTTCCATGTCTTCGCGTAGGCTTTCCAAAATTTCTAGCCGCTCCATATCATCGTATTCGTCAAAATCATTGTCATCCGTTGTATTTACCTGTATCCCCTTTGAGTTTTGCATATTCATCACCTTTGCTCCTTATTCGTATAAAAATGAGGTATTGGCGTCTTGATAGCTCCAGCCTGCCTGCGTATCATTGCCTGTATCGACAACAGCGGGCACACCTTGCGGCTGACCATGAGCAGCATCGACAGCCACAGTATACAATCCCTTGCCAGCACCGAGCCTGTGACCCTGCCAGAGCAAGCGATTATGTGTGAGAAAGAGAAAATGACTACTATCCGTCGCCCACAAACTATTCGGCACAGGTTGCAGTAATACGTTGACTTCCGCTATCGTTGTACTGTTAGTGGGCGTAGCTCCATCACTTAAAAGCACATGCGACTGCTGTTCCGCTACCTGTACAATTTGTAGCGTATGCGGACCATCCACCAACAAAAACTTGCTATTGGGCGACCAGTAGGGCACACTATTCCCCTCAACGGTGAAAGTAAAGGAAGAGCCTGTAGTAATGTTGACGAGCGTGTCTTTCTGGCCCGTACTATACAATACCGTGTTGCCATCAGGTGACCATGCAAACTGTGTGCAGGTACAGGTCGCCAACGTCTGGTCTTTACCATCGGGTGCATGTAAGATGAGTTGTATTGTCAGTGCCGTCTCTGAAACGCGTTGAGTCGAGGATTTTGTAGGGGCCGGCTCAGCGTACAATAGGAAGGGTTGCGCGTGATGAGGTTGCCACAGAATACGTTCGAGGGCAGCAGGAAGTGGATGGCCTGCTAGTGGTGGTAACAAAAAGCGGGTATTTGTCCCCGTTAACGAAACAGTGAATACACCTCTTTTTGTTATTCCTATAGCCGAAGAATCAGTATAAGAGAGCGACAGCAGTGAGTCGCTACTGGGTAAATTTTTAGCTGCTATACCGCCAGGTTGATCATTTTGCGACGCCCACCAGAAGGCATTTTCCGGCGTCTGTGAAGCGCTAGGCTCTTGTCGATAGATAAGACGGGTTCCGGTTGCGTTCCACATCGGGTTACTATATTGAACACTGGAGCTAGAGAGCATAATGGGGATAGCACTACCACCGTCGATACCAATGGTATTGACGGTGCTGGGTGTATCTGTAATTTGTCCTGTAACTGCGTTTACTGCAAGTTGTTTGGCTGCTGCTGTTTTAGCAAAAGAATCATCAAGTGCGCGAAATACAAGGATTTGATGTGTCGGCGACCAGCTATAACCTACAACGGGGGTATCCTGAGTAACCGCTGCAAACGCATTTGCACCATTGGGATCGCTTGTCCAGAGATGTCCGTCACGTATAAATGCAATCTCGTTACTCCCAAGATGGCCTGGGCTGCACGCTGCGAGACTGACAAGCATCAACATTAAGAAAAGAAAAATCCGTCTCTGTCTCATGGACTGAGTATAGTCCTGTCTCATATACAGGTCAAGAGTAGAGCTGCATAGATGTACTTATTTCATCGAATATGATATGCTTTTTTCATCAGGTTATGATAGTACAAACGTACATAGAGGCTCGGTGACTCATGACTCAATTAGAAAGACTACTCTTCCTCAATACGAGGAACGAACGGGGTCGGTTACGCTACGTTTCTGATATATGTTTAGCCCTTGTCGGTGTTCTCTTTATAACAGGCTGTATAGTCCTGTTCCATCTCTCTTTTATTCGCAATATCTCGTTGCTCTATCTTTTCATTGTGTGGCTGCTAGCGATTAACCGGGGCCTCTACTCAGCATTATGGGCTTCCATCTTCGCTTTTTTCTCCTTTGACTTTTTCCTTGTGCCACCACTTTTTACCTTCACCATTGGCGACCCTGCCGAGTGGCTTGCCTTGTTTTTCTTCCTGGCTACGGCCATTGCGACAGGACTGATTGCCTCACGATTGCGTCAGAGTGTGCAGGATGCCAACCGTCGGGAGGACGAGGCGCATGCCCTCTATCAACTTGTGCGAGCTACCGCAAGTGTGGGCGATATTCATAACCAGCTAAAAATTGTGGCCCATACTATCGAAGAAGTTTTCACACCCTCCGGTGTACGGAACTGTTCTATTCTACTGCCAAATAGTGAGAGCGGACGAACAACATTTGAATACGTACAAATGGCAGTAGACGCTGGCTTCCCATCGTCTGATGAAGAAGCCATGCACTTATGGGTGATGAAAAACGGCCAACCACGTGATCTCTACGATGTCCCACTTGTGCCAAAGACTGCGACCGTGTATGCCTCGAAGGTTGTTGTTCATACCACGGAGCAGTCTCACGTGCCCCGTCGTTACATTCGACTCATTCCGTTGACAATAGGGACACACGTTATCGGAATTGTCCGTTTGACCGTCGAAGATGATCCCGCTGTCCATGACGATCAAAAGCTTCTACCCTCTATGTATACATCTTCTGCTCAGCGCACGAACACATCGAATTTTTTTGCGAGGCTTATAAATAACATTGTTGGAGCGAAGCGCGAGCAAGCATTGTTGCAGACCGCGTTCTTTCAAGCGTTCCTGGATCAAGCCACTGCCATCATTGAAGGTGCGCGTTTGCGCCAGGAGAGCTTGCAGATAGAGGTATTGCAACGTACCGACGCCCTGCGTGCGGCCCTCTTATCATCGGTATCGCATGATTTACGCACACCACTTTCGTCGATCAAGGCTGCTGCCTATAGTTTACAGGAGAAAGACATTACATGGGATGATGAGTCACGGCATAGTTTCGCGGTGACAATAGAGCGTGAGGCCGACCGTTTGAACCGCCTCGTGGGGAATATTCTTGATATGTCTCGTATCGAAGGGGGCGCACTCAAGGCTGAGAAAGAACTTTATCCACTCGATGAACTGGTGTATCATGTAGTCAATCATATGCAATTTTTGCTGAAAGACCGGGACGTGCGTCTCTCGGTCCCTGACTCTTTGCCACCAGTTGAACTGGATTTCTTACAAATAGATCAGGTTCTGACAAATCTCATTGAAAACGCTGTACGCTACACGCCTGCTGGTTCGCCGATTGAGATAAGCGCGGTCGAGCAGAATGGAGAGATTCGTGTGAGCGTAGCAGATCATGGACCAGGGATTCCAGAAGAGTATATCGAGCGTATCTTTGATAAATTTTATCGTGTATCGGGTGCAAAGCAAAGGGGAACTATGGGTACTGGACTGGGTTTAGCTGTATGCCGAGGACTTGTGGAGGCACATGGAGGACATATCTGGGCGGAAAACCGTGAAGGTGGCGGAGCCGTCTTTCAGTTTACATTACCTCTAGCGAAGACGAGGATACTAATATGAGTAAAGGGAGTGCGCGTATCTTAATTGTCGATGATGAGATGGAGATCAGGCGAGCACTACAACGAAATTTAGTTGCACACGGCTTTGACGTAGCCGTTGTAGGTAGTGGTGAGGAAGCTTTGGATGAAGTTACTCTCCATCGCCCCGACTTGATGCTCCTCGATCTCGGCCTACCAGGAATGAGCGGCCTTGAGGTCTGTAAACGTGTGCGAGCCATCTCTAATTTGCCGATTATCGTGCTATCCGTGAAGGACACAGAGCGCGACAAAGTACATGTGCTCGATCTAGGTGCGGACGATTACGTAGCAAAACCCTTTGGCATTGACGAAGTACTTGCTCGTATTCGCGTTGCTCTGCGCCATGTCGCTCAAATTCAGAGCCCCACAGGCCCGACGTTTGTTGCAGGACCACTCAAAGTTGATTTTGCACAACACCTCGTCTATGTGCATGGTCGTGAAGTCAAACTTACTCCAACCGAATACGACCTGCTTGCCGCTTTGATTAAAAACAGCGGCAAGATTATGACACGGCAAATGTTGCTCTCCCAGGTATGGGGCACTGGCTATGGTACAGAAGCGCACTATCTGCACGTCTATATCGGTCAGCTACGCCGCAAAATTGAACCTGATCCTGCCCACCCTCGCTTTATCATTACTGTGTCAGGGGTGGGCTATCGCTTCAACGGAGACGATGCAACTGGTTAATGCACTATTACCATTGTTTCAATAAATGTGCGACCTTGCCTGTATCCGTCTCTTCATAGCGTATCTCGTCAGGCTCAATATCTGTGAGCTTCGAGACGTTCTCAGCAGCAATAACCATATCAGCAGGGTGAACTACTTGCCAGACATGCTGTACTGCGTCTGACTGCCCATGTCGATACACGAAGAGGCTGGGAACACCTGCCTCCTGTGCCACATGGTTTGCTCTGCCAAAATCTTCTTTTGCCCGTGCATCTGTTAAATGTGGTGATACGGCTCTGAAATTTTCAGGGGCACGTGAGGAAGAGCGTTTCCCAACATATAAAAACGTCACTGGAACCTGGTCTTTGCTGCTCTTTACCGCCGCGTTGATAACTGCTCTGTTATGTTCAGCTTCAGAAGTAAGGACAGCGAGTATCGAACCAGGAATGGGTTGCTCACGTTGTGTCGCTATGACCGGTACACGTCCATGTTTCTTGTGACGCGAGTAATTGTAGTATGCTATTCCCATACCTACCACAGACACAGAGCCGCCAAACGCCGTTGCGAGTGGCTTGTTTACCAGATTTGTTGACCATGCAATAACGACAAGAACCGTTGTGAGAATACCCAGGCAATAGTTGAGTGTTGAGCGTGTCCAGCGTCCCTCGGACTCCGGTCTCTCATTCGTTGGCGTAGAGTCCTCGGTTGCACGATCCTCCACCTTTTGTTCCACACTTTCTGACGGATCTTTCGCGGATAATTGCTGCTCTCTTGTTGGTCGCCCAGCATTTTGTACAAGTAACGCCTGCTCTTGCTTTCTAGCCTTTCGCGTTTTATGACGCACAATATCCATGCTGATGCAGGTCAATGTAAAGGCACCTAACAGACCAAATGCGTACATATCACCGAGAATGTCGATTCTTCCATTTACCGCTAAAAGTACAAGTATTGGAATACCCACTGCCAGCATAATCGCGTAGTGTGGGGTGTCACGTAGCTTATTGCGGCGCGTAATAAATTCTGGGAAAAACTCCATGCGCGAAAGAGCCAGAAAGACATGATAGGAGCCGATAATCGCCGTATTGCCTGCGAAAATCAGCAATGCACCAGCACTAATTGCCACCTCTGTCTCCAAAAATGTACCGCCCCAGTGACGTCCAAGAAGCGAAATAATCTGCGCTGATTGTACGGAATCAGCCGCTTCCTTTGGCAGTAATAACGTCGAGAACATCGTGAGTAGTGGGCTGGTCAGACACACGGTTATCACAACGAGGAATAGTGCCATCTTCCCTACCATTCTACGTGGCAGTTTCATTTCAGGCGAAAGTTGTGAGATACTTTCCAAACCTGAAAACGCAAGAAACGAACCCGCGAAGCCCGCTAAAAACGTGGTGAATGTGAGGTGTTGACCTGCAAACATTTTCGGAAATAGAGCAAGAAAATTTGTGAAAGAGATGTGCGTAAAGACGGTGACTAGAATAGCAATGTCGCTAAAGAAAGCAATGACCGCTCCCACCAGACTGACCTTTGCGCTCTCTTTCACTCCTACCCAGTTAAGAACGCCGAGGAGTACAAGTACAAGCAGTGTAATCCATACACTGATACCAAATCCTAAAAACAACCTTTGTGGTCCAAGTGCTGGCACAACGACGCTTAAATAGAGTATGCCCGAAAGACAGCTAATGGTGGCAGTAAGAAAGTAGTCTACCAGAATAAACATGCCACCTAACGCGCCAAACCATTTGTTAAGTGCCTGCGCCGACACTGTAACAACGCCACCACCCTGTGGAAAACGATATGTCACCTCGACATATTTGAGTGTCAGCAAAATGAAGACGATCATGGTCAGAAAAACAAAGAAGCCTGCCAGCGGCCCCACCGTCCCATAGAGAATGCCAGGGACATAGTAAATGGAAGTGCCGATATCCGCGAAGACAACGGCCCAACATAGTAAAGGACCAAGTTGTTGCTTCTTAATCTTGCTCTCATTTTCTTGAGATGGCTGGGATGCCTCTTGCGTCGTAGACTCTGTAGCCATAACGTAATTTATCCTCTACTATATGAACTATTACAGAAGGGTACTGGAGTGTTATATCTCTCCCTTGTAGTACGTAGTGTATCACGTGACGTACCTCCCCATTGAATTTCCTTAGATAATAAACTTCTTTGAGAAAAACGGCAAGAACGTTTCTTCTCAAAGGAGATTTGTATCCGTTTGTATACTATTCTTAGGAGCAGCATCCAAGAAAAGAAACGGAACATGTGGAGGTGGTGATGGACGTGAATGAAGCTCCCTTCAAGATGGTGGCCGCTGATATACCGGATCGAGGCCGCATGTATTACCTCGTGAATAACCAGTATGATTTTCTTCCAGAAGTTAAAGAGTTTTTGGATTGGAAAGCTGCAACCAGGCGTGCTCCAGCGACAGTGAAGGCGTACTGCTTTCGTTTATCCTGGTATTACCGCTTTTTGTCCGAACGAAATTTGGGAGTGTTTGATGCAACTCCTGCGGATCTCAGTGAATTTGTCATCTGGCTTTGTAATCCCTATCGGGATATGGATACCATTACTCCCATCTACCAGCCAAGCCCCTTGACAGCGGCCAGTGTCAATCTCATTCTTCAGGCAGTTGGTGCTCTGTATCACTTCCTGGTACGTCGGGGTACGCTTGCTGAATCTCCGGTGGTCTATGTTGATGTACCTCGCGGAAAATGGCTTACAGAACGCGATCTGCTGGCTCATACCCGTCGAGGGTCAGCAACGGTCCAACGCATGGAATTGAAGCTGAAGGAGCCGGATCGGCTCCCGCCAACAATCTCAGAGCAAGATTTCCAAACCTTTGTCAATAGTATCCATGTGGGAGAGAATCCGAATGGAGACCCCACCGGTTTTCGCGACCGCTTGCTGTGCCTCATGCTCAAAGAGGGAGGATTCCGTATTGGAGAGCTACTCGGCATGCGCATGAATGATCTGGAATTCGGGAAGCATGGAGTGCATATCCGCTTCCGTCCCGACAACGAGAATGGAGCGAGAGCAAAGGCTGGGTATGGCCGAGATCGCTTCGTGCATCTTCCCGACGACATTTTAGGTTTGCTCGATATCTACATCACAGAAGTCTGGATTGAAGCAAATCCGCATACCGATCATTTGTGGCTCGTGCTCAAAAAAGAGGCGGTCAACCGATCAGGGCAAAGAACGTATGGAACGGCGATTACCATATCATCGATTGAGAAGATGTTTCAGCACTACTCGAAGAAGTCAAAAATGGTGCTCCATCCCCATATTTTAAGACATACTCACGCGACCGAATTAGTCCGTTCATACCTCCATGATGGGGAGACTGTAGACTGGAAATTTATCCAGGAGAGACTGGGACATGCAAGTGTCGTCACTACGATGCAGACATACGCTCATCTCACTGATGAAGATCGAAAACTTGCTTACAACATCTATCGTGAGAAAAAGGAGAAAACTCATGCTCGATCGTAATATTCTTTCTTTTCCTCTCTCCTCACCCTGCTCTGAAGAGAACTGGACCACTGGACAGCAAAAAATCCTAGATGTGCTCCAACGGCAAGAAAATCGTCACTTACCAGTGAAAACTTTGTGCAATAAGGCAGGCGTCAGCCTACATGTGTGGTACAACGCCGTCAAAGATCCAAACTTTGCGACAGTTTTGGAATCGCAAGGTGTGCTAGTCAAACGTCAGTGGGAAAGCCATACGCATGTGAGTCTTGCATCCAACCCGGAAGATGAGTTAGCAAAAGACATTTGGGACATGCGTTGCCTAAAAGCAAACTATCCAAAACACAAAGATCCCTGCACCTTTAAAGTCGATTTTACCTGGATTACAAATCCTACGTTACGTGAACAAGTAAAGCTCTACTTCCGTCAACGCTTACCAAAGTGGGAAGCAAGAACCTTCTCAAGTGTGCTTGAGTATTTGAAGCTCTTTTTGATCCGTCTCCCACAAGAAACCCATATTGGGACACTCGATCGGAGATTGGTCGAACATCTACTTCCAGAAATTTGCCAATTGGGCGATCACGCCGCATACCGGAGCCTCCAGGCCGCCAAGGCTATGCTGACTTACATGGCAACTTCGGCGACCTGGATCGGACCACGCCCTCCACGCGATCTCATCTGGAGTGAAGAACTTCCTAGCCAACCGATAGCACTCCCACGTCCCATTCCGCCGCCAGTGCTGGATCAACTTGATCCACTTCTCAATCAAGCGATAGATGCCATGAAACAAGGCCAGGCAACGCCCGTTCTTTCTCCAATGCTCTGGGATGCCATTCTTATTTTGAGGCAAACAGGGATGCGAGCCGAAGATATGGCCCATCTCAAAGCTCCTGACGAGCATGGACGCAATGGGTGCTTGGACCAAGATCCAGATGGCTACTGGTGGATTCGCTTGCACCACAGCGTAAGCAAAATGAACAAAGATCATCGGATACCGACGAAGACTAGTGATGGCGTCATCGATGCAATTCGCCGACAGCAAGCCCGTATCGAGCGTATTTCTGATCATTTTGGGGCACATTACCTTTTTCGCAATGAAAGGGGCGTGCTCAGCTACAGTGCAATCAAACGGGCACTCCAAAAATTGGCTTCCCATCTTACCTACGAGAATCAGCCATATTGCATTGCATCTCATCAATTCCGCCATTCGATTGCGACCGACATGATCGAACAAGGGGTAGATATCTACACCGTGAAAGAGTTTCTGGGACACAAAAGCATTGCCATGACCGAACGATACGTCAAAGTCTATCTGACGAGCCTCAATGCCAAATATGATGCCTATCGAGCCAAGAAGCACGAGACGTACGCATCCGAGATGATCGGGAATCAAGTCCAAGTAACGCAAATCGAAAGCGACGCTGATGGCGGGTGGGTTGATGGAAAGGTGGGCAAGCTGTATCTGTCTCCTTTACCAGGCGGCGATGGCAATTGCGCGCATCTGCCCATGCATGATCCCTGTCCTGACGTTCCCCACTGTCCAACATGCCCCAAGCTCAGAGCGAGCATGCGACACTTACCTATGTGGGAAACCAAGGTCAAGAATCTGCGGCTGACAGTAGAGGCGCTACGGGCCAATCCGCTCTACGACCGCGCCCGACAGAAGCACGAACAGGAACTCCGCCATGCCGAAAAGGTGGTGGAAACGATTCAACGGGAAGGATTTTGGGATGGACGAATCCACAACGGCAAAACAAACACGAACTGAACAGTGCCGAAGCAATGCCCAGGCGAAGTCAGAACGAAAGCGGCAAACGGCTTTTGCCGCGCTTGCACTCCTCCAACAAGAGGGAAAATCAGTGACAAAATCGGCGGTCGCAGCGCGTGCTGGGGTCTCCATTGTATTTTTGCGGAGCCACCCCGACCTCGTGCAAGCGATTGAAGAGGCAGAGCAGCGGAGATTACATGATCCCGCACTACCTTCTCCTGATCGGACCAAGGACCAGGTCATCGCGGCGTTACGCAGGCGATTAGACGAAATGAAACAGGCACTTGGAAAGAAGGATGTTGAGATCCATCAAAAGCAACGGGAGATCGACAGACTTTATGGAAAGCTTGCAGCAGGAAGCCAGCTCGCCGAACCTGAACTCCGAGCTGCTCTGGTTACTGCTCTTGAACGATTAGCGGCTGGCCAGGAACACCTGAGCAAAGAGCAAGAAGCGAAATGATCGCTCCACTCATCCAAACGTTCCTTCTCACAGAAAAAACCATCGGCGCGCATGCTACAATGAACAATGGTTTTTATCTACAACTAAGTTCAACGGGGAGGCTTCTACATTCGCGAGAGTGTAGAAGCCTCCCAACCAGTAGCGTTTTCTGTCCTCGTGCAAGAATGTTGATGGCGGCGTTTACGTCTCTATCGGGTTCCGCCCCACAGTCGCAACTATGCCACCGTTCGGATAACTCTTTCTTGCGTACTGTGCCACACGTAGAACAGATTTGCGACGTGAACTTGGGGGAGACTTTGAGAAGTGTCCTGCCAGCTTCTTCCGCTTTGCTTGAACACAAACCTACAAACATGCCCCAACTCGCATCAAGGATTGACGTGTTCAATCCGCCCTTTGCCGCCGCCCCATTGGGGATGTAGTTCCCTTGTTCGTCTTTCTTGGGCTTGGGCTTCCGGGTAAGATTGCCTATCTTGATATCTTCAAACACGATCACCTGATACTGCTTGACTAACTTTCGACTCTCTTTGTGTAAGAAGTCACGTCGTTGGTTGCGTACCTTGCGGTATGCTTTGCCGAGTTGTTTCTTGGCCTTGTTGCGTCCAGTACAGTTTTGACGTAGTTTCACGATTAGGATATAGTCGGTATTTACACGTTTTTCGTGGCATTGTTCTCTCCTTTCTCAGACCGCGCTATCTCTTGTGAAACCAACTGCTCTATCAACTGTTGCATACTCTGATTGCGTTGTGCGGCTAGCACTTTGAGTTTGTGCCGTGTCTCAGGTGTGACCCTGATAAATGACGGCGTTTTGTTTGTTGTCATGTACACATTGTACTCTATTGCTTACTTTGTATCAAGGCTCACATTTGCACCGCTAACCCCTGCCGAAAGGCGAGGGGAATGCGCGGCGCACATCTTCAAGTGTGACAGAGAGAAGAACTTATACAATCTTGAGAACTTTTTGAGCATTCCTCCTCTCTCCCTTACGCCTTTTTGAGCAAAGAGGCAGTATGATTTCTCCAGGAATTGTTTCACTATCAACATCTCAAAGAAGGTGAAGCCAATATGAATGGAGCACGTATCCTGCTGGTCGAGGATGACGAAGGTTTATGTGATGTTGTGTCCCGTAACTTACAGGCGCGAGGACACGAAGTACGTCTCGCAATAGATGTGCAAAGTGCCCTCGCACAACTACATTCACACACCTTTGATCTCATTCTTTTAGATATCAACCTTCCCGATCAAACAGGATGGGACGTGCTACGTATCGCTCAAAGCGAAGGCGTCATCCACATGCAACATATAGACGGACAAGGTGAGAAATTGCCCGTCGTCATTATGTCCGCTGTGCGCGTTAGCCCAAATCGCCTGGCAGAATTTCATCCCCTTGCGTATCTACCCAAGCCTTTTCCAATGGAAGCACTGATACGCTTGGCCGCAGAAGCGGCTCAACGAAACAAAAGTACTGACAGCGTACCCAGGGAAGACGCTGTTGCTGAAATCTCTGAAGATGTATAGATAGCTGTAGTGTGTTGTATTGCGTCGTACTGTGGAGGCACGTTATGTCTGGGCTAGTTCTTGATGTGTTTATTATCGTTGTGATGATAGCATCTTTTATCGCACTCATCGGCTTTGCTAGAGCCTGTGATCGTCTGTAGGAGGACATATGGCGAATACGCCTATTGAGTACATTCTTGTCGGTATTGTGACGTTAGCGTTGATTGTTTACCTGGTGATTGCATTGCTTGCACCAGAAAAGTTTTAGTCGTGAGGTGTAATTATGCCTGTAGCGCTCAGTAGTGCCTTGCAGGTGCTAATCTTCCTGGCTTTGATACTTCTGATTACGAAGCCGCTCGGCCTTTATATGACAAAAGTTTTTGCCGGTGAACGAACATGGTTATCACCGGCTCTTGTTCCTGTCGAACGTCTTTTTTATCGGCTTGCAGGTGTCAATCCCGAAGAAGAGCAGAAGTGGACTACCTATACCATCGCCATGCTGCTCTTTAGTTTGGTAGGATTGCTGATGCTATACATTCAGTTACGAACTCAGCAATGGCTACCCTTGAATACACAGGCTATGACAGCGGTTGAGCCACAATTAGCAATGAACACTGCTGCTAGTTTTACCACCAACACCAACTGGCAAAACTACTTTGGTGAGCAGACGATGAGCTATCTCACACAAATGGCTGGTCTTGCCTTCCATAACTTTGCCTCTGCTGCCACTGGCATTGCGCTGGCGGTAGCCTTCGTGCGTGGCCTGACGCGCAAAAGCGCACAGAATCTCGGCAACTTCTGGGTTGACATCACACGCTGCATCCTGTACATCCTGTTACCCATTTCTATTCTTGGCGCACTGCTTCTTGTCTCACAGGGCGTTGTACAAAATCTCAATGCCTATACAAATGTGACCACGTTAGAAGGCGTCAAACAGGTAATTGCACAGGGACCGGTTGCCTCGCAAGAATTCATTAAAGAGTTCGGTACCAACGGCGGTGGCTTCTTCAATGTCAACTCCGCCCACCCTTTTGAAAATCCCAACGTGTTCACAAATATGTTAGAAGTGGTCGCCATCTTCGCTATCCCTGCTAGCTTGTTCTACTTGTTCGGTCGGATGGCGGGTAACACGAAGCAAGGCTGGGCTTTGTGGATTGTTTCCGCAGTCCTCTTCTTGCTTGGTGTTTGTGTCGTTATGCTAGCCGAGCAAGTTGGCAATCCACAACTTACCCTCCTGAGTGTTAACCAGTCCGTCACAGATAACCAGTCTGGCGGGAACATGGAGGGGAAGGAGGTACGCTTTGGCATCGTGCAATCAACACTCTTTGCCACTGTGACCACCGATGCCTCATGTGGTGCCGTCAATAGTTTCCATGATAGCTATACGCCAATCGGTGGCCTCGTGCCGCTGGCAAATATAGCTCTCGGTGAAATCGTCTTCGGTGGTGTTGGTTCCGGTCTCTATGGCATGCTCATCTTTGCAGTATTAGCGGTGTTTATCGCGGGTTTGATGGTAGGGCGTACCCCTGAATACCTGGGCAAGAAGATCGAGCAAAAAGAGATTAAGATGGCCGCCCTTGCCATCCTCATTCTTCCGGCATCCGTCCTGCTCTTCTCGGCGCTAGCCATTGTCTTACCCGCTGGTCAAAGCTCTATCGCCAACGCTGGACCGCACGGTCTATCAGAGGTTCTCTATGCCTTTACCTCTACCACAGGCAATAACGGCTCAGCCTTTGCAGGACTCAACGGCAATACACCCTTTTACAACTGGACGCTCACCTTTGCAATGATTATTGGGCGTTTCGCCTTTGTTGTCCCTGTGATGGCTCTTGCTGGCTCTCTTGTTCGTAAGCGCGTCGTACCAGCGGGACTCGGTACCTTCCCCACAACTGGACCGTTGTTTGTCAGCCTGGTGATTGGTGTGATCGTCATTATTGGTGCGTTGACGTACTTTCCCGCCTATGCGTTGGGACCAATTGTCGAGCATTTGCTGATGTTAGCAGGAAAGACATTCTAAAATGAGTATGCATGTAGTAGAGATCCCACAGGAAACGCCAGAGACGAAGCAGTGGAAGACACGTCGTAAAAGTGGCACAGCCATTTTTGATGGAGCCATCATTCGCCGCGCCATTGGCGATTCTTTCAAAAAACTTGACCCACGCGTACAACTGCGAAATCCTGTGATGTTTGTGGTGGAAGTAGGAAGTGCCATCACCACCATCGAATTTGTACGCTTGTTGATTCAGACGCTCACACAGTCTAAAACTAATCCAGCGTTGGCTAGTGAAACGTTCTTTGTGCTTGCGATAGCAATATGGTTGTGGTTCACCGTCCTCTTCGCGAACTTCGCCGAGGCGATGGCGGAGGGGCGCGGCAAGGCGCAAGCCGATACACTGCGCCGTACACGTACCACAACGCTAGCAAAGAAACTCGCTGGCCCTGACCGTTCTAGCAACATGCAAGAAATCGCCGCTCCTGACCTACGTAAAGGCGACTATGTACTGGTAGAGGCAGGTGATGTGATTGCAGGCGATGGAGAGGTCGTCGCAGGTGTCGCCTCCGTCGATGAGTCTGCGATTACTGGTGAGTCCGCTCCGGTTATCCGTGAAAGCGGCGGCGACCGTAGTGCGGTCACGGGTGGAACACGTGTGTTGTCAGACTGGATTGTCGTACAAATCACTGCTAACCCCGGTGAAACCTTCCTTGATCGCATGATTGCCCTTGTCGAAGGTGCTGCACGTCAGAAGACGCCGAACGAAATCGCCCTCAACATTCTGCTGGCAAGTTTGACCATCATCTTCTTGCTCGCGGTCGTCACGCTTGAGCCGTTCGCTATCTATTCAGGCGAAGCAGTCTCCATCACAACATTGATTGCATTACTGGTGTGTCTCATCCCGACGACGATTGGTGGTCTGCTTTCCTCTATCGGTATCGCAGGAATGGACCGCATGGTACAGCGTAACGTGCTTGCCATGAGTGGCCGCGCGGTCGAGGCGGCAGGAGATGTAGATGTGCTGCTACTCGATAAAACGGGTACCATCACATTGGGCAATCGGCAGGCCAGTCGTTTCGCGCCTATACAAGGTGTTGATGAGCGCGATCTGGCACAGGCGGCATTGCTTTCGAGTCTTGCCGACGAGACGCCGGAGGGACGTTCAATTGTGGCTCTCGCGGAAGAACGTTACGGCTTACATGCAAGTGAGCAAGATGCTTCCGCGACCTTTATCCCATTTACCGCACAAACGCGCATGAGTGGTGTAGATATGAACGGCTTACAGGCAGGCATTATTCATTCTATCCGTAAAGGAGCAGGTGATTCAGTCGCCGCTTACGTCGCGGAAAATGCTGGCACAAGAAATGAGGAACTCGATACTCTCGTAAAGAGCATTGCAAGCGCGGGCAGTACACCCCTGGTCGTAGCTGAAACAACTTCTGACAGTAATGGTAGTACTGGACAGGCACGTCTGCTCGGCGTGATTGAACTTAAAGACATCGTGAAGGGTGGTATGCGCGAACGCTTTGATCAACTCCGTCGCATGGGTATCCGCACCATCATGGTAACGGGCGATAATCCGCTTACCGCCGCCGCCATCGCGAAAGAGGCAGGCGTCGATGACTTCCTGGCACAGGCAACGCCAGAGACCAAGATGAAACTCATTCGTGAGCAGCAGACGGGTGGAAAACTGGTTGCTATGACAGGTGATGGTACCAACGATGCTCCAGCCCTTGCTCAAGCTGATGTTGGCGTGGCAATGAACACAGGTACACAGGCAGCGAAAGAGGCTGCCAACATGGTAGACCTCGACTCGAACCCCACAAAGCTGATCGAAGTGGTCGAGGTCGGCAAACAGCTTTTGATTACGCGTGGTGCGCTGACCACATTCAGTATCGCCAACGACGTTGCGAAGTACTTTGCTATTATTCCAGCGGCCTTTGCCGTGACCTATCCACAACTCAACGCTCTCAACATTATGCGCTTGAACTCGCCACATAGCGCGGTTCTCTCTGCTGTGATATTCAACGCCTTGATTATCATTGCGTTGGTGCCACTTGCGTTGCGTGGTGTAGCTTATCGCGCTATTGGCGCAGGTCCGCTACTACGCCGTAACCTGTTGATTTATGGTCTTGGAGGTATCATCGTACCCTTCGTTGGTATCAAGATCATTGACCTGATACTCGTTCTCTTGCATCTAGCTAGTTAGCAATCGGAGTTGATCGTCGAGATGAGGAATCATCTCGACGGTCTCCCTGAATAAAAGGAATTTTTGAGATGAAACAACTTCGCCCTGCAATCGTTATAACCGTGCTTTTTATCGTTGTCACAGGTTTGATTTATCCCGGCATCGTAACTGGTCTGGCACAACTCATTTTTCCCTATCAGGCAAATGGCAGTCTCCACTATACCAACGGCAAGCTCGTCGGTTCAGACCTGATCGGCCAATACTGGACCTCTGCCCGCTACTTCCATGGTCGTCCCTCGGCAACGCTGAATCCGAATGGCACACCATCACCATATGAGGCCGATAACTCATCAGCTTCTAACCTTGGACCAACGAGCGCGACCCTGTTAAAATCTGTGAAGGACCGCGTGGCACAACTCAAGAAAGAGAATCCAAATGCCCCTGCTGGCCCTGTACCTGTTGACCTTGTAACTTCATCTGGCTCCGGTCTGGACCCTGATATATCGGTTGAAGCCGCTCTTTATCAGGTGCCGAGAATTGCCAGCGAACGTGGCATGGGCCAGGATCAAGTACATCAGCTTGTTATGAACAACGTGCAAGGTAAATTCCTGGGCATCTTTGGTGAGCCGCTTGTCAATGTTCTCAATCTGAATCTTGCCCTGGACAACGCAAAGTAGAGTAATGCATGAGCGAGCAATTTTCTGAACCGCATAAGGCACAAGATGGTCGTCCTGACCCCGAAGCCTTGCTGAAACGCTATAACCTGCGCGATAAAGACCTTTACACCACTACACCCACTACACCCACTACATCCACTACACCCACTACACTCACTACACCCTCCTCTCCTTCCGTTGAGGAGAAAGAGGAGGGAAAACGTGGCCGCTTGCGTGTCTATCTTGGCTCAGTAGCTGGTTCAGGAAAGACATACGCGATGCTACAAGAAGGACAACGCCGCAAAGAGCGTGGGACGGATATCGTTATTGGATATGTCGAGACGCACAAGCGTCCCCAAACGCAGGCACAGATCGGGGATTTAGAGATTATCCCGCGTGCGAAAATAGCGTACAAAGGTGTGACACTTGAAGAGATGGATACATCCGCTATTATTGCACGCCATCCACAAGTTGTCCTGGTGGACGAACTCGCTCATACCAACGTTGCGGGGTCCAAACACAGAAAGCGTTATCAGGATGTAGAGGAAATCCTGGACGCCGGTATCGACGTAATCACAACCCTCAATGTGCAGCATTTAGAGAGCCTTAATGATCGTGTTGCAGATATTACAGGAGTGCAAGTGCGCGAGACGATTCCAGACCGTGTGCTGGATAATGCCGACGAGGTAGAGCTAATTGATATCGCGCCGCATGCACTACAACAACGCATGAAGCATGGCAATATCTACCCACCAGAACGTATCGACGCTGCCTTAGAAAACTTCTTTCGCGAAGGTAATCTGACTGCCCTACGCGAACTTGCCCTCAGACGTACCGCCGAAAAAACAGAATCACAGCTCCGTCAGTACATGACAGAGCATGATATTACAGATACCTGGACCACAGGTGAACGCGTCCTGGTCGGTTTCGATCATCGTCCGCAAAGCAGACAGATCATTCGTGATGCTTTACGTCTCGCACAAGGCTTGCATGCCGACCTTATTGCTGTATCGATTGAATTAGAAGGACCTGCTGTATTCCTACGTAGAATTACAGGCTTTCTTCGCTATGGTACCGATGCACCCAGGAAACGTGAAGAAAACATCAAGAAGATCAACGAATACGCACTATTTGCGGAAGACCTGGGTGCAGAAGTTCTTCGCATCAAAAGCGAAGATATCGCACATGGCCTCGCTCACATCGCGAAAGAGCGCGGTGTAACACAAATCGTGGTTGGACAACCCTCGCGTCATCGTTGGGAAGAGGCCCTGTACGGCTCTGTCATCAACCGCTTACTGCGCCTCAGCGATAGTATAGACATCCACATCGTGCCAACAAACAGAAATCGCAAAATGCCCGACCAATAGACGGATACGGGCGACCACAAGGGTCGCCCGTACTATACACAATAGAATGTAGGTGCGCCCGTCGTATAGTAGGGGCGACCACAAGGGTCGCCCGTTGGGAAACTACTACGACTCCAGCGTCATTGGCATCACCTCTAATGCATTTGTCCCCGGTATCGCTGTCACCGTCTTTGGTGCCTGCAATACACGAATAGGCAACCGAACTTCCTCATTCATAATATCTTTAGCTGGCTGAAGCAGAGGTATCAAGGCGAACGAGAGATGTGCAGGTCCACGCGGAAGGTTGATAGTGCGAAGAGAAAAGACGCGACTGGTTATACGGACAATCATCCGAGGTTTCCATGTGTTCGTCTGACACCAGTAAACCGAAGGAACATCTGTGCTGGCAAGATGTTCATGGCCGTTCTTATCAGTAATCATGATGATTTGCTGCAGTGGCATCTCTATTGTGTTGCTCACCTCCCAATAGGTTGTCAGCGAGAGGTAGCCCGCGGATATGCTTAACGTACTTGGCACACCAGCAGAGAAGCCAATCAAGTTCATGCTGCCAGTGGACGCTGGACTTGACTGAGAGAACGTTACATCGACAGGATGTGTTACATTTTTTGTTTGTGTTTTGACAAAGGAACAAAAACGCCCTGGCAACTGCGGCAACACGACACTTTCATCTGGTGCATCTGCTGGGTCTACCATTGAAAAAGGAGATACTCCAGGCCCTGCAAGACCACGTTGAATCAAGAGGTAGCCATCATGTGCCGCGATAACACCATGTTGTCCATCCAATAAAATATCCTTTGCTGCACGAATGTAATCTAGCGAGTTGACAAAGGGATAAAGGTCACTTGTCACATCGAGAAAGATATAGTCGGCAGTTTTCGCTGCATAAGGGAACAGATAAATCTTTGCGCGATGACTGATATGAGGCACAAGCGATGTCTGCGCCGATATCGAGGCCGTAGGCGGAATTTGTTGCAGAAACGACTGCGCCAGGGCAGTATGAGCTGAACTCTGCGGCCAGACAAACCCTTGCGTAAATGGTGTCACGCCGTGACTGACATCCGCTCGTACTACGCTGAATAGCAGATAGATAGTGAGCAACACTGCTAGCCCCGTCTTCTGTAGCACCTGTACGTACCTGGCATCTGCTCTCCACGTGAACGTCGAGATTCCAATACTGTGGTTTTGTGTATAGGTAACAAGCTTACGGACGACCCACTGGATTAACCAGAGTGCCTCGATGGTTGAAAAAATGAGAAACGGCACAATCTCAGCACTGTACTGATAAAGACCACTATACATTTGCGAATCAGTGCTAAATAGGTTGAGTAGCAGTGTTGGCAATGTGAGGATCATAACCCACGGCGCAAGTAAGGCCAGATAACCAGTTGGCGTGAGAAGAGTACGGAGATAAAACATGTGGTTGTGTTCAAGCACATGTTCTTTCAGCAATGTACCACCATGGAACACAACGTTACGTAGAATCTCCTTCGCATTACCCCCTAAATAGGCATAACGCGAGATAAGCAACGAATGACCAGTCGGGCTGAATAAATGAACAACGGCAAGGCTCGCCCCTAACCATGCAAAGGCCAGGATTATCAGTGCTAATCCACTGCGCCAACGGTGTTGAAAGACTATCGTCCATAGACCAAGCATGACAATGATCCCCGGAATCTCTTCCTTACACGCCATCGCAAGAATAGCAAAGACGAAGAGCCACAGCGTCCGCCGTGTATAAAGGAAATAAAGCGTGAATAGCAGCAGGGAAGCAGTGAACGTGACCGCGTGAAAATCGAACGTGGTCGCCTGCTGCTGGGCAGGGTAGAGTAAGTAGAGTACAGCACAGACAACACCAATCCATTCGTTACGCAAGCGCAACCGTGCCAGCCAGAAGGCAGGGAAGGCACCGCTTGCTACGATAAGCGTCTGTACTACGATAAGCGTCTTTGGCGTCGGCGCAATTAGATAAAGCAGTGAGATTGGTAAGAGAATTGGCTCGAAATGAATCGCGAAGCGCGAAATTCCGGCTATTTGATAGCAATTAGTATCCGTTAGTGTATTGCAAAGTGTCTGATGTAATACATTTCCATGAATTGTGTTCCAGATAGCCTGATCCATAATGCCGAGGTCCTCAGCATGAGTCATATAAGCATCTTGTAGTCTCGTCAAATAAAGAATATAGAAGCCTGCAAATAGTAAAGCCGCGAGTGCTACTAGACCAGTCGCCCACCAGAATGTGCGCGTAAACGGTATTGGTTCGGGTGCTGGATAAAACACAGTACGCCATAAACGTTGTAAGTACGATTGTTTCCCAACTTTTGTTTCCATATGTCCCTCCCCAGGGAAATTTTCTTTGCCATATAATATACACCCTCTGCCTGTTCTTGCAAAGAAATCAATCATGCCATCCAATGGTACTAGTATGTGCTGGGAATGACCGCATTTCTAACCTTGAAATCATTTGTTAGACATCTCATTTTCGTATATACTTAGATGGCAATATTACGTATTGTGAGAACAGAACAATGCGCTTGCGTATATCACTCTGACATAGTGATATACTATACCCGTGTGCGTAGCGTTTCTTATAGCGCGATACGACTCGTATAAAACATACATTGAAGCACAAGGATGCAGAATTTAGAATGGATCAAAAACAAGAAGACTCTTTACAAAAAGAGAATACTAATACAGGAAATGGCGAAAACTGGGCAACCAGGGGCACAAGTGGTAGTGCAGGGACACAAAACAGTGCTGAAAACGATCCTGCTCAACTTGTGCGTACCGAAGTATTGTCAGGAAGCACAATTGGAGACCAGCGTGTTCGCAGAACCTATGCCACGCACTCCTCACTCAAACGTGTAAACTCAGGAATCCTTGAAGCGACGCCAGAAACAGAGATTCCCAAAGGTGGATTCGCTCGTTTCAATTACAATGTAAAGCACTTTCTGATTGGTGCCCCTATTCCAACCGCTGAGGCTGAGCAAGAGCGCATGACGAAAGTGAAAGCACTCGCAATTCTTTCGTCCGATGCTATCTCGTCGGTCGCCTACGCAACTGAGGCGATTTTAGCCACGCTGGTTGCAGCCGGTTCTGTTGCTCTTGGTCTTACACTTCCCATTGCTGTAGCTATCGTACTGCTACTAACAATTGTAGCACTTTCCTACCGTCAAACAATTTTTGCATATCCCAATGGCGGCGGCTCATACACTGTTGCTAAGGACAACCTCGGCACATTAGCTGGACTTATTGCCGCTGCATCACTCTTAATTGACTACGTTCTCACCGTCTCCGTGAGCGTGGCATCAGGTGTGCAGAATCTGGCATCACTCTTTACCAATGGTATTCCTACAACGACTATCGTTATTATAGATGTCATACTTGTCATTTTCATCACGATTGTAAACCTGCGTGGTGTGCGCGAATCCGGCACCATCTTTGCTATTCCTACCTATATCTTTGTTGGTAGTGCAGTCCTACTGATTGTTGTTGGCCTCATCAAAGGTTTCCTTTTCGAGCATCATTCCGTCGTTGGTCAGTTTCCCCATGTAGCACCTATAGAAGGGTTGTCGCTTTTCCTAATTCTTAGATCATTCGCCGCTGGCTGTTCAGCAATGACAGGTGTTGAAGCCATTTCTAACGGTGTTCCTAATTTCAAAAAGCCCGCAACGCGAAATGCTGCTGCAACTCTTACGTGGATGGCTATTATTCTAGGAACGCTCTTTACCGGTATTACATTGTTGGCAACATCCTATCATGTTGAGGCAAGTGCAACAGGTAATCCTACTGTTGTTGCTCAAATTGCAGCACAGGTGTTTAATGGACCTCTCTCCTTTATGTATCCTGTGTTTCTGATTGCAACACTGCTCGTTCTTGTGCTTGCTGCCAATACCAGTTATTCCGGCTTCCCTTTGCTGGCATCCTTGCTGGCACGAGATAATTTCTTGCCACACCAGTTCGCCTTTAGAGGAGACCGTCTCTCATACTCGATTGGTATTGTCTTCTTAGCGGTGTTGGCGGGCTTATTGCTCATTGTGTTTAAGGGAGACCCAACCCTACTTATTAATCTTTACGCAGTGGGCGTTTTTATGTCTTTTACCCTTTCGCAGAGCGGTATGGTTCGTCATTGGTGGCGTCTACGGAAAGAACAAGCGGGATGGCAACGCAGCCTTGTTATTAATGGTTTAGGTGCCATAGCGACATTTCTGGTAGCCATAATAATCTCATACACGAAGTTTCTGCAAGGTGCCTGGATCGTTGTTATTCTCATTCCAGTATTGGTGGTGTCGTTTGAGCTAATTCATCGCCACTACACGCGCGTTGAACATGAGCGCACATCGGAAATTCCTATTCGACCTGCCGACATCCACCATCGTCTCGTTGTTCCTGTTGCTGGCTTGGATGCCATTGCAAAACAAAGCATTTCCTATGCTCGCTCCATCACGGCGGATGTCGTTGCTATCCACGTTTCCAGCCATAGAGGACATACCGAGGCACTGCGGACTGGCTGGGATGCATGGCAACAACAGTTCTCTGAAGATGAGCGCACACCATTGGAGATCGTGCCAATTGGAAACCGCAACACCATTTCGCGTCAAGTCCTGACGTATATCGACAATGCTCACAAACAGTTTCCTACTGACACACTTACGGTTGTCTTACCCGAAGTCGAAGTTGACCACTGGTGGGAATACTTTCTGCGTAATCGTATTGCGCTCCAACTCAAGGCGTCGCTGTTGTTTCGTCCAGGGATTGTCGTTACAGATATCTCTCCTTATAAACAAAAGACGACTTCTCTACCACGTAGTGAAAGTACCTTCATACCTGTGCAACCTAAAAAGGTGAAGCATCTGTTTATCGTGCCGATTGCTGGACTTGATAAGGCATCGAAGCAAAGTCTTGCCTACGCCCGTTCAATTTCGGACCGTGTGGTCGCTGTCCATGTGGCTGTCGAGCAACAAGACGCTGAGAAGGTGCATCAAGACTGGGACAACTGGAAAACGCATCTTCCTCCTGGCGAGAAGACAGAGCTAGTGGTGATTGAATCGCCCTACCGCTCATTATCGCGTCCATTGTTGAACTACATTGACTCCATGCACGAACTCTACCCCGATTACGCGGTGAACGTGCTTCTACCTGAGTTCGTGGTCGCGCACTGGTGGGAATATGTTTTGCACAACCAGACAGCATTCCAGTTGAAATGGTCGCTGCTCTTCCGTCAAAATATCATCGTGACCAGCGTGCCACAACAACTTCCAAGCCGGGCGCGTGAAAAGAGAAAACCGCTAGAGCCAATTGTGCCAGTTTAGCCCTACATGTAGGGGAGACCCTTGCGGTCTCCCTGCTCACTCGATAACGTTTCATATCTTCTACCCTTGCGTTTTTTTACAATAGGCTGTAGAATCATATATGGTTCCACCAGTTGTTGGTAGCGTTGGAAGTTGCAGGTTCGATCATGTTTCCTCGATCAGAGACCTGCGTACCACGATGCCAGTCCCCAAGAAAGGTAGCACAAAACCGAATGACCATTACTACTCGACCACGCACTATCGGTGAGTTGCGTGAAAGTGGATATGAGGTTCTTTCCATTAAAGAGGAGTTGCGAAAAAATCTTATTCAGAAAATACGTAGCGGGGAAGAGTTGTTCCCAGGGATTGTCGGCTATGAGGATACCGTTATTCCTCAGATTGAAAATGCCATTCTCTCTGGTCAAGACATTATCTTTCTTGGTGAGCGCGGTCAGGCGAAAACGCGTATGGCACGTAGCCTCGTCAATCTACTTGATGAAGTTGTTCCAGTCATCGCTGGCTGTGAGATAAATGACGATCCATTCGCACCCATCTGTAAGGCGTGCCGTGACAAAGTTGCGGAACATGACGACCTCGTAGAAATTGCGTGGCTCCCACGCGATCAGCGTTATGGCGAAAAGCTCGCCACACCCGACATCACCATCTCGGACCTTGTTGGCGAGGTCGATCCCGTTCGTGTCGCAGAGGGCCGCTATCTCTCGGACGAACTGACCATTCACTACGGCATGATTCCACGTACTCATCGCGGTATTTTCTGTATCAACGAGCTACCTGACCTCGCAGAGCGCATTCAGGTTGGTTTGTTGAATATCATGGAAGAGCGCGACGTGCAGATTCGTGGTTATAAAATCCGCTTGCCACTCGATGTCTATGTCGTCGCCAGTGCCAACCCGGAAGATTACACCAATCGTGGCCGCATCATCACACCATTGAAGGACCGTATCGGTTCCGAAATTCGCACGCACTACCCACTCACCGTCGAACACGAAATCCAGATCATGGAGGCGGAGAGCAATCACTATGCTGTTGAGGGCATGGATATTGTAATCCCGTCATTCATGAAAGAGATCATTGCTGAGATTACGCATCTTGCACGTAGTAGCAACGATATCAGTCAGCGTTCCGGTGTCAGTGTCCGTGTGAGCGTCTCGAACTACGAGAACGTGTTGAGTAATGCCAGCAAACGTGCCCTACGTCTCAAAGAGCGTAGCATCTCGCCGCGTGTCAGCGACCTTGCCGCGATTATCGCCTCGACTTCTGGTAAGATCGAGCTAGATACCGTTGGTGATGTCTCTGAAGAGCGCGTCGTCCAGAAGATTGTCAATGCCGCTGTTCTTAGCGTCTTCGGACAATACTTCGAGCAGCGCGAGTTCGATCAGCTTGTGGCAGGCTTTGAACGCGGTCTCAGCGTTCACGTCGCCGACGACATGCCCTCGATGGAATATGTCAACCAACTCTCTAAAGTTGGCGGCCTGAGCAAAGCTATCGACAAACTCAACGGACGCGGTAGCCCATCCAGTATTGCATCGTCCATCGAGTTTATCCTCGAAGGACTACACTTAAATCGGCGTCTCAATAAAGATGCAGTCGGCGGCAAAACACGCTATCGCCGATAAGGGGCACGCGACATGTTTGAACGCTTTCGTAAGAACCGCTACGGGTACTCGCGTTGGGATGGCACACAGCGTATCGAAGGACTTGATGCCGACGATATTCTCAAAGCCCTCTCCGACGACTACCTGGAGAATGGCAATCTGCAAGAGGCGATGCGTCGCCTGATGCGGGAAGGCATTCAGAGCGAAGATGGTCGGAAGTCGATGGGCCTCCGTGAAATGATGGAGCGTATGCGGAATGCTCGTAATGAGCAACTCAATCGTTACAATATGGCCTCCGGCGTTATGGACGACCTGCGTGAGAAACTTGAGGAGATCAAGCAGCTAGAGCGCAATGGCATACAGCGTCGCCTCGACTCACCACAAGATGGGCAGCAACCTCAAGATGGTCAACAGTCCCCACAGGGACAACAAGGCCAGCAAGGGCAACAGCCACAGGGCAACCTGTCTCAACAAGGCCAGCAAGGTCAGCAGGGACAAGAAGGTCAGCAGGGACAACAAGGCCAGGAAGGGCAATCAGGACAGAGTAGCGATGCATTGAGTCCACAACAGATGCAGAAAATGCTCGAAATGATTGCCAAGCGTAAGCAAGAGGCACTCGACAATCTGCCACAGGATATTCCTGGTCAGATCAAGGGTCTCTCTGAATACGACTTCATGGACGATGAGGCACGCGATAAGTTCAACGAACTCATGGAAAGTCTGCAACAGCAGATGATGCAGCAATACTTCCAGGGTATGCAGCAATCTCTGCAAAACATGACGCCCGAAGATGTCGCCAAATTGCGTGAGATGATCCGCGATTTGAACAAGATGCTCAAAGAGCGGCAAGAGGGACGCGAACCGGATTTTGATTCGTTCATGCAAAAGCACGGCGAATACTTTCCAGGTGTCAACTCTCTTGATGATCTGATCGAGCAGATGCAACAGCAGGCAGCGGCAATGCAAGGCATTATGGAGAACCTATCACCAGACCAGCGTCAGGAGTTGCAAGGACTCATGGAGCAGATGATGGGTGACGACCGTATCCGCGTTGATATGATGGAGCTAGCGCAGAACCTCGAAGCGATTGCACCATCAGAGCAGACGCGAACACGCTTTCCCTTCCGAGGCAAAGAGTCGTTGCCGCTCAACGAAGCCATGCGGATGATGAATCGACTCCAACAAATGGAAGGTCTGGAAGACCAACTACAAGAGGCGCGACGCCTGGATAACATCGACGCCATTGATAGCGAAAAAGTCAAAGACCTGCTCGGCGACGAAGAGTATCAATCGGTTGAACAACTGAAAGAACTCATGAAGACGCTCGAAGAGGCTGGCTACATTCAGAAAAAGGGCAATCGCTGGGAGCTAACCGCTCGCGGCATTCGCAAGATTGGTCAGAAGGCGTTGCAGGACATCTTTAATAAGATGAAGCGTGATGGCTTCGGGCGTCATGTCAGCCCTTATCGAGGTGTCGGTGGTGAGCGTACCGACGAGAGCAAGCAGTATGAATTCGGTGACGCGTTCTTGCTTGACCTCAAGAAAACGTTGATGAACTCCGTGCATCGACAGGGTATCGGCACTCCAGTCCATCTTGGCAAGGAAGACTTTGAGGTCTATCGTACTGAATTTACCACGCAATCATCGACCGTGTTAATGATTGACATGAGTTATAGTATGGTCATCAACGGCTGCCAGCCCGCTGCGAAAAAGGTAGCAGTTGCCTTGGAGAGCCTGATTAGCTCACAGTTCCCGCGCGACAACCTGTATATCGTTGGCTTCTCTGCAATGGCCCACGAATACAAGCCGGAAGAACTGGTCGAAATGAGCATCTATGACAACCAGCGTGGCACCAACATGGCGCACGGCTTGATGTTGTCACGACAACTCTTAGCGCGAAGTCGGAGTGTCAACAAGCAGATTATCATGATTACCGATGGCGGCCCAACTGTCTGGTTTGAAGATGGCATCTGGAAATTTGACTTTCCCAGCCCATATGCAGAACAGCAAACGCTGCTAGAGGTCAAGCGTTGCACTCGTGAAGGTATCACCATCAACACCTTCATGCTCTACGATGATAATTGGATGGTTGCCTTTATCGATCAACTTACCGAGATCAACAAGGGGCGCATGTTCTACGCCGACAAGGATAATCTTGGTGAGTACCTGTTAGTGGACTACCTGAACAGCAAAAGGAAAATTGTTTCGTAGATGTCGGACTCTGTAGATACACTCTCTAACGCGTTTCTTGAAGGGCTACAACAGTTGCACCTTCAACTAAGCGATACCCAAATTGAGCAACTCCTGCGCTATCGCCGGGAGTTGCTCGATTGGAATACACGCATAAATCTGACTGCGATTACCAATCCAGAGGAAGTGTTACTCAAACATTTCCTCGACTCGCTCTCCCTCTTGAGTGTCTACGACCAGCCCCATACAAAACTGCTCGATATCGGCTCTGGTGCAGGTTTCCCGGGACTCGTCCTCAAGATAGCACGTCCGCAATGGCACGTCACTTCATTGGAAGCCACAGGCAAAAAAATCACCTTCCAAAACCACATCATTGACCAGCTACATCTCGATGGTATTGAAACCATCCATAGTCGTGCTGAAGAACTCGCCCACAAACATGCATATCGCGCTGCATTCGACCTTGTAACAGCACGAGCCGTCGCCTCTCTTCCCACTTTGCTAGAGTATTGTGCCCCCTACTGTCGTGTTGGTGGCGAAATCGTTCTCCCTAAAAAAGGTGAATTGGCCGAAGAGCTAGCGCAAGGCAAACGCGCCGCCCAACAGGTAGGAGCGATTCTAAAGACCGATGAGTTGGTGAAGCTGTCAGGGCTAGACGATGGACGCCGCTTGCTAGTATGGGAACAGAAAAAAGCGTGTCCTCCTCAGTTTCCGAGGAGTGGAGCAATGATGGCGAAGAAACCTTTAGGTTTACCTTGAATGTGGCAAAAGTGGTACATCGTCAATCGCGTACTGTAGGTGTCTTATTCATAACACCCTCTCTTCATGAAAAACTCTAAACAGGCTTGTTTCCCCACACGCTCAAGCAATACCAGACAGCTCGAAAATCAGCAACTTGCATCTCTTGTACTGCTGTACTGCATAATTCTACTAGTTCTATTTCACTAATAGGATTCATTTTAAGCAGAAATGGTTGAGAGAGCAGAAAGCCGATCTGGAACGTTTGATACATAGCTCCATAAGCATCACCATCGGCAGAAAAGTCAATTGCAAACGCTGTGTGTTTAACGTTTTGATACCCAGCATTACGTAGAAAACTACCAAGCATTGGAGTGATACCAATTTGTGAGCCAATTGGCGAAAACGTTCTGCCTGTGAGATAGAGAGAATGTGCTGTCATCACCTGTATCTTCTCGAATGCAGGACTGTTGCTGATAGCTGCTTCGCTCTCTGTAAGGCGTACAAACCCTCCTGGACGTGTGATACGCATACACTCCCTAAGAAGTTGAGGCCAAGCTTCTTTGGGCATAAAAGTGAGAAGAAGACGAGCATTGACAAAATCGAACATATTATCGGGAAAGTCCAGTGGCTGACGTATATCCATTATGCGAAAAGATGCGTTCGGCCACTTCCTACTATTGGCATAATCAATCATTTTTTCGCTAAGATCAACTCCTATAACCTCCATATGTTTATATGCATAGGCAACGTCAAGTGCCCAGCCACCAGGACCACATGCAACATCAAGTACGTTGTGAATAGTGGATGGATCAATGTCTTGAGGAAGTAGTCCGTCCATTTCTTTCGTCAACAAACAATCTTGCATCATAAGCCTGTTCATCTCTGCTGCGCTCTCAGAGTTGAAGATATAGGTGTTTTCCTGTGAAGGGCTACCTGCCTCTGACATCTATCGGATCCTTTCTAGTCAAAGAACTTGCAGAGCGTGGCTAACGCATAGCGTTTCTTGGATAGCGCACATCATGCTCTGGTTGTGCGAGAACGTTTTGTAGCTCGATAGTTTTTCCACGCTGCGGACTGACCGATATCTTGGCAATCGGTGTCTGCAACAGTTCTTCCAGTCGCCTCAAGTATTTCTTTGCCGCCGCTGGTAGTTCTTCGTATGTGCTAATACCTGTTGTACTGCATTGCCAACCTTCCATTTCTTCATAAATAGGCTCGCATGCGGCAAGATCACTGAGCGTGGCAGGAAGACTATGTACTATCTTACCGTAGATGTTATATGCCGTGCAAATTTTGATGGTGGCGAAGGTATCAAGTACGTCAAGTTTGGTGATGATTGCGGCATCGAGGCCGTTAATTTGCGCGACAAAGCGACCTGCTACCGCGTCAAACCAGCCGCAACGCCGCTCACGTCCTGTATTGGTGCCATACTCATGACCACGATCCCGCAACTCGCGCCCCATATCATCGAAGAGTCCTGTTGGCATTGGACCACTGCCAACTCTTGTGATATATGCCTTATATACTCCCAGTACGCGGTCTAGCGAGCGGGCTGGTAAGCCAGCACCAACAGCAGCGTTTGCCGCCATTGTCGAAGACGAGGTGACAAACGGATAGGTGCCAAAATCTATATCCAACAATGCGCCCTGTGCGCCCTCAAGCAGAATAGTTTTACTGTCAAAAAGTCCATCGTGCAGCATCTTCTGCGTGTCTGCAATGTGCGAACGAAGTTGTAAGCCATAGTTAAAATATTCGCCGTGAATTTCTTCGAGTGAAAGTGGAGGTTGACCATAAATTTGTGTGAGCATACGATTTTTGTGGACCAGAATAGTGGAGAGCTTAGCACGGAATGTATCTACATCGAGCAAGTCGGCCATGCGAATCCCTGTACGCGCATGTTTATCAACATATGCAGGTCCGATACCGCGTTGTGTGCTATCAATCTTGTCGGCACCCCTTGCCTCTTCCTCCATACGGTCCAGGAGAAAGTGATATGGCATCACAACATGTGCACGTTCACTAATGTAGAGCCGTGAAACATCTATGCCTTTACTTTGTAACTCATCCATCTCCTGAATGAGTCCCTTTGGATCAACGACAACCCCATTGCCGATAATGCAGGTTGTGTTTGGGTAGAGAATACCGGATGGCACAAGCCGAAACGCAAATTCGCCTTTCTCATGCACAACGCGATGTCCCGCGTTACTGCCCCCCTGATACCGTACTACAAAATCTGCGTGCATTGAAAGTTCGTCTACAATTTTCCCTTTGCCTTCGTCGCCCCATTGTGCTCCGATAACTGCAACTACCACCATAATATGTTACCTCTCAGTTTTCTAGTGCTATCTGCTTGTGTCATTTCTGTTTTGTGTGTATGCAGGGTACACGGCCCGTGTCACATTACAACTTGCAAGCCTCAAGTGTCAAGGCTGCTGGATGTAGCTGACCAATAGTTGGTCCGTAATCTGTTCGATGGGAGCGCGATCATCACTGAAAACTAGCCCGCCATCGGGTCGTCCCTGTGTCACCACTGGCACTACTTCATTTGCGACCTGGCCCATGACCGTCGTTGGTGGAAAATTTGCAAGGTTAGAACGAAATGTGTCTATCGACGTTTTCTGCATTGTTCCCATAACCTCCGTATTGAAGGTCCCGGGAACGTTGAAAACGTAGACGCTGGGAAATATCTGACTCATAGTGTTGACAAATGCCTGCACAAGTCGAAAATCATGCGTCGTATGACCTGTGTTGATTGCCACGACCCCCTGTGCCGACAGATGCGAACGGATCGACGTGAAAAACTCGCGCGTCGTCAGTTGAAAAGGAATGTATGGTTGTTGATAGGCGTCAACGGCGACGACATCATACTTTTCCTGCGTTGTTGCTAAATAGGTTCGCCCATCTTCGACATGCACATGCAAATTCGGCTCGTTCATGCCAAAGTACTGACGCCCCACATCAACAATCGTTGGGTCTATCTCCACCCCATCTATTGCAACTGGCCCATATACCTTTGTAAACTGATGAGCAATGGTTCCTCCTGCCAGTCCAATAATTCCAACACGATGCAATTTATTTGGCGTGAAGCCAACGTTAAAATAGGGTGCCGCGAGAAAATAATCCCAGTACCACCCTGTAAGCACCGTATTAGGGTCAGCATAGTACACCGAATGTATTGCCTGCCCCTCATTCAGTATAAGCTCCCGCGTACCATCTGTCTCCTGTACAACCTGGATATAATTATAGTATGACTCTTTGTCGTAAATCAGATGCGGAATATTCTTCAGAGGCCCCAGTGGTAGTAGCACTGCAACGACAACAAGCAAGAACGAAGGCCGCCACAGTGGACGCAACCCCCATAGCGATGCCGCGAAAAGCAGCGTGCCAAAGATGAGAAGCGTCCGTCGCACTCCAAAGGTTGGTATGAGCCAGAGCACAGGCAGAAAAGCACCAAGAATGCTGCCAAAAGTCGAGATCGCGTAGAGCGAACCACTTGCACGTCCGCTCCTCGTAATGTCTTTTGTCAAAAGGCGAATTGCAAATGGAGACACAATCCCAAGTAGCGTGACTGGAACCGCGAACAGTAGGATAGTTCCGACCAGCGAACTAAGAAAAATACTGACCGACACCTGTGCCAGACCCGTCACCGACCAACTCAGAATGCCTTGACTTACAAGCGGTATCAGCGACGTTGCGAGTGCTGCAGCAGCCGTAATAATACACAGCACTTGTTCTGATGGATGCCTATCCGCTATGCGCCCTCCAACCAGATAGCCGACAGTGAGATAGAGCAGAATTAGCCCGATAAGGCTTGCCCAGACGATGAGCGAGGTTCCGAAATACGGCTCCATCAGCCGTTCCGCACACATTTCGAGTGCAAGGCTCGTCATGCCGCTCACCAGCACCAGGACAATCAGAAAGTGTCTCATGAATTTTCCGTTCTAGCTGCCATTGTCACAGAAACAGGAAACGGCCAGTAATGTTTTCAAAGTATTGCGTATTGACCGCCGGAAACTGATCCGTTGATGCCTGTAACTCTAAGATAAATCCTTTGCCGCCATGTACGTCCCCATACACCTCGACATACTCTTGTTGTGGAGTTCCCTGATAGGTAATTACCTCTCTGAACCATGTCTCGCCACCAATATGTACGGTGGAGTTGGGTGTGACAACAGTATAGCCACTCTTATTCATGAAATTTTGTTGTAGGTCCATCTGCACAAGGTCACTCGGTGCTCCGGCTGTCGGTCCAAGAGTTTTGAAGATGGCGGATTGATCTACTGCGGCAGGGTTAGCAAACTGTATACCTTGCACACCGGAAAGAGGCGCGGCTGTCCATGCTTGCGGATATTCTGTCGAGAAGCCATCTGTTGCACATGGTTGTCCGCAATAGACAAAATTTGTGTCAGGCGGTGGCGTAGCTGGTGTCGTTGCGGTGGGAACGACGGTTGGCGAAGGCACGGTTGTCGGCGCAACCGTCGCTGTTGACGTGGGAGCCTCTGTCGGCACAATTTGTGCCACTGGATTTTGTGGTTCTGGTGTATGCCCTCTGAGTGCATATAACGTTGCGACGCCTACCGCACTTAGAAGCGCGACGACGAGACAGATACTGACAACAAATACTAACACGCCGTTCTGTTGCTTCTGTGGCTGTGGTAATTTTCGCCCTTCGCGATTGTAGCCTGATCCGCTTTGAATTGGTTGCTGTGCCGGGTAAGCCTGTCCTATATAGCTCCCGTTTGGGCGCGGTTGAACCTGGAATGCCTGGGGTTGCTGATTCGTTTGCGATCCGTATTGCCCAGGCATTCCTCCTTGCTGTGGATATGCAGCAGGAGGCGTTGGTGAAAACGGTTGGTGATACCGCGCATCAGAATTGCTAGGCGGAAACGACATGGCTTCTGTCGCATCTTGATAAAACTCTGTCTGCTGGTGAGATGCTGGCGTTTGCAATGGTGGTGTAAACGATGGTGATTGCTGTGGCAAAGATGATCGTTGTGTATTGGTAAATGGTTGTACATTAGCAGGATTTTGTGGCCCAAAAGAGCCTTCCGTTGGATATGAATTTAGATGTCCACTACGTGGTAGAGGCTTCTGTACCATCTCTGTAGGTTGTGCTGGAGGAGTGTTAGGAGTGCCGCATTGCCCACAGAATGCCTCTTCTGCACTAACCTCGTTTCCACATCTTGGACATTTCATATATTCATTTCATCCTTGCTTGGATTGCGTTATATCTCTTCGTGTTAGGCCTATTATAACTCATTTGAATGGCACTGACTATCCGATTAGACCATTGTCTTATCGCGTTTGAAACTATTCCGTAAGAATAGGGATAGTTCGTAGCCCTTCTTGTTCGTAATGATGATATGCGCGTATCGCTGGTGGCGTGATACGTCCCTCTCGCCCCTGCTCTGATGCACTGCTAAACGGTCCGCGAATGATGCACCATACCCAGGGGATATGCTGCTCTTTATTGACGCGCTTCATGTTTTCGCGATCAGTGCTACTTGCATCCACGAAGCCCGTTGGATGACTATGGTACACTCCAATAATACGGTCTGGATGCTCCATCTCTACCATCAACAAATCTTCTGGCGCGAACTCGAAATAGACTGGTGACGCAAAAATATTGCGTAATGGATATGCTTGCTCGACATGCCAATTTCCTTGCTCGTCTATTATGCCGAGCAGAACACCGCACGCTTCAATGGTACTACGATGATAAACGTCAACAAACAATGCTTTCTGCGCTTCAATACTAAGATGTAGATATGCTTTTGTTGCTTGTTTCATCAATAATTGTAACAATGGTGACGTAACCCGTCTTCCCATACCCCCAAATTCTCGGTTTTGTATCATATAAGAATGCTTGTTGTATGCAGGACTATAACGATATGCTCCTACTATACCACACAGCAAAACACAAAAGCATTGATATCTTGCCTCTTCCGAACAATCACATGAAGCTCAGAAAACTCCTTATGAACATGAATATGAAATGCCACAGACTTCGTATCCGCTAGAACAACGTATGCCTGAGCAACAGTAGAAGCACTTTTTAGCCGCTATATCTCAAAGTTGCTTGACTTGACGTGCGAAAAAGCGAAACATATACTAAATTTACACTACGTTGGTGCGATAAACGTGTTAGATTGTTGGTAGCACCACAACGGAAGGAACCCTGTATGTCGCTTACCACACGGAAACTTGAGTCGCGTATCGCTGAACTGGGTAACGTCGCCGAAGGTCGGGAGATAACTGTTACTCCTGTCTACATTGCCTCTGCTGCTGGTCCAATGACGCCGCCACCATCATCGCCATTTACCGATGTATCACAATGGCAGCAGCTAGAAAGAGGCCACGAATGGGGAAAAACACATGGCACAAGCTGGCTGGCCTTCCAACTACCCTCACTAACTGTGCCTACAACCGTGCATCTGGCCTGGAATACAAGCAAGGATGATAGCCTGTTGCTACTCGTCGAAGCAATGGTATTCCTGGATGGTCAAGCTATTGGCGGTTTAGACTATCGACATCACTTCCTCTTATTACCAACGCAGGCTTACGATGGAGCGTCACATACCATCACCATACAGGCATATACCAGCGTTCCACAACTATTTGGTGGCTTGACACTACGTCATAGAAATATGACGCTCTGGCAATTGTACTTTTTGATGCATACTATTTTTGAGAGCCTGCAAACAATGAGTGAGCATGATGTAGTGCGTCATGCTCTGCTCGAACAACTGAATAGTGCGTACAACATGCTCGATTTACGCGAGGGTTGGGATAGCGAACGCTTTCTTTCCTCGGCATCCCCTGCCTATGATTATCTCCAAACGACCCTGCTTGAGTATCCAGAAGCCGACGATCAGCCGCATATAACGCTAAGTGGACATGCACATCTCGATGTTGGTTGGATGTGGCCTTACTGGAGAACACGTCAGAAAATCGCGCATACTGTCTCAACCGTTCTCAACCTGATGGAACGTTATCCACAGTTTCACTATAGTCAGAGCCAACCCCAGGTACTGCAATGGCTCAAAGAAGACGCTCCAGAAATGTACGCGCGGGTGAAACAGCGTGTGGCTGAGGGACGCTTCGAGCTTGTTGGCGCGATGTGGGTTGAGACCGACTGTAATCTGCCATCAGGTGAATCGCTTGTGCGTCAGATTATGCATGGTACGCGTTTCACACAGCAAGAGTTCGGGGTCACGCTGCATCACATCTGGTTGCCTGATGTGTTTGGCTATAGTGCTGCCTTGCCCCAGATTATGCGCGGTTGCGACCTCCCAGTATTCATGACCACCAAGATTAGCTGGAATCAATTCAACCGTATGCCCTGTGATACCTTTCGTTGGCGTGGCATCGATGGTTCCGAAGTGCTTACCCACTTTGTCACTGCGCCCGAATTATATCCGACAACTACCTACTATTCGTACAATGGACCAATGCGTCCAAAAGATATGACGGGGACATGGGAGAACTATCGTCAACAAAACTTGAACGATAGCCTGCTATACCTTGCTGGTTGGGGGGACGGTGGTGGTGGCCCGACAGAAGAAATGCTACAAACCTCACAGGTTCTCGCCGATATGCCCAACTTCCCTGCTGTGCAATGGGGCAATGTCGATACGTATTTCTCACAGCTCTATGAGCGCGTATGGAATAATCCACAATTACCGCGTTGGGTCGGTGAGCTATACCTTGAGTATCATCGCGGCACCTACACCTCGCAAGCACGTATGAAGCAACTGAATCGCCGTGCGGAAATCTTTTATCGTGAAGTCGAAATGCTCAACGCATGGGCCAGTCTCTACGGCATGCCTTCACGTCAGCAGTATCTGAACACGGGTTGGCAACGTCTCCTGCTCAATCAATTTCACGATGTCCTCCCTGGCTCCTCTATTCGCGAAGTCTACGATGATGCCGAACATATCTATGCCGAGGTACGTAGTATTGGCGAAGAGGTACACCGTGAAGCTCTTGCTGTATTGAGTAAACAATTCGGCCTGGCTGAACGAGGTATCGCCTTTTTCAATATGCTACCCTGGGAACGTACCGAGCCGCTACAGATTGCAGGCGCGGCTATGGCCGGTGTAGATGGTACTCAGAAGACAACAGACTGGGATAGCAACGAAATCGTACTCGTCGATGGCGTTGCTATGCCACCATGTGGCGTCAGTATCTTTTCAGAACCAAATATCGCCCCCGATGAGTCGTCAGAGCAGTTATGTTCGATAAGCAAAACGCAAGAAGGACATATCACACTGCACAACACCTATTATGAACTCACACTCGACCCATATGGAGAGATACAGCGTTTGTACGATAAGCAAGCTGAGCGTGAAGTTTTTAGCGAAGGACAGGCAGGCAATCAGTTGATTGCCTACGAAGATCGGCCACTGAATTTCGATGCATGGGATATCGACCTGTTCTACGAAGAAAAACCCTATCCTGTACACAGCACTCCTACTATGCATATCCTTGAAGAAGGTCCTGTGCGCGTGACTGCGGAGATAGAACGCCACTACCTTGAATCGCGCGTTACACAACGCATCTCGCTCTGGAGAAGCTCACCGCGTATCGACATTGCCACCGAGATTGACTGGCATGAGCATCAAACAGTGCTAAAAGCGGTGTTCCCGTTGGCAATCAACAGTACACGAGCAACGTATGAGATTCAATTTGGTTGTGTTGAGCGTCCCACACATCGCAACACCACATGGGATATGGCACGCTTCGAGGTTTGCGCCCATCGCTGGGCTGATGTAAGCGAGGGTGGTTATGGTTTGAGCTTGCTCAATGATAGCAAGTATGGGCATGATTGCCACGATAACGTGCTACGCCTGACGCTGCTCAAGTCGGGCGTCTATCCCGACCCCGATGCGGATCAGGGTATTCATCGCTTCACCTATAGCCTCTTACCACATGCAGGCGATTGGCGTGATGCTCAGACGGTGCGCCGTGCCTACGAACTGAACGCGCCAGCCCTTGTGTTGAGCCAGCCACATGCGGAGAAGACGTTTGAATCTAATCACAATGATATGCTAACCGACGACATACAGATTGGCGATATACTGACTATAGAAGCGTATTCGTTTGTCTATACCGACTGCGAGCATGTTGTCATAGACACGGTCAAGCCTGCCGAAGATGGCGATGGGCTGATTGTACGTCTGTACGAAGCGCACAATCAGCGTGGACATGGCACTCTGACGTTCGCAACGGCTATCAGTGCTGTACAAGAATGTAACCTGTTGGAGTTACCCTTACAGGAAGTGCTATATGCAGAGAATAGTTTTGCGTTCCAGGTGCGCCCCTTCGAGATAAAAACGTTTCGTGTAAGGCTTGAAAGAGCCACATAGCAGGTAAAAAGCATGACAACGGCACCGGGGTTGTCATGCTTTTTACCTGTTATATGGCTCCTAATCATCCTTGCGCTCGTGATGCTCTTTGACCATCTCAAGCACTATCGCCAGCGCAATAACAAATGGCGCGTCAACACCAGGGGCAACGTCAACGGCGTAACTATCGCGGAACAGCGAGAACTGGCGCCCGACATTGCCCATGAGGTTGCCATAGGCATCGCTGATGGTGAAATTCCAGTTCCAGACATCACCGTCAACGTGAAAGACCATACCATTGCTACCCTCGACTTTGAAGCGTTCCCCGAAGAGGCGAAACTGCTCATGCACATCTGCCCACGCTTGCCCGTTGCGGTAAATCTCGTAACGCGGCAACAAAGAGAGGACACGCTGCTTAATGTGAACAACCTCTTGCCCGGAGTAGCGATCAAACATCACGAGATCGTCGCCAATATGAAAGAACTTACCGCGTACTTCAAGCACAACATTGCCCGCGTCATCTCGAATAATAAACGCCTCGGTCAAACTCCACGCTCGTTCGCGCATATGATAACGCATGTCTATTTTCTCCTATTATTGTTGTCTCGTTCTCACTGTAGAAAACTGTGCGGCGGTAATGTTTTGCAGGTCTGCGATGTGTGGCACAGTGATATCTGGCACAAAACCGTCTGGGAACTTTTCTAACGAATATTTCCCTTGCTGCACAAACACGACAGTCAATTCATCGCCCATAATGTGTTTCGAGTCAACCAGTATCTGTGGTCGGTCGTCAATCATGACATAGTGATCGGCGGGATAATTCCTCATGATATCGTCGATATGTTCCTGCTTATGCGTGTAAATCAGTACGCGACCTCCAACGGCATCGGCGAGATGGCTATTCACAATTTTCTCTGCTTGGAAAATCAAGTCGCCATCAGATGCTATAACCGTCGTGCCCAGTGTCTTCAAGTATGCCAATGTCTCGAATACATGTGGGTACAGTTTGTTGACAAAGGGATAGTTGTCGAAGATCGAGTGAACGTGAAGGTACGTCTGCTCATCCATCTCCGAAAGCGGCACCTCTTCGCGCAGTCGTTTGAGCGAGAGCGGAATATCCACCACGCTCTCCTCCTTACGAACCTGTTCATAGATAGTCCAGAAGCGTTGCGTTAAAGCTGGTCCTAATTCCACCTGAAGATGCTCGTCGAAATCTTTTTTTACATCATCGTTCGCAAGCAACGTATTGTCTACATCTAGTAAAAAAGCGAGTGTTGGCATCGTGAATCTCTTTCCTCCATCTCTCTATTTTGTTCTCACTATATCGCTCATTCTCTATCTTAGAGAAAATGTGTACATACGTATCACATAAGAAGCATGTCTTTTTCTATCAAACCATGCTACCTATTATGGCACACAATTATCTTTAATGATTGAACTCCATACAAAAGATGAGTTTATATGCGTGGTTAAGAAATCTTAACCACGTAAGCTAAAAATTCACCACTTCTCCATGTCATCAACACCTACCTGCTATTTACTCTGTTCGCTCTTTCTATTAACCTAATATGGGAGTAAAGCCCATATTTCCATTTACAAATGAGGATTACTCATCCTCTCTATTCCACTTTTACACTTGTTAGAGAAAGGAGGCTACTGAATACGCTCCCATATATGAGCTTCAACCCTTTCATCGGATATCGGAAACAAGTCTCTTTTATTGCTTTTATTTTCTCTTTAACACAAAGTTGTGGAGGTCGAAAACAAATCTATGGCACGTCTTACAAAGAAAACGCGCTACCCCCTTCTGTACGGCCTTGCTATTATTGCACTCGTAATTGCAGTTGCAACCGCATATCTGCTTCCTACTAGAGCGCATGCGAATCCCGTACACCCGAATTTCAACCATTTTCTCAGCACGAACTATAATGGTGATGGAACGTATGACGACAACAATCCATCCCCAGGTCCCAATGCCAATGTACATGGTACAAGTGCTGAACAACAACAATACGATAATCAGGCTTATCCTGGTAAATATGTTACCTACGACCAGGCTGTAAAGTCATACAATTCTTGGGCTGGTGTGTCGAACAGCGTTGCTGCTGATAGTAGCAATGCCTGGAAACAGTACGGTCCTGTTGTAGGCTATGTTCCTGGTATCGTGACTTACACAGGGCGCCCAACTGTAAATTCTGGACGCGAGACTGCATTAGCTATTTCTAACCCCTGCACGGCGCAAGCATGTCGCGTCTGGGTTGGTGCTGCTGGTGGTGGCGTCTGGACATCAACCAACGCTCTGGCTAATCCACCACGCTGGACATGGTCTTCTTACGGTATCCCTTCCAATTCTATCGGATCGCTGTTCATTGATCCTTCGACTCCTGACGGACGCATCATCTATGCTGGTACAGGTGAGGCCAATGGCTCTAGCGACTCTGAGGCTGGTGTAGGTCTCTACAGATCAGCCGATTATGGTGCCACATGGCGACTCCTGGTGGGCAGTATCTCGGCGGCGAAGAACCGCGCAATTGGGTCCATCGCAGTTGATCCTCTGAACTCGAAGCATATATTCATCGGTACAGATGTAGCACGTCACGGTGCCTCATCGGTCAATGGTGGTCGTTTCACACCGCCCGATGCGCCAGTTGTAGGACTTTATGAGTCTACTAATGGTGGTAAAACCTTTGCCTTGATCTTTAGCAAGCAGTCAGATACCGTCAATCCAGGCTCACCAACTGGAAATGACTTCTTCCGCGGTGGTGTAAGCACGGTTGTTTTCGACCGCACTGGCCTTGCTGCTGGCTTGCCATCACGCGTCTACTTCTCAGTTCATGACTACGGCCTGTATCGTCAGCTAGAAAACAAAGCCTTCGAGCAGGTCTTTGCCTCGGCTGGTGGTGGTACGTTTGCCAATAGCTCAACCTCACGCACGGAATTCGCGCTTGCACCTATGGGCAACAACCTGCGTATCTACCTCGGCGATCTCGCGAGTGCCAATGCCGATTTCTACCGTGTCGATAATGCGAACGTCGCAGCATCAACGCTCACCGATGGTGTTAACAACCCAGGCTGGACAAAGCTTTCGAGTCCTACCCCAGGCACTACTGGCTATGACTCGTACAACTTCTGTGAGACGCAGTGCTCCTACGATATGTGGGTTGCATCACCTGCAGGATATCCCGACACCGTCTGGTATGGTGGCTCGATGCAGTACGCCGAAATCTTCACAGCAACCCCACCTTCTAATGGCAGATCTGTTATGCGCTCTACTAATGCAGGTGTCAGCTTTACTGACATGACCAATGACACACAGTCGCCTCCGTTGGGCTTGCACCCGGACCAGCACGCAGTCGCGTTCGTTCCTGGCAGCCCTGACATCGCGTTCATGAGTTCAGATGGTGGCCTTGTTCGTACCGATGGTACCTTCTCCAACCAGTCGGCCCAGTGTGCCACTCGTGGCATCAAAGGTGCCGACCTCATCGACTGCCAGAGGTGGCTCAGTGCCATTCCTACCACGCTCTACAGTGATAATGCAGGTCTGGCAGACCTACAGTTCCAGAGTGTCACCGTTAATCCTAAGAACCCCAAGAACGACTTCATTGGTGGTACACAGGACAACGGCACATGGTCTTACAACTCAGCGCAATCTCCAAAATGGTTCGAGTCTGTCGGCGGCGACGGTGGTCAATCTGTCATCGACGTTGGCAATCAGAATGTACGTATGCATACGTACTATGGACCTAGCATCGACGTGAACTTCAAGGGCATGGATCCAACAGGTTGGGACTACATTTCTAGCCCCCTCACTGCGAGCAATGAGGCGGCGTCCTTCTACGTGCCATTGATTGGCGATCCAAAGACAAGTGCTACCATGTTTGTTGGCCTCCAGCACGTCTGGCGTACAACCGATAATGGTGGTTCACAAGCGTTCCTCGATGCGAACTGCAACGAAACGTCTACTGTCTTCAATCCGCCTTGCGGCGACTGGGTGCCATTAGGTCCAGACCTGACCAGCCCTGCCTTTGGTGCAGATAAAGGCGGTAGCTATGTCGTCTCAATCGAGCGTGCGCCGAGCAATACCAACACGATGTGGACTGCGACCCGTCTTGGTCGTCTGTTCATCTCGAACAATGCCAATGCTGCCGATCCTACAAAGGTAAGCTTCACACGCATTGATACCGCTGCTCAGCCCGGACGTTTCATCAGTGGTATTGCTGTAGACTCCAAAAATCCATATCATGCCTACGTTTCGTTCTCAGGCTATAGTGCTTATACGCCTGCGACACCAGGGCATGTATTCGATGTGACCTATAACCCCCAGACAGGGACGGCCACATGGAAAGACATCAGCCACAATCTTGGCGATCAGCCTATCACAGGCGTAGCCTACGATAGCGTCAAGGGTACCATCTATGTCTCAACTGACTTTGGTATCGCGGCGATGAAGGCTGGTGGTTCCTACTGGCGTCCAGCCGCAACCGGCCTACCTGTCGCGACTGTCTCTGGCATCACCCTCTCCGAAAGTGGTAGAGTCCTCTATGCCGCGACTCACGGTCGAGGCGTGTGGCGGCTCGACATCTAAGGTGATTATGTAGACAATCCTTGTCTATAGCACAAAACAACGAAGGCGGTATGGTGTAACAACCATACCGCCTTCGTTGTTTTGTGAGTGCTTTTCTGATATAAAATTATGTAACACCCTTTCGTAGGAACCAGATTGATCACGTCCTCCGTTCCGACCGCCTGACCGGAGGTAGAACGAAGTCTTCCTTGCATTCTGCCTGACCGGAGGTAGAACGAAGTTCATTGGCAGAATGAGTAAGGATTCCGTTGGCGGTCGGAATACGGATTACGGGGGCGCAATTCATTGCACGATATCCTTCCAAACCTGTTTTATGGATATATAAAACCTACTTCATGCGATAAATCGCGCACGGACGTCGTAAAAGTGGTCCCTATGAAACAAATCTTGACAATTTATATAACTATATGTTATATTTGAATACAAATGGTGGCTATATGCTTCGAGCGAAAAGAGGATATGATTATGGAAGATATTATTGGTTTCATCATCTACAAATTTCTTTTCTCTATTGGATGGCTTGTTATGTGGATTTTGAATGCTATACGAGAAGAATACCAGCTTTACAGAAATCGTCATAAATCTAGGCGGCAATTAGTAAGATAGAATAACTGAATCACATTTGCAATATGGGAATGCTTCTAATCGGAAATATGTTATAGCAAATCAAGGTATATACATCATGAAAGTGGTTTTTCGCAGTAAAGATTTCGCAAGCATTACGGCGGCTGGTCTCGGCTTCAACAATAGACGCCCTATGGCCGACTCCTGGCACTATCAAGGGCGTGTGCAACACCGTGATTGGCAAGGTACATTCGAGTGCTACTGGACTAAAGACGCCAATGTCCTACAACGCTCCCCGGCAGAATTGGTCTGGACGGTACGCGGTGATGCCCGTTTGTTTGGGCTGGCGGCTGCCTTGAAGTCGCTTGGCTACAAGGTCGATGTCTTGCAAGATGAGGATAAGTAGATATGGACCCTGACAAGCAACAAAAACGTGTGCTATTGCTCATGTCGCCCGCAACGTATCGCGCAGGCGCATTTTTGAGTGCGGCACGCCAGTTACAACTCGATGTGGTGGTTGGTATCGACCTTCCCGAAACGCTCTCCGACTATTGGCACGTCCCACTCGGCGTCGATTTCACGGATATCCCCACCTCTGTCCGTACCATCGTTGATTATGCCCAGGAGCATCCCTTCGCCGCTATTCTCTCAGTCGATGATAGTGCCAGTGAGCTAGCCGCCCATGCCAGTGCCGCTCTAGGACTCGCCCACAACTCGCCAGAGTCGGCGGCGGCGGCGCGTGACAAATACCTGATGCGAGACATTATGGCCGCTGGTGGCGCACCCTGTCCCGTGTTCCGTCGCTTCTGGCTAAGTGACGACCCTCACGAAATCGCTGCAAAAGTAACCTATCCCTGCGTTGTGAAACCGTTACGCTTATCGGGCAGCAGAGGCGTGATTCGTGCTGACAATCAGACAGAATTTGTGGCTGCATTTACCCGCCTCAAGCGTTACTTGCTAGCCGAAGGCAATCCAGAACATGAGACCGCGTTTCTTGTCGAGGATTTTATCCCCGGCTTTGAAGTCGCATTGGAGGGTATCGTCACGCGTGGGCAACTCAAGGTGTTGACGCTTTTCGATAAGCCCGACCCACTCGACGGCCCATTCTTTGAAGAGACTATCTACGTTACTCCGTCAAAATTGTCGCAAGAGGTTCAGCAGGATATCTCACATGCCGTTCAACTTGCCGCTACCGCGCTTGGCCTACGTCAAGGTCCCGTTCATGCCGAACTGCGTGTGAACAAGCAAGGCCCTTGGATGCTAGAGATCGCGGGCCGTTCCATCGGTGGCCTCTGTTCCACCATTCTTGAGTTTGGTGCTGGTATGTGCTTGGAAGAGCTTATCCTGCGTCATGCCATTGGGGAAGAGATGAGTACGATTCAGCGCGAAGAACACGCGGCTGGCGTGATGATGATTCCTATTCCCTCGGCTGGCATGCTTAAAGGCGTACATGGCGTGGCAGAGGCGCAGACCGTCCCCTTAGTTACCGGAGTCGAAATTACCGCGAAGCTGAACAACCAACTGGTACCCTTGCCAGAAGGTGCCAGCTATCTCGGCTTTATCTTCGCTCGTGGCGAAACTTCTGTCGAGGTAGAGAATGCTATCCGCAAGGCGCATACACTTCTCAAATTCGATATCCGCCGTGAAATACCTGTGTTGCGATCTGTAAGTTGATGTTTTCACAGAAAACAAAAGAGAGACGTTCCTAAATATCTCAGGAACGTCTCTCTCTTTTGTTTTTTGTTTGCGAGCTAGAGATTAGTAGCGTCGTTCGCGGTCGCCACCACCATTGCTGCGATAGCCGCCACCACCACCACGACGATCTCCGCCACCACCGCCGCCATTGCGATAGCCGCCACCGCCACCACCACCACCGCTACGTGGCTGACGCTCGTTTGCCTCGTTGACGATAATTGTACGACCCTGTAGCGTAGAATTGTTCAACTGGTTCATCGCGTTTTGTGCTTCTTGATCGTCGCTCATTTCGACAAAGCCGAAGCCTTTGCTACGGTTCATCTCGCGATCAATGATAATGGTTGCCGAAAGAACCTGACCGTACTGACTGAAAAGGTCATTCAGTTCCTGATCGGTTGTTGAATAAGGCAATCTGCCTACATAAAGCTTCACTGAGATATGCTCCTACTACGATGTCTTCAAACTTATTGCTGTCGGTAGAAACAATTTCTCACTGAACAATGCAACAATACTCGACATCTCATATTCAGTATAACACAGGTTGACACTATTTTATTTCGTATCTCGCCAAAAATCTAGCAATTCGTGTTATACTGAGGCGAGTTACACGTGACAATAATTCTAAGGAGGCATCATGGAAACAGTGAAGCAGGCACCTATCGTACAACACACGACACATGAAGTATTTAACCAGCCGCCTCCGCTTGTCAACTACAACCTCTTCACGCAAGATGAAGCTCTTGTCGAAAGTGTCCAGCGTGAAGGGGCAAGGTGGGCGAAAGACACCCTTGATGAGTTGGGCACGTTCGCAGGACGTGAGGATGTCATTCAATGGGGCTTTGACGCCAACACACATGAGCCTGTTTTGCATCCGTATGATCGCTTTGGGCACCGTCTCGATGAAGTAACATTCACTCCCGCATATCACCAGCTTATGCAAAACGCCGTTGCCAGAGGGATGCATGCCTCTTCCTGGCGTGATCCTCAACCTGGCAGTCATGTTGCGCGTGCGGCTACTTTTTTCCTCTTTGCACAGGTCGAGAGTGGTCATGGCTGCCCAATATCCATGACTCACGCCGCTATTCCCGTCATACGCAAGTATTCCACTCTTGCCGACACATGGCTACCCAAACTGCTTTCACTTGATTATGACCCTGTACTACGAGCCGCCGCCGAGAAGCGTGGTATCTTATGCGGTATGGGTATGACCGAAAAGCAAGGCGGCTCGGACGTTCGTGCCAATACCACGCAAGCCATTCCTGACGGCGACGGTGCCTATCTGCTAACTGGTCATAAATGGTTCTGCTCGGCCCCAATGTGTGATATCTTCCTGGTGTTAGCTCAGGCACCACATGGCCTTTCCTGCTTCCTCCTGCCTCGCGTTCTACCTGATGGCACAAAAAACCGCTTTCTCATTCAGCGTCTCAAAGACAAGTTAGGCAATCGCTCGAACGCCTCAAGCGAGGTCGAGTTCGAGAAAGCCTGGGCCATGCTCGTCGGTGAGGAGGGTCGAAATGGTGAACTTCACACGGCTGGATTGTATCCTGGGTACAGCGGCCATCATGCGTCAGGCTGTGGCACAGGCAACGCATCACGCCACCTATCGTCAAGCGTTTGGCCGTCGCCTACTCGATCAGCCGCTCATGCAAAACGTACTGGCGGACCTTAGCATTGAGTCCGAAGCGGCAACAACGCTCGCTATGCGTCTGGCACGCGCCTGTGATCAAGCCCATACGAGTGAACACGAGAGCATGATAAAACGCCTCGGCACCGCCCTCGGCAAATACTGGGTCGCCAAGCGTGGTCCCGCTCATGTTGCCGAAGCACTGGAATGTCTCGGCGGCAACGGCTATGTCGAGGAAAGCATACTACCCCGGCTCTATCGCGAAGCTCCCTTGAACTCACTCTGGGAAGGTGCTGGCAACGTCAACGCCTTAGACGTACTCCGCGCCCTCTCGAAAGAACCACAAACACTCGCAAGCTACTTCCAGGAAGTCGCCCCCGCACGTAAAGCGAACACACATCTGGATGCCGCAATAACACAGCTTCAACATGAACTCACCGACCTGAACGACGTCGAATGGCGTGCCAGATACCTCGTCGAACGCATGGCTCTTGTCCTACAAGGCGCACTACTAGTACAGCATAGTCATCCCGCTATTGCAGACGCCTTCTGCGCCTCTCGCCTAACAGATAATTGGGGGAAAGCATTTGAAACGTTACCTAGAGGCGTTGATGCAAATGCGATTATCGAACGTGCAAGGCCGAAGGTATAACCATCCGACGCCCTTGTCAATGAGGAGGAACATGAAAATGTAGGGGCCTTATTCTATAACGCCCACGTCCCCATCGATCACGTTTTCCATCATTGATTCCGTGCCTCAATCCTTGCCCACGAGGTTGAATGCTCACAGGGTGTTATAGAATAAGACCCCTACAGTTGGTCAATGCCTGAAATGTTTATAGAATAAGACTCCTCTATCGGTATTTTTTCTATTTTGCTTGCATTCGTTCGTAAGATGTACCCCTTGTATCACGTACTATTTCCATCGGCATTTCGCACGGCACATCCAGTGCCTCCGCGAGCTTTTCGAGTGTACTGAGCTTCGTATGACACGTCGGGTCACGACAAAGTTTGCAATCAAGCATGAGACTATGAAGCGCATTTCCAATAAGAAAAACTGATCTTTTTAACCCAGCCTCTTCACAATCTGAGCATATCCTGCTGGACAGTTTTTTTCGCTGATACTAGCACTTTGGGCACTATTGAGTGTAAAGTAGGGATACCCCCTTAAACCTGGCACCGCTTGTTCCCACAGAACTTTTCCGCGCATCAGGATAACGATAGTCTCTCTCTTCAATGCCTCTTCAAGCAGGTAAAAGGTATATTTCTGTGACTCTAATATGAACTTGTTACACCCAAAATGAGGTGAGACATAGGGAAAATATTCCAGGTTGCTGACTTCCTGCGCGATTTTCTGTGTACCATAACGCTCAACGAGCTGTCTAAGTTTTCGACTCCACCAATAGTAGCCAGGAGAGCGCACATTATTTGGGTCCAAATGATAAAAAGGAAATGCTTGCGGTTCATGATTAAGATTTGCCCTATTCGTTTTGACGAAATAGTCATACGAAGCGTCCTGGAAAAATGTCTCATTCCTGTCGTAGAAGCCCGGATTGAGATTCAGAAGAACAATGTTTGCTTTAGGATTCCCTGTAAAAGGTTCCGGCAACACCTCTAAATGCACCTTATACTCTGACTTTGCTTTCGCGTTGAAACTTACAATATCCCGTTTATCACAATCTAAAACAAAGGGTGCTGTTTTAGGTAAGCTCAACCAGGGATTATCCATTTGTGATTCCTCTATCTATTTCTACGTTGAAAAGCACTAACTCACGCACGTCTACAAATCGTACAACCGCACAGTTGCAGCATCTAATGTTATACTACTGTAGCCTATGAACGAGGTTATTGCAAGATGTGATATGGAGAGACAGGGCTTTCCAATTCTAATACACTGAACAACAGCCAGTGAGCACAAGAACCTTCTGATCTTCAGAAATCTCCTTGCAACACAGGAGATCTTTTATCTCCGGTGAAAAGACCGCGTATCGTGAGCACAAGAGGGAGGAGAAGCAAGATAAGTGCCATATTCGGCAAGGCAATATGGGTGAGATTGATCCACACCGACTCGTTGGGGTAAAACTGAGGCCAGAAACCGTTGAACACGATGAAGAAGCCGCAGAGTAGCCCGATGACACTGAAAGACTCCGCCAGAGCAATATTCTGGATGGATCGATAGTGCCCTTTTGTGACTATGGTTGCCAGCCCCGCGATTGAACCAATGGAAAGGAACCCTAAATGGAAATACCAGGGCAGCGATAATGTGGAGAGCGTGAGAAAACTGATCCAACTGCCAGCCCCGGTATTCGCGCGAATAACGAGAGCGAGAGATGAACCCAGAAAGTAACCCAGTCCGCCGGTAATAAGACCCGCCCAGAAACCATAGATAGCACCAAACGCAACAGGGATCACAAGCGTCGGTAAAATCCAGAGCAACTCATTTCCATGAAGCGGCGTGAGGTGAATGAGTACGACGAAGTTGCTAGAAAGCGTATAGAGAAGCACCCCCAGTGCCATTAAGAATATCTGGTGGTTCCTGCTCCCTTCGACGACAAAGAGCTTGCTCCCTCTTTTCCAGGTGAAAGCATTTCCATCGGTCCGTTCTTTGCTTGTTGGAGAGGAATAGTTGACCGAGGGAGCAGAGTCACTACCCTTGATAACTCCCCTCTGAGGGAACGCTGGACTCTTCGCATGAAGCACGGACTGACTGGCGCACTCGAATGCATTGGCGAAATCCAAGATGGTGCTATATCGTTGCTCTGGGTCTTTGGCAAGCGCGGTCATGATCACCTGCTCGACAGCAGGGGGAATAACAGGTACTTTCTCGCGCAGTGGGGGAGGAGCAGTGAAGAGCTGTTGTGTCGCTATCTCTGTCAAGCTGCCGTGAAAAGGACGTTCTCCACAGAGCCACTCGTAGGCAACAATAGCCAGTGCGTACTGATCGCTAGCCAGTCGCGGTTTTCCCTGCACCTGTTCAGGGGCCATGTAAGCGACTGTACCAATAATCTGCTGCGTGCTTTCAGAGAGCGAGCTGTGCGCGAAGACGGCGATGCCAAAATCACTAACGAGTATCTCATTATTCCGCCCCAACAGCAAATTTTCCGGCTTGATATCTCGATGAATCACTCGTTGCTCGTGAGCATAGTGTAACGCGCTTGCTGTTTGCTTGATATATGCTGTGATGAGGAAAAGGGGAAGTGGCACTCCTTTGGGATAACACTGGCGCAGAGAACCATTCGGAGCGTAATCCATAACCAGAAAAGCGTTCTCATCCTCAACCCCGAACTCAAGCACGCGCACGATGTTGGGATGGATCAGATTCACCACAGTACGCGCTTCCTTGAGAAAGCTTTGCAAATCATCGCCTGTAGGTTGCCTTAGAAGGATTTTGAGAGCAGCCTGGTTTTTGAGATAGATATGTTGGCCCAAATAGACTTCTGCAAAGCCACCTCGCGCGAGTAAACGCGTTAACTGGTAGTTTCCAAATTGCCGTTCCAGATGGTCCTCCATCCCTTTACCTCCCAGGTGAAGAATGCATGTCGTTGATCTCCTGCGATAAAAACGATTGTAGCCGTTAGTTGATGATGTGTCAAGCAGAATTGGAACGCCCTGATGTGGAGAGCAAAAATGTACTGCTGCGGTTATCATCTCCTATGACGCTCTACGAGCAATAGACAAGCTTCGGGGGCTTGTAAAAATGCACCTTAATCATTGCTCGCAGCAAAGTTTATCTTGGAATTGCATGACACTGGTGAACCAAAGTAGGTGTGTGATCCGTACTGAATACATGAATATTGTCAATGCGTAGAAGAGGGCCAATTTTGAGCGAACCTAAAGGAAAATTAGAGGGCAAGCGAATTACGCTAGCGAACGGTCTGACTATGTACATCCGGACCTCAATAGAACCTGTACCTGTTGATGCACCAATAGTTGTTCTTGTTCATGGTTTGTCTGTTTCCAGTGGATACATGATGCCGACTGCGGTACGTTTGGCTCCTCATTATCATGTCTACTTGCCCGACCTTCCTGGCTTTGGCAGAAGCCCGAAGCCTCCCCATATCCTGAACGTTGCCGAGTTATCACATGCTCTAGCCGCCTGGATGCAGGGAATGAAACTTCCTTCGGCGACGTTCCTGGGCAACTCAATGGGATGTCAGATCATTGTGAACCTGGTTTTGCGCTATCCAGAGTGCATTCAGCGAGCTATTCTTGTGAGTCCAACAATGGACCCGAAAGCTCGCACTATTCACCAGGAGGCAGGACGTTTGCTACTTGATACTCCTTGCGAATCTCTGCACTTTCTGCCTGTCATGCTCCGCGAATACATACTGGCAGGCATTCCTCGAACCATTCGCACGCTGCAATATGCTTTTGAGGACCAGATGGAGGAGCATCTTCCTCACGTTCACGTTCCGACATTGGTGGTACGTGGTTCCCACGATCCCATTGTGCCACAGGACTGGGTGGAGAAAGTCACTCATCTCTTACCGAACAGCCGACTCGTCGTAGTTCAGGGAGCGGGTCACGCGGTAAACTTCAATTCCCCTGACAGACTTGTGCAGCTCGCCCGCTCTTTTATTCAAGACGAGACTCAATTATGATACTGGTTGTTGACTCTGCTCTTTGCTCTGTCGTAGAAGCATTGTTGGTTGTGTGGCGCAACACTCGCACACTGCATAAAGTACACGACTATGAGAGCGTTTCACCAACTGTGTGTGATGGCTACAAATTGTTTTCCCGCAATGAAAGCAGGTTTCTGCATTCCACCAGCCGAGAGACTTGTTACATTGTGAGCAAACTGCAGATGTGCTGAAAAGAAGCATGGCTTTGTTCTCTTTCATAATGAAGTAAAGAGGCGCGTCTTGGAGCGTGAGGGATGCTCTCTCACGGCGAGAGGTTGGTCTCTTTTCAGCTAGTAGAGCGTGCTAATATCTAACGTTTACACTTAGATATTAGCACGCCCTAATGTCAGCGTCAAGGTATGTACCCTTTGTTTATCTCATCCTACCTAGAACCCAACTGGTCCTTCGTCGGCTCTGCTCAACAGAACCACGATTCGGTGAGGTGCGGCAACATCTGCGGCGTCCCATAAGCACGCAACGCCTTGAACAGCGACAACCTGCTCCCCTGCATCGCATGAACCAGCCCCTTGACATGTAGAAACGTTTCAACAGGATTGCTCTGCGTACATTGTGCCTGCTCCACCTGCTGTGCAATCTGCCGTTGTAGTTCGTCCATGCGCGGATCGGGATGTCGCCAGCGATAAGTGAACGCAGAGGAGTCGAGTTCACCCAACCACGCATGATTGTCCGGCTCATTAAGCAGTGCAGAACCAGGAGGAATCAGCAAGCGAATCGAGAGATGCACCGGGTCTATGTGCTCGATGAGGTGTCGTTCCTCGAAGAAATTGAGTAGTGTTGTATAGCTCTCGAATGTCTCCCACGGCGAAAACGGCAGTAGCGAAGGTCGTAGCGGAATACCCACATCCTGCATCAGAGCGAACACCTCGACCACATCAGCCGCCGTATGACCCTTGTCGAGATGCAACAGTACGTTATCATTCAGCGACTCGACAGCGGAGACCACGAAGACACAGCCGAGATCGCGCATCTCTGGCAAAAGCTGGCGATGCTTGAGAAGATGTTCAACCTTGATTGTGGCATCGAAGGTCACATCGGGAAATTCTTGGTGCAGAGCGCGTGCGATACGTAGCGCGTGTGTCGGTCCATTCCAGAAATCGGGGTCGCCAAACGTGATATGCTGCACGCCTTGCGCGACCTGTGAACGAACATCCGCCAGCACCGTCGCGACAGGCACAGCGAAGAAGCGACCGTTATAAATCGGCGTCACCGGACAATGTAGGCACGTATGCTTACAACCACGCGTAGCCTCGGTATAGCCAGCTAAGCGTACCTCGTTACCGATCTGCAAACGCGCATAACGATCAGGTGCTGGCAGTGCTTGACGCTCTGGTACCACAAACGGCGTGCGCTCTATCCACGGACCACTGGCATGACTACGTGTCCGCACACCCGCAACGTCACCCTCTTTCCCCTCATCCAGTGCCGCGACGAGATTGAGCAACGGCGTTTCGTACTCACCACCAATCGCCGCATCTATCGTATTTCCCAGCAGATAATCCGCGTTCAGGAGCGCATACAGACCATACAAACAGATGTGCGCCGATGGATTGATAGTGCGTACCCGTTGCGATATCTGTTCACCGAGCCGTAGCGCGGTATGCATGGGCACAGAGATACCGACGAAGCGAGCATTTCGTATAGCCTCGTCGGTCAGCGTCTCAACCGAGGTATCAACGGCGACAGGAGAATAGCCTGCCTGTCCTAACATGGCAAGGAGTGAGGCGAGATGAAATGGTTGATGGCCTAGTTCATAGCACGAAATGAGTAGGATATCGCCAGGATTTCTCATTTCCGAGGTGCGGCCCCACCACCACCTTTACTGCTTGGCGCACCACCGCCCTTGCTACTGGCTCCTGCACCTGCACCCGCACCGACCGCATCGGGCGACCAGCCTTCTGGCATCTTTGCATCGGAACCAAAGAAAAACTCTTCCATCTGTTCGCGTAGTATCTTGCGTGACTCAGGATCAGCCATATTTAAACCATAATGGTTAATGATAAGCGTACTCTGTGCAGGCCACATATCATATGCCTGTTTTGAAATCTGTTCATAAATGCGCTGTCCCAAAGGACCTGGAAATGGTGGCTTGTCCAAACCTGGAAGTTCGCGCCCAAGTTTGACACAATAGACTATTCGTGCCATGATGAATTATACTCCTTACCGTGATTGCCATATATGCTATAAATGATACCACAAAATGCAAGACAGCACGTCAACTAAAACAGAGCCACGCATCCTCTTCTTCGGGATGCTAGGCAACTTCTCTACTCCTTCGTTCAAAGCTCTGCTTGCCAGCGATATCGACGTATGCGCCGCAATCGTTCCAGCCACACCTATTCCTGGTCGTAGCCAACAACCCATACAAAGGCGAGAGCAGCCACACGGAAAACGCTCCTCGCTCCCTCTAGTATCGCTCCATCCTTCAATCATAGAGATCGCTTGGCAGCAAAATATCCCTGTGTGGGAGGTGAGCCGTCTAGCAGATGCTACCGTGTACGAAACGTTGGCAGCGTATAAGCCAGACATTCTCTGTGTTGCTTGTTTCTCACAACGCATTCCACACTCTATTATCGACCTGCCACGTCTGGGATGCCTCAACGTACACCCCTCTCTACTCCCAGCTCATCGAGGACCCGTACCACTATTCTGGACATTCCGCAACGGCGAGGCAACAACAGGCGTCACCATCCACTATCTCGCCGAAACAATGGACTCTGGCGACATCTTTGCCCAGCAAGCAATCCCCGTAACGCAAGGCATCGACTACGACCAGCTAGAAATGCAATGCGCCACAACAGGCGGCCTCCTGCTCACCAACGTAGTACATGCCCTATACCGAGGCCATGCAACCCATATCTCACAAGACGAAGCAAAAAGCTCCTACGAATCCTTCCCTACACACAACGACTTTGTTGTACATGCAGAAGAGTGGGACGCCCGGCACATCTACACCTTCATCAACGGCGTCCGCCACTGGGACGAACCAGTCGAAGTACATACAAACAACGAGACATTTTTCACTAGAGAATGTATTTCTTATAGCCTAAAGACTACGGATAATCATGTAAATACGCAGCACGAAACTGATGCAAATGAGAAAGAAATAAGGTGTCGCGATGGTTATGTGGTGATACGCGATTTGCGTCCCATCCAAACACGATAATGAATATGAACGGAATAATGTAGATGCGCTGTAGGGGCTATTATTTATAACGCCCACGTTTTCATTGGATATGACATGGGATTGAACGTTTGGACATCGTTGAGATAATTAGGTATTGTCGGTACAGTTCAGGGCGTTATGAATAATGGTCCTTACCTCATCAATCCTCCATAATGGGTCATATGCCACTGATGCATATACCTGGAAACAGCGTAATCTTTACAGACACAAAAGGAAAAACTACATTGTTTCTAGTATATGAAGGAATACCCAATGAATACAAATGCTATTATCGCATGCTTCTCTCTGCTTGGTTTCTTGCTCGCATTGTCTCTAGGATGGATTACACTGCGTCATTCCTGGCACCATAATAATGTTCTCTTGCTAAGCATTTCAGTATTTTTTTTGATTGCGGCAAGCATTGCTACAGTTATCGTTGCACAGCGCATGAGCAGCAACCCTCGTGCTAATGGAACAGCAACGCCGCTACCTGCACAGACACAACTTATTCTTGAACAGTCCGATCAGCAGGGCAAGGTCTATTCTCGCTCTAGTCTGAGTGCTAGAGATGGTAGAGAGAACTGGCAACATGCTCCATCTGGAGAGTGCCAACAGGAAGTGGGCCACAAGAGCGAGATCGTCTATATAGGCACGGCTGTTGACAATGATGTTGTGTATCACAAGATGGCCTATCCTACTCAGGGACTGATATGTCTGTCGGCCTCCTCTTTGAAGGATGGCACTCTCCGTTGGCAGACGCCCTTCAAATCTTCTCAGTCTGGTGATAACCTGCGTGGAGGCACCGATGAACAACTGAAACTGCTTGTTGTTGATGGTAAGGCATACTTCTATGTAGACAATGATTTATATGTGGTACGCACAGCAGACGGAGTAGTACAACGTATTATACGCTCAACAAAAGTTGGTAATGACGAAGGCTATGTGGCTAGTTTTGTGGTTGACAACAATCTCCTTGTACTCGATTATGGCTTTTCTACCGCAACGAGTTCCCTCGGTGAACAACTCGTTGTGCAGCGTGCCGACGATGGGACAACGCTTTGGAAAAGTGCATTAGGTCAATATCAGACACCGTTGCTACTCTCAGGGAGAACGCTTGTAATACAAAGCCGCCATACGGGGGAACTGGTTGGATTGAATCCAGCTAATGGAACAGTTTTATGGCATTCATCTGTCAAAGATCTCACCATCTTCGCTCTTTCGGCGTCACAGGAGCGGGTGTATCTACGTGCTAACGATAGTGGGACCGAAGATCGAACGCGAGCAAGCACCTCTGTCTATGCCATCAGCACTCTCAACGGACAAACGCTCTGGAAGGTTGCGGTTGATCCCTGGGATGGGAATGCGCCAACGGAGGCTGATGGCGTAACGTATATTGCCGATACGAATACACTTTTAGCAGTACGTTCGACCGATGGAAAACTTTTATGGCAGTATAAGGAAACACCACATTCGCCGTCTTCCATGTCATTTGATCCCTATACAAAAATACATTTTGCACAACCTGTTGTAGTGAATGGTGTACTGTTCGTCACGCTCCTGGCCTCTGCCGACGATCCGCGTTACCTGAGACTCATTCCCAGTTTCACTTTAGGCCGAGATCAACTATACGATGGAGTACTGGCATTACGAACCAGTGATGGCTTTCGCTACTGGTACCATGAAGTGAAAGGCGCACAACTGATCGCTGTGCGATAATACGGAAAGTGTGCTGGTAAAGATATTTCTTTACCAGCTTATATAAGCGATGCGAGAGGACAACCTTCTATGGCTCTAGGAACATGGTGGCGTGGAGACGCTTTACCGGACCTGCCTCCACTTTCATCATTCTCGATACGCATAACGGAAGACAAACAACTGCTCTCAACACTGAACAATCTCTCTCTACAGGAAGTTGACAACCGTCTTCAAACAGGCAACCATGCCTATTTCGCATTCGTAGACGAAACACTCGTTGCTTATGGTTGGGTTGCCACACAGAATGGAGGTGTGCGTGAAATCCAGCTCTCGTTCACGCTAGCACCACAAAACCGCTACCTCTGGGACTTCCAGACACTTCCCGAATGGCGTGGACGTGGTATCTACCCCATACGCACCAACTTAAGAAAGGATGAGGCAAAAAGAAGCTCCATCTGCGATGATATCAGAAAGGGTATTCAGATATCAATTCCAGAAGGAGCAGTACCATGGTGAATGTAGCACAGGTAGA
>JAABUJ010000633.1_pt1 | contig 65388 bp, 59 predicted proteins | sample 5559131 | NCBI WGS metagenome assembly JAABUJ01 (sample SAMN10711875, study PRJNA513366) | rock metagenome | isolation source: Antarctica rocks | place: Antarctica: Victoria Land, Mt New Zealand nord | collected 2016-01-07 | reverse complement strand
GATCACATCACAATCTTATTAACAGTGAGACAGAGTAGACATAAAGCTTTTATAACAGATTTTGATAGAATAGCTATCAACATCACTTCATAACTATAATGAACTCAACATAAAGCAATATATAACTGTCATTACAGAGACAATTCAGATCACAGTGAAGACAACAGTACTGATGTCAACTCTTAATAAATGATTAAAGTCAGAATTTAACTCAAAAGCAAAAAAGATGATGAGAGAAGTAAATAGAGTTTGTCATTATTGATAAAGAGAGTAGAGTATGCATATTTAAGAGATGTACTGTTGAGCTTACAATGAAAAAGAGAAGAAGTTGACAAAATTAATGAGAATGAGTTACAGAGAATGAATAGAGATGATCTTAAAGAATTCTTAAAAATTATAAAAATTGATGAAATGAATCAGAAATTATGAAGTCATAAGTTAGGCTTTCACTCTCATCCTGAAATAGACAGAAGAGCTGAAACTTACAGAATTACAGAATAAGACAGAGTTACTTTAAACAATTTTCTTTTTAACTTCTTTAAAAATGAATCTCAACAACATTGCAGAATACAAGTATTCTGAGTCAATATTTATGTCTTCAATTACAGAGATCAAATTAACAAAGATTATAATGTAAACATCAGGCAATAAAGCATCAGAACTGAATAATATATTAAATTAAGTTTTACATTAAATATTATCATAATTACTTTCACTGCTGCTTTCACTATACAATTTGTGTCTAAACAGCAGAAGACATTTAAGAGTCTTTAAACACTTCATTACAATGATGTTGCAGAAGCTCAACAAAAAAAACTATCAGCAATCTAAGATATATTAATTAATGACACTTTTAAACATTATGAATAAGGCTCTGAAGTTCATAATAACATACAGAATAAGTTACATAACAGAGATCTATTAACTGCTATTTAAAATACTGCTGAGAGATTAAAAGATTGTGTTTACAAAGTAGACAATTTACACACTGCTGAAGCAGATCTACAGAGCATAAAAATTAAGCACATTAATTACATTACTATTAATGCTGAATGTATTAAAAGTCTTTAACAATGTCTTTTACAAAAGATTACTTTACAATCTTTAAAAACATCATCTATCACTGAAGATAGTGAACTAAATAGAAGACTTTTTAAGAAAAAGAACATTAACAATAAAGTTGTCAAAATATAAGTTAGAGAGCTTTATTATTTATATAGATATATTTTAAAGCTCATCATTATTATTCATTCTATATCTATTCTACAATGCTGACATGCTGAACCTAGTCAATGATTCACAGCTTTAAGTCACAGCAGCAAGTTAAATTGATGATGTAGACATTATAGTGACAGAAAAGTTAGCAGAAAAGAACTGTGCTGCTTTGTATATAGTGCACAGTCATGCAGAGCAGTAAGCTTAAAGATATGTCTCTGTCTTTATTTTAGTTAAGTATAAGTTTATTTACTTCACAAATCACTTCACAAGACATAATATAACAGCAGAGCTGATTTTAGACACATATATAGTACAGATATTATTAATGTGTAAAGTACTGAGAGTCATCTTGAACTTACATCTGAAATGAAATGCACATATACAATATATTTAGATCTGAGTCATAACAAGTCTCAGAGATCTAGTGACATTAATAGACTTTACATGAAATTTTAAATTTAAGAATTTATAAAAACTCTATATAACAGTGATGCTGCTGCAGATTCTGTACTGCTGCTCAGTCTGATACAGCTTAGACAGCAGATACAGAATAATTATACAACAGAAATGAATTCTTTAGAAACTGATAGTTATACAGTAATGAGTAAAAGTCATTATAATGAAAATCTTCTGCATAACAGTGAGCTCAATACTGAATATAAAATTCTTTCTTTTCTTAATGAAATAGCAGCTAAAGAAGACACTGAGAAAATTTATGCTTCATATTGTCACTGTATCAATTTACATTTTAATGAAGAGAATCAGATCTGACTTTATAAAGAAGCTTTGCTGAAAGAGTTCACTGAAACATCTGTAACTTCATTATAAGGTGCAGATACAACTTTTATCAGAAGTTAACTTGAAATTCAGAATGCTTTACATTGTATTATTATGATGAAATGACTTAACTATTCACATAGATAACAATGTAGATGAAGCTGTTTGCAGACATGATATCAACAAATTTTGTTAAGACTGAAAGATGTTAAATATCTATATAAATGACAGTGATATTAAGAATCAGATAAATGTGACAGCAGTGACATTAAAAAGAGATCTGAGATATATGATGTATATAAGTATAGATGAAACATTCATAGTGTATATGATGAAGTTACAGAATCTGATCATGATGATAAGCATAGTAAATACAGTGAAAATGATGAAATCAGAGCTTTAAGTAATGAACATATATATAGATAATTAAGCAGTAATTTAATTAGTCATTAAACTGAGTACATAATCAGGTCAGTACTTACTGCAGTATATAGTAAAGAGAGTAGATAATTTGTGAAATTAAAAGATTCAGATATGAATCTGATGAATACTGATGTACATAGAGATATCAGAAAATGAAGAGATAGACAGAGTGATTAAGATAGCAGCTTAGATCAGAGATTTATATACTGAGAAAGAATAAATTACAGAGATTTAACATTTAATTATTATCTGTAAGATAAGACTCTGTCAGTGAGTAGCAGAAGAATGAATTAATGATTAAAAGAATAAAATAGTGAGATAGATCACATTTAGTATGAAGTAACAGTCAGATAGAAAAGTGTTGAATAAATATACAGAACTTTATCAATTTATAAGCTTTCTGATTACTCAGTTATGCACAGAAAAGATTGACATGACTTATTATCTTTATGTTATAGATTCAGCAGACTTTTCACAATGTTTATACAATCTGAACATTCAAACTGTTCATTATGTGCTGATGAAATGCCTGCAAATTCAAGATCTAAGAGAGAAATTACTGAGATGAATTAACAACACAAAGAAGATTTTATAAAACTCAGCATTAATCAAAGCAGTCATTATACTTATGCTATAGAGCAATCTTTTGAGGCAATTTCAGACTGTAAAAGAGACATCAGAAGATCTGGCATTCTCAGATGCAGCCTGAAATAGAAAATTCAACAATTACACACTTCAGACTGCAGAAAAGGCAATTAATTGTTTACAGAAATGTTTATTTTCTATTAGTAATGGTGAAAGAAAGACATTAGCATTAGATCACAAGAAAAGGAGACTAGCAAGCATCAGAATCAAGAAAAACACAGAGAGCTAGAAAGCTACAGAGAGCAAAGTCAGAATTTGTATTAGTTAGCTAGATCATGAGGTGACAGTGATGGCGACAGTGAGATGATAATGAGGGTGAGATCAGTATGTGCTAGTCGCTTGTAGTTATGCAGTGTATGGCAGCCTAGGCAGCCTCGGTCACCTATGAATCAATCAATCAATCAATCAATCAACTTCATGCTTCAGCTGTGGATTTTGACTCAACAGCGCTGCAACTTCTCCCAAGTATACAACATACGGCAAATCTTGAGTCCTCAGTGCAGATCTGGTGCTATGCGATGATTCAATGCTCTGCGGCAGACAATGTCATACGAGCCGCGAATGGAGCGTGACTATCAGGGCGGGCATGGAGGAGCATACGATGGAGGATTTGGACGGGGTAGGGGCAGAAGTATGTTCCTCCTCATGGACAGATTCACCCGTGCAGTGAAACGCCCGGCACTTCACCAAGCAATGGCTTTCAGTGATAGCTCTCCCTCCGAGTCAATGGCTGATTATTTTCGTTCAGGACCCGTTACGGATTATGGTTCCTCAATGGTTCAGTGGATGAGGCATCGGCAACCTCGATACAAGGGAGGAGCAAGGGTGGAGCTTGAGAGGCCAAGTGTTAGCTACATAATAGATGTATGTAGCAAAATACAGATCTCGTCGAGGATCAGTGCAACATCAGCCAAGTCTGCGTGTATACAACTGATCTGGTGGTGTAGATGCTTCCACCAGCAGCTAAACTGGATAGGCCTGCAGACACTATACCTGCAAAGCATTTGCATTCGTCGCTGAACAAGATCAAGCATCCAATCAACATTGTACGATGGACCCCTGAAGGACGGCGGCTGCTCACTGGATCGAGTAGTGGGGAGTTCACACTATGGAATGGCATGGGCTTCAATTTCGAGACCATCATGCAGGTTCGCTTCTACTTCATTCATGAGAGGGAGCCGTGCGGTCTAACGCCTGGCAGGCCCATGATTCTGCGGTTCGAGCAGCTTCGTACTCGCACGGGGATGACTGGCTTGTGTCTGCCGATCAAGACGGTGTTGTCAAATATTGGCAACCGAACTTTAACAACGTCAAAGCAATACAAGCCCATAACGATCCTATCCGAGATCTTGCCTTCTCACCTACTGACACCAAGTTTGTTACAGCTTCTGACGATGCGACCCTCAAAATTTTTGATTTCTCCGGTGGTATCGAAGAATCTGTGCTTACGGGCCACAACTGGGATGCGAAGTCAGTCGACTGGCACCCCACCAAAGGCCTCCTCGTTTCCGGCTCCAAAGACCATCAGGTCAAGCTCTGGGATCCTAGGACAGGCCGTTGTCTGACTACCCTCCACGGTCACAAAAACACGATCTCTAAAACATCTTTCGAACGCATTCGTGGCCAACTGCTAGCGACATGTGCACGCGATCAAACGGCGCGAGTATTTGACCTGCGCATGATGCGAGACATTTGCCTTCTCCGTGGGCATGACAAAGACATATCTACGTTGGCTTGGCACCCCGTCCATGTCAGCCTCCTCTCTACCGGCGGCTCGGACGGCAGTCTATTTCACTACCTCTTGGACGAACCGAACCCACCACCCGGTACAGCTCCTTCTCTCGCTCCTTACGATAGCCCAGACCCAAGCAACGCTCCAGCCCAAACCATCTACCCCGCCCACCGCATCCAATATGCCCACGACTTCGCGATCTGGTCTCTGGACTGGCATCCACTAGGCCACATCCTCGCATCCGGCTCCAACGATCGCGTCACACGATTCTGGACTCGCGCTCGACCAGGAGAAAGCGAATGCTTCACCGATCGGTACCACATAGGAGAAGCAGCCGCCGAGGCACAAGGAACGTGGGACCGGAAAGGCGGGCGAAGGATGATGCGCGAAGAAGAAGAGCAAGAACTGGAAGACGAGGCGGACGGCCTCGAAGACCAGAAGATGCCCGCCCGACAGCTCATCCTTCCCGGCATCCCAGGCCTGCCCGTGCCGCCCCACGCCTTCCGCGACGGGACCAGCATCGGCGGCGCGCAGAGCCACATCCCCGGCATGGGCAATGTCGCGCCCCCACCACCGCCCCCTCTCGCTGGCTTCCCGGGCTTCAACGGCCTCCCCACCATCGACCCATCGCACTTCGCGGCCATGTTCGCAGGCGGATCCCTACCGCCTCCGCTGCCGATAGGCTCGGCCGCCGGTGCACATCAGAACTTCCCCCCGCCTCCCCCCTTGCCTGTCAATTTCGACTTTTCCAAAATGCCGCCGGGAATGTTCCCGCCGAATTTTCAACTTCCGGTTGGATTTCCGCAGCCGCCTGCTATGAATGGCGGGGAAGTGCCGGGTGCGGGTGCGGGTGGAAGCGTGAGGCGGAGGGGGCCGCTGCCGAGTCAGCAGGAGAGCCTTATGGAGGAGCAGAGGAGGGGGAAATATCGAATTGCGAGATGATTAGGGGGGAAGCATTGGTGACAAGGGTCGGTCGTTGGATCCATTCGTTGTAGCATTTTCTGGCGTGCATGGCTTGTGCGGGGTATGGTCGGTCTCTCGGCCATCTCAGTGTTGGTTTAGGAGCACCCGCAGTTCAATGTACAACGTCTCTGCGCCGATTCAGATTTTGTTGGTGCTTGGAACTAGGTGGCAGCATCCGTATCGTTTGAGTGGATTGACTCAGATTCTACGTAACAAATCCATCGAGCTAACAAACAACTTATACGGAATAACGTACAATGGGAATCCTGCTGCAATCTTAATATCCTACAAGCTAAAAACAGGTTCGCCGAGACTAGAATCGGGATGACCGCCTCGAACTTCGATAGATAGTCCACCCTACGTACGCGCCCACACAAAGTACGCCGAACAAAACGATCTTCAGCAAAAACCACGTCCAGCTTCCGCCATGCAGCTCCCTGTTCGGATTGAAATCCTTCGCCCCCGGCTTCGTCGACAGGACCGGTTTAGGTTTCCTGGATCCCTCCAGATACTGCGCGCTGCTGTAAAGATTCTGTGTATCGACTTTGATGATATCGAAATTGTCACTCAACTCTCCGGTCTCGGCCGAAAAGCCCAGGTAGGCAATCGAGGGGATGGCGACGGCGCCGATCTCGAAGCAGTTGGTCCAGTCTTCGTCGTGCTTGTATTGCAGATCGAGCTTGAGAGAGGTGTCTTGGTAGTAGGTGAGGCGTGCTTTGGTGGGTTGCGTTGCGCCCCGTATTCCTCGAGCCTGCCGGTTCGCAACAATCAGCATCTTCTGTATTCCGACCTTGTGGAGGGCCAGACATACCGAGCATCCGGCCAGCTCGTTGGCTTTCCCATCGTTGGCCTGGTCGTATGGCGTCTTGCCATCGCCTAGCATGGCCACGACGTACGGGAAAACGACGCCCGGCCGATTGTTCTTGTACGTGTCGAAGAACACGCCAAGCCCTTCGAACTGATCGGTATGGCCGAAGACGGGACCTGGTGTCGCTCGTTGCTTCGTGAGCCATAAGGCGAAGCCGTCGCCGTGAAGATTGCCCTGGCCGTGGATCTTGAACTCGAACTCGATCTGGGAAGGAGGTTAGCGGAGGGCGGAGTAGAGGAAGCCTGGGACAGAGCCAATAACCTCCCAGTTCGTAGCAGTCAGTGGTAACTTGGAGAAGAGCCAGCCGGATTGTGAGGGTCGGTCCGAAGTGAGTCTGATGTATCTGTACGAGAAAGTTTAATTAGCCCTAAGGGCCGTAACCGGGACTGAGGGGGCATTGCGTACTTGTCTGCTCGTATCAGCGTGTCGCCACCGAACTCGAACCATCGACTTTGCATATCGGAGTCGAGATATGGCTGTCGTTATACCGAAACATCAGTAACCATTCATCCCGAGCCCGGTCATCTCTAGAGTGGAGCGCGACGCCAAAGGAGCACTGATTTGGTAGTGACTGACAGAAGCTAAGCTGTGCGTGCGCAACTGCGTGACAGAGATGTATCAGTGCTTGCCATACTAGAATCCTCGCTGGAAAGACCCACTGCTATGCTCTTGACATTTGGATCAGCCTGAATTGCGGCCTCTACCCCAAGACACCACCCTGCTAAGAGCCAAAGCATTGACGAAGGCCGTGGGAACAGCATCTTCGGGCTCTCACAACCAGTACTCTCACAATAGAGAAATGGTGATGTGGGTCGTCAGTGATGCTTCCTTATATGCAGCTTTCAAAGAAAAATGGTACTGGAATCAGATATGTATGCTACTGTGGCTGGCCGGCAAGCTGTCCTGATCTCGAAATCGGTTCCGGGTGATTTCACGCCGCTTTACATAAAGTGCACGGCCGAAGACATTCGGGATTTAGTTTTCCCGTCACCGAAACGGTTCGATATCAGTATCAGATATCTAGTTAGCTTCCCGATCAGCAACATCCGAGCTACAATCTCAATCAACCCCATACGATCAAAGGCCTGCGCAGATCATCAAGAAGGATTCGATCCCCGGAGAAGATTTGCCCTCCTCAAACTGCTTCCCCCGTCTTCCTCACAATCTCCGCCCCTCCCTCCACTCCTTACTCCAACATGGACTCGAGCAGCAACTCCCTCGGCTTCTCCTCCCACTCCGCCGACCCCAAAAGCACCATCATGAACCAAGTCCGCCAAGAAGCCGCCGTCACGAACGCCCGACAACTGATAGAAGTACGCTGGACCGCAGTCCCGCTTATCCGCAACCGACTTTACTGATCTGGGTCTGCAGAAGCTCAACGAACACTGTTTCGAGAAGTGTGTGCCGAAGCCGGGGTCGTCGCTGTCCAGGGGGGAGGAGACGTGTTTCACGCAGTGTATGGAGAAGTACATGGCTGCGTGGAATACGGTGAGCAGGCAGTATATTGCGAGGATTCAGCAGGAGCAGGGGAGGATGGGGACGTTATAATAGTTGGCGCAGAAGAAGGAGACGCGGTGGATCGAGCATCAAGGTTGTATCGATAAGAGAGATGGTCGTTTGGATTGTACGATACTGCATTAGGGGCGAGTCAGCGGTGGGTCGGCCATACTTTGGCCTTAGATAGTTTCGTCAGTGGTTCCGGGTCTTAGGGTTTGAGCTGTATGTTACGGGATTTGGGTCATCGATTCTCCACCAGACTTGTACCTAGACTATCCTGGCTGTATATACCGAACATATCCATGACTGAAGGAAAGAAGCAAGAGTCCACGATATGCAGCCCGCTACGTCGATAGATAAAAGAACGTTGCACAGCAATCGATCATGATTTACATGGGAGGTGGCAGGCCTTTCCTGGCCGGTGCGCCTCGCAAGTGCCTCTGCCGCTCCGCATACTCTCTGACTATGGTCGAACAGTTGATTTCAGAGCACAGCCTCTTCCGCCTTTGCACCGGTAGTTTACTCGCAAATTCTAAACCACTCGCCCTTTCGACGGCTTCTATGGGCACTTCGAAGTCAACCAGCGGCTTGTTGCTTGCGATTTCTGCGTTGGGCAGCACGAATGCCCCTAGACTGACATTTCCGCCCGTCTGACCATCCTCGGCGAAGATGACCTTGTAAAAGTGGGTTGGAACAGCAACATTCGGTGGGTTACCGATCACCTCGTACGAGACTCTCCACTTCTTGTCCACAGGATCTTTCCTCGGAAGGTAGAGGGGCCCAGTGACTATCCTGACACTCGGGTAGGAATGTGTGAGTCGGCGACAGAAGTCTTCCAAGTGTGCCCAGTAGTCTCTGTTGAATCCATCCCCCACCTGCGGGCACATGTTTGTCAAGAGGAAGGTCTGATCCATGGCGTGCTGACTCCACTTGGCGTCCGCCGCCGGCACTTGGTGACCTCGGTCGTACCCACTTCGGAAGTAGTCGTGTAATTTCGCTCTGAACTTGGAGGGTATCGTTTCGTCTTCGACAAAATTCGAATGTCTTCTGTCACCGGAGTTGGTGGCTAGAGAAGCGGGCGTGATGTGCTCGGCGACCCAGTGAGGATTCCGATTCCGCCGGTCATAACTGGACATGATCGAAAGGCCCGGACGGAGGTCATTTACAGGCCCCGGGAACCCATACTGCAAGATACCTGCAGGATTGACTGGAGGGAGGATATCCTTAGCTGGAAGCGGGGCAGGACCAGCTGGTACGGGTGGCGAAGGTGATGCTTTAGTGGGTATGTCGATGGGCAATGAACTGGGAGACTGCACGGTGCTGCGATCAGATCTCGAGGCGAAGAATGCTGCGGTGGCGGCCGCACCTGTAGCAGCGGAGGCGGCAGCGATGATGGCTATGGTTGCTTTCGACATTTGCGAAACTGCCTGGCAACTCCAACGGTCAAGTCGTGGGAAACTGCCTCAAGTATGACTGGACCCTCTACAAAATCATTATACATAGCAGTTGAGTAATCAGGAACAAAAGTCACCTGGCAGGCGACTATGAAGAGAAAAGGAGAGCTTCGTACAGAAGCGGGACGTATAAGTCTTTAGTCTTAGGGTCTTAGTCAGCAACTAGACCATAAGATTTACAGCTATTCCTAGAATGTTGGCTTCAAGAGACACATAGCAAGAATTTGTAGAAAATAAACAGTAAAATCTGTCTAAATTTTCTTCTCTTTAATCATCATTCATGAAATTGACCTCACTGCCTTTCTCAACATCATCATCATCATCATTATGACAAAATGAAAGATTCTTGCAAAGACTTCTTCTTTACAGAAAAAGTCTTCTATAATGTAAAAATTAATGCTCATATCAGTACTTACATCAGTCTATTCACTGAATCTTAATGATAATCTCATTAAAATTCTCAATCTCAATGTTACTGTCAATAAAGATTCAATGTCATTCATATAATATATTGTGTCTTACACAATATATCTGAACAAGAAATTGATAAATAAGAACTTGAATGTCTTCAAATTAAATGAGAAAGAAAAAAGCTTTATGTAAAGAATTTAAGATCTTAAGCAGTCAGCAGTAATTAAGAAATACTGTAATGAGAGAAAATACTTTTATTATAGATACTGAATAAGAATTAAAATCAATTGTTTAGCTATAAAAAAGAATGCTGTGATCACTGTAATTTTTAGAAACATAAATGACTGATAAAAAGTGAAGAATCTTGTTAAACTGTGAAACAGTAATAAGAAAAAAGAAATAATAGTCATTATAAGAGTTGATTGAGATAGAAAGACAGCAGAGAATATTACTATAATAAGTGAGAAGTCAGTGAAGAAAGAAGTTATGAAAGAGAAAAATAAATTTAAACATTAAATATAAATTTATCTTCTTTCTTCATTGATTTCTAATGTTTTTGCTAATAAATATTAAAGAACAGTTACTGTAATATATAAGAAGAATGCAGATCAATGTGTAAAGATTTTAAAGAATATTAGTTATATATTAAATGTTATTGTTGTTCATTATCAATGTAATAACAAGATATATCTCAACTATAATTATTACTGTCTTTCTCATAACAGCATTTATAAGATTCTTGACTCTACAGCTATTTAAATGTGAGCAAAGACTGTTAATAAGAGTAAAGCAATGATTTATGCATCATTTATCAGCATAAAAATTATGTTAATTAATCAGTTAAAAAAGAAAATCTTATTATTAATTACACTGTCTTTCTTCTTTCTTATGTTGTCAATATTTACAACATCTTTACTATCTTATCTCATTCAAATTTACACTTTCTTATCAGCATCAACATCAGCATTAAAAATCTTTATCTTTACAGTTTCTTTCAGTGATGTTAAGACTATATTAAAACTATTAATTTCATTAATTATAGCATTACAACATTCTTCTTCTTCTTTACAATTTCTGCAGTCTTCACAGTCTTCACATTATGTTTTATATATCTCAACTCAATACTTTTCTTTTTCATCTTCTTCTTAACTGCTTTCTTTACAGTTCATATTTTCACTATTTTCTTCATCATTTTTATTATCTTTATTATCTTCATTATCTTCATCACAGACTTTACAGTCTTCATAAAAGACATATTTCATTATATCTTTATCAGCACTGTCTACAGTATCATTTATCAATAGTTTATTTAACTTAAGCACTGATTCTAAAATATAACTGCAGAACTTCTTTACTTAATTTAAGTGAAAATATTCTATTTTAAAGATATAATTAATGAATTATTGTAATATTCTTTTAAAAGAGATGTACAATTCATAGAATATATAGCTGATCACTAAGTAAATATAAAGAGAGCTGAATATTTTAGTTAATTTTAAACAATGATTAAAGAAAGTCTTACACTCATATTAGAAGAAAAAAAGACATATAATAATTATAAAGATTTATTTTACAGAGATTTATGATTTTAAGAAGAAGCAGAAAGCATTGTAAGTGTTAAAGATAATAAGAAATGATAATTAATTCATTATAATAATATATTTATGTATAATTAATAAAGTCATTTCAAAAATATCTCTTTGAATTGTCTTCTGTCTTATATTTCTATACAGTTATATAAATAAATGCTGAAAACTTATTCTTAAATTTCTTTATTAATGTCTTATGTCTTCACATTCATGTCTTTAGCTCACTAAACAACTTCTTGATAGAATTGTAGTCTGATAAATAAAAAGAAAGAAATGCAAAAATGACATTAATCTTATAATACATGACTGTAAGCTTCTGTCACTGAGATTAGCAATAGTAATAGCAAGAATACTTATATTAATATGAAGACTTATCTCTGAATGATGTATTTCACAATTATTTATGCATAGAACACTGTGTAACTTTAAAAATTATTTATATAAAGATAAGATCTTCTTCTAAATAAAAATATTGAACATTTTCTTGTTCATTTCTTTCTTATAGATCTCTCAAGCAATATAGTTATCAATTATATATGCTGAAAGAATACTGTAATGCTTTTCTTTCTAAAAGAACTTCTTTATAACTGCTTACTTTCTTATAATAGCTCAGTCAAACTTTCTGTCTGCAGTACAGAGATTGACAACATTTTTATTAATAAAGATTAATTAATTAGCATGTTAGCTACTTAGCTGCATCATTTAATTGTTATAGATCTTTTAAGAGTATTTAATGACTCATTTTTAACATTAAAAATCATTTTCTTAATAACAATAACAGTAACAAGAAAATGTTTATCTGCTTTTTTAATTAATTAATTTATTTAATGATGAGACTGACAATATTAATGCTGATCTAAATTTCATATTTATATTAAATATATCTCTACATCTTATTCAAATATGCTGTAAATTGATTCTTAAGAAAATTGAGTACTTTCTATATTAATTATTAATAAATGTTAAAAGGTGGCACCACACTAATAGCACAGCTATTGTGAGTTATATATCTAACACTCCCCCTAACCTGTGATCGGCCTGCAACTGACCCGCAGGTGTAAAGGGTGCGCACAGACAGCGGTTTGAACTCATGACCTTTTGGACTTACTTTCTCACCATGGACTTGAACCACCGGCAGAGGTGGCCTAGGCGCCACTTTATGCAAGTTATCACGCACTAACCTGGGCTCATAACCTGTTAAAAGGTGGCACCACACTAATAGCACAGCTATCATGAGTTATATATCTAACAATAAATTAGATTTCTCTTTCTAAATTAAGATCTATCTCTGTCATAGCAACTGTAAGTAGTCTTAATGTTCTTAATTTAAATAATTTAAGTACAGTAACTGATCTTCAATTTTATAGATTTCTTCACATTCTCTCAATATACTTTTAACTATATCTTGTAATCTTCACTATGATCTTAAATGACATTTTACACTTTAAATTCATTTATATATTGTTTCTGATGTTGTGATCAAGACTATGAGGATGCTTCATAGTGACAGTGATGATGATGATGATGTTGAGGAAGGCAGTGAGATCAATTTTGTGAATGATAGTTAGAAAGAAGAGAATTTAGGCAGATTTTACTGTTTATTTTCTACAAATTCTCATTATGTGTCTCTTGGAGCCAACATTCTAGGAATAGCTGTAGTATGAGTTCAACCCGTGATAAAAATAATTTGTTACAAGATAACATTCAAGTTAGATGGAAACCACAGTGTTTCACTGCATACTTCTAATTAGTCTTTGTTGTGAACAGATGAAGATAAATAACACTGACAGTATGCAAAACACAATCTCAACAGAGCTCACAACTTCATTGAAATTGTGATCATCTATTCAAAAGAGTTCATAAGTTCTACTGCACTACTTGCTTCTGCCGGTGACCTGTATAATCACGGGTGTGCCTTTGTTGCCTTGCAGACGCTTCCATTGCAGACTGGATCGTCAGAATCGCCTTTGCCAGGGTCCTTGAAGCTCTTTGAGCAGAGAACGCTCCACAACGCCTCCTATAGGACATGGTCAGCTCTGAAATTGGAGAAGCATCCGTTGCTGCGACGCAGAGACTTGACACATATCCATATAGGTACTGCAATTCTGAACGGCATCTGGGCACTGTAAACTTACATTCGCGTACCAAGAATAGCTGTCTGCGTTGTTCAAGGCCTTTGACTTATCCATGGCTCGAACACCATTGGGTCCGTAGCCGTTGGGGAGATCATCAGTCTCTTTGGGGAGACTGAGGAAGTGTCAGCGGCTATCACTTTACAGACGATATGGTAACTTACGCCGGCTTCATAAGTTTCGTGTAATGGCTGACACCGGGTGTGAGCGTTTCTCTGACCATGCGTCTGACTGGGGGGGGCAGAATTACGTGTATTCATGCAAGAGAATCGACCCAAGTGTCTCCATTCGCCAGCTGACAGTATCTCCGAGATTCTCACAGATAACTTTGTGCGGATCTTTGCCGATACCGCCATGGCCAAAGCCAGCTTTGGGACAGACTTCGAGAAGTGGAGTGTCCGTATCGTAGGACCCCAACTGTGCCATCAACGTTGCGTCCGCCTTGCAGTCACCATCCGGATCGCTGCGAGTGACTTTGATCTTGCCGAGAAGAGCATTGCCTTCTTTGTCGGGGGAGTTTGGATTTGAGGGATCGAGATTGCCCATGACGGCCTTGAAGACCTTCCGCACAGTGGGCTTGTCCTTGACATTGAAGTATTTCTTGAAGATGACGTCGTCCCTGTCGAGGTCGTTGATAGCATAGCTTGAGAGCTCTAGAGCATCAAAAAATGCATCTTTGATCTGCTTGGTCTCCGGGTCGTTGGGCCCAAAGCTACTGTCTAGAACTGGGTTGAGCCGCTTCACAAGCTGGTTGTGAGCTGGGGCCGCTGCAGGCGCGGAGACACTAAACTCGATGAACAAACCCGAAAGCAGGAGGAAGCAAGAGAGTGAAGAGAGCATAGTGTATCAATTGAGGGTAAATAAAAGGTGGAAAGTGGTGATTCTGGTGCTGAGCTGTCGACCAGAATTAGGGGCAGGAGCATGCTTTTATAGCCCTAGACGCCTCCTGGGATAGAGGCCGGAACCAAGGTGGTTGGAAGAGATGACCATCTTGTGCCAGCCTTCCCTACATGTCTTGAAAGTTATCTTACTTATCTCACGTCACGGTTGACCATGGGTGATCTTCTTGTGACGGGCCATTCGCCTGTGTGTGGACATCATGAAGCTGGACATCATTTGGAGAGTTTCACATGGGGTGGTTGTGCCATGGGGGCAGTCGTGCCATGGGGGCGGGGTTCCTGAAATAGGGCTTGAAGAACTTGCAGTTCGCTTGAAATAGGGCCTGAAGAATACCTGTAAGGCTCAGTGATAGGTGAGTGGAACTTTATAAGACGCTATAGCTCATGCCACACGGGAAATATGGGGGCAGAATGTGTTGCTAAATTGAGGGGAAGATCGTTAGAAAGTTACAAGTCTAGTCAGCTTACATGTAGTGTTGGCTGCACCGTTGGCACAAGCAAGGCAGAAAGTTGTAGATTTCAGCCCCGAAAAAGCAAGCTGATCTTCCTCAACTGAATGTGGAGCGGAAGATATGAAGTTATTATAGGGTACAACCGTACAACCCTACTGATTGGTTTCATGTGGCGTTGCAGATAGAGACAGCCCTAATTGAGTGAAACAAAGGTAGTTGGGAAGATGCACATCAACATGATGACATTAAGGTCCACTACTTATTAGAGACATACATAGTACATGACATATATAATACTTGATGAATCAAAGAGACTAACATCCATGTATACAAGAGCGGGACAGATGAGACACTGACCCCAACTTAATGAAGGCAGTTCACGACAACAATGAGGCTGTGTTGTCACACCATAAACATTATTGAGACTTACTGCCACTGACCCAGAGACGCCACCAACAAACCAACAAGAATACAAAGTGGCCAAGTCCAATACAGCATAGATCTGGGATAAATTTGGCAATGAGAATTCTTTCTACGTCTCATCAACTCGTTATCAATCAGGCCAAGAACTCAAGTACTCATCAATTTTCTATGATTCCTTCATTGATAATCTATCTCGCAATGGCCATTCCTACCGCCATGGGAGCACCACCCTCCAAAGCACCATCGCTCTCAATCTCTCTCCACCTCGAACCACCAATCTACAAGATCACCGACCCCACCGTCCCAACCCTCTCCGTCCACGCCAACCTCGACGCCGCCCAACCCATCACAGTCTGCACCTGGCACACAATCCTGCACCCGCGCCAGGCCCTGCAACAGAACTGCTTCGAGATCATCGACAAAGCCACCAACCTGCCGGTGCCGCAACAATCCAAGAAGAACAAACGCCCCGCCATCATGCGCCAATACGGTACTCCCGACGACCACCTGTTCGTCACGCTTACGCCACAGTCGCCGTACACCATCCAGACGCCGTTCGGACCTTCTTCGCTCTCGCCCTCGGCCGGGCAGATGCAAGAGCGAACCAATCCCTTGTCGACCAAGGAGCCTGTTTACGGCGTGCACGGGCTGAAGAAGGGCGACTACGCCCTGCGCGTCAGTAGAGCGGAGGGAGCATCGTGCCAGATCGGATGGTGGCGATACGACACTAAGGAGGCGAACCTGGAGCCTGCGAGTGCAGACACGGCAGTCATTGATTGCTCGCTGGGCGCGTCGGCTGAGCCGTCGCCTCTGATGGTTGACGCGGCTGCGATCCCGCCGGTTGACTTCTCCGTCAGATGAGATTATCCCGAGCGGAGGGTTTGGACGCGCGGGTCCGAAGATAGGAATGAGATGAAATCGGGGAAACACTTCGAAATCCGGCTTTTAATCTTCAGTGGGCGCGAATCTGACTGGTATTGGCTCAATGTGCCCATATCAAATCACCCAGTAAATCGCTCCATTTGACAAAACTTCATAAGGCTCTCTTCATCTACGCTGTCGCACCTCCCTTTTAAGCCATATAACAGCCATTCCACGTCAATCAATAGCTAGTAATATCAACTAGAGTGTTTTTCCATATTGATATGATGAGCTGCAGCCTGAGGGCCAACATAAGGATCTCGCAGTCCACGAGTAGCTGAAAGGTATGAGATATGACGATGGTATCATCTGTACCAGGCTAATCTGCCTCTGCACATGTCCCCGCTGAAGACGCCTCGGTTGCTTGAAGTAGCCACGCAAGACGATGCCCTGGACACCAAGCTGACTACGACGCATAACGGATATCCCACAGCTCGTCACCAGGCTCGGTTGAACCCTTCCTTGCACCCAAGCTTACTAGGAGACCAGTATCGCTCAATTCCTTTACCGCAGTACGAACGTCTTCAAGGCTCTGGTTGAGATCACTTGCAACGGATACAGCCGTAGCCCCGGGGTAGAGGCTGGTGTCCCCATAAAACCATCGCTTCTGCTCGAGTCTCTGATAAACCGTCCGTGCCATGGCGCTTGTGGTGTAGAGGCGTCGCCAATTGCCGTTCGACATCTATCCACGCTTAGCTCAATCTAGGTATGCTTATATGACAAGAAGAGGTCCTCGAACCGAAAAATAAGCGTGGCGCCCCTGAGTCATGACATGCGATCGAAGAGCATAGACCATGTCCTCGACCATTGCACCTCCCTCTCGGATGTATGGAGCGAGCTCTGTCTGAGGTGCATCCCTCAGCTGCCCCGGTGCATATTCGGTGAAGAAGTCTCGGAACATCTTGTCTGATTCTGGTACAGCAGCGTAGATCCACGATGAAATACTGAAGAAAACGTCATGGGAAATCGGCTGCAGCCACTTGATTCTGTTGACTGCAATTTTCTTGAGCTTATCAAGCTGATACTTGGCGGCCATAATGTAGACCATAGCACTGTCCATGGCATACTTGTCATCCAGTCTCGCCGATGCTGCGCTCCCTCGATATGGAAAGGCTTTCAAATTTTGCAGGCTGGATTGAAGCATAAACGGCTCGTAGTCTCCACGATAGAGGTAGCATAGAACCTTGTCGAAGATCTCAGGGTCATCATCTTTGAGCTCGATGCGTCCTGCGCTAGCTTCTAAAAAGCCACCCATACACAAACGTCGCAGGACTGGGGATTCAGAGAGTGCAGACTCGTGAACAGCCAGTTCGCGGCGATTGGCACCAACAACGACGGTGTAGATCTTAGACTCAAGGACGCTTGAGTGGATATTTTAGCCAAAGTAAGCTCCAAGTGGGTGATACAACTTACGCTGACATACTGAGGGCAGCCGGTTCTTGATCACATGAGGACTGGCTCTGGATACCTGAGCTGTGCTCACGCAAAGCTGCAGGAGCAGGAGACAGCTCCATCGATTTTGGTGCAAGCTTGGGCTTCGAGGTGCGTTTGTCTCCCAGCTTATGCTGTCTGTCTTGGTTGTGAATCTAGCTCTTTGAGACAAAAGAACGGCCTTGACCGTGAATGTACTTTTAACACCAAACAGAGGCATGAATCAACAACACAACAACAGACAGGGCTCGCTTAATTTGCCTATTCGGGTATCGGGCAGGATAACGCTCACGAGTTTGTTGTTGGGATCATGGAAGGACGAGTTCTCTTACTCTTTCCCATACCAAGCCAGCTTGTTTTATCTTACTCAGCTACTACTGAGACCTTTCCTGCCTCGTCCTCTACCAAACCTCACACTGGGTGGTATTAATTTGAGAGCAGACATGGAGCTCGCAAGCTCGGTCACTTGGTCTTCTTTTCGTAATAAATCTTCGTCGCAGCTTTCCCTCCGCCTCGGGTCATCCCTTACGGCAGTTGTTGACATATTCTCTTCACCGGAGTCTGGAGAAATTGGGTTAGGTCTGAAACTGGCCTCCCCTTGCTCTTTGTTTTGCTGGCCGCTGCCAACGTCACAACTAGCCCCTGCTTGTACTAAGGAGCTACGTCTCCTGCTCCGTTGCTCCATCTTCATATTCCCGGCTGTAGACAAGCTTTGTCTACGGTGTCCAGGTCTGAAGCGTAACATAGAGCTACGCTTATCTATTCCATCATTGACTATGTGGAAATCATAGTTCTGCGGTTGACCAAGGCTATCAGCTGCATGTCAAATAGCACTGGAGTATATAAGCCAGGTAGTCACATACCCTAGGGAACATATGTTTGTCAATGACATGCAGACGTCGCTTCTCTGGCGTGGAGCATTTTCGTTCGCAGTCCTCAACAAAACAACTGTACTAAGAAATGTCCTCAGTAATGTTATCAGCATGGATATGGGAGCACTTACTATCTTTTCTCCCCGTGCCTTTCGAACTTCGTTCAATGGATCATGGTTTTCTGCTATATGCAATCCCACGAAGTGCTCGGTGGGGAAGTTCTTCCTGCACTCTAAACATCTGTTGGTATGCGCTTTTGCGTAATGCACGTCGTATTCTTCATAAGAGCTGAAGGCAATGGGGTCTCGATGAGGGGGGAGAAAGCATCGCATCACTTCGGGGACTTGAAGCCCACGACTGTCAATTTCTGTGTATTTGGAATGATGGACCTTCTCGTCGGCAAGTTTCACAGACGCTGGGTTTCCTGCTGAAGAAATCTCATCGGCTGAATAGGGTGCGTCTGAAGCCGATGAAATTGAGTTCTCTCGTGAGCGTTTGACCATGATGAGCTGTGTCTGACTGCGAGAGACATTACTTGCAGTGTCATCCAACAGTCCTTGTGCTTTGACCGAATGTGAAATTCTAGAGGTCTGAGTAACTACGCCTGTGTCGATCCTTCCTCATCAATGCTCCATACGATCAACATAGCCTTATTGAAGCGTATCGTCCATTCGTCCTCATCCGCTGTCGTCGATAGTAACTAGCTTACCTAAGGTAAGTCTACCGAGCAATGCCAAGCATTACGCCGTATCCGTTCATTACGGAAGCCCACTAAGCACAACCCTACTGAATCTCTGTCTGACATAACAGTGTAGTGCATCATTACGAAGTAGATGTAAGAACAATGTTTTATACGACGACACATTAAGCCCTTTGACTGAAGTCAAGACTCCACTTCGTTCGTGCACTGACTCCTCTGCTTCACTGCCAATTCCTGGTTGATCCGCTTTGTCGATGGATCGCCAACGAAGCGCTCGTCATTTGGTTCTGTGCCCGCACGTTTGACCACGAGGTTGACCGTGGGGTCGCCAGATGATATCTTCCACGGCTGGAAGTAATGGCCTCTCCGAATGAACAAGCATGGAAGTAAGTACAGCAATTTAACAAATCCCCAACGACCGCCCCCTACAGCTCATCTGGAACGGCAGGTTTGCACAACGTGCGGAGAAAGAACTCCAAGCCACATTGGCAGAGAAGGATCCTACCTTTCGAGACATAGACCACCTCATCGCGCAGTAAGACCATAACTGCTTTAATAAGGCCGAATCTATCTGACAGAGGACGAGGTATCGATCCAAGTGTGAGAATATCATATTCCAGGACTTCGACTTTGCGACCAGCAAGAACGTCGAAGCTAGGCTTTGGGAAGCTCATGTCAAGATCAATGCTAGGTTTCGCAAAAACTTAAGCCGCGTAAGGGTCTATAGTCCCTTCTCCACGTCCAACCAAGCTGAGCATGGTGACAGTTTCACAACGAAGAGGGCAAGAGGAAGCCGGTGGAGAAGCGCAAGACTGTGAAACACTACCTTGACTTCATCAAGTCAAGTCAACGTTTCTATCGTGGCTTTATTCAACGGCTCTCATCCCATTTCGGTGATATACCAGAGTTGCTCGAGGTTGCCCACCGTTGTAATTTAGAGAGTAAATGCGTCCAATTGCTCCGCGTCTACGTCGGTGGCTGATCCTGTACAGCTTTGTCGGCGGACGAGCCGATTAATGGGTCATCTCATCTGAAGCACTTAGTATTGCTATCTTGCCATCAGACACTCGTGCGATTAGGCGATTTGTCCCGGTACCGTGAGACGGAGCTAGTTACGAAGGACCGCAACTGGGGACCCGCTATTGGATACTATGATCTTGCTGGCACGATATATCCGATCTCTGGGGCCTCTCACAATCAGACCGCTGTCATCGCGCTTGTAGATGGTAATCATCTACGTGCCACGTACCATCTATATCGAGCCCTCGCCGTGGAAGAACCTCACCCAACAGCGAAGGGAAACTTGGAGATTGAATTCAAGAAAATCCTTGCAGCCTGGGACAAGGGCGAGCTGATCTCGAAAGGATCAGCGAAAGATGGTAGTGGGGCAGATAAGGCTCTTGTTGGATGGTTCATGCGGCTACATGCTCGATGCTATAAAGGTGTCGAATTCGCCGAACATGACGAGCTCGAAAATGAAGTACTCAGCCAGCTCGCGGTCGACTTGAAAGAGCGATCGCTGGAGGGTACCCTTCAGAAATTGGTGCTGATCAACATTGCTGCCGAGTATTTCGCTGGTGTTCGGGTTCAAGGTGAGCTGCCACCCTCTGGAAAACTGCCTTACAATCAACTAATCCACGTCAGATAATCCCACATTCACAGAAAACTTTCAAGCGTTCTTTTTCTTTCAGAGACTAAATGTCAAAACATTTTTCACTTCTTTGCAGATCTTGCAACCGGAGCTGGAGCGCTTCGCCCTCGAAGAGAACACAATCGGAGATGCAGATCGCCCGACCATTGGGTTGGATAAGGTAACGGCGGTAGCACGCCGTGTCCTTCCCGCGCTTCGTCAATACAGCTCTTGGCTAGTGTCTAATGCAACCCTATTGGTTGCCGAGGTCGGCGATACATCTTTAAACGTGCAGATCAAAGAGTTGTGGAAGATTTACGCCAGTACTCTAACCTTACTCGCAACGACCTTTCCAGTTTCCGAGCTTCCAAGCATTGAATACTTGCTCGAGGAAGATGTGGATACACTAGGATTCAAGCCTTTCACTAATGACCGGACTTGGAAAAGATACTTTTCAGATCAGGGACGAGACACTCGAGACAGGAAACCAAAATGGACCGACCGCGGCGTGGAAAGACATCATCCAAATGTGGAGATGCTTGGTAGGATCCGCGATTTTCTGGTCGATGGACTTACCTTAGCCACAGACGAAGTACGTGAGAGAATTTTGTGACTGTGCAGTAACACTGACTTGAACCCAGAACGTTCCCATAAGCCTAATTCATGGTACCGCTCAATTCGCCTACCAAGAGGAAGGCGTGCCGTCCGAGCTTCTAGCTAGTTCAAGCGGGCATCAAGCTACATTGTCCTCAACAAGCATCGAACGCGAGGAAATCCCAAGGGCCAACGGCAGCGTGAACAAATCAGCCGTCCGAGACGGTGCTTCCAATATCGACGACCAAACCTCTCAATCGGCATCCATGAACACAGCAATGAACCACATGGTCGACAAGATCGTCGGCTCCGAATTCGAGGAACGTACCAACAACGGCGACAACTACGACGACGAAAACATCCCACCCACACCACCCGGCCACACCTTCGACGACGACGACGACTCTCCACCCTTCGATCCCGGCAACGAAACCAGCTACGGTCTCATAGGTACCTTGACGGCGCAAGACATCATCGCCAAAGTCCACGCCTACTCCCAGAGTCCCACCCACTCCAACAACAACAACCGCAGCACCCCTCGTCCCGTCCTACCTAGCGTTCTGAACTCCGCCTTCGCGCCCCAGCCCGGTGAAGTCTCCCCGCAAACCCGCCCCAGCACCGCCACACGCATCTCCCCGACCCCGCCGACCCATCTCTTCCTGCAGCAGCCGACGGCGCAGTTGCAGAGTGGCCATAGCGTCCATTCCAGCTTCAGCTCTATGCAGCAGCCTAGCAGCTTGGCGTATCAGTATTCGCCCTTCGCCAACGCTCCTGGTTTCGGGCAGTTTCCGCAACAGATCGGACCGGGCATCGGCGGCAATGGGTATGGCAATGGCAATGGCACGGTCCACGGCAGACCGTCGACTGTCTACGGGACGGGGAATACCTTCGACGAGAGCAATTTGGCTTTTAGTGCAGAGGTCTTCGACGGGAGTCAGTGGCGGGGAAGTGGAAGTGGTTGGATGAATGCGCACACTTCGCCGGACGGGCAGGGTGCTGGATGAGATGACGGCCATGAGGGCGAGGCAGCACCGTCCCTTTTCCATGCGGATCGAATTCATGGCGTGAGACCACACCATCCTCTCGTCGCAGTCGGGCTCGTGCATGCAACGAGTCCTTAATCCAGTCTCACCAATCACGACCTACTACTCAAGTTCTTACGAAAGCAGAATTGAACGATCACAGCGAACTCTAAGTTGGAAGCTTCCGTGCAACCGCTCTATCGAAATGCAAACATACAATCGCGACACCCCATCATCGTCGACCTATGATCGTGGAGGATCCGTGCATGTCAATGCCAGACAATCCGCTTGCTTGTGCCTTGTTGAAAGAACCCACCAGACGCCTCCCTATGCTATGCTCTGCTATGCTGTCCTCTCACACCCCGCCCCTTCTCCCGTCCGCGTCCACGTGGGAGTTGGCTTACGACGATAAAGTCGCGGATGATGATGGCTTGAAGGTCTGTTTCGGGAAGGGGTAGCTGTTTTCGTTTCCCAACGCGTGGTTGGTGGAATCTGTCAGTTCGTGTGTCTTTTCTTTCTTTGTGCTTGCTTGGAAAGAAAGGGAAGCCGGGTAGGGCTGGTACGGACGGAAATGGATCGGATGAGATAGCGAGAGACAGAGAAGGGAGAGCCGGTCGGAGAAGGGTCAAATTGTCCACATGACTTGAAATGAATGCGTGGCGAGATGGAAAGGAGAGGAGTGAGAGATGAGATAGAAATGAACGATGAGAAGGGAAGGAAGAAAGGAAGTTGACGTGGTGCTTAGCATCAAGCCGGAGGGGGGGCGTTTCCTTGTGTATTTCCTTCTTTGGAATTCCGTGCTCGTGTCTTCGACCCCTGCTTGGGCTTGTGACGTGCTTTGTTTCTTTTGCCGGGATGTTCTTCGCAGATACAGTACGTAGTCTTCGAAATAAACGCAGACCGCAAAGAAAAGAACCCGCACAAAACATAAAAATCGAGATGTAGGGAAAGGGTTGTGTAAAGTGGCACAGCACATACCTCGGCCCCAACTCCCTAATACTCAAACTCGCCAACCAGTGGCCCATATCGACACATTCATCCAGCGCCTTGCCCTCCACGATGCCCGCGACGAAGCCGCCGGCGAAAGCGTCCCTGTTCGTCCCCGGAACAGAACCGTCAGCCGCAAGCCCGGTATGTACTCCCGGTCATCACCCCAACAGCAAAACAGACCAAGCCAGCAGGCACAGAAACAGGAACGACGTACCCAGCACCATTAGTATCGCAAATCTCCTTTACCCCCACTTTCCTCACCGGAAACGTCTTCACCTGCACTTCCACCTTCGCTCCATGCCCCTCACCCGAGACCGAAGAGGCGACAGCAACGACGGTAGGATCGGTACCCTGCGTGACGACGACGGTGCGCGCCCTCTTGGCGTTCTTCTTCGGCAGGCGGGCGAGGTGGGTGGCGATGGCGGGGATGTCGTCGGTGCCGAGGTCGTGGGCGGCGGCGTAGGCGCGCGCTTCCGTCTCGTTGCCGATCAGGTAGTCCCAGTAGGGCGCGGTGGCGTCGAGCGGGGCGGTGAAGAATTGCGGGATGAAGGGGGCCGAGAGGGAGAGGATGAAGATCTGTGCGGGGTGCGGGGTTAGACGGGTCGGGGGGTAGGTGTGAGCGGAGGTCTGTCTGTTCTGGGCTCGTTTTTTCCGGGTTGCGGGGGACACGGGGTGGGAGGCGAACGGAAAAGGACAGAGGCGCCGACGGGAGTAAAAAAAGAACCGGGACGCACCTTATCCCGCCCCGCCGCCTCCTCCGCCAGCGCCATGACGGCGGGCACGCACACGGTGAGGTGATAGCCGCCGACGTAATAGACGCGGGCCTTCTGCACGGCATCCCAGACGGGCGGGGAGCGCAGGTGGTCGAGCTTGTACTCGTTGGCGGCGGCCAGGTGGGTGCACATGCTGCGGTCGTTGCCGGTGATGATGACGCCGCAGCGGCCGGTGGGCTGGGCGTCGTCGACGCGGTATTCGGTGCGCAGGCCGGCGTCGCGGCAGGCGGACGCTAGGATGTCGGCGTATCTGTCGCGCCCTACGCAGCCGATGTAGAGGACGGAGCGGGGCGGGAGCATGTACTGTTGAGTTGAGAGGCTGGTGCTTAGTGGGGGGATGGGGGAGCTGGAGGTGGAGGTGGAGGCCAGAGGGGGGGGGGGGAAGGGACGGACGGATGGGGGGAGAGACGGAGAGAGAGAGAGTATACCTGAGCCCCTCTCGCCGTATTCTGCGCCGCCCCACCCGCGATGAGTTTGGCGTCGTGGTTCTGCAGCAGGTCTTCGTAGAGGCCCATGTGTTTTTCCTCGGCCAGGATGGCGTCGTTGGGTTTCATGCCATATTTCTCGAGGAGCTTGGCATCACTAGTAAGTAACTTGGAATCAGTTACGGTGTCGGTGGATTGTTGGTGTGATTGGGAGATTACCCTTTGCCTTGGATGTCTGTGGTGGAGGCCGTGGTCTGTCAGCAAGGGCTAGAACTGGGGTAGATGGGCCATTGAGATTGATCGTACCCAGCAATGGATTCTCCAGGCAGATGAGAGGGTATTCTGCGTTTGCTGACATGGTGGTACGAGTGCGTGTGATGGATCGATGTTGTGGTTTTGGTATGTGGTGGGGTTCTAGTGGGGTGAGATTCAGAAATTCACACGGACAGTTTCCGGGACGGGTCTGGAAAGGTAGACGAAGTTTTGCGTCTGTTGCTGCCCTTCTTCCCGCATGTGTACGGAGTATGTACGGAGTATTTATCAGCAAGCACAAAACAGATCTCAAACATCATATTGAGGATCATCGGTCTCGAATGCATTTTATATCTACCTAGTATTTTTTTTGGAACATGCGCCAGAGTAAAGAGTAGTACAGCGCCATGGTATGAGCGACTTCATATGCCTACTGTCACTGTGTCACGATGAACATGATATATCCATAAAAGATCATTGGATGGGTAATATCTGTGATTGGATCTACAAGATCTAATCCCCAGAATATAATTCCAGATCCTGTACGAGAGCATGCCCGAAGAGCCGCAATCAATACAATCACTAGATTACAAGTGAAGGTCATGCCAACCTCCAACCCATTCCTCATCATCACGCGAATGCTGCGGATGTTGCTGTTGGACGTCACGGCGCCAGTCCTTGACCGAGTCCCCGACATGGTTTTTTCGTTCCCATAAACCACCCCCAAAACCAGACTCCAACCCGACCTCTTTCCGCCAACTCCCCGTCGCCAAACGCTTCGCTGTACCCGGAGTCTTGCTGGACTGAGAGGCACGTCTACGGTTGCCGAGCGCCGCCCATTTGTCCATGATACTGCGCTTCGATGGAGGCGAGTAGCGAGGTGTGGTGGGAGGAGCACGCTCCTCGAAGAAAAAGCCACTCGCCTGGATAACGCCGTCGAGACCGTTCGAATCTGCATTGACTCCGTCATGGCCCGGGCTCCTCGTTCGACTATTGACAAAAGAAGAACTCTTGAGCTCGGCCAGACCACCACGCCGGATGGTGGGGTCATCATCCTTGCTCTCCTGACTCCAAGTGCGACTGTTGTGCTCACGTCTGCTTTGCAAAGCATCCTCCTGATCGGTTCCGGACTCTTCCTCTTCGTCCCACATATCGCTCCAGCTCTTTGATTCGGTTTTGCTCTTGTCACCAAAGATCATAGAGAGAGCAGGCAGAGGCTTAGTTGCGCGAATAGGCAGCGACCCAGTCATGGAGATTGGATCCGGCCGAGGCGGAGAGATCCCTTTAGATTTGGCAACTCCCAGCAGCTTGAAAGACGCCCCAAGTGATGAATCCAATACTGAAGCCATGGAGGGCGTTTGCACTCCGACCGAATACCATGAGCTCGTACCCTTCTCGGAGGCAGGGAACATATCCTCTGAATAGCTTTCTGTATCCGGGATGACGGAGAGCTGGCGCAGAGGTGGATTCATCTGCAGAGCCTTCGCCCATGGGAACGAGCCACCTTGGCTGACTTGCGGGCTCTGGATGGATGGAGTACGGAGAGGCTCTCTGTTGGCGCTTGCCGCTACCACTTCACGATCTTCGGTGCAGAAGTCATCGAGAGTTTCGTCGTCGGTGGTGAAGCTGACTGCACGGTCGATGGCCTCCCGAACAGCAGCGAGGGATCGCTTTTCCGGGTCGATAGCCAAGGCGTGAACGAGAACCTCGAAGGTGTCCTGCGACATGTTCGGGAAGACATCGAATAGTGACTGTCTGTCCCGAACGTAGTCGGCGAAGAGCAAGTCTGACTCGGTTGGCGTAACGAATGGATTGCGGGAAAAGATGATGTTGAGCAGACAGATCCCAATTGCCCAGATGTCTGCCTGGGCCGGAGAGTAACCGGAACCAGCAGAATCATATTGTTCCGGAGACATGTAACGGTCGCTTCCCACCGACACTTCGTAAGACCATGTATCAGTCGTAGCTAGTCCGAAGTCACCGAGTTTCAACGAGCCATCTTGAGCGAGGAAGATATTCTCGGGTTTAATATCGCGATGATACAGGCCTTTCGAATGCATGTACGCAACGGCGTCCACGAGTTGAAGTGTGAATTCACGGACATGTTCGGTTTCCAAGGGACCACGACCAACGCGGATGGCTTCGTATAGGTCGCCCATGGAACAAAATTCCAGAACGAGGTACAAATGAGCACCAGTTTCAAAAGAGTGGATGAGATTGACGATGTTCGGATGGTGGCCTAGGCGGGCGTGGCATGCCAACTCGTCCGAGCGGTCATCGATGCTCAGTGCCGAAGGGCACGTGTTGCCGGGGGTAGCTTTCGTCAAGCACTTGATGGCAACGTTCTGTTCGGTCTTGAGATCCTTAGCCATGAAGACCATTCCGAACGAGCCATGGTTGAGAGGCGAGACTGTCTGGAAGCGGCCGTCCAGAAGCACTCCCTCGACGAACTTTTCTCGTAGGCACTCCATTTGATCGTGACAGAAGATGAATTAGACGCTTTTGATATCGGACGAGAACGACGACGACGCCGACGAGGGACCGCAGTAGTGTAACAGGGATCGAGGAAAGTCTATAACGTAAAAGCAGATGAATTCCGATCAATGAAGTCTCAAGCTACGCGAACAGGAGCCGGTTATTCGAAGCCGGAGGGCGAGGTAGGTCAAGGCGCTGTTGCAGAACGAGTCGAAAGCGGTGTAGGAGATACAAAAACGAAGGGAAAGCTGAAGAGTGACTGTGTAGGACACGGCAACGAAATTATATGGTCGAAGATCGCAACCGCTTATAGATGAACCGCACCACCCGTAGTTGAAAAACGCTAAACTCCGGATCGTGGTTGTCAGAGGCTCATGTAAGGTTGAAGATGTGATCCTGTCGAGGTAAAGGAAAGGGTCCGGCGGACCATAGCAGGCCGAATGGATGCCGTGCTGCGAAAGCAAGGAAATAAGGAGCGTCAGAGTGACATGGGCGAAGTCGAACGGATCCGGTCAAGACTCCAAAGAAGTGGAACTGAAGCCTGCAAACAACGAGCGTAGGAAGGCTGAAGATGTTTCACCACGATGATAATGCTAGGCGATGGTCGTAACAGATGCGTTGAAAGTCGTGATCAGAGTACGGTGATGAGGCAGTAGGGCGTGATATGATGACGTTGACGTTGACGTTGACGACGACTCGATCAGGTGTTCCCCAATGTTTGGATCATCGATATCACAGAGATAGAAGGGGGTGGAAGGTTGTTGCGGTTCGAGGTCTCGCGGACGATATCCAGCTTGGAGCTTGCCAGTAGGCAGCTATGAGCTGCTTCCTGCCAAGCAATCGAGTCACAACTGTGCTGTTGGTGCCGAGGATGAGAGCGAGGATTGTCGGCGGCAAAACAGCTAGCTCGTGAGGGTTGTCTGTCTCGACGTGGTTGATGGGCGAGGCTTGACGAGCGAAGAGGTGGGATCGAAGGAGATCAACCGTGGGGTACGTAGCTAGCTTTGATGGTTGCTGTTGTTGATTGTTGTGGTTGTTGCGTAGGCCGACAGGTTGGAATGGAAGCGGTAGATGGTGGAAGGAATGTCGATAGGTGATGAAGATCAGGAAGGTCCGGAGAATTAGGAGGGAGGAAACAACACAACGACAACAAAGCACTGGTTTTTGACGGCGTAGCTTTATGTAGGTGGATTCATGGCGGCGGTGAGAGTAGGGTAGGTGGTAGGTGAGGTAGGATACAGGAGGAGAGAGAGAGCGGGTCGGAGAGAAGCAGGGCAGTTACTTTAAGCTAAGGTACTTACTAAGTCAAGTTAATGGGGGAGCCAACGTCAACAAAGGCAACACCTTAGATTTGAAATTGCGCTAGTATCAATCAAGGATGGTGTCATCAATAGTCACGATCTATGATTGGCCACTCTGAGCTGTTGTGGTCTGGACACAGGCGCTAAGACCATAATGGTCCTGGTGGCAAAACCACGAATCGTGGCCACATTCACTTAAGTTGCAGTCCTTAGCGTTGCATAAGGTAGGCGGCTTGAGTAATTCGATTGACTAAAGGTACTGTACCTTATCATTTGTGGAAAGATACCTGAGGTATTTTTCGAGTACGGCATCATCCGGTAATATTCTACGCAGTACTTACCGGTACCTTACTTCGTACCTTGTTCTCTGACATCTTTAGCCGCGTGTGCCCTGATCCTGGCCCAAACAGCAACTCCCTGACTTACCGCATTTATGATTGAAAACACCAAAGAAGAAGAGAAAAAAGAATGATGATAAATAGAATGATAATAAATCAAGATGATAGTGAAACATCAATATGCATGACAAGTTCACGGTTCGTGTTCTTCGCAGCTGTCAGGTATCCCCTCAGACGAGAACCCCATGACCTTAAGGTACGATACCTGGTTACCTTCTACGTCAGTCTCTCTGTTTCGAATGCTTTCCTTCCTATCAGTTTCCGAGCAGCTACACCACTCCATCCTCCATCTTATATCTGTGAACTCTCCGGCACTCGTATACGTCAAGTACCTACAGTACATACTTGTCGGATGTCTGGTTCTGGGTGGTTACGGATAACGGTACGCAGGGGCTTGCCTGCCTCCTGAGTCCCAACCATTGGAACGAAGCATGCAATAATATCTTAATTCATAATTCATAATTCATAATTAGATAATAATTAAATCAAATCATAAAACAATAAATTTGACCCAGACTTCCACCGGAAGGCCAAGCGCGTATGTGTTTCACGATATACCATAACAAATGATGATAGTACAAGTACGAATCGTATTTACCTTTCCTTCCCAACCCAACAGCCAACTCACATATGCAGTATCACCATATCACTGTAGGAAGTAGCACCTACTGGTTCATCCTCTCGGCCAGCGCGAGTCGATCTTCTGTTGGACCTCTTACATCCTGCTGGTATCCCCAAATAAGTCTTATGTTGACTATCAGACCTGCTTGGCAGATATTGATTGATCCAACCACCCTGCAAGACAAGCGTCAAGCTGCATCGATATTACTCTTACAGCACTTCTTACAGGACTTCGTATTTCCCACCAACTGAAGGATACCCTCACGATCCAGCCAAACTCGACAGCTAAAGTTATCTTCTGACCAAATATCAATAGCCAGTCAATCCCGGCATCGCTACGCTCTTGCAATCCCGCTCTCCTGCATAAGCTCGACGCCGGACTGGATATAGTCCAACTGACAACAGAAGCAGGCGTGCCACCGTGATTCTGAATTACTAGCTTCTTCCTCACCGCCGCAGAATCTTCCAGCACCAACGGCTCAGTAATCCAGACGAACCGAGGCGATATTCAGGGTCTTTGGCCGGTGGACTGGATATCAAACTCGCCCGGCTTCAACTACTGTACAGTATGTAGTCGCCCATGCACATCAACCCGAGGAAACCCCGGCGCAGTGGGATACTTTTGGAGTATCGGATATCTGCCGTTTTATTTACTACCAACGTCGACCTGCAGTAAAATTACTGGCACGGACCTGCTCACTGCCAGAGAAGACACCGCACGCAGTCTCGACACGAGTCAGAGTGCTCCCTTCCCTCGTTTACCTACAGTATTCGTGCTTAATGAGTACCCCAGCTTTCACTGGACATGAGACCCCAGAGTCTTGCGATAAAGTTCTGTCATGTCCATTGAAAGTCCAGATTGGCGAGACGCCGCTCCGACTTAATGCGGAAGATTTTTCAACGGCACACCGCACTTTCGGAGGCGTTGGTGGAGATCTTCCACGTATCATTGCTTGCGTACGTGTACAGTAGCTTTGCTGTCGACTACACCCCGTGTTTTTTGTGGTGGAATGATTTGGATCTGTTGCAGGTCTAGTTCCGTCGCTCTTGGACCAGATTCTTCTTGTTCGGTTTGCAGACTAAGGTATGCCAACATTGGCCTGAATCGAGTCTGGTCATCAGTGCTTGTCCCCGTCCACACGTCAGGGTGTAGGGGAGTCTCCGACACAATCACAGACACGGCATCAATGCTCGGCTTCCGACATCGGTACTCTGTGGGAGGCCTCTTACTTAGGTTTTGCGTCGTTCTCCGTCAGTATTCTCCATCTCCGGGCTCTTGCTGTCCTCGAAGGATGGGGGTGAACGGACGCACTCATTTGTGGCTCAACCTGTAGTCGTACCTGTCCTGTCCGATGGAGTTTGAGTAGCTTGAGAAACTGGGCTCTCTTTCATTCCTTGCCTCGTATCTGATTCAATGTCGTTTGCTTCAGTCTTCTGTATAGGGTTTCATTTCTGTGGAGATCCAGTGCATACCTGGGAACCTATCTCACCGTTCCCCAGGGTACTCAGTCGCTGATGCTCCTCAAGCTCCTGTCGAATTTCAATCAGCTTAGATTTTAAGCTCCGCATCGCGTAATTCAAGCGGACGTCCCCCTACAATTTATGAGTCTCGGGTACACTATCGTCAGTACCGAGTATCTATATCAAGGCTTCAAGTCTTCCTCCTCCATGAATCTCTTCCTACAGTTGTCCTCTGCAGGTCTGTCTCATAACACTCGAGGTACATGGTTATGCTTCAAGCGGGCAGTTCGCTCCGCATAGGATGCGTAACAAACTTAGCCAACATGTTTCCGATTCCTGGCATCAATATAGGATCATAACAGGCAGTCCGCCTGATGATCTTATCTCTACCGGCTGATGTGCTCCTGACCTAGCTATGGTGAAGGATTAATGGAGATTGAACTAGGAAACTTCGATACTGGTTCCTGTCTCTGATTTTTCTCTTCAACTACGTGTCAGGTAGATGGGAAAGCAGGTTTCAACTACGGACATCAGTACCGATGGGTTGCATGAGCTCAGTCACCTCTTTCCTCCTCAACTATCATTGTCCTTGCACGTGTAGCATCACTTTGTGACGTTCACACATCCATCTACAAATCCGCTAGCAATTCTCATACCATAAACGACACCTGGTATCCATTCGGTCAGTCTGAAGGGAACCACATCATATGGCTCGCAGCCTGTTCGAGCAGGTAGCAAGTTTATTGCGATTGAAATCAAGTACGGAGACGATGCTGCGTCGAAGCATCCGAATTCATAGACGCCGCACATATTTTCTCATGGGGCGATGAGTCTCGATTGAGATCTAATGGATCAGTACGGTGCTTGTTGGGGAGGTCACTACAACCTTTCATCAAAGGATTTCCCACCCACCATCGATCACCATCGATCAACGCCCAAGTCTCCAACAGGCCTGACTGTGCATCTCGCCCATATTAACGAACATCAACCGTTCCTCCGCCGTGGCAAGGGGAAATCCCTGGATGCACAATGTTGTCCACTGGAGGAAGAGACTGAACTTCACCAACCCCACATGCATCCAATCGTCCAGTCACCTACGAAGACAATTCTCACACCAGCTGCGGACCGACGTACCCAACAAACGGCTGCGCAGGCGACGGCATCGATTCATTCCTCCCGAACGCGACTCGATCCTCAACGTGTCTAGCCACTAAGACCTAGAGCTTTCCTCCCTCACTGAATTCCCCTTCCAAGCGGCCTGTCAACTGTGCACATGAGGAATACGTTCAATAACATACATTTCTACCATCATCACCACCTAGAAGCCAGCTGTTCCTCAGACCTAACCACGACGTACGAGAATGCATCCTTGGCCCCGCCCCCCACGCATCCAGAAGCCCATCAAGGCCTCGTGCACACTATTCGTTCCTCAGTCCGAATTCGACCGCTCTTCCCCATGCATACCCCTTTGACCTCCCCCCCCCCCCCACCTAACCTACAGCCTTAACCTCCCAAACATGCCGGCCGGACCTCTTTCAGTCCGTCGTGCACGAATTGCCAGTTGGACCCGTAAGGTACCAAGCCATATGAGCGTGCACTACACCTTCGCGAGGAACCGATTGACGAACCATATCTCATACCGAAAAACCCCCGATCTCTTGAGAGACACGACGTGGGTGCTGCCTTGCTGACAGATCAAAGGGTGGGCCGGCTGTGCGTCTAATCCAGTCGGGTCGAGGCGAGTCGAGGCAACGGCGACGTAGGCGTGGGCTGGAAGGGTGCTGTCTCTGGCTGGCGAGATGGGGGTGTCGGCTTTAGGTAGAGTCTACGGAGAGAGGGTATTGGGGGTCGGCGAGAGGGTGGGATAGATCTTCGGAAAGGCAGCGATTGCAATGGCGTGTCTACTTGGCCACGTGGTTCTATTCTCTCGTTACATGTGCTCTAGCGAATGCACCGCGGTGCTCAGGCTTGCTTCCGCGGGACGTGCAGATGCTACGGTATAGACACGTGGAGTAAATCCACATAGCCCCCCTATCTTCGCAGTATGACCCCTATACGATCCCTTCCTTGCCCTCGCTCTTCCTCCCCAACGGGTTCAAGTCTGCGAACGAGATGCCCGACAGACGACAGACAGACCCGTTTCGGCCGTGTGCGCGTGATCGATATCAGAGCGCCCACTCGGCCGGATCGTCCTTGTCGGTCACAAAGGGCTGATCGACAAGCTTGATGGCGAAATCGCCGCACAGGATGCTGTTTGCACGAAACCAGGCGCACGCATCAGCTTCTATCCATCTACCTGACCACTGGCTCGTTCCTCGCTCGATCGCGAGAACTCGAGCTCGCCTCCGACGCCACCGAAACACGAACGTCCGCGCGCGACGGGATGGAGAGGATAGAAGAGAAGAGAGAAGAAAAAAAAAAGAAAAAAAATGCGGACTCACCACGCCCGAGCAACCAAAGCATCCAGCTCCCTCACGGACCTCTCCCTCTTCGCACCCGTACTGATGCCGCGATTGATATCCGCCTGCAGCTCCCTGATGCGCCTCCCCTGACCGGGCCCGCACTGCTCCAGCACGCGCTTACCCAAGCAATCGCCATGAAAAGCGTGCTGGCAAGGAAAGACAAAAAACTGCCTACTCAGCAGCGGCAGCCGACAGACATGGCACCTCTCGCCCGGCTCAACGATAGCGTAGCGCCGATCGAGGGCTGCGATATCCGTCTGAATCGAGGCCGCGCTCGCAGCCGAGTCATCCATCTCCTTCCTAAGGGCATCAATATGTCGAGAGTAGTCCTCCAAAGCGTGGCAGATCTCCTCCTTGAAGTCGTCGATGACGACAAAGTCCGGAAAGAAAGGGATCAGATCCTCGATGCGAACGAGGCCTTCGTCGACGTCGCTGCGGTGGAGGAAGTCGAGCGCCGTCTTGATGCCGCCGTCGCGGCCGATGACTTTCCTGGCGACGGCGAGCCAGAGTTTCTTGCGCAGGGCGGGCTTCGCATCGGGCCGGGCGGCGACGAGTGAGGCGAGGTCGATTTCGTCGTGCTGGAGGGCGAGCTCGACGGCTTGGAGGTGTTGGCCCATGGTGGTGTAGATGTGCACGCAGGATTGGACGCGCTTGTATTGGATGCAGAGGCGCAGGGCGAAGTCGCCGTCGTAGAGCTGGGTGTGCTGGAGGGGTTGCGATTCGAGGTAGGCGAGGAGGGCGGATTCGTCGGGGGAGGGGTGGGAGGCGTAGATGGAGATGAGGGTGTTGTGCACGGCGGCGTCGGTGGAGTGGAGCTGGTTGATGACGAAGAGGAGGTAGCGGATCGCTTGGTTCTGGGTGGAGGTTAGAACGGAGTAGAGTCTTGATCGCGGGGCATCGTACCTGGCTGATGGGCTCACGAGCGTCTTTGTTGTAGTTGAGGAGGGCGGGGATGAGTTTTCGGGCGTCAAGGTGTGATTGCCGCATCATGATATCGACAAGCTCGACGGGGGTATGTGCCATAAGCACGCTGCTATACTTGTAAAAGATTTCCGGGTCCGTCTGTTTCTTGAGTACGGCAAGAGACTCTGCCCAGCGCTCTCTTTGTACCCAGTAAGACAGCACGTAGTTGTAGTCGTTGACGGTGCTGGCATAGAAGAGGAGTTCTTCTTCCCGCCCGTGACTGCTGATGATGTCGTAAGTGGTTTTGCGGTCCAAGTCGGACTTATATCTGGTAACGAAGTCTTGAAATTCTCCGCGGACTGTAGAAAGGCGATCTTTACTTTCCGCAGTGTTTGTGTTCTCGGACAGCTCGGCTTTGGTGGTGATGGTATCATCCAGAGAGTTTAGCTTGGACATGAAGACCTCGACCAGCCAACTCGCAACCATCACCCGCTGCATCACAGACGACTTCTTGTAGGTCGATAACTTTGTCAGGAGATACTTGCGTAACGCATCTTGCTCGTCGTGATCGATGAAAGTCAGCGCGACCTGTTCGAAAGGCTTGCTGCTCTTTCCATACACACTTGCTGCCTCCAAGAATTGGCCTTTGCCGACCAGATAGTCACCGGAAGCCGTAGCAACCGCATCTCGTTGCGTTGGGTTCCGTGCATAGTGTAAGGCAGCGTCAAAATGCTGATCCGCCAGCATAATCTTCCAGATATCTCGGTCTTCGTCATTGACCACAATCTCGAAGATATCCTGGGTGGTGAACAGCCAGAACGTGTTTTTCTTGTGATCTGCAACAAGACCGAGGGCGCTCTGCCCTAGTTCCAAGACCGCCTGGTCGTACACGATCCTCCCATCCAGTCGATTAACCGCCACAATCCTATCTTCTACAAGATGCAGGATATGCCAGTGGGTAAGAGCTATGTCGGATATGGGGTCTTGTTTAGCTCTTTTTCTACCAGTTTCAGTCTCTGATGCTGGGATCTGGGACCTCGGAAACGTTTTTGCCTCGTTGAACACTTTGGTACCTAAGTTTGAGATTGCCGCGGATGTGAGGAGCTTTCCATAGAAAACTCCCTCCGAGGAGAGCCAGCCGAACGTTCGTTCAACATCATCGCCGCCGAACGAGGCGTCCAGCCATTCCGGTGACACACTCAGCCGCGAAGGCGCAGATGTAGATGGTTTGGACGAGTGATGGATTGTAGGCGCTTCCGTGTCGAAAAGTTTCGAGTATATGGAACCTCCCCCTTCATGTCCATGTCGACCGATCCGTCCCACAAAATGCAACAGAGAGCTCTGAGTTGCTATCAGCACGCGTCTCACGTCAGGCTTCCCGGCAGTCAGGTCCACCCATAGGCCTGTCACCGGTCCATCCGAGCTTTTGTACACTGCCTTCAGATACTTCTCCTCCCGCCTGTAGAACTCAGTAGAGGGTTCGATGTAGACCTCGTAGACATTCCCGTCCAAGGCTCCAACAAGTATCTCTCTCGTCGACGCCGTAGGTAGCGAAGGATTCCATGCTATGCTCTCAATGCTCACACCTTTCAAGCGTGACAGCTGTTTTGGTTGTCTCGATTGCGTGTGGAGATAGTAGTTCTCCCCGGCCGTCGTGCTAACGATCAAATGGGAGGCTGACGGGTCGAGGAACATGCGACGGATCAGGCCAACCTCGGCGGACTTTTTGGGCAAATCGATATCTGGCGAAGATAAACGCAATCAGTTTGACGGTACGTCGGCACCAAGAAGGCGAGCTACCCCACCGTCGATATCCGCCGGACTGTCCAGATCAATGCGCAGGATCCGCCCCGTCGATAGCGCCAGCACCAAGACATTGTTGGCCACTTGCGCCGCTACAAAGTCCGACGAGAGGGAGAGGGAGAACTGGAGCTGCACCTTCTCCACATTGAAGATCGGTAAGGACGCGTCGGTCAGGTCCTGCAGGTTACTGGCGGCCACATAGCCGCCAGCCGTTTCAAGCGCCATATCTTCAGCTCGACGAGCTCTGACATCATCGTCTTTCGAGGAACCGAGCTGATGTTTCGCCTGTCAACATTCTTATACTTTCTTTTCTGGTTGATTGGTAGAGCAGCTGTCGGCTTCTTTAAGACTGCATCTGTTGTCGGAAGAGTATGGAGGGACTAAATGATAACATAGGAGATATACACTATCCCCACAAACCCCATCTACAACTACCGGTACAAATACTTGGCCTGATGTCCCTTACTTCGTAAATAATTCTATTCCCGCCGAAGCGAGGCCTGAATATTACATAAGGTAAGGTACATATCATTTCGAGTATCGTGAAGTCCGACTGGAGAGCTTCGACGCATAACTTATTCTTTGTTGATGCCAACAAATCATTCCTTGCGCCTGTGTAGACTCATGTCACCCTCCGTAGCTCAAATATCAGTGTCCCTTTCATCGTCTTGATGTAAGACACCTCAACACCTCAGCACACAAGGAATAAAGAGAGTTGATACGGTGAGGTGGTGACGAGTCCGGCACTGCACGGCACGTGAAACAGAAGTCACATGTACCTGGTTATTATTGGGTAGGAAAGGTAGGAGCTTGAATGATCTGAAACACAAAAAAAGAAGGATATGGCTGAAAGCGGTTTCACTTAACTTAGTGATCAGGAAAGCCAACTTGGTACGGAGGAGGTACGAAAAAGTCCTGAGACAAAGACCTTAATAATAGTAAAGACGAGAGTGATATTGACCAATGATAATAATGATACCTTAATAAACTAATAACAAGCGCTCCTCACCTTAATGTTTCAGGCTATGCAGATCTCGTTTGTGATTGGCTGGCCACATTAGGCTTGTTCCGTTGACTTTGGCTGATAAGTTAACCTACGGTACGGTACTGTAGATGTACGGAGTACAGGTGTGTGTGGAAGAACGAAGAAAGGATGGCACGTCAGACAAAACACGCGCCATTACAATAACTCAAGGTTGTTCACTCTTCTGAACTTCTCTTTCTTCTTCCTTCTCGTCAGCTGAGTTCTCGAAGTACTCGAAAGTACTCGAGGTACTCGTAAGGTATCACACATAACTCGCTTGGCACCAGAGAAAGGATGCTTACGCCGTACGCTGGACCCTTTAAACGCAACCGAGCACAGCAGCAGCAGCACAGCAGAGCACAGTTCAATCCAGTAAAGTCTCTCGTCTCATCCCCCGCCTGGAGCGGCTGAGTGAACAGATTTATCAGACCCTCTGTTGACACTTTTCGGTTGCATAGTACCGCGCCTTATCATCAGCCTGACAGCCTCGCACTCTGCTGTTGACGCCGTGCCGAAACGATAACGTTACTTGTGCTCTGCAACCGTCGAAAACCGCCCGTCATCGTTTCAACCCACAACAAGCGCCGGCCACGGTTCATCTATTACACCTCGCTCATCGATGGTCTGACGGCAATAACAGAGTTGTGTGGCCGTGGACAACCTATCGCTATATCAACAACTACCAGGGGTAGGGACGAGTGCTTCGTTCTCTGGGTAGGTGGTTCGGCTTTGCAAAATAAGGGATATATACTCCGAGCCATCAACTTGTCAAAGCTAGACATCCACTTTCTTGAAACCACGGCTACCCGCTTCCGGCCGTTCGACTCGGGTCCTCTTCGAAACCCATCCCCACCTCGTCACTCCATCCACCTCTGTTCTGATACAGTTCAGCTTGATTCCAGGTAATGCTGCTTTGATGGGGGTTGGTAGACTTAGACTACATACCCCTTCGAAGCTGAGTTGGCTTTGGATCCAGTCTTGTCAACAGCAAGCTCGGCGAAAGGACTGCCGTTGAAAGAAAACAGATATAGTCTCGATCATCGACCTGGATAGAGATGGCGATGCTTGCCTCTAAAAGTTCATATCCTGCTCCATTGGGTATCCTGTCGTCTGGACACACTCCGTCTGCAGGTCAACAGTACTCTGCAGGCATCTCGACACATAAAGTCCCAGCCATGACCACCTCACACAATGGGACTTTTGCGAGTCCCACCGAGTCGGAATTCTCAGATGCGTTCGAAGGGCCAGACCCGGTTAGGTAGGGCATCCCTGTTCGAACAGCGAAATAACCCTGAACGCACTTACACTGTCCGGCAAGCCTATCAGGTACTGTACGCTGACCTTGTGATTATCCAGGAATTGGGATGAGAAACGCGTGGGTGAATGGTTGCGAAGCATCAATTGCGCGCAATACGAGCAGCTCTTTAGAGGTGAGCAATGCCCTAGCTAGCAACGTGTGGCTTTTGCCCATACGGAGACACGCCTTTCTAGTCTCAAATTGTCTTCCAAGCTCAAGTCTTCTACACCACTCCCCATAGGCTGGAATATAACTATACCCTTCGAACACATCACTTCCACACTCATGTTACTGCGGGAGACAAGGGGAAAGCGCGAAAGAATGAGACTGCTTGACAGCGAGTCTCAAGAAGGAACCATTGCCGCTAACATCGCTATCATCAGTGAACAATTTCAACGGAGATAATCTCCTCGAATGCGACCAGACTGTCTTGAAGGATATGGGCGTCAAAAAGATTGGTGATCGAGTGCGTATATTTATTGCGGTCAAACAGTTACGGACTAAAGCACTGGGAAATCTAAAAAAACGTAATCGGGTACGTGCATCTGACGACCGTCAGTAGCATACAGCTGACCAGGGCAGGACTCCTTCGCTGCTCTTGATAATAACCCGGCTTATACGCCATCGTCGTCCGGTTCTCCTCGAGCTCTGAACTATGCCCGAGAGCGCTCTCACCCTGCGCAACCGACAAACAGACGCCACTCTCGACAATTCGACCCAACAGCCGTGCCGAACTATGTTTCTTCCAACACTGCTTCGAGACCGAGGTCACCTCTAGCCGAGCCAGACAGCAGAGGCACACGCGCTCAACGGTACGGCGCGGCCAGTCCTCTGGAAAGCTCACGGAGGGAGCAAGGTCCGGGATACTTTAGCCACTCACCTTCCACAAGTACGACTTCCGGAAGACAGCCTAGTACTCCGGGCGATATGCCCATGACCGCCAGGGCACCAACGCATCCTCGCCAAAATCATAGTATTGACGGGTTGACGATGGGGAAGTTTCCTCCAAAGTCGCCAATCATTAGAGTCATCTACTCTGGTGGTCAGACGAAAGTGCTGAACATCAAGAACTGCAAGACCGCGGACGAAATCATTCTTCATGTGTTGAGAAAGATGCAGTTACCGGAGAACCTTGTCAAGAACTACTGTTTCTATATTCTCGACGGCATGCAAGCCAACCCTGCCAACTGTAGACGTCTCTACGATGCCGAGCTGGTCCGCATCTGCAGTGACTTGACCCGGGCGGAGCGATATAGACTCATTCTCCGGAAAATCCACGCAGGAGAGCCCGATGACGACGAACTTCGGAGAGCTGCGCAGATAGCCCTGGAAGAACACAACGAGACCTATGGGAACGCCGTCATCAGTAACAACACTCGCAGTCAGCTCAAGATCCAGAAAGTCATGGGTGAGCCGTGGGCATCTGTGAGGTATCCTTTGTCTCCAGCCCCGGTTCCATCAACTCCTGGCTTTTCGGTTCATGAGCGTCAACGTAACGTCCACTACGCTGCCCAAGACCTCGAACGTCCTGAAACACCTGGAACCACCCGGGGTGGGAAACTCAAGCAGTTCTTCGGGCAACGACCACCGAGCGAGATGATCGCGAGCGAGTTGACAACCTACTTTCCCGGGTACGAGAAGGAGGATATCGAAAAAACCGTGCGTATGTCTATGCGAAGATCGGCGCGGTTGAGTAGAGCTGCAAGTCGTATCAGTGTTGCTAGCAACGTCAGCTTCCCTTCGAGTCTGAAAGATGCTCCGCCTATCCCAAGTATTGCCGACCAGTGGTTGGTAGGCAACAATCAAACAACACGAGCATCCCGACCTCTGTCTATTGCGACCAGGTTCGCACTACCTCCAACTGCATATCGCGACTCCATCGCGTCAACCTCACTTCAACCGCTGCAGGAAGAGTCTCCGCTTGAACCGAACCGGAAGTCTTATGTATCTTTTGGTGGTGACAGCGGATCCGACACCGCAGCCGTTGCCGTTTTGGATGGCGATGGGAATGTTGCTTCGCAAAGCTATTTCGATGACGGCGGCAGCAGCGGCCCAGCTACCGAGGCGAGTGGATCGTTAAACCAACGGTTCAGCCAAGCGATCGCAGAGGACGATGAAGACTCTGACGAAGGTCTTGACCAGTTCCTGAAAGGGGACTCCTTCGCTAACGTCCAATATATGAAAGGCGCGTTGATCGGCCAAGGCTCCTTTGGTTCCGTCTACCTGGCTCTGCACGCCATCACTGGCGAGCTCATGGCCGTCAAGCAGGTCGAACTTCCGTCCAATACGGATAGCGATCTGGACAAGAAGAAGAACAACATGGTCACCGTCCTCAAACATGAGATTGATCTCCTTCGCGACCTGCAACACCCAAACATAGTACAGTACCTGGGCTCTAATTCCGATGAAGAACATCTCAACATTTTCCTCGAGTACGTACCTGGTGGTTCGGTAGCAGGCATGCTCAACCTGTACGGGCAGCTTCCCGAACCACTCATCCGAAACTTTGTTCGCCAGATCCTGAACGGTCTTTCATATCTCCACGGGCGTGACATTATCCACCGTGATATCAAAGGAGCCAACGTCCTCGTCGACAACAAAGGCGGCATCAAAATCTCCGACTTCGGCATCTCCAAGCGCGTCGAAGCTTCCATTCTCCAACCGGCTGCCACTGGCGGCCACGCGCATCGGCCTTCTCTCCAAGGCTCTGTCTTCTGGATGGCACCTGAAGTCGTCCAGCAGACCGCCTACACTCGCAAAGCCGACATCTGGTCTCTCGGCTGCTTGGTCGTCGAGATGTTCACGGGCACGCATCCGTTCCCCAACTTCACCCAACTACAGGCGATCTTCCAGATCGGACACGATCAGGCCAAGCCGACCACGCCGGAAGAGTGTTCGGCAGAAGCTGGCCAGTTCTTACGACAGACGTTCGAGATCGAACAGGAAAAGAGGCCGAGCGCCGATGAGCTTCTCCTCAGCCCGTTCCTGAAACCTATTGCGTGATCAAGTCCGCTTGTTTTTGGCCACGTTTGGGCCTCTGGAGCGTCACTTTTGTTGTCGACGACGCAGCGAGGCGCTTGGGCAGCGTTTGTAGTTTTACTGGCTGAAGCTATGTTACGAAATCTAGTTGCTGAATTGGCAGATGCTCTGGCTTTTACTATAGCAATGCGCTCAACGACGGATGAGATGTCTGCAGATATTGGAGCCAAGATTGATTGGAACTAACGTATGAAGCGTACAGTCCACCACGCGTGTCATCTGTCTGGGTTTCTAAATAAGAATATGTACCTAACAACCACGCCCCGGCCCAGGTGGCCTCTAGTCTACAAATTTGCCGTAGAAGGGAATGCCCATCGACATCAACAGCATCCTCGCATCTCTATCGTTCGTCGCAGACGTATGGACCGTAACGTGACAACCAGGAATCATGTCCGGCGGATACCTATACTCTCCCCAGTCAGCCTTCCCCATCCAACCCAAACCCCGCATACAAACCAAACCGTCAAACTTACGCATCATAATTAACCTCAATCTCCGGAAACGAACTGACAACCTCCCGATCAAACCCAAAACTGATATTCCCACTCGAATCCCCACTACTCCCCTTGACCCCCTGATAATCCCTCACCCGCGGCAACACAACATCCACCACCTTGCCCAAAAAATGCCACATATCCTCCCCGCGCAACTCCGCCGTCACGCTCACGTACCTGCCCGCCCTGGTGCCGAACTGCTGCAGCGACTTGCGCGTCTTGTGCGTCGTCACGCGCACGTTCGTCATGGCCTGCACCACCATCCCCGCCACGTGCAGGTGCGCGCTGTCCTCCATCGCCCGCTTCACCATCGTGTGCACCGTCACCCGCTCCACCGCCGGCACGTTGCGGAACGTCATCGGCTGGTTGAGCAGGCGCAGCACGTCGGCGCCGCGGGGTTCGCGCGCCGGCCGGTTGGCGTGGTACGGGGAGCTGGTGTCCCAGGTGCGGAGCCGCGGGGCTTTGGGCAGGGGGCGGTAGCCGGGGGGGAGGTGCAGGTAGGAGAGGGTGAGAAGGTCCGGGCGGAGCGTGCTGGTGTAGGTTTGTTGCAGGCGCGGGAGAGTGAATGGGCCGGGGACGAAGAGGCGTGAGGAGGGGGAGGAGGGCGGGGGTGGTTGGTGCGGGTGGAGGGGGCCGCGGTAGTATTTTGGGGGGCGGAAGCGGTAGCTGTGGAGTTGGGGTGGGTTAGTGGTGGTTTGTTTTTGGTTTGAGGGGTGGAGTTGGGGTGGTGGTGGTGGTGGACGACTGGCTTGCTCGGATATGGACTGACTCACCGACTGGGTGGTAGTTGCACTTTGCGACTTCTGCTCCGCTGGGCTGGGTTGAAGGTCTTGATGAGGTCGTCTGGGGGTGTTTCGGACGTAAAGGAGGAGGATGGATCGACATCTTCGGAGACGTCGGTGATGGCGGATTGACTCGAAGCGTTTCGCCGGTTGGTGAGGAATGAAGGCTTGTAAACGGGCTTCAGACATCTCGTCGATTGTAATTGGAGCCGTAACGGCAGCTCTCGAGACGCCATGATGACACTGCGATGATGATCGTGCCAGAAATTCCTTCTCAAACCTCAATTCTCAATTTGGCTTAGTCCGTCATAGCGGAGCGGAGACTAGTACCTCCGGAGCCGAGCCTGGTGAACTTGACTGGAGCTTCCCCGGGCCAGGCGCCGTGGAAATGATTTCATATCTACTTATTCCCCACCGTCACAGCGCTTTATTCTCAGACTGCTTGTCTCTAGAAACATGCAGTGCGTCGACGCACCCTTGCTGGAACTCTTGAAAGATTTTCTATTTGCGCTTCCAGTCGATCACAGCTTACGCCGAGAGCTTGTCCGGCGGTAGCTCACCGTGCAAGGCAGCAACTGCCCACCTCAGCAATTGCGCCCTCTCAAACTGTCGCAGCCCAGTTCCAAATATCCGCCAACGTCGATACTGAAGAAACATTCAGAAACCCAGGTGGAACACAGCGCAGACTAAAGGCGTCATGAGTGGATTCAACAGGTTCCTCACCAGGCGGCGCAGTGGAAGTCGCTCAAGAAAAGTAATGTCACCACCGCCATTACTTCCTCTACCTCCCGTATCTCCTGCACCTCTCTCACTTGATGGTCAATGTGCGTCTTCCTTTACAGAAGGCGTTACAGATTGCTTTCCATCAAGGAGGAAGAGCTCTTCATCCTCTCTTTGCTCCCTCTCCCTAGCTTTCCCCGATTCGTCACCGGGCAAAGGTGCCCCAGATTTGCAGGCCACCGAGACTCTGGTCTATGCATCGACTGCTAACTCCTTGGGTCGTTACATTCTGCAGCCCCAATCGCCGTCTGGTCAATTATCCGGTCTGCTCACTGCGGACAAGAAGAATCCGCTGGCGAAGGAGGAGAAGGAGAAGGTTCGTCCTCGATTTGAGGTGGTGGAATACGGAAGTACATCTGACGCTTCTCAGATCAAACAGCTCACACAAAGACTATCTCGCGTCGGGATCACCAACCTGGAAGAATCGAATGTGCGGTATGCGCTCAACGCGAAAGAGTCCAGTGGTGATCTTGAAACGGCCTTCAACCTCCTGGTGCTCTTCCAACAATCATTAGACGGGGTCGTCAGGGACTATAATCCAGATGTGAAGCTCTTAGGCGCAGTGAATAGAGAAGGTGTGACCTGCTATTTAGACGCATTGTTGTTTGCAATGTTTGCAAGGCTTGGGAGTTTTGAAGCTATGCTGTATAATACATTCGACGACGAGCCGCGGAAGAGGCTCGCAATAGTGCTGAGATTATGGGTCAACATGCTTAGGACGGGAAAGTTGATCACTACCGATATTGTATAGACCCTGGTCTGCATACGGGAACGATAGAATTGTGCTGACGAAGGATTTTTACAGACCAAAAACCTTCAGGAAACGCTCGCTGCATGCGGCTGGGAAACAGCGGCTGAATTGAAGCAGCAAGACACCTCCGAAGCATTTACCTTCATTACTGAAAAATTGGAGTTACCTCTGCTCACCCTAAAAATGGACATCTTCCATACCGGCAAGGAGGACGCGGAGGACGACCACAAGTTCGTGAATGAGCGATTACTCGAGGTTGCGATACCAGAAGACCACCCAGACGGACGGCCCATAACTTTGGAGGAATGCCTAGAAATGTACTTCAATAACCGGATCGAAGTGAAGCGGCACTTGGAGCGGCGGAATACAATGAGTTCCATCAGATCTCGAAGGTCCATGGACTCCAACAAAGCCCACGCACTCCACATTGAGACTGCAGAGATGGACGATTCGCGCGCATCTACTCCAACTTCTCCCACGCTCCACAACGCCGCCATACCCTCCTCATCTTTAAGAACAAGACATCGAGCACCAAGCATAATCCAGGAGCGCATCATCAAGGAGGAATGTGCACCGTCAGAGCCTTCTCCTGGTGGAGAAAATTCCAGAGATACCTGTAGCCGAGGGAAGGGCAGCATCATCAGAAAGGAGGTGATGATGCCCGCTTGGCAGTTTTTCAGCCTGATACGTGGGTTACCTTGCAGTAGAAAGACCACAGCGTGACGCTAATAATCTGTCCAGCCTGGTACACGGACAACGCGCCGACAAACGATGCCCAAGTTGCTGCACACTTCTCCTCCAAAAGACCTATTTTGGGACTGTGTCTGAAACGCTACTCCTATACTGTGAATGGATCGGCTGTACGGAGGAACACTTACGTTGACATCCCAATAGAGATTGGGCTGCCCCATTTCATCCAGGATGACAAGATGGAGGATGACGGTCCACTTTACGGGAACTTCAAGCTCTCTCTGCAATCTGTCGTCTGTCACCGAGGTGTGTCAGTAGACTCAGGGCACTACATCTCACTGGTTCGCGGTACCGCACCAAATGCACGGAAGTCTGGCGGCAGCGGATCTGCGGTACCGGCACAGAAAGCTGAAGATAGATGGATGCGCTTTGACGACCTAGCTGAGGAAAGGATATCCTACGTCGACATCGAGAAAGCTTTGAAGGAAGAATCGCCTTATCTCCTATTCTACCAGGTCCAGCCCATCGACTACGTACCCTCGGAAGCCGTACCTTCCGAAGATCCGCCGTCTTACTACGAGTCGGAGAAGAAGCATTCGGACTTCTCCGACCCATCCCTGCGAAGCAACAAGAGTCATAGCTCCGGTGACGATGCGGTCGCAAATGGACGACCTAGCCTCGATGGTGCAAATTCCTTGGATCCTCCCGGTCGCTTAAGCATGTCGAGTGACCGGCGAGTGAGCGTGGCTTTGACGGAAGGGAGTGGCGGAGCATTACGGCCTGACCAGATCTCCACCGGGCTTGTAACCCCCAACGACGAGTCCACTGGTAGCTCGTGGAGAATATCCAGGCGGGGTTCAAAATTCGGAAAATCCAGGTCCAAGAGTCGGCCCAGTAGCCAGAGTGGCGAAAACAGGCTCAGCACCACCTTCTCGAGGCTTGCGCTGAAATTGAACAAGGAGAAGCTTTGGGTATCCACTGGTAATGGGAATGCGGATGCCCCCTCTGATGAGGCGGCCGGCACACTTGACGCCGACGGAACGACGAAGGGTGGCGCACCTGAGCCGAGGAAGCTGAAGAGAGCCCCGAAGGATAAGAGCAAGAGCAAGACTACAGACCAGGAGCTCGCAGGGAAGGACGACGAGGATGTCAAGGCGCCGGATCGCGAGTGTTTGCTCATGTAGGGTATGGGGCGTCACACTGCAATTGGTCGAGGATTGGTGGTGTCACAAGGCGCCTGGGCAGGACTTCGGGGACGCTTATTGGTGTATTGAATAGGGCGTATCATTGAGGATAACTGGTTCGAGGCCCAAGGGTTGGGCCGTAAGATACCCTCCGCAAAGAGTTGCGTGCTATACATTGTATATCATAATTATCAGGGAGGAATAATATAATAACACTGCAATTCGAGTTTCGATGTAGTTCAGTTCCGGCGGTACGAGTGTCTCAGATGTATACTCGGAGTAGCAAATGACCTTGCCCGTATAGATGTATTTGGTGAGCTGTCTTAAGAAGCCACTTCCATGCAGATGCTCTCAACCTTTCAAGGGGGATGAAGCGGGTCTGTCGATAAAATAGACCCCTACATCTATAACCACATGAAACATCTGGCAGATTACAGAGAGAAAATCTGACATCTGAGAATTCCAGTCTTTCATGCTTCAATGAACTGCATGCTTGTCAAGAAAACATTCAGAGGTGAGCCATGAGTGTCTGATTGGCTAAAGCAGTGCTGTTGACATATGCTTGAGTATATTGATATCACATAGTGTCAGTGTGCCCAAATTCCCCCTTTCAGGATGACACCCCCTTTTAGACTTAATGTCATCTCACTGTTTTTGCTTTTCAACTCTTCTATCTGCATCTTTTTGCTGTCACTTTCTTCACTTTCAGTTTCTCTTTTACATATCAACAAAAACATCATAATATTCTGCTTTCTCTGATGTTACAGTAATCTTTTCATTCACTTTTGCTTTCTTATAAATTTTATATATATTATTGCATATCAAAGTCATCAATACTGCATTCTGAACTCAACTTTAACTTATTTGCAATGATTAAGATCATCACTGCATGCACTGTAACAACATATTTTTTTAATCTTTTTTTAAGCTTTTACAAGTCACATTATGTAATGATCTTCATCTTTTAATTCATTTTCTCTTCTTCATAAAATTTGCATCTATCTCTCTATATTCATTTTTCATTCTCATTCTCTCATAAATTTTTACTCTACATCATTTTTTTTACTTTAACTCTTTCTTTACTTCTCTCTATAATCTTATTCTTCATCTTCTGTTATGCTCTTCACTGTCTGTCAAATTAACTCTATTAAATCAACTTTGAACAGATTGCAGCATGCTGTTATAATATATTATAAATTTTTTTAAAATTTAGAATGCATATCTAAAAAAGATAAATGATGCTTTAGATACTGAATTTAAATTTAAGATTAATTTTAATATATTTAATATTGAGCTGTTAAAACTTCAACAGAATCTTAAGAAGCTTAATTTAAAGAAGATGCAGCATAATTTAATAGATACAATAATTATGTAATAAATCTTAATTATAAAATAATAAAAACAGTACTGTTCTCTTTTTCTTATCTTTCTTTTATTCTTAAGCATTCAGCTTTTCAAAAAAATAATTAATTGCAGCTAATTAATTCTTTATCTTTCAATCTTAAATACTGTATCTTTGTGCAACACAAGAATTTTGTAAAGCTGCTTAAAAAATGTAATGCTGTAATCTTTTAAAGCTATTTAATCTGATATTATAAAATTTATTTTCATACTCAGCATCTCAACATCTTTAAAAGTCACTGAAAGAGTCTGTAATAGCTGTATTATAATTAGATTTAAAAACTCATTAAAAAGTATGTTAAAAAATTTATCATTACAGTAAGTTTGCTGATCAATTTCTTATAATATATGCATTAAGACTGACTGAATAATCAGTATTTGTATAAAAACTTTTATAATTATTGAGAAGTGATGTTCTAGCTGCTTCTATGAAGCAAGATAGAATTAGCATCAAAAACTAAATGAAAACTTTATTTATATTAATTGTAGTCAACATTCTTTCTACTTCTTCTGTAACTCTCTTGATCAAGATGTGCTCATAGACAACATAATTTAAAGATTTCACTAAACAGCATAATATAACATGAATATTTATTTCTTTCAATAAATTATGAGTCTAAATTAGCAAAAAGCTTCTCAGAGAAAGTGTATACTTTTAGTGTGATGATAGCTGAGTATATTGACTTTTAAGATTTATAGTTAATTTAGCTTTAGCAGTATCATTGATTATTGAGATTTATAATAAATTTGACTTTAACAGAATTAGCACACTGACAGTAGCTATGTATGCTAATTATTAAGGTTCATAATTAATTCAGCTTTAGCAGTATCATTGATTATTGAGATTTGTGATAAATTTAACTTTAGCAGAATCAGTATACTGATGATAGCTGTGTACATTAATTATTAAGATTCATAGTCAATTCAGCTTTAGCAATATTATTAATTATTAAGATTTATAATAAATTTAACTTTAGCAGAATCAGCATTCTGCAGCAGCTGAGTATGTTTAATTTAGAAGATTTATAGAAAATTGATCTCAGCAAAAATTAACATTTATAGTTGCTCAGAGAGCACTATTCTTTGATAGCTGAATATATTTAATTTAAAAGATTCATAAAAAATTGATTTTAACAAAAATCAGCACTTATAGTTGCTCAGAAAGCACTGTTCTTTGACAGCTTAATATAAATTATTGAGATAAATAAGCATTACTGTCTCACAAAACAAGAGATACAAAAGCTTTTTATTTATTTTATTTATATTATCTTCAATGCATATATTATCATTTTACTTTATTCACTTCTTATACTACATGTCAACTATTATCATCATAAACTTCAATAACTTCTTTATAAAGTAATGATCTGTCTTAATTCTTACTTATAAGAACTACAATTAATGATTCATTCTTATAAAAAGATAATTAATAAAAGAAGATCTATAAAATGTTATTGAAGTCTTAACAGTCAATATGTTGATTAGTGAATTTTTAGACTCATTTTTTCTCAGCAGTCTTGACTTTAAAAATCAGAAAATTGATATAAAGATCTTATATTGACTTATTATCTACATAAATATAGATAATTAAGAATATCTGATGAATAAAATCAGCATAAAGAATGTTTAAAATATGTTAAAATTTAAGTATAAAAAGAAGCTGTAGATGACTGAGAGACAATATTTGATGAAGTTTGTTGAATATAAAATGTTAAAAAATGTATTCATTAAAGAAGCATAAATTTATGTAAGTAAATTTGACAAAAAGATTGCTGCAACTCAGTTTAACATGATTGAGTTGTTTAAATCAGAATGACAGTTTTAAATACTGCTTTAAGTGCTATCAGTTAAGTATATTATGATTTGCAATGTCATTAATGCTCAGAACAATTCAGACATTAAGAGAGATCTATAAAAGCTTTAGAAAAAAGAGATACAGTTTAAGATTAATGAGATTGTTATTGTTTTGTGAACAGATAAATAGAAAGAAGATTAATATTTAATGAATTAGAATTGCAGTTCATTGAATTATTGTACAATTAATATTAAGTAACATTATTACAAATTATTCAGCTTAAACAGTAATCATTTTTCTTGCTGCTTTATTAAGTGTTTTCTTTGCAATAATTCTTACTTTATTAAAGATTATGAATTTCTTTCTGATGTTAAGCAAAATATTTAAAAGAAGACAAGCAAATTAACTGTAATTAAGCTGTACAGATTAACTGCAGTTAAATTGTATTAGAAGTCAGTCTATAAAGAAAAAGAAAAGAGATATAGAGTCTTTAATGCAGAAGTTAGTAACAATAATAATGATGATTTTTTCTTTAAATTTAAAAAGAAAAAGAAAATTAATAATGAAATCACTGTTCTATTTAAGAAGACTATCAGTAAGATGCTTAAATCTAAATGAATTGCAGACTTTAAATTCTTCTTATATATAACTGATTAACTTTAACTCTTCAGTGATCTTCTTATATAAATGAGATGTCAGTAAATTAAAGTTAAAAGAGAATATTTATACTCTTATTATTATGAAATAATCATTATACAAATCAGATCAGAAAACTCTGTAAGACTGAGTTCAACACTTTACATATTTAAACTTGAGATCAATCTTCTGTTAAGAAAGTGAATGTGCAAAATGAAACTGCATAAAAGCTTTAATTAATACTGTCTTTAAATGTATAATAAGCACAGTAAAACTATAATAAAAATATCAGAGTGAGATGAAGTCTATATAGTTAAGTATATTGCAAAGAATTTTAATGAATTTGTTTTGATATTTATAGTGTATACATTACATTCAGAGATCATCTTTTCTGCTATTGCTTCAGATGTAAATCTGTATGTTTAGATTCATAAGCATAATCTTATGATTAATTTCTTAGATGTTAACACTGCATCATTAAATGAAAAGATCAAGACTTACAGACTTTAATATTGATGATTTGTTTATCTTAATTTAATGAAGTTGTGTAATCTTTACAAAATGACAATTCTTGAAAAGTCAATTCTCATTATTAAGAACAATAAAGATATATATGAGATTTGTGTTCTGATTAAGTTCATTAACAAGTGAGATCACACTGTAAGTAAAAGAAAGATTAACATTCTTGTTTTTGTCTTCATTGATATATACAGTTCATTATTCTTATTATTTAATGAATATTAATACTTTCTGAAGATAATAGATAATCACTCTTAAAAGATGTGAATGATACTGTTAAAATGATGTAATGAGATTTTACAGACACTGTAAAAATGATGATTAAAGACTGAACTTCAGATTGATGCAAAGATTTTTGCTGTATAAAGTAACAATAAAATGAAGTTGAAGTTCATTTTAAATAATTGATGTAAATTTCTTAACATTACATTGCAATACATAATGTTCTACATGTCAATTCAGAATGATGTTGTCAAAAGAGCTATTTAAATCATTGAGAACTCAGTGCACATCATAATTAAAGAGATATAACTGTCAATAAAGTTCTGAGTATAAACAGTATAAACAGATGTTTATCTTTACAATTAAATAGCAATTAATTTCTTAATTAATAATAAGTAAACAACTCTCAAGAAAGCTTTCATCAATGTGAAGTCATTTATCAATTACATCTATATATAAGAATGCAAATACTACAGCTACATTGATCTTAAGTCATTATCTGAAGACAGATGTGACAAATTTATAAATTAAGAATGAGTAAGAGTCTTTATGAACTACATTGAGAAAATCACAAAGCAGTATCAGCTTTGAGCTTCAGATCTTAAGCACATCATTAAGAGTTATACTGTAAAGTTTGTTGAAAGTAAGAAGAAAGACACTGTTGATCTTAGACTGCAATAATAGATATTAAATGTTCTTTTGAATAAAAAATTCATTGAATATTTATAAAAAAAGTTAATCATTGTGAAGATTACAGCTTCAGATCAGACATTTATGACTTAAAACAGTAAGATGCAGTCTGATTTGATTATGATTAAGACTGACAAGTTTTAAAATAAACAATATGAGATCAAGTTGACTGCAGTTAATCTAGATAAGTTATTAAATAAGAAGATCAACACTGATTAAGTTAAGACAATGACACTTAAAGAAGTCAGAATCTTTCTGTGTGTTGAGATTTCAAAATAAAAGAGAGATAATAACAACAATAATTAAGATATAAATGAGTTTTTAATTAAAATATTGAGAATTATACTGACACTTATGATGTTCTCTATAAACAAAGAAGACTCTATAATTAAATCTGACATTCTAATGTCTGTCATCTATGCTGAAGCAGTGAGAGACTTAATCTGAGAAGAAATGTAAAAGAATGTTATTTATGTAAAGCTGACAGCCTTGACAGCAAATGAAACATGAGAAGAGACTGTGTCATTAAGAAGAATCAACATTATAATTAATAAATAAGTCTTTAAATTTAAGCTGAATACTGATGAATTCTTAAACAAGTTTAAGACAAGACTTATGACAAGAGACTTTTTATAAATATATAATGTTGATTATAAAAATATCTTTACTTTCATTATTAAATTTAACACTCTGCAAGTCTTTCTGACTATCATTGCACTCAAGAACTTAAAGTGTCATTAAGTAAGTGTTAATAATATCTTTATGAAATTCTTTCTGAAGAAAACAATCTATATAATATTTTTTTCTGAAATCAATGTTGCATCTAATTGTATTCTGTGCATACTGTGCAGTCTTTATGATCTTAAGTAAGTTACACAGAACTGACATGAATAATGTATTATTAAACTATTTAAATTAAGTTTTCATCAAAACAAAACTGATCTCTGTCTTCTTCTTTACAGCATTAAAAGAATTATGCTGCTTCTTTATATAAACAATATTGTTATGACTTCAATAAATCTATTATACATTCTTTGATTTAAGCAAGCTCTTGTGAGCATGTTTAAAGTTAAGAACTTAAGAAAGACACAGAAAATTCTCAGCATTTAAGTTATATATAATTATAAAATAAGAATTCTGTGCCTGAATCAGACTCACTACATAAATAAGATATTAAAGAATCTTTATATGTAATCTGATAAGCATAGAGTCATCAGCATTTTACTTAATAAATATGATGTTCTTTGTCTTGTTAGCTTAACTGATCAAAGAATAGATTAAAGATAGTATTAATAGATAATTAAAAGTTTAATATATGTGACAATTTATACTTAATTAAACATCATCTTCATATTAAATTGATTAAGTCAATATCTCAGTAATTCTGCAGAACATCATGAATATGCATTTAAGAAATTACTGTAATATATAAAATTAATCATTAATCTCAATATTATATACAGCTTTAATGAGAATCAAGCAATGCTTGAATACTCTGACTTTAACTATGCTTTGAATAAGCAGAATTAAAAATTAATTTTAAGATGTGTTTACATATTTAAAGATGAATCAGTGTTGTGAACAAGTTAAAAACAGAAGTTTGTTATTATCTTAATTATTGAGACTGAATACATAATTATGTCAATGTGTACAAAGACTGAGATCTGACTTGAACAGATATTAAGAGACATAAATATAAGCAAATATTTTGAAGTCAATTTACATTGTGTAAGCATTCAAGAGAATAAAGTTCATTAAGCATTTTCATTTATTTAGTTCAGAAAAGATAATTAAGCTGTCTTGATCTTGATTAAGAATGCATATGTATATGAGCAGTTAAAGTACATTGATGTCTTTTATTACAATATTTGTGATCTGCATAAGCACAATCAGATTCAGATAGACTTTGTGCTCAATTAAGAAATAATTGTTAATGAGCTTATTAAGTCTCTGTCTAGACAGATTTTTAAATGATTCATTAAATTTATAAAATTTACTGTTAATGATTAGTTAAACTCTTAAATGATTTGTTAAACTCTTAACAATGTATTTAGTCATCTGATGTTTGCTGTCAGTGAGAGTCAATAGATGCAGTCTTACTGAGTGAAAGTGTTAAGAAATGATGTTTTAGCTGTTTCTATGAAATGAAGTTGAATTAACATCAAAAATTAAGTAAAAACTTTATTTATATTAACTGCAGTCAACATTCTTTCTACTTCTTCTGTAACTCTCTTGATTAAGATGTGCTCATAGACAACACAGTTTAAAGATTTTACTAGACAGCATAGTATAGCATGAGTATTCATTTCTTTCAATAATAATGAATATTATTTAATTTAAAATATAAGAGAAAAGCTCATCATTGATTATACTGCTTTTCACAAAGTACTTTATTATCATTGAGTATTTAACATTAAGATTTATGATTTAAAGCAAAATTATATATAACTTGCAGCAGTACTTCTGTTCTTAATTTATATAGAATTTAGATCTGATGTAATAGTTAAAAATAATAGTTAAAAAATTGTCAATATTAATACTACATTATACTATAAAGATCTAGTGCTTAAGCTTCTTCAGCTTAAAGAAAGACTGTTATTTTTTATTTTAAAGATAAAAATTTACTTAAATAAAAGTAAATGCAAATGAAACAAATCATAAATCTCACTGTGCACTTTAAGAATCAATGAGCTGTGAATTAAATGCATTGACAAAAATATACAGAAAATAAATCATAATTTATAAGAATTAAATGTATTCTGTTATGTATTCTGTCATTCATTTCACAGCAATTATCTTTATTAATAATGCATTTCATCTTAAGCTAATTAATACAGATTTAATAATTCACATTATGCACAGCTTTCATTGTTTAAACAGTTAAATCATTATTTAATTTGTTCTTTAAAACAATATATTAAACATATCAATCTTTTACTGCTTTAGACAGATTATGAAGAGTATAATAATTAATTTAGTTAAAATTATGTTGATCATCATTCTCTTATATAAGATGATGAGACTGAGTCAGAACACAGACTTTAATTAGTCTTTTTATTTTTATTATTTTTAATAAAAAGTGAAAATAAAGTTAATAAATCAGTTTTAAATTTCTTTTTTTAAGTCTTTAATTTATAAAGTAAGATTAACTGATTGTCTTGACAGATTATGATGTCAATAAATTACAGCAAAATTAAATTCTTAATTAAGTTTACTTTAAGACATTTTTGAAGTTCTATATATCTCAACATATTGTAATTAACATACAGACAGCTTTTCTGAGACAAGACTTTATGTTAAATATAATTAAAAAGATTGAAAAGCTCTATTTACATTAGAATTTTAATTTTTCAAAGTGTTTTACAAACAGTCAATAGATTTTGTTACATTGATACTTAAATATCATTAATGTAAAGCAGACAAAAGTTACACTTCAGAAAAAACAGATCAGTTTAGCTCACAGTAACATTAAGTTAATCATTAATTTATTGAAAAACATTAAGTTCAGATAGCTCTGTCTGTAAATTTAAGTTATAAAGCTGTAAAAGAAGTGTGTAGTTTTAATAGAGACATTATGTAACTATTATAGCACTGTAGATCTTAATTATATAATTATGCAGCTTAAAAAAGAAAAATTATTTTCTTAGATACTTACTTTAATTAAACACATCATAACTAATCATAACTGACTAATCATCAATCTGTTTCTTTTAATAATTAATGAGTCTTTCATTAACATAATAAAAACAATATTATATCTCTGCTTACAGTTAAAAGAGAAAGATCAACAAAATTTAACTGTTCTTAAACATAATAATTATTCTTTTCTTATGCACAGCAACAGCATTAACAGTAACTCATTAAAGTTTCTTTTTAAGTTTAATATATACATTTAATCAATTTAACTGTTCATTGAAGTGATAAAATCTAAATAGTATAATTAAGTCATTACTGCAATAACTGAAGTCATTATTTTACTTAATATATCATTAAAAAAAAACTCATTACTTATATGTGTTTCTTCTGCTTTAAGAATGCACAGCATTTACATACATAAAGCTTTTCAATTATTGTTAACTTGTATAATCATTATTATATGATTCACTTTCAGTATTAAATAGACACATTTTTATACTCAATATCATTTTGCAATAAGCTCATTCTGAATTTTAATCATTTTGTTAACTACACAGTCACTGTTTACAAATCAGATCTTAATGTCAAAGCATTTATCATAAGAATTCAGAAGCATATTATTAAATTAAAAACACTTATTTCTTTTATATTGTAATATGTCTTCAAGATAAGCTTTAAGTGATAGAGATAAAGATAATATGCTGATTAAGAGAGTCATAGAGAGAAAGTAAGAGAGATAATTAATTTAAATTTATACTTAATATGTAGAGTCTGGGCCCAACTTTGAAACCTGACCCAACTTGTAATATTAGGTAATTTTCATTGTTTCTCATGTAATTTTGGTAATTTTTACATCGTTGGAAAGCCCTCACAATTCTCTACAAAATGAGCCTAAAATCACAAAAAACAGATCGCTTTCAAGCTCAATGCACACAACTGAAGTTTTGTTCAAATTCTTGAAGTTCCTGCCACTATGGTTGCTCGTGGCTAACAAGGCATGCGAAATAAGCGAAAAACCAGCTTTGAAAAAACCTGACAGCCACTCTAGACATAGTCTTTTAAATCTTTATTTAAAGTTTTTTTTTCTTATTTTAAAAGACAAATTTCAAGCTCTGAATTTTGCTTTAAGATATCTCTTCTTAATTGATGAAAGATGCTTGCAGATCTCATTTATAATGAGATTAAACAGTTTAACAAGATGTTCACTGCAAATCAATGCTTATCTATAAGTATTATCTTTGTCATTTCATCAGAATTAAGTTAATTGCTCTTTTCAAACTTTAGTCTTAATTAAATGATGCTGATACTTAAAAGAAAACTTCAATCAGTTTAAGAAGCAGATGTAGCTTAATGCTTAATGTTGTGATGTGTAACTGCTTATGTTATGAAAAAGTCAGAATGAATAATGTTATCTTGTCATTACTTGTAATTTATTGATCTCAACATTACTTAATTACTGAAGATTTCAGATTGAAAGCTGCTCTTCTTCTGCAGAAACAGCTGCAGCATCTGTACTGTAAGAATCTTAATATGCAGTTGTATTACTATATATATAAGGCAGAGTGAAAATTCAATGTTTAGTCTCTGAATCTATATATGAAACATAAGACAATGCAGAGATCTCTTAAGACAGCTGACAATTCAGTCTCTGTAAGAATTAAATAAATGTAAACTCACAAGCCTCTTATCTATAAGAGGCTGATGAGTAAGATATGTAACAATGTGAGACACTACATTACAACAGCTATTCAATGAAGTTTTAATGTTAAGATCTTGTATTGATGAAGATTAACAACTAAGAAACTTAAAAGATTTATATGTAAAGACTGTTTATATAGTACTTTGCTTATCAATCATTGTGTAAGAAATTCAGCTATGATTTAGTATGAATGCATAATGATATTATAACAATTGTCTTTTCTTCTATGCACTGATTCTTCAGTACATTGATGTATCATCAACATTATAGATATGCTGTGATTTCATGAAATTAAATCAACAAGATATAAGCAATAATTTATTTAACATTCTTACATATTTTGCTTGTTGTCTATCTTAGCTAGACTGATGATCTTATGCAATACTTCAAGTTTGCTGCATTTAAATAAATGATGATTCAGCTTTATTTAATGATGAATAACATGTAAAATATAAATGAAATTAACTTTTCTTTATTTCTAAATTAGTTAGATCAATGATCTCTTTATTTAATCACAATATATAAAAGACTCTTTCTTATGCATAATTTGCATTCATTTCATCTTCAACATCTTAATAAATCAAAGTTATAGCAACTTTATGTCTTTAAATGATGCTTCTCTCTCATAACATCTTGTAAACAATACAATAGTGACAGTGTAACAATAGTAACATCATAATCATTAAGAAAAATAAGAGAGATGTTCTCTCTGTTATGTCTTTCATTAAGAATTCAGCAGAATTGTCAGCAATTCTTATATATATAATATTTAAGACATCAATACATTCTAACAATGTTGCAGTCTAAAGAATGCACTCATACAAATATGAAGAAATGTAATAAGAAATCTTTAGATTTCTGTTGTACTCATTATTACACATTATTCATCAACATAATCTTAAACATCAATAAATTAACAAACTTATCAAAGTCAGTTTTGAAGATCAAGTCTGTAAGAGCTAAGTCAGTTAAGAACATAACAGATATTGTAAGTAACACTGTTGACATATTTGCTTTGCTGAAATGAAATACAGAAACAGAATAAGATGAAGAAGAATACTGTATATAAGAAACATAAATGTTTTAAGATGAACTTATTGACAAAATGTTTACATAATAATGATGAGATGTACACTTTAAATAGTATTGTTATGCAGAAAAGACAGCAGCAGAGACTTTGCTGTTGTATATAAATACAGTTGTATTTACTTAATTTTTCTGATAATGAAATACTGTCTTTTTGCACTTCATTTTTACTTTCTCAAGCTGCAGATAAATCATTGTTGACAGATTTAATTGAAAATGCTTACTTAATGACTGTTGCTGCATCATTGACATCATAGAACATCATTCTCAGAATATAATTAATTTATAAAAATTTCATTACTCAGAAGAGTATTAAGTTTAAGATTATAATTAATGAATATCTTTCTGCTTTGCATTGTATGCAACATTCTTCTTTTACAATAACATCATTATACACATTATATCTCAATTCTGTTTTCATCTCAATTCTCAAGAATGTCATCACTTCACAACATTGTATTCTCAGCAATTTCTTTATTTTCTTATTTACTCACACTGACATCACCTCAATGCTACATCATAATCATTACATCAATAATAAGTTAAATTCTCTCTGCTGTCTTTACTGTTTTAAGCATATCAACAACAACATCAGTCAATGCAATATTATTAAAAATTAAAATTACAACTATTACAAGATACTCTGAAAGCTGTGCAATCTAATTTGACAGAAAGTTTCTTATTATTTTGTGATGCATTAATGATAACAGATCTCTGCATTCTTTAATTGTTGAATTAATAACTTGCACATACTTATTAATTATGTTGTCATCATGACAATCAATGATATTCATTAATCTTGACTTCAGTGTCATCTTAATTATATATAGACATTATTTATTAAACATATCACTGTCTACATTATTTATGTTGTGAAATGTCACAGCAATCATCACAAGTCTGCAGAGATTCACAATCTGTTGTTGCTCATAATTTAAGAGCAGTGAGCAGTCACTGTGATGTAGACATTTATGTTAAATATTTTTTACTTTATAATTTATTTTCTTAATTTTCTTACACTTTACTGTCATCATCATGTTGCTTACTTCACTTTAAGTGTGAACTTCTCTCTTTTCAGTTAAGTAACAACATCTCAGAAAGCTCTCATAACTCAATGCTATAACTTAATTACTTTGACAGCAATTATAACATTAATAAGTAGTCACTATTCTTGTCTTTTATTTCTGATAGCAACACAGATGCAGAGATGATGAAGTGATTTGATAGTGTTTTATTAATGTATTGATTGTGTTTTGACTTTGCTTCTTTTAGATGATACTATGTAAAATATTTTTGATTGAAGTTTTTAATTTCTTAAATCTCATTTATGTTTGCACTTTCTCTTTGTTCTTACATCATATTCTTGTCACAACACTTCTATACTCTTTATATTCTTTACTTAAAGTCACTCATTATATTCTATCAAATACTTTATTCACTTAACTTCATATTGTAACTGTTCTTTTCTTTATTTCTTGCTTAAAATCTCTTCAATTTTATATTCTTTCTCATCATTTATGAGATCTGAAAAAGACAGTTCTAATAAAGAATTATTGTTCAGACAGCATTTATAAAACTTTAAGTATGAAACATAAAATATATTATGAATTCTGTAGTGAGCAGACAGAGTCAGTTGATATGCTTATTTATTAATAAGATTAATAATTTAAAAAGACTCAATAAATTTATGTAACAGTTTTTTACTTAATCTGTGTTGCTTTAAGTTCTTAATGAACAATAACATCAAATTGTCAACATTGTAGCTTTTTTGAATATGATTTTTGTCAAAGTACTTAACTTATGCTTTTACAGCAACTTATTATTGCTTTATTATTGTAATATGAATTTTCTTTATTTGCTGCACTCAGTCTTTCACTGTTGACATCTTCTCTTCATGAATGTTGTTCTCAACATATTGAGCAATTCTTAAATAATAGCTCATTAATGTCTTAAATGATGTTTAATTGATTGTTATATGTTTTCTGTTTGCATATGCAAACTTTATCATTAACAGAAAGAATACTCAGTTATTTTGTTCTTTACAACAATAACAATGTAAATAATGTTTTAGAATTTGATTCTGTCTTTTAATTTAATTATCAGTTTATAAATAAAAGATGATGCTTAATCTTTACTTTATTTAAAGTTAATAACAGAATTCAAATCAATATATATTGATAAAGATTAACTCTCAGTCTAAAACAATATTTCTGAGTTCTTCATAGCAGCATATGATCTGTTTAATATATATGTTAGCTAACTTGATTACAGTGAGTTTTTTAATGACAGAGATATATTGAGTTATCTTTGTAAGATGATTTACAATTATCAATATAAAGTTATAAACATTAGTTTCTTATCTGCTAGACAGCAAGTCAGTGATCATATTCATTATTATCTTTTCTTATAATTGAGTAGATAATAACAATAACTGTAATTTGTCATATAAATGATGTCTTGATACTTGAATTCTTAAACATACAATACACAAAGCAACATATTCTTAAACATCATTTGTTATATTAATTCAATAATACTTTCTAAACTATTGAAAGAAATGAATACTCATGCTATACTATGCCATTTAGTGAAACCCCTAAATTATGTTGTCTATGAGCACATCTTGATTGAGAGAGTTACAGAAGAAGTAGAAAGAATGTTGACTGTAGTCAATGTAAGTAGAGTCTTTACTCAATTCTTGACACTAATTTTACTTCACTTCATAGAAGCAGCTAGAACATCATTTCTCAACACTCTTACTCAGTAAGGCTGCATCTATTGACTCTCACTGACAGCAAACATCAGATGACTAAATGCATTGTTAAGAGTTCAACAAATCATTTAAGAGTTTAATTAATCATCAACAATAAATTTTATGAATTTAATGAATCACTCAAAGATCTGTTTAGACAGAGACTTAATAAGCTCATTAACAATTATCTCTTAACTGAGCACAAAGTCTATCTGAATCTGATTGTGCTTATGCAGATTGCAGATGTTGTAATAGAAGACATTAATGTACTTTGATCACTCATATACATATACATTCTTAATTAAGATCAAGACAGCTTGATTGTTTCTTTTAAACTGAATAAATGAAGAAGTCTGATGAGCTTTGTTCTCTTAAATGCTTACACAGTGTAAGTTAACTTCAAAATATTTGCTTATGCTTATATTTCTTAACATCTGTTCAAGTCAGATCTCAGTCTTCATACACATTGATATAATCATATATTCAATTTCAGTAATTAAGATGATGACAAACTTCTGCTTTTAACTTATTCACAACACTGATTCATCTTCAAGCATGTAGACACACTTTAAAATTGATTTTCAATTCTGCTTATTTAAAGCATAATCAGAGTCAGAGTATTCAAGCATTACTTGACTCTTACTAAAGCTGTACATGATGCTGAGATTGATGATTAATCTTATGTACTGCAGTAATTTCTTAAGTGTGTATTCATAATGCTTCACAGAATTGCTGAGATATTGACTTAGTCAATTTAGTGCAAAGATGATGTCTAATTAAGTATGAATTGCTGCATACATTAAGCTTTTAATTGTCTATTGATACTGTCTTTGATCTATTCTTTAATCAGTTAAGTTGATGAGATGAAGAGCATTATATTCATTAAATGAAATGCTGATGACTCTGTATTTATTAAATTGCATGTGAAGATTCTTTAATATCTTGTTTACATAGTGAATCTGATTTAAATGTAGGGTCCTCATTTTGCAGTTATGTATAACTTAAATATTAAGAATTTTCTGTGTCTCTTTTAAGTTCTTGACTTTAAACATGCTCATAAGAGCTTGCTTGAATCAGAGAATGTGTAACAGATTTATTGAAGTTACAACAATATCATTTACATAAAGAAGCAGCATGATTCTTTTAATGCTGTGAAGAAGAAGACAGAGATCAGTCTTGCTTTGATGAAAATTTAATTTAAGCAGTTCAGTAATACATTGTTCATGTCAGTTCTGTGCAGCTTGCTTAAGATCATAAAGACTGTGCAGTATGCACAGAACACAATTAGATGTAACATTGACTTTAAAAGAAAATGTTATATAGATTGTTTTCTTTAGAAAGAATTCTGTAAAGATGTTATTGACATTTACTTAATGACACTTTAGATTCTTGAGTGCAATGATAGTCAGAAAGACTCACAGAGTGTTAAACTTAACAGTGAGAACAAAGATGTTTTTATAATTAACATTATATGTCTATGAAAAGTCTCTTATCACAAGTCTTGTCTTGAGCTTGTTTAAGAATTCATCAGTGTTTAGCTTAAATTTAAAGACTTACTTGCTGATCATAATGTTAATTTTTCTTGATGGCACAGTCTCTTTTCATATTTCATTTACTGTCAAGGCTGTCAGCTCTGTATAAATGACATTTTTTTACATTTCTTCTCAGATTGAGTCTCTCACTGCTTCAGCATAGGTGACAGATGTTGAAATGTCAGATCTGATTATAGAGTCTTCTTTATCTGTAAAGAACATCATAAGTGTCAGCATAGCTCTTAATATTTTGATTAAGAACTTATCTGCATCTTAATCATCATTATTGTTTCTCTTTTATTTCAGAATCTCAATGCACAAAAAGATTCTGACTTCTTTAAGTGTCATCATCTTAACTTAATCAATGTTGATCTTCTCATCTAACAACTTATCTAGATTAACTGCAGTTAACTTGATCTTATGTTGTTTATCTTAAGACTTGTTGATCTTAATCATGATCAAGTCAGACTGCATCTTACTGTTCTAAGTCATAAATGTCTGATTTAAAGCTGTGATCTTCATAATGATTGACTTCTTTCATAGACATTTAATAGATCTTCTGTTCAGAAGAACATTTAATGTTTATCATTGCAGTTTAAGATTAACAGTGTCTTTCTTCTTGCTTTCAGCAAACTTCACAGCATAACTTTTAATGATGTACTTAAGATCTGAAGCTCAAAGCTGATACTGCTTTGTGATTTTCTCAACATAATTTATAAAGACTCTTACTTATTCTCAATTCATGAACTTGTTGTGTCTGTCTTCAGATAGTAACTTGAGATCAATGTAGCTGTAGCATTTGCATTTTTATATATAAATGTAATTGATGAATGACTTCACATCAGTGAAAGCTTTCTCAGAAGTTATTTACTTATCATTAATTAAGAAATTAGTTGCTGTTTAATTGTAAAGATAAATATCTGTCTGTACTGTCTGCACTTAAAACTTTATTGACAGTTATGTCTCTTTAATCATAATGTACACTGAGTTCTCAGTAATTCAGATGATTCTTTTGACAACATCATTCTGAATTGACATGTAGAGCATTATGTATTGCAGTGTAATGTTAAGAGATTTGCATCAGTCATTTAAGATAAACTTTAACTTCATTTCATTGTCACTTTATACAGCAAGAATCTTTGCATCAATCTAAAGTTCAGTCTTTAGCTGTCATTCTTACAGTATCTGTGAGATCTCATCATGTTGCTTTAGCAATATTGTTCACATCTTTCAAAAATGATTATCTATTATCTTCAGAAAGTACTGATATTCATTAAATAACAAGAATAATGAATTACATATGTCAATAAAGACAAGAACAAGAATGTTAGCCTTTCTTTTATTTACAGTGTGATCTTACTTATTGATGAACTTAATCAGAATACAGATCTTATACATGTTCTTGTTGTTCTCAATAATGAGAATTGACTTTTTAAGAATTGTCATCTTGTAAAGATTACACAACTTTGCAGAATCAAGATGAACAAATTATCAGTGTCAAAGTCTGTAAGTCTTGATCTTTTCATTCAATGATGCAGTGTTAACATCTAAGAAGTTAATCATAAGATCATGCTCATGAATCTAAACATGCAGACTTGTATCTGAAGCAGTAACAGAGAAGATGATCTCTGAATGTGATGTATGCATTGCAGATATCAGAACAAATTCATTAAGACTCTTTACAATGTATTTAATTATATAGACTTCATCTTACTCTGATGCTTCTATTATAGTCTTGTCATGCTTATCATACATTTAAAGACAGTGTTGATCAAAGCTTTTATGCAGTTTCATTTTGTACATTTGCTTTTTTGACAGAAGATTGATCTTAAGTTTAGACACATAGAGTGTTGAACTCAGTCTTACAGAATTTTTTGATCTAATTTGCATAATGATTACTTCACAATAATAAGAGTATAAATGTCTTTTTTTAACTCTAATTTGCTGACATCTCATTCATATAAGAAAATCACTGAAGAATTGAAGTTAATCAGTTATATATGAGAAGAATTTAGAGTCTGCAACTCATTCAGATTTAAGCATCTTACTGACAGTCTTCTTAAACAGAGCAGCAATTTCATTGTTAACTTTCTCTTTCTCTTTAAATTTAAAGAAGAAATCATCATCATTACTGTCACTAACTTCTGCATTAAAGACTCTGTGTCTCTTTTCTTTTTCTTTATAGACTGACTTTTAATACAACTTAACTGCAGTCAATCTGTGCAGCTTGACTGCAGTTAATCTGCTTGCCTTCTTTTAAGTATCTTACTTAACATCAGAAAGAAATTCATAATCTTTAATAAAGTGAAAGCTGTTGTAAAGAAAGCACTTAATAAAGTAATAAGAAGAATGATCACTGTCTGAGCTGAATGATCTACAATAATGTTGCTTAATATTAATTATGCAGTAATTCAATGAACTGCAGTTCTAATTCATTAAATGTTGATTTTCTTTCTATTTGTTTATTCATAAGACAATGACAGTCTCATCAGTCTTAAGCTGTATCTCTTTTTTCTGAAGCTTTTATAGATCTCTTTTAATGTCTAAATTGTTCTGAATGTCAATGACATTGCAAATCACAATGTACTTAACTGATAGCACTTAAAGCAACATCTGAAATCATTGTTCTAATTTAAACAACTCAGTCATATCAGATTGAGTTGCAGCAATTTTTCTGCTGAGTTTGCTCAGATAAGTTTATACTTCTTTAATGAATACATTCTTTAACATTCTATATTCAACAAACTCTGTTAAATATTGTCTCTCAATCATCTGCAGCTTCTTCTTGTACTTGAACTTTAGCATATCTTAAACATTCTTTGTACTGATTTTGTTCATCAGATATTCTTAATCATCTGCATT